>Ga0079986_1014467_pt1 | contig 15519 bp, 10 predicted proteins | sample Hof3ISUMetaT_FD_73496 | JGI IMG/M metagenome (GOLD analysis project Ga0079986, IMG submission 73496) | Enriched soil aggregate microbial communities from Iowa State university to study microbial drivers of carbon cycling -... | ecosystem: Environmental > Terrestrial > Soil > Agricultural land... | reverse complement strand
CCCAGCTTCTCACCAAACATGGCAACACCCGGCAAAACCTCCGTGGTCGACCACTCCGCCCATCGCAAAGACGCCGAAACACCACGCTGGAGCCGGCGCAAGGCCGCCCGCCCGCAGGAACTGGTCGCGGCCGCGCTGGGCTTGTTCGTGGAGCGCGGCTATGCCGCCACGCGCCTGGAAGACGTGGCTGCGGCCGCCGGCGTCTCGAAGGGGACGGTGTACCTCTACTTCGCCAACAAGGAAGAGTTGTTCAAAACCGTGGTCCGCGAAAACCTGGTGCCTGCGCTGGCACGCGGCACGGACCTGGTCGACCGCTTCGAGGGCTCGACGCCGGAGTTGCTGCGCGAGCTGCTGCGCGGCTGGTGGGGGCTGATCGGCGCCACGCCGGTGGCGGGGCTGACCAAGCTGATCATGGCGGAGTCCGGCAATTTCCCCGACATCGCGCGCTTCTACCAGGAAGAGGTGATGGCGCCCGGTGACGAACTCTTCGCGCGCGTGCTGGCGCGCGGTGCGGAGCGCGGCGAGTTCCGTGCCCTGCCCCCCAATCCGGCCACCACGCTGGTCTGCGCGCCGCTGGTATTCCTGATGCTCTGGCAACGCTCGTTCGGCCTTTACGGGCACAAGGAAATCGACCCGGACGTCTACATCGACAACCTGCTCGAGATGCTGCTGTTCGGCCTGACGACCGGCGAGACGCGCGACCGCCCGCTGCCGCCGAAGTCCGGACCCTACGTCTGGGAAAAGATCCGCGACGAGATGGAAGCCCAGCGCGTTGCACAGCACGCCGACGAGCCGGACACGATGGCAGCCGCGGCCGCCGCACAACAAGACAAGACATGAAGCGAAACAAGAAGATCCTGATCGCCGTGCTGGGCACGGTCGCCGTGCTCAGCGCCACCGCCGCAGTGCGCAAGGCCGGCAGCACGCGCCAGGCCCAGGTGTCGGCGCAGTCAGCAGCGCCTTCCGTGGTGGAGTTCCTTCAGTCCGACCTGGTGCAGGCGGCCACGCGCGACCTGCAGGTTGCGCTGCCGCTGTCCGGCAGCCTGCGCGCGCTGAACCAGGCCTCGGTCAAGGCCAAGCTTTCGGGCGAGGTATTGCAGGTACTCGTGCGCGAAGGCGAGGCCGTGCGGGCGGGCCAGGTCATCGTACGCATCGACCCGGCCGAATACGAGGCCAAGGTCGCTCAGGCCCGGGGCCAGATGCTGGCGGCGCGCGGACAGTTCCAGAACTCGCGCCAGACGTGGGAGCGCAACCGCGAACTGGTCGGCAAGGGCTTTATCTCGAAGACCGCATTCGACAACTACCAGTCCAACCTTGACGTGGCGCGCGCCAACCTCGACGCCGCCCAGGGCGGCCTGGCCGTCGCGCAGAAGGCGCTGAACGACACCGTGGTCAAGGCCCCGCTCGACGGCATGGTCGCCGCGCGCGCCGTGCAGCCCGGCGAGAAGGTATCGCCCGACACGCGGCTGATCGACGTGGTCGACCTGCGTGTGCTGGAACTGGAGGCGCCGGTACCGATGGCCGACGTGGCACGCGCGTCGGTGGGCCAGTCGGTGCAGCTGAATGTGGAAGGCGCCGGGCAATTCACCGGCGCGTTGGTGCGCATCAACCCGGCCGTGAGCCAGGGCACGCGCAGCATCATGGTCTACGTGCGCGTGCAGAACGGCGACGGCAAGCTGCGCGCCGGCATGTTTGCGCGCGGTGCGCTGGTGCTCGGCGAGCGCAACGGCGTGGTGTCGGTGCCAACATCGGCTGTGCGCAGCGATGGCGACCGCGCCTTTGTCTACGTGGTCGAGAACGGCCTGCTGGACGAGCGCGCCGTGCAGACCGGCGTGCGCGACGAAGGCAGCGCCATGGTCGAGATCACCTCGGGACTGGCCGCCGGCGCCGAGATCGTGCGCAACAACCTGGGCACGCTGCGCAGCGGCAGCCAGGTGCGCCGCGTGAAAGCCTGAGGACGACGCGCCATGTGGTTTACCCGCCTGTCGATCCAGAACCCGGTACTGGCCACCATGATGATGCTGGCCTTCATCGTGGTCGGCCTGTTCTCTTACCAGCGCCTGCCGGTGGACCAGTTCCCCGACATCACCTTCCCGGTGGTGGTGGTGCAGACCGAATACCCGGGCGCCGCACCGGAGTCGGTCGAGTCCGACGTCACGCGCAAGGTCGAGGAGATCGTCAACACGATCTCCGGCATTGACGAGATTTTCTCGCACTCGTACCAGGGCACCTCGGTCGTCGTCGTCAAGTTCGACCTGAGCGTCGATGTCGGCCAGGCGGGGCAGGATGTGCGCGACAAGCTCGCGCTGATCCGCAAGCAGCTTCGCGACGAAGTCGAAGACCCGCGCGTGCTGCGCTATGACCCCACCGACGCACCCATCTTCTACCTCTCCGTCTCGAACGCGCCGGGTGCCGAGCGCAGCCAGCGCGAGCTGACCACCATCGCCGACCAGATCGTGCGCAAGCGGCTGGAGACCGTGCGCGGCGTGGGAACCATCAATATCGTCGGGGGCACCAAGCGCGAAGTGGAAATCCGCATCCGGCCGACGCAGCTCGAAGCACTTGGCATCGGCGTCGACCAGGTGATGAACGCGATCCGCAGCGAGAACCAGGAGTTGCCCGCGGGCGAACTGCGCTCGTCCTCGACCGAGACCGTCGTGCAGATCAAGGGCCGCGTGCCCACGCCCGACGCTTTCCGCAGGATCATCGTCGCGCGCCGCGCGGGCCAGCCGGTCACACTGGGCGAGATTGCCGACGTGCGCGACGGCCAGGAAGAACAGGAAAGCCTGGCGCTGCTCGACGGCAAGCGCGCCCTCTTCCTCTCGGTGGTCAAGGCGCAGGGCCAGAACACTGTCGATACCGTGGACGGCCTGGTACGCATGGCCGATGAAGTCCGAAAGCTGGTGCCCGCGGGCGTGCAACTCACCGTGGTCAACGACACCGCGCGCGGCATCCGCAGCAGCGTGAAGGAGGTGCGCTCCACGCTGCTCGAAGGCGCGCTGCTGACCGTGGCGATCGTGTTCCTGTTCCTGGGCTCGTGGCGCAGCACCGTCATCACGGGCCTGACGCTGCCGATCGCGCTGATCGGCACCTTCGGCGTAATGTACCTGTGCGGCTTCACGCTCAACGTGATCACGCTGATGGCGCTGTCGCTGTGCGTGGGCCTGCTGATCGACGATGCCATCGTGGTGCGCGAGAACATCGTGCGCCACAACCTCATGGGCAAGGACCACCGCACCTCGGCACTGGATGGCACCGCCGAGATCGGCCTCGCGGTGCTGGCGACCACGTTCTCGATCGTCGCGGTGTTCCTGCCGGTGGGCTTCATGGGCGGCATCATCGGACGCTTCTTTCACCAGTTCGGCATTACGGTGGTGGCGGCGGTGCTGATCTCGATGTTCGTCTCGTTCACGCTGGACCCGATGCTGTCCTCGGTCTGGCACGATCCGGACCTGCACGGCACCGGCAACAAGAAGAGCTGGTACGGACGCACCGTGGGTCGTTTGCTCGACTGGTTCTCGGCGCGCATGGACGCGCTGGGCCACGGCTATGCCTCGATGCTGGGCTGGGCGCTCAAGCACCGGCTGGCCACCACGCTGATCGCCATCGTCACCTTCTTCGGCAGCTTTGCGCTGGTGCCGCTGATCGGCACCGAGTTCGTCCCCGCCGCCGACCTTGGCGAAACGCAGGTCGGCTTCACCACGCCGGTCGGCACGTCGATGGAGGTCACCGAGGCCAAGGTACGCCAGGTGGAAGCCGCGCTCAAGTCCTTCCCCGAAGTCGCCTATACCTACGCGACGATCAATTCGGGCAACACGTCCGGGCGCAACAACGCGCTGGTGTCCGTGCGGCTGGTGGAACGCCGCGCGCGCAAGCTCTCTACCGTTCAACTCAACCCGAAGATCCGCGAGCGCCTGACCGCTATCGCCGGCATCACGCTGACCATGGTAGGCATGCCCGATGGCGCCGGCGGCCAGAAGGCGATCCAGGTATCGATCCAGGGCGAAGACCTCAACGAGCTGCGGCGCCTGTCGCAGGAAGCCAGCCGCCGCATGCAGGCCATCCGCGGCCTGGCGGACCTGGATTCGAGCATGAAGGATGACCGGCCCACCATCGAGGTGCGTATCCGACGCGAACTGGCGTCGGACCTGGGCGTGGGCGTCGCGCAGATCGGCAATGCGTTGCGGCCACTGCTGGCGGGCGATGCCATCAGCTCGTGGCGCGCGCCGGATGACCAGAACTACGACGTGCGCGTGCGGCTGCCGCGCGACGCGCGCACCGGGATGGCCGACCTCAATGCGCTGATGATCGCCAGCAACCAGACAAGCCCAGACGGCACGCCGAAAATGGTGGCGCTGCGGCAGGTGGCCGACCTGGTGCCGACCACCGGCGCCAACCAGATCAGCCGCCGCGACCTGAACCGCGAAGTCGAACTGACGGCCAATACCGCCGGGCGCTCGGCAGGCGAAGTCGCACGCGACGTCAAGGCAGCGCTTGACGGCATGACCTGGCCGGCTGGCTACAAGTACCGCTTTGGCGGCTCGACCAAGTCGATGAACGAATCGTTCGGCTACGCGGTGTCCGCGCTGGCGCTGGCCGTGATTTTCATCTACATGATCCTGGCCTCGCAGTTCGCCAGCTTCTTCCAGCCGATCGCCATCATGACGTCGCTGCCGCTCACGCTGATCGGCGTGTTCGCGGCGCTGCTGCTGTTCCGCTCGACGCTGAACATGTTCTCGATCATCGGCTTCATCATGCTGATGGGGCTGGTTACCAAGAACGCGATCCTGCTGGTGGACTTTGCCAACCAGGCCCGGCACGGCCACGTGGACGGCGCCGACGGCCGGGCGCCGCTCTCGCGCGAGGCCGCGCTCATTGAAGCGGCGCGCGTGCGGCTGCGCCCGATCCTGATGACCACGCTGGCCATGATCTTCGGCATGGTGCCGCTCGCCTTCAGCCTGGGCGAAGGCGCCGAGCAGCGCGCGCCGATGGGCCAGACGGTGATCGGCGGCATCATCACGTCGTCGATCCTGACGCTCGTCGTGGTGCCGGTGATCTATACGTATCTCGATGATTTCGCGATGTGGCTACGGCGGCGCTGGCAGGGCCAGCCACCCGTGGCGGCCAGCTCACCGGACGCAGCCGACGCTGGAGCCGCGGCACAACATCGGAGCGCCGAATGAGCCGGACGGCGCACGGAGGGTTAAAATGCAGGGTTTGACAAGTCTGCCCGGCCGTGGCACCGCGCGGCCGGGACACAAGCACCCATATAGCGGTTGGCATTGGTAAGGAATGGCAAGATGGATCTCGAAAAAGCCCGCTTCAACATGATCGAACAGCAAATCCGCCCGTGGGATGTGCTGGACCAGGAAATCCTTGACCTGCTGGCGGTGGTCAAGCGCGAGGAATTCGTTCCCGCGGCCTACAAGGGCCTGGCCTTTGTCGACATGGAGATTCCACTGCCGGGCGGCCAGAACATGCTGCCCCCGCGCGTGGAAGCCCGCATCCTGCAGGAACTGGCCGTGCGCAAGCATGAGAACGTCCTGGAAATCGGCGCCGGCTCCGGCTACATGGCGGCCCTGCTGGCCAACCGCGCCCGCCACGTGCTGACCGTGGATATCGTGCCGGAACTCGTGGCCCTGGCCCGCCAGAACCTGGCCGATGCCGGCGTCGCCAATGCCGACGTGGCCGAAGGCAATGCCGCCGACGGCTGGACCGCCGCGGCGCCGTACGACGTGATCTGCATCTCGGGGTCGCTGCCGGCCATTCCGGCGTCGATCCTGTCGCAGGTCAAGGTCGGCGGCCGCATCGCCGCGTTTGTCGGCGCGCTGCCGGTCATGGAAGCCCGCCTGGTCACGCGCCTGTCGGAAACCGAATACCAGGTGGTGAACCTGTTCGAGACCGCGGTCAAGCCGCTGATCGGCGCGGCCCAGCCGTCGCAGTTCCGTTTCTGAGGACGCAGGCGCCATGCAGGTTATCCAAGCTACCGAACTGGCCCAGTGGCTCGCCGATGCCAGCCGCGCCAAGCCGGTCCTGCTCGATGTGCGCGAGCCGTGGGAGGTGCAGACCTGCGCCATGCCCGGCATCACCCACATCCCCATGCGCGACATTCCGGCGCGTGCGGCCGAACTCGACGAGGACGCGGACATCGTCTGCATCTGCCACCACGGCATGCGCAGCATGCAGGTCGCCGCGTATCTCGAACGGCAAGGCTATGCCAGGGTCTACAACCTCACCGGCGGCGTCGATGCCTGGGCGAGCGAAGTGGACCCGGCCATGCCGAAGTACTGAGAGGCCGCCCCTGGCTTGCCGGCCGGCCCGCGAAGTCAAACCCGAACAAGAAACGACCGTTGGCCGGGCCTGTGCCGGCAACCTGGAGATGTGATGACGTTTGCGCCTTTCGCCGCGACCGGCAGGATGCGGCTGGCTGTAGCGCTGTCCTTGTATGCGCTGATGCAAATGCCGGCGGCCTCGGCTGCCGACCTGCTGCAAGTCTACCGCGACGCCCAGTCCAATGACGCCCAGTTCGCCAGTGCGCGGGCGCAGTTGCTGGCCACGCGCGAGAAGCTGCCGCAGGGCCGGGCCGGGCTGCTGCCGCTGGTCACCGGCACGGCCGGCGCCAACCGTACCCGGCTGGACCAGACCGCGTCCCTGGCGCAGGGCCTGCCAAGCGCCTCGGGCGTACGCTTCTTCGACAACAACAGCTGGGCCTTGCAGCTGAGCCAGCCGCTGTTCCGCTGGGACCGCTGGGAAACCTACAAGCAGGGCGAGCTGGCCGCGATGGCGGGCGAAGTCACGTTCCAGCAGGCGCAGCTCGACCTCATCACCCGTTCCTCGCAGGCCTATTTCGACGTGCTGACGGCGCAGGACAATCTTTACCTGGCTGGCGCGCAGAAGAAGGCCATCGGCGAGCAGCTCGCGCAGGCCAAGCGCAATTTCGAGGTGGGCACCGCCACCATCACCGACGCCAACGATGCCCAGGCCCGCTACGACCTGGCCACGTCGACCGAGATCGCGGCGCAAAGCGCGCTGGAAGTTGCACGCGCCAACCTGCAGCAAATCACCGGCAAGCCCGTGGACGAGTTGCTCGGGCTGCGCCCCGAGGCCGAGCTGCCCGCTCCGATGCCGGCGGACTCCAACGCCTGGGCGGCCCAGGCCGAGGCCAGCAACCTGCAGGTGGGACTGGCCAACTACAACCTGGAAACCGCGCAGCGCGAAACCAACAAGGCGCGCGCCGCACACCTGCCGTCCGTGGACCTGGTGGCTTCTTACGGCTTCACCAACCAGACCGGCAGCGCCACGCAAGCGATCTCCACGCACTACAACGCATCGCAGATCGGAGTCCAGCTGAGCATGCCGATCTTCGCGGGCGGCCAGATCCAGTCGCGCGTGCGGGAAACGCTGGCACTGGCCGACAAGGCCGCCAGCGACCTGGAATTCGCCCGCCGCACCGCCGCGCAGGGCGCGCGCCAGAGCTATTCGGGGGTGTCCAACGGCCTGGCACAGGTCAAGGCACTGGAAGCGGCAGAGCGTTCGGCCCAGAGCGCCGTGGAATCGAACCAGCTCGGTTACGAGGTGGGCGTGCGCATCAACATCGATGTGCTGAATGCCGAGGCGCAGCTCTTCCAGACTCGCGCCAACCTGGCCAAGGCACGCTATGACACGATCATGAACGGCCTGCGGCTGAAGGCATCCACAGGCGCGCTGAAGGAAGACGATGTCGTCCAGATCAACACGCTGCTGACCTCGGCGCCGGGGGCCATGTACCAGTTGCCGCAAAAGGCCCAGGTGGGCGCGGTGGCAACGCCCGCACCGGCAGCGGCGGGTCGCCGCAGCGGCCGGCGCGAGGCGCTGGCAAGCGGCACGCCGCGCTCCTGACAGACACGGGGCAGACAACGCAACGGGCCGCAATGCGGTCCGTTTTGCTTGGACGGCGGCCCTAGTTCGCGCGCGTGCGCGACTCCACGCTGAGCAACTGCCAGCGGATCGAAGGAGCGTCCGCCGGCGGGTTCGCCACCTTGTACTCGCGCACGCGCAGCTTGTACGACACGCCCTGCTCGAAATCCAATCCTTCGATTGGCCCGTACCAGAGTTGCCACGGCGCATCCGGCGACTCGCGCCAGCGGTAGCAGGTCATGCGGCCCACGCCGCTGCATTCGACGCGCTGGGAATCGATATAGACCGTCTTCTCGACACTGCCCGCGGCATCGATGCGCGCGCCGCGCTGGCCGACGCCTTCGCGCTCGACAAACTGCAGCAGGTCGTCGCCGGAGGTTTTCCAGACGATCTGGCGGCCCGTGGAACCTGCCGTCGGCTGCGTGCCAACCGTCAGGAACGGCGTCTGCATGGCCTTGAGCAAGGCCGACTCCAGCTCCATGCGCGGCGGCGGGCAGGCCATGCGCGTACCGGCGATGCGGTCGAAACGAATGCCGGTATCGGTCTTGCCGTAGCTGCCGGTGAAGCGGTTGCAGCCGCTCGAGCCGCTGACCGTGCCTTGCGCGGCGTCGATGCCTGCGCTGAATTCGAAGATGATGGGCTGGCCGTTGTCGCCATGCGGGATATCTCGCTGCGTGCCGTCGGGCTGCTGCCAACGCACCAGTTCCCAGCGGCTCGGGCCGGAGGATTGAGTCTGGTTGAGGGCGGTGGTGGCGCCAGTGGAGTCGGGTGCAGGCCCGGTCGCGCACGCGCCCAGGGCACCGGCCAGCATGGCAGCGGCTGCCCCGCGCCGGGCAATCCGGCGGCAGGTATCACGGGTCAATGTCTGCATGGGTTCTGGCTCCTTTGATGAGGCGAGCCAGCCGGTCATCCGGCTGGCGCGCCAGGTTAATGCCCCTTAGAGCCTGGGGCCTTGCCGCGAATTCCCGATCTGCTCAGGCACCGAGCGCCGGGGCCAGCGCTGCCAGCGTTCGCACGGTAGCCCCGCGGTGCACACCGGCGAACGTGCGGGCATTCGCCCGCATATCGGCCAGCGCGGTGGGATCCGCCAGCAAACGGGACGCAGCCTGCATCAGTTCATCCGCATTCGCCACGCGCCGGCAGGCGCCGGCCGCGATGGCGTCTTCCGTCGCCTGGGCAAAATTGAACGTATGTGGGCCGACCAGCACCGGCGTCCCCACTGCGCACGACTCGATCAGGTTTTGTCCGCCGAGCGGCAGCAGGCTGCCCCCGACAAAGGCCAGGTCCGAAGCGGCAAAGTACATCGCCATCTCGCCCATCGAGTCGCCCAGCACGATGTCAGCGGTGATCGGGCCGGCCAGCTTGTCGATCTCCATCGCACTGCGGCGCTGGACCGAGAACCCTGCGCGTTCCGCCATGGCAGCGACTTCGCCAAACCGCTGCGGATGGCGCGGCACCAGCAGCAAGGCCGGTCTTGGCGTGTCGCCAGCCAGTTGCGCCCAGCGCGAGAGCGCATCCAGCAAAAGCGGTTCCTCACCTTCCCGCGTGCTCGCCGCCGCCAGCACGGCACGGCCGCCGAACGCCTGGCGCAGGCGATGGCCTCTTTCGATGCCGGCGGGTGCCGGTTGCATGTCGAACTTGAGGTTGCCGGTGATCTGCACCGCTTCGAGGCCAAGGGCCTGGAAACGCTCGGCATCGCCGCTGGTCTGGGCCAGCACGCCGGCAAAGTCCGCATACATGGCCGACGCGGCGCGCCCGAAGCGCGCCGTACGGCGGAAGCTGCGCGGCGACAGGCGTGCATTGACGAGGAACAGCGGCACGCCGGCACGGCGTGCGCCATGCACGACGTTGGGCCAGACCTCGGTTTCCATCAGCATGCCCGCCGCCGGCCGGAAATGCCGCAGGAACCGGCCCACGAGCCACGGCAGGTCATAGGGCAGGTAGCACTGAAGGATGCGTGGCTCCTTGCCGAACAATTCGGCGCCAGTCTGCCGCCCGGTCGGCGTCATGTGCGTGAGCAGCAGCCGGTGCGTCGGATAGGCGGCCAGCAAGGCCTCCACGAGCGGCTGCGCCGCGCGGGTCTCGCCGACGGACACCGCATGCAGCCACAGCCATGGGCCCTGCGCCGGCAGCTGTCCGTAGAGGCCAAGACGTTCGCCGATATTGCGGACATAGCCCGGCTCCTTGCGCCCGCGCCAGAACAGCCGCAACAAGGCGAGCGGGAGGATGACGAGCCATAGCAGGCTGTACAGGACGCGCAGCATCAGGCCCCTGCCCCGCGTACGCGGCAAGCAGCCTGCCAGACTTCATCGACCGTGGGCACGACGCCGTCATCGCCCACGTTGGCGATCCGTTCGGACCAATATCCCTCGGTCTTCCAGCGCCAGGTGGCGGTATAGATTTCCACAGTCGGACGGCACAGCGCCGCGGCGATATGGACCAGCCCCGTATCCACGCCGATCACCACCTCGGCGCGATTGATCAGCCCGAAGCCCTGCATCACGGAGAAGCGCGGCAGCACCTGCGCGCCGGGTACATCGGCGGCGATCTCCTGTGCAGCGCGGCGCTCGGCCTCGTTGCCCCAGGGCAGCAGCATGACCAGGCCATCGGCCTGCAGGCGTTGGCCGAGCACGTGCCAGTTGGCCAACGGCCATTTCTTTTTCGCGCCGGCGGTGGCATGGAAGCACACCGCATAGCGCGCCGGCAATTGCGCCCAGATCGGGTCATCGACGTGCAGTGAACGCGCCGACTCGCCAAAAAATCGCGGCGGCTCGGCCGGTGCCATGCCGGTCAGCGTGGCGCCGAGCAGGCGCGAGCGGCGCACCGAATGCGCCTGGCGCGGAACACGGACAGGATTGGTGTACAGGAGACGCGCGGCCGGCTCGTAGCCAGAACCTTGCGTGCCGTTGCCAAGACCGATGATCGGCGCGCTGGCAGCCCGCGCTGCTACGCGCGCAACCACGGCGGTTTTCAGCAGCCCTTGGCTCTCGACGACAGCGTCATAGCGCTGCGCGCGTAGCGCATCACGCACCTCGCCGATCTCCTGCCAGATCGCCGGTTGCCAGAAGCGCTTGCGCCAGCGCCGCAGCGCAAACGGAATTACGCGTGCGACATCGGGCAGCAGGCGCACGAGGTCGACGTAGCCCTCCTCCACCACCCAGTCGATCTGCGCGCCGGGCCAGCGCGCGCGCAGGTCGTGTATCAGCGGCATGTTGTGGACCACATCGCCAAGCGACGACACCTTGACCACCAGGATGCGTGGATTGGCCGGCAACGCGAACGGCACCGTTTGCGTCACGGCTTTCGGCGCCGCCGGAGCGGCCATCGCCTCACGCATCTGCTCAGAACGGGAGCTGGGCATCAGGCTTTTCGGCCAGGATCACGCGCTTGAACTCGGCCTGGATGCGGGCCAGTGCGGCGTCGTTGTCGGCTTCGAAACGCATCACCACCACCGGCGTGGTGTTGGACGGGCGTGCCAGGCCGAAGCCGTCGGGATACTCGACGCGCACGCCGTCGATGGTGATCACCTCGCGTGCGCCGTCGAACTTCGCATTGGCCTTGATCTTGTCAAGCAACGTGAACGGCTCGCCTTCCGCGCACTTGAGCTGCAGCTCCGGCGTGTTGTTGGCGTTGGGCAGCGCGTTGAGGACGGCGCTCGGGTCGGCATGGCGCGACAGGATCTCGAGCAGGCGCGCGCCGGTGTACAGGCCGTCGTCAAAGCCGTACCAGCGGTCCTTGAAGAACACGTGGCCGCTCATTTCGCCGGCGATTGGCGCACCGGTTTCCTTCAGCTTGGCCTTGACCAGCGAGTGACCGGTCTTCCACATCAGGGGTTCGCCGCCGTGTTGGCGGATCCACGGGGCCAGCTTGCCCGTGCACTTGACGTCGTAGATGACCTGCGCACCCGGGTTGCGCCCCAGGATTTCCTCGGCGAACAGCATCAGCTGGCGGTCAGGGAAGATGACCTGGCCATCCTTGGTCACTACGCCAAGACGGTCGCCGTCGCCGTCGAAGGCAAGGCCCAGCTCGCAGTCGGTGTCTCGCAGGCACTTCATCAGATCCTGCAGGTTTTCCACATGGGCGGGATCGGGGTGGTGATTAGGGAAGTTGCCATCGACGTCGCAGAACAATTCCGTCACCTCGCAGCCCAAACCGCGGAACAGGTCGCCGACGAATGCGCCTGCCACGCCGTTGCCGGCGTCGAGCGCGATCTTCATCGGTCGCGCCAGTTTCACATCGCCGGTGATGCGATCGAGGTACTTTTGGCGCACATCGCGTTGGCGATAACCGCCTGCGCCGCTGGCGAAACTGCCCGCCTCGATGCGCTGGCGCAGAGCCTGGATCTGCTCGCCGTAGATGGCCTTGCCGGCCAGAACCATCTTGAAGCCGTTGTAGTCGGGCGGGTTGTGGCTGCCGGTGACCATGATGCCGGAGGTGGCTTTTACGCCATCCAGCTCGATGTTGGTGCCGAAATAGACCATCGGCGTGGCGACCATGCCGAGGTCGATCACGTCCATGCCGGCGGCGCGCAGGCCGTCGACCAAGCCGCCAATCAGGTCGGGGCCGGAGAGACGGCCGTCGCGGCCAACTACCACCGCCTTTTCGCCGGCTTCCGCGGCGGCAGAACCGAATGACAGGCCGCTCAGGCGGGCCACGTCGCGGGTCAGCGTCTTACCGACGATGCCGCGGATGTCGTAGGCTTTGAAGATAGAGGGATCAAGTGAAGGCTGGTTGGCAAACTGCACAGGCGCTCCTTTAGCCGCTTTTACAAAAGATCACCACATTCTATAGCAGGCCTGAATATAATCTGCCCGCTTTCGTAGACATGCGTTCTTGCCCCGTCGATTCGTTGGAGGGAGGTGATTCCCCTTTATGATATTTGCTAGCGGCGACGCTGGCTTCCTCGACGCAAAATCCTTGAAACGGCGGCTAAAAACCAGGAACTTGATCGATCCGGCCGATATATCGTCCGGGCGCCTACGCGATCTCAACGAACGCACGGCGAGGAGAACCGCCGCCGTTTCGTTTCGAATACCTGGGCTTGCGAAATCGCCGGGGCCCGATGAGCGGTGGACGATAGCCCATCGATAAAGGCCTCGGCTCGCGAGCCGCTCCGATGTCTCGATGAGCGGCGTCCTTCAGGCTGCTTGATGCCGAGGCAGGGCCAAGCTCTCAGCAAGGTGCCCCGCATCCATACACGGGCACCTAGCCCTTCGCTTAACCTCAACATAGTCGAGACATTTCCTGATGCTTTATAATCCCGAGATTCTTTCAATATCGCGACTGCACGAAACATTAAACAGCGGACATTGCAATCGCGCTGCTACGTGATAATTTTTCTTGGTGCGAATGGCATACAAAATCGCCAAAATATTTCTCAAACTCAGTCGCGCGTCCGTTATCACCGTGGTCTCATCGGGATGCGCAATTCTCGAACTTTCGGTTTTCAGCAGCCAACTTGAAATTCGCGTACTGGGCATCGTTCTGGCGGCGCAGGCAACAGCGGCCTTGGTCTCGGCGCTCGGTGAGGGCGGATTTTCCCTTTGGATTCCCCAACGTTTATCCGCCTCGCCGACACGTCAACGCCTGACCGCAATGGTGCGCTATGCGATCCAGATACGGTTACCGCTGTTTCTGATTCAGGCTTTGCTGACAGTGTTGGCGGCACGTTACACAATTGTCGGCTGGAACCAGCTTGGCACGACGATGATGCTATCCGTCGCCATGTCATTCAGTTTCGGCTGGATTCTGATTGCAACGGAGCAATACACTACGATCGCGCTGATCGACGGATTGTGCCGCATCTCGGGTTTGGCCGCGTTCCTGTTGATTGGCATCCCGTCCGCTAATGCCGCACTGGCGTGCCTTGCTGTGTCGGGCCTCATTCAGTCAAGCATCCAACTCATTGTGGCACGCAAGATTGGCCTGTTGAACGCGGTTCCCTTTCCTCGTCTCGAGCGACGATGGCCGCGCCTGCATGCGGGCCATCTGGCGGCCTATCAGTCAGGCCTGGTGCAGGCCATTGGCCGAAACGTCCTGCCGGTCACGGTAGGCGCAGTAGTGACGGCATCGCTGGCCAGCACAGCGCTGGCAGCGGAAAAAGTCTCGCGGGCCGCAACGGGGGTGGTGACGGCCGGACTAGGCTATATCATGCCCATGCTGGGGCGCAGCTATAAGGTTGGCCGTTTGTCTAGCCTTTATGCAGCCATCGGCGGAATTGGCATAACCGTAGCCGTAGCGACCACGCTGTTCCTAGTCATGTACGCACGGCTCTCGCAGGCACCGCTCGCGCAGTTGTTTGCAGGAAACCATTTGTTGCTAGCCGCCGCCGCCGCGCTGACTGCTTCCAAGGTCATGTTCTCGACGACGGTGTACGTGCGCCTGCTAGCCAGAGGTGCCTATCGCCTCGCCGCAAGGCTGTTGGCAGGCCAAGCGCTTATCGCCGCGGCGATGGCTCTAACCCTACGCTGGACGGAGTCGGTCGAACTGTTCATGTTCGGGATGTTCGCCTTCGACCTCGTGTTGATCGTCGTTGCCGTCCAGTCGGAACGCACGTCGGCAAATGCAGCGCAAAGATGAGCATGAACCAGAACAAAGATATCGTTTACGTCATTACCGGTCTCAACCGGGCTGGGGCGGAACTCGTCTGCCTGAGCCAAGCGACCTATTTCGCGGCACAGGGCTACCGTGTTGCGGTGGTCTATATGCATCAGGGCCACGATGAACTTGCCCCCGATTTCCGCGCAGCGGGGGTCGAAGTCGCCTGCCTCGGGATGCGCTCGGCCTTGATGCTGCCCCTCGGGCTCTGGCGCCTCAGAAGAATCCTGATGGCGTGGAAGCCGCGAATTGTCCATTCGCATATGATCCACGCTAACATCCTCGCGGCGATGGTCAAGCCATTGTGCAGGGGTTTTCGGCTGGCCTGGACCGCCCACAATGTCAATGAGGGGGGGCATCTTCTAAATACGCTGCTCAGGCTAACCAATGGCTCCCCGGATCTCGCAACCAATGTCAGCGAGGAAGCGACGGTTGACTATGTGTCTCGACATTTGTTTCGCGAGGCCGTCGCACAATGCATTCCCAATGGCGTCGACGTGCGACGATTCGACCTCAAGATGCCAATCAGAGCCAAAGCTACTGGCGACAATTTCGTTTTCGTTTGCGTCGCGCAGTTCCGCCAACAAAAAAACCATGCCGGGCTGCTGCGAGCCTTTGCCGAGGTTTACAGACATCGCAGCCGCGCCCGTCTGCTGTTGTTGGGGGACGGCCCGCTTCGCGCACCGTCGGAGGACTTGGCCAAAGAGTTCGGTATCGCCGACGCCGTGACGTTCGCAGGGGGGAACGCCGATGTACGGGAAGCCCTGCGCGAGTCCGACGCATTCATCCTGGTCTCCCACTATGAAGGCTTTGGACTTGCACCGGCGGAAGCAATGGCTGTCGGACTACCTGTCATTGGATCCGATGTACCTGGACTCAGAGAAGTCATTGGTCAGCACGGCCGACTTGTCGATCCCAGGGACGTTGGGGCAATAGCCGCCGCCATGGTCGCGCAAATGGACCAGGCCGACACGGCTTCGCAATCGGAGGCCCGCCGGACGCATATCGTCAGCCGATACAGCAAGG
>Ga0079986_1018574_pt1 | contig 16569 bp, 17 predicted proteins | sample Hof3ISUMetaT_FD_73496 | JGI IMG/M metagenome (GOLD analysis project Ga0079986, IMG submission 73496) | Enriched soil aggregate microbial communities from Iowa State university to study microbial drivers of carbon cycling -... | ecosystem: Environmental > Terrestrial > Soil > Agricultural land... | reverse complement strand
GCATCGACGTCCGGGTTGACGCGCAGCGAGACCGGCGCACGAACACCGAGCTCGGCGGCCACCACTTGCAGGCGTTCAAGCTCGTCGGTGGATTCGACGTTGAAGCAATGCACGCCGACTTCCAGCGCACGACGCATGTCGTCGCGGGTCTTGCCGACGCCGGAGAAGACGATCTTGTCGGCGCTGCCGCCGGCGGCCAGTACCCGTTCCAGTTCGCCACGGGAAACGATGTCGAAACCGGCCCCCAGGCGCGCCAGGACGTTCAGTACGCCCAGGTTGGAGTTGGCCTTGACTGCAAAGCAAACCAGGTGAGGCATGCCGGCCAGTGCGTCGGCGTAAGCCAGGTACTGGGCTTCGATGTGCGCGCGCGAGTAAACGTAGGTCGGTGTACCAAAGCGATCGGCGATAGCAGACAGGGCAACACCTTCCGCGAACAGTTCACCGTCACGGTAGTTAAAAGCATCCATGATGTTCCCTTATTGGTAGACGTCGTGCTTGTGCGATTTGGACGGCTGCTTTTGCGAGGACTGAGCCTGCTCTGCCGGGTCCTGGTCCTCATCGGGCAGGTACAGCGGGCCTTTTTGTCCGCAGGCCGACACAAGGCAGGCAACCGCGAGGAGCGCAGCAAGGGAAGAGATCAGGCGCTTCATGGCGAAATCCTTGAAAATGCAGTAATTGCGCCGGAGTATACCGGCCACCCGGCAGCTTGCCTATGCGACGGGGCTCCCGTCCGGCGGGCCTTGGCCCGATGTTGGTCAAGCCCGCTCCCACAGGTGCAGCGTTTGATGTACCTATAACGGTGCTTGATCGTTATCCTTTGCAATCAGCGGGGCTCGTCCGTATCGTGCGGCGCTTGAGCCTGATCAGACATTTTTTGAGGTTGCCGCAATGAGTTTGTCCGAAGCCCGTTTCCACGATCTGGTCGATGCCACCCAGCAAACGCTGGAGGATATCTTTGACGACAGCGACCTGGATATCGATCTGGAGAGCTCGGCCGGTGTGCTGACCGTCAAGTTTGAAAACGGCACCGCGCTGATCTTCAGTCGTCAGGAGCCCCTGCGTCAGCTGTGGCTGGCGGCGGTGTCCGGCGGCTTCCACTTCGACTACGACGAAGAAAGCGAACGCTGGATGTGCGACAAGAGCGAAGAGCAGCTGGGCGAGATGCTCGAGCGCATCGTCAAGCAGCAGGCTGACGTCGAGCTCGATTTCGAAGGCCTGTAACCCCGTGACCCAGTCCGCGCCTGCTCGCCCTCCCAAGCCGCTTTACAGCAACGTCAGCCCGGCGGTGCCTTCACCGTGCAGCGGCGTGTGTCGGCTGGACGAGCAGAAGATCTGTCTCGGGTGTTTCCGTCATGTGGAAGACATCCGCGAATGGCGCTCGGCGGATGACGAGCGCCGCCGGGTGATCTGCGCCCAGGCCTCGCAACGCAAAACCAGCGTCAATCCCCGGTAGGGGCACACAGCCGTACGCCGGTGGCCGCTTGTATATTTTTTGAGCTGTGATAGTGTCCAGAAACGCCTCAACCCATCGAGGCTTGTGAAAACCCCGCCTTATTCTGGCGGGGTTTTGCTTTTTTCGTGCAGAAGAAAGGAGTCTGCCCTGATCATGACCGCACCTTCCATCACCCTTACCCGTCTGGACGTTCAGCGTCTGGAACGTCTGATCGACAGCCTGGATGAATCGCTGCCGGGCGTTATCGCGCTGCAAACCGAACTGGATCGCGCCGATACAGTGGTCGGCCACGATGAAGTGCCTGCCGATGTCGTGACCATGAATTCCCGCGTGCACTGCCGTGAAGAAGGCAGTGGCAAGGACTATCACCTGACGCTGGTGTATCCGAAGGATGCCAACGCCGATGAAGGCAAGATTTCCATTCTGGCGCCAGTCGGCAGTGCGTTGCTCGGCTTGAAAGTCGGCCAGCACATCGACTGGCCGGCACCGGGCGGCAAGACGTTGAAACTGACCCTGCTCGAAGTCGAATCGCAGCCAGCCAATGGCGGCTCCTTCCCCGAGTGACGCCTTTTCAGACCTGCCCGAGCGCCTCGTTCAATGCGCGCTCCAGGTCGGCCTTGTAGCGCAGATACAGATTGCATGACCCCTGACCATCACCGAGCAGGCCTGACAGGTCCAGATCGGTGATGTAGCAGCGGTAGCGTTCGGTCTCGTGGCGCTGCTCGACGATTTCCCGGGCGACCACGCTGAACAGCTGGTCGCCATGTTCCAGCTCGCTGAACTCCCGCTGATTGCAATACAACGTGACCTGCACCTTGCCCGGCGCGGCTTTGCCGACGATCGCCTGTACGTCATAGAAGGGTTTGTTGGCCGGGGTCTGCGGCGCCGACCGCGCATCGACGCGCCGCGCCCGGCCTGCACCCGAAGGCAGCAATTGGTAATACAGGGTGTCCAGGTTCGCAGGCCGGGCCGTGTCCATCGGCAACGCGGCATCGCGCCGGTACTGGATCGATTGCAGGAAGCGCTGCAGCGGCACCAGCAGGCTTTGCTCGTCATGCCACGGCAGGCGCTGCTGCCACAAGGCATTGAATTCATCCAGCACATACAGATCGGCCTGCGCATCATTGACCCGGTAGAACACCTGGATGCAGTTCGGCCGGCCCATCGGCAGCAGCAAGGACAGGTCGTGGTCGTCCAATGCCATCGGGTCCAGGTGCAGCGGGCTGTAGCTCACCCGTTCTTCGCCGAGATAGTCCAGCAGTTCCGGCAGCGTGGCCAGGGCGATGTGATTGACCTGGCCGGGGATCAGTTCCAGCACGTGATAATGCTGCTGGACCTGGATCAGGTAGCGGTGATTGAGCTTGCTCAGCAGCAGGTTTTGCGCGGTATCGAGGATGTCTTCGACGCGCTGGGCGATGAACTGTGCGCGGTTGTGACAGAAACAACGCACCCTCAACCTGGGCTGGCGCGGCCCACCAGGCAGGGCGTTGAGATAGTCGCGCAGGCAATCGAGCAGGGCATGAGGGCCGTCGTAGCGGTTGACCAGCACTTCGTTCCAGCTGTTGAGCGTGACCTGGTCCAGGGTCAGCACCAGGTTTTCCCTGACGCCTGCGTAGCTCAAGGAGTCGGTGCGTTCGGTGGTCATCAGGATGTTCAGGTCGCGGTGGTGCTTGAGCGGATCGACGCCAACGTTCACCAGGATCAGCACTTCGCTGGGCACGCTGGCGTGCAGCAGAAGTTCTTCGGCAACCGCAGGCAGCGGCAGGGCAATGCTCTGTTGCAGACTGCCAAGCAGGTTGAACAGCTCGAATTCGCTCAGGTCGCTGCTTCCCGGGTGCAAGGCCAGGCGGGTGCTGCTGTCGATCACGCCGTTGCGGTGGCACCAGGCGAGCAGCTCGAGCAAATGGCGACTGCGTTTGATCGGGGCGAAATGTTCTGACTCAAGGGCGGTCAGGCTGCCGTTGTACAAGCCCCACTGGCTTTGATCCGGTTCTTTCCTGTTCGGTGCGTACACCAGCGTCAGGGTGTCTTCGGCCAGGTCCGGGGCGATGCCGGGGTTGATGAACTCGACCTTGTCCGCCTTGCGCTCGAAGGCCGCGTACAGGCGTCGGCCCAGCACGCTGAGGTCGCGCTTGTTGATCGGGCTGATGGTTTGTTCATCGCGGGCAAACCGGCTCAGGAAGCGATAGCTGAAATTCAGTTCGTTGACCAGGGCGCGGCGCTCCGAGCTGACCTGGCGGACTTTCCACTGGCTGCGGCTGTCGAGCAGGGCCAACTGGCGCGGGTCCCATCGCCATTCGTGGGTCAGGCGCTCAAGCAGCGAGCGTTGCCAGCCCTGGGTGCGCCCGGCGCTGCCGGTGAGTTTGCGATTGACCTTCAGGTACAGTGCCCGGCGCACCAGCTCCAGCCGCTCCAGCTCGTTGCGGCCGATGAGGTACTCGGCGATGCGCCGATAGACCACGACATAGGGGTCCAGCTCATCGAGGTCGAGCCGGTTGGCGAACACCGCCTGCTTGAAGCGCAGGCTCAGGCACTGGACCGCGGGGTGTTCGCTGGCGTACACCTCGATCAACAGGAGTTTGAGCACCGATTTGTACGGCGACTCGATGCCCTTGAACAGCTGCCAGAGCCCGGCACCAATGAACTCGCCGGGCGGAATGCGGGCCAGATGGCCCAGGTCCAGGGTTTCATCGGCGCGAATGAAGCGCTTGGACGTCAGGGTATGGGTGTACTGGGCATAGTTGGCTTCCTCATACACCGGTACCAGCCACCAGATCGGCGTGCGCCCCGCCAGCCAGATCGCAGTGCGATAGAACTCGTCCAGCAACAGGTAATGCTGGGTGGTGCCGCAGTCTTCCGAGCTCAGCTGGCCGTCGCGCTCGCCTTGAACGAAGCGCACCGGATCGATCAGGAAAAAGTGCGCTTCAGCGCCCTGGGTGGCAGCCCAGGCTTCGAGCAGTTGGCACTTCCTGCGCAACTCGGTCAGTTCGTTTTCGCTCAGGTCCGGGCTGTGGCAGACCCACACGTCCATGTCGCTCTGGTCTGCCTGGGCCAGGGTGCCGAGGCTGCCCATCAGGAACAGACCGTGAATCGGCCGTGGCGGATTGCTGCCGTGGCGCGGCTTATAGGAAAAGGAGCGGGTCAGGCGCTGGGCTTCGGCGAGGACGTTGGCATCCGGCTCGAAATTCGACAGCCCGGCCGGCGTACTGCCCGAAACGTAACCCGGCAGCAGCGGATGATTGACGTGAAAGAACAGCGGCAGGAGGTTCAATACCCCTTGCTGGCGCGTCGACAACCCTTCCATCGCACGTGCCATGCGCCCCTCGTTGAGCTTGAGGAAGCGTGCACGCAGCTGGCTGAGCACCTTGCGGTCAATTCCCTCGTCCAGATCGGGGCGGATTTCATGGGTGCGGGTCATGTCAGCTCAAACCGGCTTGCAGGGCTCGGACGTGAAGGCTCTCGGAATGAGGGGCAGTTTAGCGCCTCGGCCCCGGGACTTTTAAGCTGAATTTGTATTTCTGACGTCAGATTTCCATCGCTGGTGGCGTCAGGTCACCGGATGTGCCCGCGGAAATCCCGTGGCGGGGGTTTCCGGGGGCAATGCGATGGAATTCAAGCTGTTTCCTGGACGCTCAGAATAGTCAGAACGGTTTGAATATTTTGCGCGGCGTCACGACCCAGGCTGGTCAGATAACCGCCATCGGGTTGGTCGATCAGTTCTTTTTCAAACAGGCGTTTGGCGGCGGCAATGTGTTTCGGGGCAGCGGTCTGATGAATTTTCAAACCTTCCTGGGAACTGTCCAGGTTGAAGAGTGCGAGGACTTCCAGTTCGGCAACCAACTCAGGGGTAAGCGACATAAGGACTCCAGACTTTCTAGGAATTAGGCGACAGCGTCCCTAAGGTGATCCCACTTGTGCGGCATGTCCAGTGTTCGTGACAGGGTTATTTCTTTTCCGGCGGCAGCTCGGGCAGAGCCCGCAGCGCGGCTTCGTACCATTCGGTATTGAACGCGCGGTCTTCGTCGAGCATCGTGTCGATTTCTATGGCCAAAACGTGAGCCATCAGATTGAGGATGTCTTCGCGCTCGTAGCCCACCAGCGTCAGCTTGTTGAAGGTCGCTTTGGCAGCCGGCGGATTGTCGCTTTCGATCTGGTTCTCGATGGCTTCGGTCAGCGTGGTTTCGGCGAATTCTTCTTCGTCGTTATCGATATCGGTTGGCTCGCTCATGGCAGGCTCCTCTGGGAAAGGTCATCAGTTTAACTGCATTCAGCCGCGTGATGCTGCTGGCAAGAAAGCCCGGAGCATTCTATAAACAGGCACTGCCCACCCCCCGCACGGCCTGGAGGCTATGTGATGCTCAAGCTTTATGGTTTTTCCGTCAGCAACTACTACAACATGGTCAAGCTGGCGCTGCTGGAGAAAGGACTGCCGTTCGAAGAAGTGCCGTTTTACGCGGGCACCAGCCCTGAGGCGTTGGCCATCAGCCCGCGCGGAAAAGTTCCGGTACTGCAGGCAGAGCAGGGATTCATCAATGAAACCAGTGTGATTCTCGAATACATCGAGCAAAGCCAGGGTGGCAAGTCATTGTTGCCAAGCGACCCCTTTGAGCGGGCGCAGGTGCTGGCGCTGGCCAAGGAGATCGAGCTGTATATCGAGCTACCGGCGCGTGCCTCTTATCCAGAAGCGTTTTTTGGCATGACGCTACCGGATGCGATCAAGGAAAAAACCAAGGCCGAACTATTGCAGGGTATTGCGGCGCTAGGCCGGCACGGAAAATTCAGCCCCTACGTGGCAGGCGAAAACCTGAGCGTGGCGGATCTTTATTTCCTGTACAGCGTGCCGCTGGCGTGCGGAGTAGCGAAGAAGCTGTTCGATATCGATCTGCTGGCTGAGCTGCCGGCAGCCAAGGCGCTGCTGGAGCGTCTGGGCGATAACCCGAATGTTCAGCGAATTGCGGCGGACAGGGAGGCGGCGATGCCAGCGTTCATGGCGATGATCGCATCCAGGAAATAGGTTTGTAGGGCCCTTAAGGCCGCCTTCGCGAGCAAGCCCGCTCCCACATTCGATCGTATTCTTTCTGGAAGAACTCGGTTAAATGTGGGAGCGGGCTTGCTCGCGAAGCTTTTAGTTTTTAGCGGCTGGCGAGCAGTGCCTGACCGCGTGCCACGGCGGCCTTGACCTGTGCCGGCGCTGTCCCGCCGATATGGTTACGGGCATTGACCGAACCTTCCAGGGTCAGCACGGCAAACACGTCCTGATCGATCTGGTCGCTGAACTTGCGCAGTTCTTCCAGGCTCATTTCCGCCAGGTCCTTGCCGTTTTCCACGCCGTATTTCACGGCATGGCCAACGATTTCATGGCAGTCGCGGAAGGGCAGGCCGCGGCGTACCAGGTAATCGGCCAGGTCGGTGGCGGTGGAGAAGCCGCGCAGGGCGGCTTCGCGCATCATTGCGTGCTTGGGCTTGATCGCCGGGATCATGTCGGCAAAGGCGCGCAGCGAATCGCGCAAGGTGTCGGCGGCGTCGAACAGCGGCTCCTTGTCTTCCTGATTGTCCTTGTTGTAGGCCAGGGGCTGGCCTTTCATCAAGGTCAGCAGGCCCATCAGCGCGCCGAACACACGGCCGGTCTTGCCACGCACCAGCTCCGGCACGTCGGGGTTTTTCTTTTGCGGCATGATCGAGCTGCCGGTGCAGAAGCGGTCCGGCAGATCGATGAACTGGAACTGCGCGCTGGTCCACAGCACCAGCTCTTCGGAGAAACGCGACAGGTGCATCATCGCGATGCTGGCGGCCGAGCAGAATTCGATGGCGAAGTCGCGATCGGACACGTTGTCCAGCGAGTTGCCGCCCACCGCGTCGAATCCCAGCAACTGGGCGGTGTATTCGCGGTCGATCGGGTAGGTGGTACCGGCCAGCGCAGCGCTGCCCAACGGCATGCGGTTGGTGCGCTTGCGGCAGTCCACCAGGCGCTCGTAGTCGCGGCTGAGCATTTCGAACCAGGCCAGCATGTGGTGCCCGAAGGTCACCGGCTGCGCGGTCTGCAGGTGAGTGAAGCCGGGCATGATGCTGCCCGCTTCGCGCTCGGCCTGCTCGAGCAAGCCTTTTTGCAGGCGGGTGATTTCGCCGAGGATCAGGTCGATTTCATCACGCAGCCACAGGCGGATGTCGGTGGCGACCTGGTCGTTACGGCTACGGCCGGTGTGCAGCTTTTTACCGGTCACGCCAATGCGGTCGGTCAGGCGTGCCTCGATGTTCATGTGCACGTCTTCGAGGTCGACGCGCCAGTCGAACTGGCCGGCCTCGATTTCACCCTGGATGGTATTCAGGCCATCGATGATGCTGTCGCGCTCGGCATCGCTCAGCACACCCACCTTGGCCAGCATGGTGGCGTGGGCGATCGAGCCCATGATGTCGTGGCGATACAGGCGCTGGTCGAAGGTGACGGAGGCGGTGAAGCGGGCGACAAAGGCGTCGACGGGTTCACTGAAGCGGCCGCCCCAGGACTGATTGGTCTTGTCAGTGCTCATGAATTCGCTCGTATCGGCTGAAGAAAAAATGGCGTTGAAAGCTGCCGCGGATAATAACAGGGTTGCCAATCCTGGCGCAGACACTGGTCGACTGCTTTTCAGTGTTTGGCGCGCCGGAGCCTGTGCCCGAACAATTTGCACAACGATATTTTTCAATTGAGCAATATCGTTCCGGCAACCGTCTACAGTTGGACAGTAGGATGAGTGCACTTCCCGGTGCGCAAGAGGACTATAAGAAGAGGGGTGTTCATATTGCGTATCAGCAAACCCTGTGGCGATGTGTCGCCAAATCGGCCCTGGGCCGCTAATCGCCCGGCAGATAAAAATTTAGCTGCCCGACCAGCGGCACTTTTTGACGCTCGCGCTAGTCTTAGCGTGGATCGCGGTGACGGACGTCACTTCACCTGTCTACGCTATCCTTGTGCGAGACTCACGCAGGAATCCAGCGCAATATGAATGTCCTGATCGTTGATGACGACCCCCTAGCCCGCGAGCGCCTGAGCCGAATGGTTGGCGAACTCGAGGGATACAGTGTCCTGGAGCCCAGCGCCACGAACGGCGATGAAGCGTTGGCACTGATCGACAGCCACAAGCCGGATATCGTGCTGCTTGATATCCGCATGCCAGGCCTCGATGGCCTGCAAGTGGCCGCGCGATTGTGCGAACGTGAAACCCCGCCTGCCGTGGTGTTTTGCACGGGGCCCGATGAATTTGCCGTGGAAGCCTTACAGGCCAGCGCCGTAGGCTATCTGGTGAAACCTGTGCGAACTGAACAATTACATGACTCGTTGAAAAAAGCCGAACGGCCCAATCGTGGCCAGCTCGCCGCCCTGACTCGCCCTGCCGCTGAAAGTGGCAGTGGCCCGCGCAGCCATATCAGCGCCCGTACCCGCAAGGGGATCGAGCTGATCCCGCTGGATCAGGTGGTCTACTTCATCGCCGACCACAAGTACGTGACCTTGCGTCACGAAAGCGGTGAGGTGCTGCTCGATGAACCGCTCAAAGCCCTTGAAGATGAATTCGGTGACCGGTTCGTGCGCATCCACCGCAACGCACTGGTCGCTCGCGAGCGCATCGAGCGCTTGCAACGAACGCCGCTGGGGCACTTTCAGCTGTTCCTCAAGGGCCTTAACGGCGATGCATTGATCGTCAGTCGGCGCCATGTGGCCGGCGTGCGGAAAATGATGCAACAGCTTTGATTCGCTGATCGCAGGCGGACTACACACCCGATTGCCGGATAACCGGGGCCAGGGAGGCCGAGTAGTTTCTGATACAAGTCAAAGTGGATTTGGCTGAGCTGTTATTATCCGCCGTATCTATTCAGTACGGATTGATCCATGTCCTCTCGCCAGATCCGCATCGCCACCCGCAAAAGCGCTCTTGCCCTGTGGCAGGCCGAATACGTCAAAGCACGCTTGGAACAGGCCCATCCCGGTCTGCTCGTGACCTTGGTACCCATGGTCAGTCGCGGCGACAAGCTGCTCGACTCGCCGCTGTCGAAAATCGGCGGCAAGGGGCTGTTCGTCAAGGAGCTGGAAACCGCGCTGCTGGAAAACGAAGCCGACATCGCCGTGCACTCGATGAAAGACGTGCCGATGGACTTCCCTGAAGGCCTCGGCCTGTTCTGCATTTGCGAGCGCGAAGACCCACGCGATGCCTTCGTGTCCAACGCCTACGCCAGTCTCGATGCCTTGCCTGCGGGCAGCATCGTCGGCACGTCGAGCCTGCGCCGCCAGGCCCAGTTGCTGACCCGTCGTCCGGACCTGGAAATCCGCTTCCTGCGCGGCAACGTCAATACGCGTCTGGCCAAGCTCGACGCGGGTGAATACGACGCCATCATCCTTGCGTCCGCGGGCTTGATCCGGCTCGGCTTCGAAGATCGCATCACTTCGGCCATCAGCGTCGACGACAGTCTGCCCGCCGGTGGCCAGGGCGCGGTGGGCATCGAATGCCGTACCGCGGACAGCGAAATACACGCGCTGCTCGCACCACTGCATCACCAGGACACCGCGACTCGCGTGAGCGCCGAACGCGCCCTCAATAAACATCTCAATGGCGGCTGCCAGGTGCCGATCGCCTGCTATGCCGTGCTTGAAGGTGAGCAGGTCTGGTTGCGCGGGCTGGTGGGTGATCCCGCTGGCGGTCTGCTGCTCAGCGCCCAGGCGCGTGGGCCACGAGGCGATGCCGAAGCCCTGGGTGTGCGGGTGGCCGAAGACCTCTTGAACCAGGGTGCCGCGGATATCCTCAAGGCGGTGTACGGCGAGGCGGGGCACGAGTGACAGGCTGGCGTCTGCTGCTGACGCGTCCGGCGGATGAGTCGGCGGCGCTGGGCAGTGTCTTGGCCGAGCAGGGGATTTTCAGCAGCAGCTTGCCGCTTTTGGACATAGTGCCGATCCCGGTCTCTGAGACAATGCGTGAAGCGTTGCGCAATCTGGATCGCTATTGCGCCGTGATTGTGGTCAGCAAGCCGGCGGCACGGATCGGTGTCGAGCTGCTCGACCGGTTCGGCCCGCAAGCACCCTGTGCGAAGTGGTTCAGTGTCGGCGCTGCGACGGCGCAGATCCTCGAGGGTCGCGGGCTGGACGTCAGCTTCCCGGCGCAGGGCGATGACAGCGAGGCCTTGCTTGAACTGGCTGCGCTGAGCGAGGCAATTGCCAGGCCTGATCCGCGGGTGATGATCCTGCGCGGGGAGGGTGGGCGTGAACTGCTGGCTGAGCGTTTGCGCGAGCGAGGTGCTAGTGTCGAATATCTGGAATTGTACCGCCGCGAGCTGCCGCACTACCCCGCCGCAGCCCTGGGGCAGCGGATCGAGGCGGAACGCCTGAACGCGCTGGTGGTCAGCAGTGGACAGGGTTTTGAGCACCTGCATCAATTGGCTGGCGATGCCTGGCCGCAGTTGGCGCGGTTGCCGTTGTTTGTACCAAGCCCCAGGGTTGCCGAGCTGGCACGTGCCGCCGGCGCCCTGGCAGTTGTGGATTGTCGTGGCGCCAGTGCCGCGGCTTTGCTGACGGCGTTACGGGAGCATCCCGTGCCCGTTCTCTAAATGCAAAGGATGGATACGTGAGCGAAACAGCCTTGCCTAAAGATGACGTGCGGCCAGTGCTCGATGCACCGGTTGATGAAACACTACCTCCACCTGCTGAGCAGCGCCGAGGCAATGGGCTGGCAATCGTCGCGCTGTTGTTGGGCGCCGCCGGTGTCGCGGTGGGGGGCTGGGGAGTGTGGCAGGTGCGTCAACTGCAAGCCAACACCCAGCAGCAATTGAGTCAGGTGCAGGCCTTGAACGATCAGGCACAGAGCCTGAAGCTGAACGAGCAGCGCCTGAGCGCGCGCCTGGAACAACTGCCGAATGCCGATGTGCTGGAAGAGCGCAGCCGCCTGGTGATTCAGTTGCAGGGCGACCAGCAACGCTTGAATCAGCGCCTGGAAACCGTCCTCGGCGCCAGCCGCAAGGACTGGCGCCTGGCCGAGGCCGAACACTTGCTGCGTCTGGCCAGCCTGCGCCTTTCGGCGTTGCAGGACATCAGCAGCGCCCAGGCCCTGGTGCAGGGCGCCGATGAAATTCTTCGTGAGCAGAACGACCCCGGTTCCTTCGCCGCTCGCGAGCAAGTGGCCAAGACCCTGGTGGCCCTGCGCAGCACTGAACAACCGGATCGCACCGGTTTGTTCCTGCGACTGGGGGCGTTGCGCGACCAGGTGATCAACCTGACCGAGCTCGCGCCCGAGTACAAGGACCGTGGCGAATCCCTGCTGGGGCTGACCGCCGATGGCGACGGCGCCAGTCGCTGGGCGCAATGGTGGGATCAGATTTCGCGCTACATCCGTATCGATTTCAACGCCGACAAGAATGTCCGTCCTTTGCTGGCCGGGCAGAGCCTGAGCCAGGTCCGCCTGGCCTTGAGCCTGGCGCTGGAGCAGGCGCAATGGGCCGCGCTCAATGGTCAGGCAGCGGTATACGCCCAGGCGCTGGCAGAGGCACGGGATGTGCTCAAGGGCAACTTCAACCCGGACAATCCTCAGAGCAAAGTGATGCTCGAGCAGGTAGTGGAGTTGAGCAAGCAGCCGGTTTCCGTGGTCACCCCGGACCTGACCGGCACGCTGAGTGCGGTTCAGGGTTACCTGGAACGGCGTAACGTCAACGCCGAAGACTCGATCAAGCCGCTGGCCAAACCGGCGGCGAATGCCGCACAGGAGGCCACCCCATGAAACGCCTCTATGTGATCGTGTTCCTGGCCATTGCTGCGGCGGCTGCGCTGGGCCTGGCCATCGCCGAACATTCCGGTTACGTCCTGATCGCCTACAAGAGCTTTCGCTACGAATCGAGCCTGTGGGCCACCCTGGCCTTGATCGCCGTTCTCTGGCTGGTCTTCTGGGGCATCAAGGCATTGATCGAACTGGTAACGACCTCCGGTGGCGTGGTCAATCCGTGGTCACGGCGCAATCGCAGTCGCCGGGTCCAGGTGGCGATCGAACACGGGCAACTGGATCTGGCCGAAGGTCGTTGGGCCAGCGCGCAACGTCACTTGCATCGGGCCGCGGAAGCCGAGCGTCAGCCACTGCTTTACTACCTCGGGGCTGCCCGCGCCGCGAACGAGCAAGGTCGTTACGAAGAATGCGACAACCTGCTCGAGCGTGCTCTGGAGCGTCAACCCCAGGCCGAGTTGGCGATCGCCTTGAATCACGCGCAATTGCAGACCGATCGCGGTGATACCGAGGGCGCCCTGGTGACGCTGCAGGCGATGCACGAGCGCCATCCGCATAACGCGCAGACTTTGCGTCAGTTGCAGCGTCTGCATCAGCAGCGGGGTGACTGGTCGGCCGTGATTCGACTGTTGCCTGAGCTGCGCAAGGACAAAGTCCTGCCGGCGGCGGAACTGGCCGAACTGGAGCGCCGGGCCTGGGGGGAGAACCTGTCCCTGGCGGCGCATAAGGAAGAGGGCGGGACCCTGGGTCTGCAAGCGCTCGATCGCGCCTGGCAACAACTGACAGCGGCGCAGCGCCAGGAGCCGCAATTGGTGCTCGCCTACGCCGAACAATTGCGGCAACTGGGTGCCCAGGTCCAGGCCGAAGAGGTTCTGCGCACGGCTCTGAAACGAAACTACGACAGCCATCTGGCGCGTCTCTATGGATTGGTGCGCGGCAGTGACCCGGCTCGCCAGCTGCAACTCGCCGAGGGTTGGTTGAAAGATCATCCGAGCGACCCCGGCCTGTTGCTGACGCTCGGTCGCCTGTGTCTGCAAAGCAGCCTGTGGGGCAAGGCCCGGGACTACCTGGAAAGCAGCCTGCGGGTACAGCGCAACCCGGAAGCATGCGCCGAACTGGCTCGCCTGCTGGCGCAGATGGGCGACACCGAGCGCAGCAACCAGCTATTCCAGGAAGGCCTGGGCTTGCTCGATGAGCGCTTGCTGGCGGCGCCGTTGCCGGCGTTGGCTCACGTTTGATCCCTGAGTGAAGGATCGCTCGAATGGGCGATCCGATACCCCGGGTGCTGTCGGAATTCTCCTTTCGCAATCCAGTCTCAGCAAAGTCCTACAGATCACTTCATCTGATCCTCTGATGTCTGTCGGGATTTCCCTACGTATTTGCTGAAATGTCTGCATCTGCCTGCCTTGAAAGGGTTGTGCGCTTTCCACTACCGTAGCCGTCGGACTCTTGATTGTTACGGAAACGCCATGTCGTTGGCCTGCCCACGCTCTCTGTTTTTTATTGTGTTCATCGCAGGCGCCCTGGCCCTGGGCGTTTCCTACTACCTGGAATATGCGGTCGGCCTCCAGCCGTGTGGCTTGTGTCTGTTGCAACGGGCTTGCCTGGCGCTGTTGACCGGTTTGTGCCTGATGGCGTCGGTGCACGGTCCCGGTCGCCTGGGGGGCTTTGTGTATTGGCTGCTCGGGTTGTTGTGCAGCCTGTTGGGAACGTTCACGGCCTGGCGTCAGGTGTTGCTGCAAACCGATCCGGTGTATCAATTTTCCGCCTGCTCACCTGACCTGGCCGAGGTATTCACCCGTGCGCCCTGGCAAGGCTTCTTGCAAATGATGTTTCAGGGTGCCGTCGACTGCCCGCGAATCGCCTGGACCTTGTTCGATTTGAGCATCCCGGAATGGAGCCTGCTGTTCTTCGTTGCAGTGATGATTCCGGCTATTTATCAGTTGGTACGCCTGGTCCTGAGCGTCAGTCGACGACCGCTCGGCGGCGAGTCGTCGCCGCGGGTTCTTGCCGGTGATTAAACACTTGTATGAACTTTATCGTCTGCGTACCTTGAAGCCACCGTCGTGCGGGCATAATCTGGCCCGCACGTGTCATTGGAATTATGTTGCTCGATGACGCTCTGCCTGCCCGAATCTTGATTCTCAAGTGTGCGACAGGTGTAGGGCAGCATGACCCACAAGGGAAGAGAGACCGCCATGCTCGAAAGTTGTCAGAATGCTCAGGAACGTTGGGGTGGAGTTCATCTGCTGATTGACCGCTGGTTGCAGGAGCGTAAAGAGCTGATCGATGCCTACGACAAGCTCGGCGCAGAACCTCAGGCACTGTCCGAGAACCGCAAGTCCTTGCAAGAGTTCTGCGGCGTGCTGGTCGATTACGTATCCGCCGGCCACTTCGAGATCTACGAACAGTTGACGGGGGAGGCCAAGGCCTTCAACGACAAGCGTGGCCTGGAACTCGCCGAGACGATCTACCCCCGCATCGACGTCATCACCGAGAAGCTGCTCGCGTTCAATGACCTGTGTGATGCCGGAAAATGCGTCGCAGAGAAGTTCAAGGAACTGGGTGGCTTGTTGCATGAGCGTTTCGAACTGGAAGACTGCCTGATCGAAGTGCTGCATACCGCTCACAAGGAAGAAGATTCGGTTCAGGCCTGATCGTTCACCCCGTATTACCTGAAAACGGTGCGCCATGGCGCACCGTTTTTCATGGGTGCCCTCAACCGGTGGCGCCGCGCAATTCGACCTCGAACACCAGGGGCGTGAAGGGGGCGATGAGATCGCCGGCACCCTCGGAACCATAAGCCTGCGCCGATGGAATCACCAGGCGCCACCTGGCACCGACCGGCATGTTTTGCAGCGCGCTGCGCCAGCCACTGATCACGCTGTCGAGACTGAACCATTGCGGTTGATTGTTCTGATCGAACACGGTGCCGTCAGGGAGTCGTCCGATATAAAGCACCTGGACCTTTCCGTTGGGTCCGGCCTTGGCACCCGTACCCGGTGCCAACTCGGTCAGCAGGATGCCATCTGCCAATTCGCGAACGCCGGGTTTGGCTTTTTCCCTGGCGAGAAAATCCTGTTCGTTTTCCAGTGCCAACTCGTTTTGCGGCGCAGGCGTTTGCATGGACACCCGCGTTTCATGCTCTCTGAGGATCTGTTCGATCTGCTCGTCTTTCAACGCCAGTGGCTTGCCTTGATAGGCCTGCTGCAATCCCTCGACCAGTGCCTGGATCTGCAAATCGGGAACCTCCTGGCGCAAGCGTTCGCCGAGGCTTGCACCCAGGCTGTAAGCGAGATCGTGAGCGTCTTTTTCCTGGTTTTTTTCAGCGGCATTGGCCACGGAAAACATCACGCAGAACGATAAAAAAAGGTAGCGCGACATGGGCACTCTCCAGCCTGGGTTGCGGGCGATTATGCCAGCGTGAATGCATTCAACGGTGAACTGCTTTTGCGTCAGCGCAGAACATTTTCAGTTCGTTGCAACGCAGCGCTTTGGATACTGTCAAGATGCCCTAGCGGCGGTAGCAGCAGAGGTCTAGTATGAGCCGCACTCACCCCAGCCAGGAGGTAAACCATGTCGGCCACCAAGAAGCCTGTAAGTACTCCGTTGCACCTGCTCCAACAACTCTCGGGCAGCTTGCTCGAGCATCTGGAAAACGCTTGTTCCGAAGCCTTGGCTGATGCTGAAAAACTGCTCGCCAAACTGGAAAAGCAGCGCGGAAAAGCGCAAGAGAAATTGCACAAATCCCGTACCAAATTGCAGGACGCAGCGGCGGCCGGAAAGGCCAAGGCGCAGGCCAAGGCCAAGGACGCGGTGAAAGAGCTCGAGGACCTGCTTGACGCCCTCAAGGATCGTCAGTCGGAGACTCGCGGCTACATTCTGCAACTCAAGCGCGATGCCCAGGAAAGCCTGAAACTGGCCCAAGGTGTCGGTCGCGTACAAGAGGCTGTCGGCAAGGCGTTGTCCCTGCGTTCGGCCAAGCCTGCTGCGGCTCCTGCCAAGAAAGCCGCTGCCAAACCGGTTGCCGCAAAAGCACCGGCCAAGCCTGCCGCCAAACCTGCCGCCAAGGCACCGGTGAAAGCCGCAGCCAAGCCTGCTGCAAAACCTGCAGCGAAAAAACCTGTCGCGGCCAGCGCTGCAAAACCGGCTGCAAGAACTGCAGCTGCCAAACCTGCTGCCAAGACAACCGCGGCGAAGTCAGCGGCTGCGAAACCGGCCGCTAAGCCGGCTGCCAAACCGGCCACCAAAACCGCTGCTGCGAAACCTGCCGCAGCGAAAACCGCAGCCGCCAAGCCAGCAGCTAAAACTGCCGCTGCAAAACCTGCAGCCAAGCCGGCCGCAAAACCTGTAGCGGCTAAAACCGCTGCCAAGCCTGCTGTAAAA
>Ga0079986_1013195_pt1 | contig 16758 bp, 16 predicted proteins | sample Hof3ISUMetaT_FD_73496 | JGI IMG/M metagenome (GOLD analysis project Ga0079986, IMG submission 73496) | Enriched soil aggregate microbial communities from Iowa State university to study microbial drivers of carbon cycling -... | ecosystem: Environmental > Terrestrial > Soil > Agricultural land... | reverse complement strand
CCAGCCTCCCGGAGGAGGTGTCCCATGCTTTACCCAAAAGAATTCGATGTCATCGTCGTCGGTGGTGGTCACGCCGGCACGGAAGCTGCCCTGGCGGCTGCCCGGATGGGCTGCCAGACCCTCCTGTTGACCCATAACATCGAAACGCTTGGGCAGATGAGCTGCAATCCGTCGATCGGCGGCATTGGCAAGGGGCATCTGGTCAAGGAAGTGGACGCAATGGGCGGCGCCATGGCTGCCGCGACGGACGAGTCGGGGATCCAGTTCCGCATTCTCAATTCCAGCAAAGGCCCGGCTGTGCGCGCGACGCGTGCGCAGGCCGACCGCGTACTGTACCGCAAGGCCATCCGCACCCGGCTGGAGAACCAGCCGAACCTGATGCTGTTCCAGCAGGCCGTGGATGACCTGTTGGTGGAAGGGGATCGGGTGGTCGGCGCGGTAACGCAAGTTGGCATCGCTTTCCGCGCCCGTGCGGTGGTGCTGACGGCTGGTACCTTCCTGGACGGCAAGATCCACGTTGGCCTGGATAACTACACAGGTGGCCGCGCGGGCGATCCCGCCTCGGTGTCGCTCTCGGCCCGGCTCAAGGAGCTGAAGCTGCCGCAGGGCCGCCTGAAGACCGGCACGCCGCCGCGTATCGATGGGCGGACCATCGACTTTTCGGTGATGGAGGAGCAGCCGGGCGATCTTGACCCGGTGCCGGTGTTCTCGTTCCTTGGCCGCCCGGAGCACCACCCGCAGCAACTCCCGTGCTGGATCAGCCATACCAACAGCCGTACCCACGACATCATCCGTGGTGGGCTCGACCGTTCGCCGATGTACACCGGCGTGATCGAAGGGGTAGGGCCGCGTTACTGCCCGAGCATCGAGGACAAGATCCATCGGTTTGCCAGCAAGGACAGCCACCAGATCTTTCTGGAACCGGAAGGGCTTACCACCAACGAGTTCTACCCGAACGGCATCTCCACGAGCCTGCCATTCGACGTACAGCTGGAGTTGGTGCATTCGATCCGTGGCCTGGAGAATGCGCACATCATGCGCCCCGGCTACGCCATCGAATACGACTACTTCGATCCGCGTGCGCTCAAAGCTTCGCTGGAAAGCAAGGCGATCGGAGGGCTGTTCTTTGCCGGCCAGATCAATGGGACGACCGGCTATGAAGAGGCTGCCGCGCAAGGCCTGCTCGCCGGCATCAACGCCGGCTGCTACGTGCGCGAGCGCGATGCCTGGACGCCGCGCCGCGACCAAGCCTACCTTGGGGTGCTCGTCGATGACCTGATCACGCGCGGCGTGACCGAGCCGTACCGCATGTTTACCAGCCGTGCCGAATTCCGCCTGAGCCTGCGTGAAGACAACGCCGATATGCGCCTGACCGAGGTCGGCCGCGAACTGGGCGTGGTCGATGACGCCCGCTGGGACGCGTTCAACCGCAAGCGCGATGCTGTTTCACGTGAAACAGAGCGACTGAAGAGCACGTGGGTCAATCCGACCATCCTCCCGGCGGAAGATGCCGTGCCACTGCTGGGCAAGCCCATCGAGCGCGAGTACAGCCTGGCCGATCTGCTGCGCCGCCCGGAAGTCCGCTACGACAGCCTGATGTCCCTGCAGGGCGGTCGCCACGCACCCGAGGCGCCGCTCGACGAGGATCCGCTGCTGGTGGACCAGATCCGCGAACAGATCGAGATTGGCATCAAGTACCACGGCTATATCACCCGCCAGGCGGCGGAAGTCGACAAGCTCGAAGCCAATGAGTCGACACGTTTGCCGGAGGGGCTGGATTACACCGAAGTACGCGGTCTGGGTTTCGAGGTCAGCCAGAAGCTGAACCAGCACCGGCCCGAGACGCTGGGGCAAGCCTCCCGTATTTCGGGCGTGACCCCGGCAGCCATCTCGCTGCTGTTGGTACATCTGAAGAAGAAGGGGCTGGGGCGTACCCGCTCCGGCAACTCGCAAGAGGCAGCCTGAGTGGCGGGCCAACCACATATCATGATCGACGACGCGGCCCAGCGTCGTCGCCTGGAGGCCGGCCTGAACGAGATCGGCCTGGACCTGCCGCCGGAGCGCATCGAGACGCTGTTCGCCTACCTCGCCCTGCTGCGCAAGTGGAACGGCGTCTACAACCTCACCGCGATCCGCCATCCTGATGAAATGCTGACGCATCATCTGCTGGATTCGCTCGCGGCCATCCCGGCGCTTGCGGATGCCGCACGCTCGCCGGCGGTAGCAGAGGCTGCGCGGGGCAGGGTGGTCGACGTGGGTTCGGGCGGCGGCATGCCTGGTCTGCCGCTGGCGATTTCCTGCCCGGATGTCTCCGTGCTGATGGTCGACATCGTGCAGAAGAAAACCGCCTTCCTGACACAATGCCGCGCCCAGCTAAGCCTGCCGAATGCGGCGGCACACTGGGGCCCGGTCGAGAAGCTGGAAGATGCGGATAAATTTGCGGTGATTACATCACGCGCATTCGCCGAGCTGACGGACTTTGTCACCCTGTCCGGCCATCTGCTGGCGCCGGAAGGCCGGATGATCGCGATGAAGGGCGTGTATCCACAGGCCGAACTGGACCGCATGGAAGCGGCTGGCCTGATGGCGACATGGCAGGTGGAGGAAGTGCGAAGACTGACGGTGCCCGGGCTGGATGCCGAGCGCCACCTGGTGCTGTTGTCGCGCAAATGATATTGACGGCGTTCGCGCCGCGAACCGGACGGGCCAGCGGGCGTGGACGGATGAAGAATTCAATCGGGAACCTCAGAAGCATATGGCCAAGGTATTCGTGATCGCGAACCAGAAGGGCGGGGTGGGCAAGACCACCACGACGGTGAACCTTGCCGCGGGACTGGCTGCGCAGGGCCAGCGCGTGCTGCTGGTCGACCTGGATCCGCAGGGCAATGCCTCGATGGGCTCGGGCATCGACAAGCAGTCGCTGGAACAAAGCGTGTACCAGGTGCTGGTCGGGCTGGCTTCCGTAGCGCAGGCGCGCCAGCGTTCGGAAACCGGCAAGTACGACGTGCTGCCGGCCAATCGCGAGCTGGCCGGCGCGGAAGTCGAGCTTGTCGAGCTGGACCAGCGCGAGCGCAGGCTCAAGCAGGCCATTGCCGAGGTCGACGATGAATATGACTTCGTGCTGATCGACTGCCCGCCGTCATTGTCGCTGCTGACGCTGAACGGCCTGTGCGCGGCGCATGGGGTCATCGTGCCGATGCAGTGCGAGTACTTCGCGCTCGAAGGCTTGTCCGACCTGGTCAACACCATCAAGCAGGTGCATGCGAACCTGAACCGGGAGTTGAAGGTGATCGGCCTGCTGCGCGTCATGTTCGATCCGCGCGTGACGCTGCAGCAGCAAGTGTCGGCACAGCTGGAATCGCATTTTGGCGACAAGGTCTTCAAGACCCTGATCCCGCGCAATGTACGCCTGGCCGAAGCGCCGTCTTATGGCATGCCGGGCGTTGCCTTCGATCCGTCGTCGAAGGGTGCCAAGGCTTATCTCGACTTCGGCGCCGAGATGATCGCCCGTGTCAGGCAGCTGTCGGCGCCGGAAGCTGCCACCGCCATGCAAGGACAGTGACCATGAGCACCGTGAAGAAGAAGGGACTGGGCCGCGGCCTCGAAGCGCTGCTGGGAGGTCCGGCCGAGATCGTCGAGACCGCGAAGCAGGAGGGCGCGCCCTCCGTGCTGCGCCTGGACCAGCTTCAACCGGGCAAGTACCAGCCGCGCACGCGCATGGATGAGGGCGCATTGCAGGAGTTGGCCGCCAGCATCCGCGCGCAAGGCCTGATGCAGCCGATCCTGGTGCGGCGCGTGGCCGAGCCGGATCGCTACGAGATTATTGCGGGCGAGCGCCGCTTCCGGGCGTCGCGCATCGCGGGTCTCGACAAGGTGCCGGTGCTGGTGAAGGACGTCGCCGACGAAGCCGCCGCGGCGATGGCGCTGATCGAGAACATCCAGCGGGAAGATTTGAATCCGCTGGAAGAAGCGCAAGGCATCATGCGCCTGATCCGCGAATTCCGCTTTACGCATGAACAGGCAGCGGAGTCGGTAGGGCGCTCGCGCAGCGCGGTATCCAATCTGCTGCGCCTGCTGAACCTGGCCGCGCCGGTACAGACCATGTTGATGGCGGGCGATCTCGACATGGGACACGCACGCGCGCTGCTGGCCGTCGATGGCGCGAACCAGATCACGCTGGCCAACCAGATCATCAACAAGCGGCTGTCGGTGCGCGAGACTGAGAAGCTGGTGGCATCCACGCTCAAGCCGTTCGAACTGAAGTCGCTCAAGCACAAGACCGGCAACGGCATGCGCGATGTGGCGCGACTTGAAGAGGAATTGTCCGATGCGCTGGGACTGGCGGTGCAGATCAAGCTCGGCGTGCGGGGCAAGGGCCAGCTCACCATTCACTTCACCAACAACGAAGCGCTGGATGGCGTGCTCGCGCGCCTGCGTGATGCAGACGAAAGCAAACGCGTAGCCTGAAAAGCTGCGCGATAAACGGCCACTTAAAGACTCACTGTTGCATTCACGCAGCAGTTAACTATCCGATGTTCGGTCAATGCGCCGGACAGTCGTGAATCCTCCATCATGCGTCACGCGAGTTGCGCAATCCAATTACGTCAAGCGTCGTTGCTGCGCAATTTCAACGAAGCCATCATGCAATCGTGATAGCAACCGTTGTGCAGTTTGCCACTGCAAGCGAACTGTAAGCACATTGACGCGACTCAGTATTTCCCCTTAAAATTGCGCGGTTTGAATTCTGGTCGGGCCGAAAAGTTCCGGCCCGGATGAGGCAGGCAGGTAGTGGTAAGAGACCGACAGCAGCAAAACGATTCGCGTCAGGTAAACCCCCGCAGTGATGATTGGGATTTTGACGCAGAACGGGAAGAAGAAGCTGTCGATCCGCTGTCACACGACGACGCGGTAACGCTGTTCGGCGAACGCGCGTTGCGCCCCTCGCGCATGACACCCGGCAAGATCGTGCTGGCGCAGGTGATTGTGACCCTGCTGTCGGCATTGTGCTGGGCGCTGTTCGGCAAGCAGGCAGGGCCGTATGGCTGGTCTGCGTTGTTTGGTGGCGCCGTGTGTTTCATCCCGAGCGGGTTCTTTGCGTTGCGGCTGTGGATGTCGCGCGAGCGGGCCTCGGTCGGCGGGCTGGTGATGGGCGAGGCGATCAAGGTGTTCGCCACCGTCGCGCTGCTGGTGCTGGTGGTGGTGCTGTACCGCGATCTGCGCTGGGTGCCGATGCTTGTCACGTTCCTGCTTGCGCTCAAGACGTATTGGGTGGTGGCGATGGCGCTTCGGTAAGCAGTAACACCAGGCCAGCCGCACGAAGTGTGTGCTTCACGCAGAGGTGGGGCACCAAAACGGAATATCAAGATCCTCGGTGCAGGGTTTCATAGTGGTGAAATCCTGCACCGACAAAGTTTGACCCGCTTGCATGGCGGTGACCGGCCACGATGGCCGAAGGCAATGCAAGACGCGTACCGGCTGCCCGCCAATGCGAGGGTGCCGGCTCAACGATTTCGCAATATACCGTTCGTTTCGACATGTCAGAAGCTATCCAAGGCGCCGAACACGCGCTGACACCCTCCGGCTATATCGCCGAACACTTGCAGAACCTGAATTCGGTCGGCGGCAAGCAGGCGTCGGTGGTCGATTTCTCCGTGCTCAACTATGACACGGTGTTCTGGTCCGTCCTGTGCGGCGCCATCGCCGTGATCTTCCTGCTGATCGCCGCGCGTCGGGTTCACGCTGGCGTGCCGGGCCGCTTCCAGGCCTTCGTCGAGATGATCGTCGAGATGGTCGATGACCAGGCCAAGGGCATCATTCACGGCGACCGTTCGTGGATTGCTCCGCTGGCGCTGATGGTGTTCTGCTGGATCACCATGATGAACGCGATCGACCTGATTCCGGTCGACTGGGTCACCGGCCTGAACAACTTCCTGGGCATTTTCCACATCCACCTTCCGCACCACCGCGCAGTGGCCACGGCTGACCTGAACGGTACGCTGGGCATGTCGTGCTCGGTGCTGGTGCTGATGATCTATTACAGCTTCAAGATCAAGGGCACGGGCGGCTTCATGCACGAACTGTTCTCGGCCCCGTTCGGCGCCAAGTGGTACCTGGCTCCGTTCAACCTGATCCTGAACATCATCGAATTCCTGGCCAAGGCCGTGTCGCTGGGCATGCGGTTGTTCGGCAACATGTACGCCGGCGAACTGGTGTTCCTGCTGATCGCGCTGCTGGGTTCCATCTGGACGTTCAGTGCCGACCTGTCGGCGCTGGGCTTCGTCGGCCACGTCGTTGCCGGCACGGTCTGGGCGATCTTCCACATCCTGATCGTCCTGCTCCAGGCGTTCATTTTCATGATGCTGACGCTGGTGTACATCGGCCAGGCTCACGATCACCACTAATCGGCAAAAGATTTTAGGTTTTTGGTTTTTTGGTTTTTTGGTTCTAAGTCTCTCTAAATTAAAGGAGTCATCATGCAAGCATTTCTCGCCAACATCCAGGGTCTGACCGCCATCGGTATCGGCATCATCATCGGTCTGGGCGCTATCGGCGCCTGCCTGGGTATCGCCCTGATGGGTGGCAAGTACATCGAAGCGTGCGCACGTCAGCCTGAACTGATGAACCCGCTGCAAACCAAGATGTTCCTGCTGGCTGGCCTGATCGACGCGGCATTCCTGATCGGCGTGGGTGTTGCAATGCTGTTCGCCTTCGCCAACCCGCTGCTGGCTGTCATTCAGTAATTTCTTTTCGGTCTGCATGATGCTGACGGGCGGCGCAGGCCATCAGCCTCGCCGCCTTTTGTGCATTTATCTGTAGTTTGATTACCGAAAGGAACACACCATGAATCTGAACGCAACGTTTTTTGCGCAGATGGTCGTGTTCTTCATCCTGTGGTGGGTTGTTGCCAAATTCATTTGGCCGCCGCTGGTGAAGGCGCTCGACGAACGCGCAAAGAAGATCGCCGATGGCCTCGCCGCTGCCGAGAAGGGCAAGGCCGAGCTTGAACTCGCCAACAAGCGTGTGGACCAGGCTATGGCCGAAGCCCGCACCGAGGGTGCTCAACGCGTCGCTGACGCCGAGAAGCGCGCCCAGCTGACGGCGGACGAGATCAAGCAAAACGCCCAGGCGGAAGCCGCACGCATCATCGCCCAGGCCAAGGCCGAGGCAGAGCAGCAAGTGACCCGCGCACGTGAAGACCTGCGCGACCAGGTTGCCGTGCTGGCAGTCAAGGGTGCCGAGCAGATCCTCAAGCGCGAAGTGAACGCGCAGGTCCATACCGACCTGCTCAATCAACTCAAAGCTGAGCTCTAATCATGGCCGAAACCGCAACCATTGCCCGTCCCTACGCTGAGGCGCTGTTCCGCGTCGCCAGCGAAGCCGGCAATCTGGGTGCATGGTCCGAGCTGGTGTCGGAGATGGGGCATATCGCCGCCAACCCCGACATGAAGGCGCTCGCCGACGATCCGAACGTTCCCGGCGACAAGCTGGCCGAACTGTTCCTGTCGGTGGTGAAGTCCCCGGTGAATGACGAAGCACGACGCTTCGTCAAGCTGCTGGTGGACAACAACCGCCTGACGGTGATGCCGGAAATCGCCGAGCAGTTCCATGCGCTCAAGAACGCCCGCGAAGGCTCGTCGGACGTCGAGATCACCAGTGCATTCCCGCTGGATGGTCAACCACTGAACGACCTGATCGCTGCGCTCGAACGCAAGTTCGGCCGCAAGCTGCACGCAAAGGTGGCGGTAGACCCGTCCCTGATCGGCGGCGTGAGCGTCAAGGTCGGCGACGAAGTGCTCGACACCTCCGTGCGTGCGCGCCTGGCTGCCATGCAAACCGCGCTGACCGCCGTCTGATCGGCCGTCCGTCGGATTGAAGAATTAGGAGCATTGTGATGCAACTGAACCCCTCAGAAATCAGCGAGCTGATCAAGTCCCGCATCTCGGGTCTTGGCGCTGACGCTGAAGTGCGCAACACCGGCACGGTAATTTCCGTGACCGATGGTATCTGCCGCGTGCACGGCCTGTCTGGCGTGATGCAGGGCGAGATGCTGGAATTCCCGGGCAACACCTTCGGCCTCGCGCTGAACCTCGAGCGCGACTCGGTCGGCGCCGTGGTGCTGGGCGACTACGAACACATTTCGGAAGGCGATACGGTCAAGTGCACCGGCCGCATTCTGGAAGTGCCCGTTGGCAAGGAACTGCTGGGCCGCGTGGTCAACACGCTGGGCCAGCCGATCGACGGCAAGGGCCCGATCAACGCGAAGGAAACCGACGTGATCGAAAAGGTCGCGCCGGGCGTGATCGCGCGTCAGTCGGTGAGCCAGCCGGTGCAGACCGGCCTGAAGTCGATCGACGCGATGGTGCCGATCGGCCGTGGCCAGCGCGAGCTGATCATTGGCGACCGCCAGACCGGCAAGACCGCCGTGGCTGTCGACGCCATCATCAACCAGAAGGGCAAGGGCGTCTTCTGCGTGTACGTGGCAATCGGCCAGAAGGCTTCGACGATCGCCAACGTGGTGCGCAAGCTGGAAGAGCACGGCGCGATGGAATACACCGTCGTCGTGGCCGCCGCCGCTTCGGATTCGGCCGCCATGCAGTACCTGGCTGCCTACGCCGGTTGCACGATGGGCGAGTACTTCCGCGACCGCGGCGAAGACGCGCTGATCGTTTATGACGACCTGACCAAGCAAGCCTGGGCCTACCGCCAGGTGTCGCTGCTGCTGCGCCGTCCGCCGGGCCGCGAAGCCTACCCGGGCGACGTGTTCTACCTGCACTCGCGCCTGCTGGAGCGTGCCGCACGCGTGAACGAGGACTACGTCGAGAAGTTCACCAACGGCGCCGTCAAGGGCAAGACCGGTTCGCTGACCGCACTGCCGATCATCGAAACGCAGGCCGGCGACGTGTCCGCGTTCGTGCCGACCAACGTGATCTCGATTACCGACGGTCAGATCTTCCTGGAAACCGACCTGTTCAACGCCGGTGTCCGTCCCGCCATCAACGCCGGTATCTCGGTGTCGCGCGTGGGTGGTGCTGCACAGACCAAGGTGGTGAAGAACCTGTCCGGCGGTATCCGTACCGACCTGGCCCAGTACCGTGAACTGGCTGCGTTCGCGCAGTTCGCTTCGGACCTGGACGACGCCACCCGCAAGCAGCTGGAGCGCGGCCGCCGCGTGACCGAACTGCTGAAGCAGGCGCAATACCAGCCGCAGCAAGTGTGGCAACTGGCCGCTTCGCTGTTCGCCGCCAACAACGGCTTCCTCGACAACGTGGAAGTGAAGGACATTCTCGCGTTCGAGAAGGGCCTGCACGACCATCTGAAGACCAAGTACGCCGACCTCATCAACCGTATCGAAGACACCAAGGTGCTCTCGAAGGAAGATGAGCCCGCTCTGCGTGCCGCGATCGAGGATTTCAAGAAGTCCGCCGCGTTCTAACCGCGCAATTCCCCGATACCGCCGCCGCGCCTGGCTAACGCCGGCGCGGCGCTGGTTCGGACGGAGAGGAAGATATGGCCGGAACGAAAGAAATTCGAACCAAGATCAAGAGCGTGCAGAACACGCGCAAGATCACCAAGGCGATGGAGATGGTCGCCGCGTCCAAGATGCGCAAGGCGCAGGAACGGATGCGCAATGCCCGTCCCTATGCCGAGAAAGTGCGCAACATCGCGGCGCACCTGGCTTCGGCCAACCCCGAGTTCAAGCACCCGTTCATGCAGGAGCGCGAAGTCAAGCGCGTCGGCATGATCGTGGTCACGACCGACAAGGGGCTGTGCGGCGGTCTGAACACGAACGTGCTGCGCGCGGTGACCAATGAGCTGAAGAGCCTGCAAGGCCGCGGCGTGGATGTGCAAGCCACTGCCATCGGTAGCAAGGGCATGCAGTTCCTGAGCCGCATCGGCGCCAAGGTGGCCTCGAATGTGGTGCAGCTCGGCGACACCCCGCACCTGGAAAAGCTGATCGGCGCGATCAAGGTCCAGCTCGACGCATTCACCAATGGTGAAGTCGATGCGGTGTACATCGCGTACACCAAGTTCATCAATACGATGAAGCAGGAGCCGATGGTCGAGCAGCTGTTGCCGCTCGCCGCCGACAAGCTGTCGCAGACCGAAGAAGAGAAGCGCGCCTACTCGTGGGACTACATCTACGAACCTGACGCGCAGACCGTGGTGGAAGAGCTGTTGGTCCGCTACGTGGAAGCGCTGGTGTACCAGGCCGTGGCCGAGAACATGGCGTCCGAGCAATCGGCGCGCATGGTGGCCATGAAGGCGGCATCCGACAATGCCAAGAACGTGATCGGCGAACTGCAGCTGGACTACAACAAGACCCGGCAGGCAGCGATCACCAAGGAATTGTCAGAGATCGTCAGCGGTGCAGCAGCGGTCTGAGGCGTCAAGAATTCAAGCTATCGGAGATACGAAATGAGTATCGGAAATATTGTGCAGTGCATTGGCGCCGTGGTGGACATCGAGTTCCCGCGCGACGCAATGCCGAAGGTGTACGACGCGCTGGTGCTGGAAGACAGCGGCGAAACGTCGTTCGCCGAGAAGGGCCTGACGTTCGAAGTCCAGCAGCAGCTGGGTGACGGCGTGGTGCGTACCATTGCGCTCGGTTCGTCGGACGGCCTGCGCCGCGGCATGCCGGTGAAGAACACCGGCGCGCCGATCTCGGTGCCGGTGGGTCAGGGCACCCTGGGCCGCATCATGGACGTGCTGGGTCGCCCCATCGACGAAGCAGGCCCGATCGCTTCGGACGAGCGCCGCGCCATTCACCAGAAGGCACCGAAGTTCGACGAACTGTCGCCTTCGACCGACCTGCTGGAAACCGGCATCAAGGTGATCGACCTGATCTGCCCGTTCGCAAAGGGCGGCAAGGTTGGCCTGTTCGGTGGTGCCGGCGTGGGCAAGACCGTCAACATGATGGAGCTCATCAACAACATCGCCAAGCAGCACAGCGGTCTGTCGGTGTTTGCCGGCGTGGGCGAGCGTACCCGTGAAGGGAACGACTTCTACCACGAAATGAGCGACTCGAACGTGCTCGACAAGGTCGCCATGGTGTTCGGCCAGATGAACGAGCCGCCGGGCAACCGTCTGCGCGTGGCACTTTCCGGCCTGACCATGGCCGAGAAGTTCCGTGACGAAGGCCGTGACATCCTGTTCTTCGTCGACAACATCTACCGCTACACGCTGGCCGGTACCGAAGTGTCGGCACTGCTGGGCCGTATGCCTTCCGCCGTGGGCTACCAGCCGACGCTGGCTGAAGAAATGGGCAAGCTGCAGGAGCGGATCACGTCGACCAAGACTGGCTCGATCACGTCGATCCAGGCCGTGTACGTGCCTGCGGATGACTTGACCGACCCGTCGCCGGCTACCACCTTCCTGCACCTGGACTCGACCCTGGTGCTCTCGCGTGACATCGCCGCGCTCGGTATCTACCCCGCAGTGGACCCGCTGGACTCGACCTCGCGCCAGATGGATCCGCAAGTGGTTGGCCAGGAGCACTACAACGTCGCGCGTGCCGTGCAGCAGACGCTGCAGCGCTACAAGGAACTGCGCGACATCATCGCGATTCTGGGCATGGACGAACTGTCGCCGGAAGACAAGATGGCCGTGAACCGCGCGCGTAAGATCCAGCGTTTCCTGTCGCAGCCGTTCCACGTGGCCGAAGTGTTCACGGGTTCGCCGGGCAAGTACGTGCCGCTGAAGGAAACCATCCGTGGTTTCAAGATGCTGGTGGATGGCGAGTGCGATCACCTGCCCGAGCAGGCGTTCTACATGGTCGGCTCGATCGACGAAGCCTTCGAGAAGGCCAAGAAGCTCCAGTAAGCCTCGCTTTGACGCTCCCGCGCTCCGGCGGGGGAGTGGCGGCATGCGGCTTCGCGCCGCGTGCTGTCAGAAGTGAAGCGAACGGACAAAGGAATTCATATGGCAACCATTCTTGTAGACGTCGTCAGCGCGGAAGCGTCGATCTTCTCCGGTCAGGCGAAGTTCGTGGCGCTGCCGGGCGAGTCGGGTGAGCTGGGCATTCTGCCGGGCCACACGCCGCTGATTACGCGCATCCAGCCGGGCGCCGTGCGCATTGAGAAGGAAGACGGCAGCGAAGAGTTCGTGTTCGTGGCCGGCGGCATTCTCGAAGTGCAGCCGAAGCATGTCACCGTGCTGGCCGATACCGCCATCCGCGGTACCGACCTGGACGAAGCCAAGGCGCAGGAAGCCAAGCGTGCCGCCGAAGAGCTGATGCAGAACCAGAGCAGCGATCTGGACATTGCACGCGCTCAGAGCGAACTCGCCATGGCCGCAGCGCAGCTGGCTGCCATCGCCCGTCTGCGTCGTAAGAAGTAAGCAACAAGCAGTATCTGGCGCACTGTTGTTTTTTCGGTGCGACAGCCAAAAAAAGGCAGCCACGCGGCTGCCTTTTTTATTGGGCTGGAATATGCTTGGTCCGTTCGGAAAAAAAAAGCGCGCGGGCCGGGGAGGCTCCGCGCGGACGGGAAAATCCCTTCGAGGGGTCAATTCGAAGGAACGGGTTCGGTCCAGAACTACCAAGCCAAGGCGCAGCGAATCACGTTCGCAAAATTGGCCAACAAGGCCACGCGCCATCGGGTCTTCCTGGTATCCGGCCAGCAGGCATCGCCTGCTGGCTCGGAAAATCGGGGATCACTGCCAAAGGCTTTCTTCAGCGTCCCATGTTCTGACTTCTCGATTTTTTGGTGGGACGCCACCAAACGTCGGTGTGTCAATGCATTGTGGGGGAAAGTCCCCGCAATGGCAGTAACAAAATGTATCCTTTTGCAAGAAGTTGAAAGCCTGGGCGGCAAAAATGGCGCGCAATGGGCACATTGACAAGCTTTTGCCTCACTTTTTCGTAAGCCAAGTGCCTGTCTGTCATCTATTTGCGCGGATCACGACGTGCGATAGCGAACCAACCGACGTTTCCGGCGTCCCAGGTCGTTCGCGGTTACGATTGCTCCTGTTTTGAGCCCGGTGTTCGCCGCGGCAATACCACGGAGCCCATGATGACAGGTATGCAGGACGCGATTCGGAAGATGCTTGGCATGAAAACCGTTGCCATTGTCGGCTTGTCGGACCGTGCCGACCGCCCGAGCCATGAAGTCGCCGAATTCCTGCAGCAGCATGGTTTCCGCATCGTCCCGGTGAACCCGCGCCACGCGGGCGAGCGCATTCTGGGCCAGCCTTGCCACGCGTCGCTGGAGGCCGCTGCTGCCGCGATCCATGCGCAAGGCGGCCGCATCGACTGGGTCGATATCTTCCGTCGTGCCGAAGATACCCCGCCGGTCGTCGCCGACGCCATTGCCATTGGCGCCCGCGGCGTCTGGCTGCAGCTCGGCATCGTGAACGACGATGCTGTCGCGCGTGCGCTGGCAGCGGGTCTGCTTGCGGTGCAGGACTGCTGCAGCAAGGTCGAGCTGGCGCGCCAGCTCGAGCTCTCCTGAGCCGCATTTCATTCCCCTGAATCCCTTCCGCCTCACCGATGGCCATCGATCCGCAGCTCCTCGCCTATTACCGCCGCCAGACCGAGCAGTACGCCGGCCTGCCCGTACCCGTTGATGCGCCCGCGCGGCGCGTGCGCTTCGACGAAGTGGCGGCTTCGTCGATGGTGCCGGATCCCGACGGTGTCATCTCGACGGCCCTCGAGCTGCCGTTGGACGGCCGCACACTCACGGCGTGCTTGTTCAGGCCGGCGGACACTGATGCCGCGAGGCTGATCGTCTATTTCCACGGCGGAGGCTGGGTGATCGGCTCACACCAGACGCACCGCACCATTGCCGCGATGCTTGCCGCCGATACTGGCTGTGCGGTCGCCAGCTTGGACTACCGGCTCGCGCCCGAGCACCCGTTCCCGGCGCCATGCGATGACGCGGTGCAGGCGGTGCAGTGGTTTGCCGCCCAACGGGCATCATTGGGCTTCGACACTGGCTTCCTGGCCGTGGCCGGAGACAGCGCCGGCGGGCATCTGGCGGCGCTCGCGGCGCAGCAGGTCAATGCCGAAGCCGGACGGCAGGTCGTGGCGGCGCAATTGCTGATCTACCCGGTCACCGCGCCCGTGCTCAGCACCGAAAGCTACCGCGCCTTTGCCAATGGCCCCGGCCTGACGCGCGACGAAATGGCCTGGTACTGGACTCAGTTCATCGGTGCCGACGCGCTCGCGCAGGGCGCGCAGCATCCCGATCCGCGCATCCATCTGATGGCGCAGGCGCCCGCGATACAGCCGCCGGCCACGGCCCTGATCGTGGCGGCCAACGACGTGTTGCGCGATGGCGGCCTGGCCTATGCCGATTTCCTCGTCCGTCACGACGCCGCGGTGGTCACCATCGAAGCCAGCGGCATGACGCACGGTTTCGGGCGCCTGCAGTCTGAAGCGCCGCGTGCCCGCGAATGGATGCAGCGCGCCGCGCAAGCCTTTGCCAGCCTGTTCGACGAGGCATAGCGCCGCGGTGCTCCGGCACCGGTCGCAAAGTGCCGTCGCGCCGTGGCCATCCCTTAGAATGGCGGTCTTACGAGGATGACCATGACCGCACTGCAGAACGACACTTTCCTGCGCGCATTGCGCCGGCAGCCGACTGAATACACGCCGCTGTGGCTGATGCGCCAGGCGGGCCGCTACCTGCCCGAGTACAACGCCACGCGCGCGCGGGCCGGCAGTTTCCTGGGGCTGGCCAAGAATCCCGCCTATGCCACCGAGGTGACGCTGCAGCCGCTGGACCGTTATCCGCTCGACGCGGCCATCCTGTTCTCCGACATCCTCACCGTCCCCGATGCGATGGGCCTTGGCCTGTCGTTCGCCCAGGGCGAGGGTCCGCGCTTTGCCCGGCCGCTGCGCACCGAAGCCGATGTCCAGAAGCTGGCGGTGCCCGATATGTCGTCGCTGCAGTACGTGTTCGACGCCGTGGCCGAGATTCGCCGAGCATTGGTCCAGGACGGCCGCCAGCGCGTGCCGCTGATCGGTTTCTCGGGAAGCCCCTGGACGCTCGCCTGCTACATGGTCGAAGGCGGTGGGTCGGACGACTTCCGCACGGTCAAGGCCATGATGTACGGTCGCCCGGACCTGATGCACCGCATCCTGGAAATCAACGCCCGGGCGGTCAGCCAGTACCTGAACGCCCAGATCGAGGCCGGTGCCCAGGCCGTGATGATCTTCGACACCTGGGGCGGCGCACTGGCCGATGGCATGTACCAGGCGTTCTCGCTGGCCTATATGCGCAAGGTGCTGGCCGGCCTGAAGCGCGAGCATGACGGGCAGCAGATCCCGGCCATCGTGTTCACCAAGGGTGGTGGCTTGTGGCTGGAAAGCCTTGCCGAGACCGGCGCCGATGCCATCGGCCTGGACTGGACCGTCAACCTGGCCGACGCCCGTCGCCGCACCGGCGGCCGCGTGGCGCTGCAAGGCAACATCGATCCCACGGTGCTGTTCGCGCCGGAGGCTGCTATCCGCGAGCAGGTGCGTGGCGTGCTGGACAGCTACGCCGCCGCGGGTGGCAGCGATGGGCACGTATTCAACCTGGGCCACGGCATTTCGCAGTTCACGCCGCCGGAAAGCGTGACCGTGCTGGTCGATGAAGTGCATCGCTACAGCAAGCAGCTGCGTGCGGCGCGCGGCTGACCACCGTTGCTCCAAAGGTCGGCGCCCGGCGTGCCGGCGCTTCTTTCCTCGCGGTGCAGCGATTTCAGTGCGATGGCTCGTCGGTGCCGCGAGAGGCGCGCCGCTGCTGCTGTCAAGTAAACAATTTCATCCAGATTCGCCAAAAAGATGCGACGGGTTGATTGTGGAGGCTTGACTTATGCACACCGATTGGTTTGCCGCAGTGCAAGAACGGGTTACTCCTTAACTCATCTGGGGGATGTTTGCAAGGTCTTGATTTTTAAGGCATTGGAAGTTTTTCACCGCTGCTGCGCAGGCCAGTGACTCCCTTGTTTTTCGGGCTTTGGCGGCATCTTGGTGCGACTTTTCAACAAAGTTATCCACAGGGTCGATGGAATTAGTGGAAAAGCAGTCATCTATCATCGACTTAGGGCCACATTTGAAGTTTTACTTTAAGTTGATGTTGCGCCGCACACAGCGCCACGACGTGACCGCTTTGCGTCGCATCCCGCACAGTCTTTGTGCACGCGCCTTGCACCACAACCGCCTCCGATGACGCTGCCAGCCGACACCGAACCGCGCCAGGCCGGCATTGTCCGCGTCGCGCTCGATACGCCCGCGGACGACTGCTTCGACTATCTTGGTGGTCCCGACGTGTCGCCGGGTGAACTCGTCGTGGTGCCATTCGGGCGCCGCAACCTGGCGGGGGTGGTCGTGGCGCGCGCTGACGAATCCCCCGTACCGGCGGAGCGCCTCAAGCCGGTATCCGCGCGGCTGGATTGGTTGACGCCTCTGGCGGAGGAGTGGCGCGACCTGGCGGCATTCGCCGCGCGCTATTACCAGCGTTGTCTCGGTGAAGTGATGCTGCCGGCGCTACCGCCGTCGTTGCGCGAGCCCGAAGGTTGGCCGCGCCTTGCGCTGCGTGCCCGCACCGAGGCGTATCGCGCGGTGCCGGCGCACATTCCCATGATGCTGGAAGCCGTGCCCGTGCGCGCAAGATCGGTCCGCGCGCTGGCGCAGGCGCTTGCCGATCGCGCGGACGGCCCGACGGTACAGGCGCCGATGAGCCTGTCCGAGGCCCGCGAGCTGTGCGCCGCGGCGCCGGCCAGGCTGGCGGAATGGGGCGCCGCAGGATGGGTCGAGGTCCTGACCGCCGAGCGCAC
>Ga0079986_1003289_pt1 | contig 17118 bp, 11 predicted proteins | sample Hof3ISUMetaT_FD_73496 | JGI IMG/M metagenome (GOLD analysis project Ga0079986, IMG submission 73496) | Enriched soil aggregate microbial communities from Iowa State university to study microbial drivers of carbon cycling -... | ecosystem: Environmental > Terrestrial > Soil > Agricultural land... | reverse complement strand
GCGGCCACTATCACCGCGACGTCGAGAAGTCGTCGCATCAGGCGCAGGACGGGGGCGTGGATACAGCGGGCTGGAGACGGGGCAGTGGGATTTTGTAAGCAGATTATGCGCAGATGACGAAGCGGCGAAACGTTGCGGCAAGCGAGCTCGGTTCGCTCTCAAGCCTGCCGCTGCCTTTGCTAGGAGGTTTTTCTGTTCTTTGCTTCCGGGCTATCGAGATAGCGGGTGATGACCTCAACGCCGCGATTGAGATGGTTTACCAGCAACCTCACCGATCCTTCTACATCCTTCGCGCCGGCAGCCCGCCACAAGGCCCGGTGATCCTCCTGGGACAACTTGCCCAGGCCCATGGCTTCGAGGTTGAAGCGCAGGAAGCGCTCCTCCTCGTTCAGACCGTCCTCGACCAGTTTCAGCAAGCGGCGATTCGGTGCCTTGCTGTAGAGCGACATATGGAAGAGGCGATTGAGCCGGCCGATTTCGGTGTAGTCCTGTTCCGTCTCCAGCTGGTCGATATAACGCGCGGCCTGTTCGAGATCCGCCGCCTCAAGCAACGGCACCGACAGGCGCAGGGCCTCGGACTCCAGTAAAATTCGCAGGGCATAGGTTTCCACTGCATCGCCCTGTACGAGCGGCGCGACCACAGCGCCTTTATGGGCGACCACGTTCAGCAATGCCTGGGCTTCCAGTTGGCGTAACGCTTCACGCACGGGCATGCGGCTGACACCGAAGAGATCGGCCAGGTCTTGCTGGCGCAGGGCGAAGCCACAGGGCAGGCGACCGTCGAGTATGGCCGAACGCAAGGTGGCTTCGATAACCCCGCGCGCCAAGTGAGCCGCGATGGGACCGTTGACCTTGATGCTGCTCAGAGGGTTGGTTTTTTGTGGCACTACGTCACACCCTGATTGACTGAGTTATTTTTGGATCCAATTGACACTAGTGACTGCCTCAAATCTTGTCAAACGCTCGGCACAGTGCCTGTTTCAAGTTTAGCGCGCCATGGCTGATCTCACGGTGCCATTGTTTTTTGCTGTACTAACCTACACCATCAACCGACCTCGAACTGCCTACCCTGGATGCCACGCATTGGCGGCACGTTTTTTCCCGATTCCCCGGATGCTGCGCTGGCTGTCTTGCGCAATGCTGCTGGCCGGCGCGATGCTGGGCGGGCTGCATGCCGATTGGGATTTTTCCCTGATCAGTCGACGGGCGCAGGCATTGTACGGGCCATTGGGCCCAGGCCAGCAGCGCATTGATGATTGGCAACACTTGCTGGCCAGCCAGAAGCAGATTGGCGAACTGGAACAATTGAACCTGGTCAACCGCTTCTTCAACAAGCAGGTGCGCTACGTCGAAGACGTCGACTTGTGGCAGCAGGTCGATTATTGGGAAACGCCAATCGAAGCCCTGTGGAAGGGCGCCGGCGACTGCGAAGATTACGCTATCGCCAAGTATTTCAGCCTGCGCCACCTTGGCGTCTCCAGCGACAAACTGCGCATCACCTACGTCAAGGCCCTGCGTCTGAACCGCGCGCACATGGTGTTGACCTACTACTCCAGTCCAGAGTCGATGCCATTGGTGCTCGACAGCCTGATCGATTCCATCCAGCCCGCCAGCCAACGAACGGATTTGCTTCCGGTCTACTCCTTCAATGCAGAAGGTCTGTACTTGCCTGGCGCCAAGGGTAACAAGAAGGTCGGTGATACCAAACGCCTGTCCCGTTGGCAGGATGTGCTGAAAAAAATGCAGGCCGAAGGTTTTCCGGTCGAGACGACTAACTAGGAGCTCGCGCTCAGATGTCTTTGTTCAAACAGCTGTTGATCGCTATCTGTCTGTTGCTGGTGGTCGCCTTTACCGGCAGCTTCATGGTCAGTCTGGAGAGTTCGCGTACCCAGTACGTCAACCAGTTGCGTTCTCACGCCCAGGACGGCGCGACGGCACTGGCGGTGTCCCTGACGCCGAACATCGACGATCCGGCGATGGTCGAGTTGCTGGTCAGCTCGATCTTCGACAGCGGCTATTATGCGAGCATCCGCGTGGTCGACTTGAGCGACAACAAAATCATTGTCGAGCGCAGCGGTATCCCGGCGGTCAACAACGTACCGGACTGGTTCATCAAGCTGATCGGCCTGGAAGCGGCCGGTGGCGATGCGATCGTCAGCCGTGGTTGGGAGCAGGCGGCGCGGGTCGAGGTGGTCAGCCACCCGATGTTCGCCTTGGCCAGGCTCTGGCAGAGTGCGCTGGGCAGTCTCGGCTGGCTGCTGCTCTGTGGTGCAGTGAGCGCGGCGCTGGGTGCGTTGCTGTTGCGTCGGCAATTGAAGCCCCTGGATTACATGGTCAAGCAATCCCGGGCCATTGCCCGGCGCGAGTTTCTCAGCCTGCCTGAATTGCCCCGTACGCCGGAATTGCGTCGAGTGGTGCTGGCCATGAACCAGATGGTCGAGAAGCTCAAGGCGCTGTTCCAGGAGCAGGCCGAGCGCAGCGAAAAACTGCGGGTCGAGTCTTATCAGGACAACCTGACCGGGTTGGGCAACCGGCGTTACTTCGAAATGCAGCTCAATGCGCGGGTGAGCAACCCCGAGCAGGCCAGCTCCGGGTATTTGTTGCTGCTGCGCGTACAGGATCTGGCCGGGCTCAACCAACGCCAGGGCGGGCAGCGCACTGACGCCTTGCTTCAGGCGGTGGGCCAGCAGTTGTCCCGCGAATGCGCCAGATACTCGCAGACGCACAACCTGGTTACGCGGATTCGGGGGGGCGAATTTGCCGTGCTGGCGCCAGGGCTGGTGCGTGAGGAGGCCCTGCAACTGGCGCAACAACTCGACTTCGCCCTGGCCAGCCTGCATGCGACCGGGGCCACGGACGTAGCTTCGGTGGCGGCGATCGGGCTGGCGCCGTTTGTTCATGGCGATACCCCGCAAGCAGTGCTCGGATTGGCCGACCAGGCATTGGCGCAGGCCGAAAGCCAGACCGATACGCACTGGGTCTGCCTGGAGCGCAGTGCCTTGGCCGGCGTCGGCGACGACCACCATGCCTGGCACAAGCTGCTCGACCAGGCGCTGAACCAGCGGCGATTCACCCTGTATTTTCAGCCGGTGGTGGCCAGTCACGACACTCAATTGGTGTTGCACTACAAGGTGCTTTCGCGGCTGATCGACGACCAGGGCCAGAGCATCCCGGCCGGGAGCTTCCTGCCGTGGCTCGAACGCTTCGGCTGGGTGGCGCGGCTGGACCGACTGATACTGGAGCGGGTGCTGGAGCAAATGGGCGGTCACGAAGAGTCCCTGGCACTGAACCTGTCATCGGCGACCCTGGAAGACCCGAAAGCCTTGAATACCCTCTACGACACACTGCGTTCGCACTCCAATCTGGGCTCGCGGCTGACCCTGGAAATCGGCGAAGAGCAACTGCCGGAGCAAGCCCTGCTTGAAAACCTGGCGCGACGTCTGCGCGAGCTCGGGCTCTCGTTGAGCCTGCAGCATTTTGGTGGGCGTTTCAGCATCATCGGCAACCTGGCGCGGCTGGGGCTGGCGTACCTGAAGATCGATGGCAGCTACATCCGTGCGATCGATCAGGAGAGTGACAAACGCCTGTTCATCGAAGCTGTCCAGCGCGCCGCCCACAGTATCGATCTGCCGTTGATTGCCGAACGGGTCGAGACCGAGGGGGAGTTGACGGTGATTCGGGAGATGGGGGTGTATGGCGTCCAGGGGCGGCTGGTGGGTGAAGCCAAGGCATGGGATTAGGGCGTTGGGTGTGTGGCGTCAGTGACGCACCCATCGCGAGCTTGCTCGCGATGGGGTCGATACAGTCGGTGAATCAGATAAACCCTTCCTCATCATCCTCAACCAGCTGACTCAACCCACCCAAGGCCTCGCGAGCCTGGCTGCGGTCCATGAGCTTGGCTTGTGCCGGCGCTGGCAGGTCGGTGACGAGAATCACGCCCTTGTTGATCAGCACGGCGATCAAGTCGTCGAGTACCCGGATCATTTCCAGGTCGCTCTCACGCAGTTGCTTGAGCTGTTTGATCTGCTGCAGTTGTTTGTGGCTGGTGGCCATCAGTTCATTGGCAAACCAGGCCTGGAGATCAGGGTGGTCGGCCGGCAGCGCTTCCGTGGACTCGGCGTAAGCTTCAGCTTCCACGCGCAGCAGCTGGCCGTCTGTATTGCGTTGCACGTAGAACATCGAACATCCCTCGGAAAGTTAACGGCGTCATGCTGTGTCAGCAGCATAGACAACATCGCGTCGGTAGAGGGTGTATTGCACATGCGCCGAACGTCACCATTGCGTTGAGTATCGTCGTGCGCGTTCCATCGCCGGACTAATTATCGCAAGTTTTAACTAAGACATTGATTTGGAACATATATATCTAAATTCCATACCCGAGTACCAATAGCCACAGATCATATGGCCCGCGAATTGCTTTGAGGCTGTGCAATATCTGCGGTTTGCCGTCTATCTACCGAGGTGCCATCCGGCGCAAATTATGTGCGCCGCTGAATTGCTTGCCGGATAATCCTGCGCCGCCGCAAAGCCCGATACCTGATTACTCACCAGGTTGCCGGTATTAACTGCATGCGCCAAATAAAAAGCGCCTGATGTCAATTTTATGGCGATAAAAAAAGTTTTTTTAATCGCGATCAACTATTACACTTGCGGCGTTCAAAATATTGACGATATCATTTTGATGGCTGGCTTGATGAAATTTAAAAGCGACGTACTCCCAATATGTGCCAGCGCCTCGGATAGTCCTTTATGAAACGTACAGACGATATATCGAACCTATTCAGCCGGTTCGGGGCAAGTGCGGACAGCTATCTCGAGTTCGGTAGCCATTTTGAGTACAAGGAAAAACCGTTGGCGCTGGTGCCAACCACCCTTGAACGTGCGCCTGTAGTAGAAGTCAATCAGCCAGTGGCCCAGCCCGGCGATCAGGTTCCTGCAGATTCCGCGCTGGGCTTCGAGACACCCTTGGCGCTTGTCAATCCCCCGGCACCCACTGCACCGCTTCGCCACTTGCTGGCTGAAGTCGCCTTGGCGCGCCAGGCCGAAGCGCAAGCACGCAATGCTGAAGCGTTGCGCCAGGCGCTGCCACAGGGGCGTCCGGCCAAGACCCGGGCGCACGTCATTGCGCTGGTATCGGCCAAGGGTGGTGTTGGCAAAAGTACGCTGGCTTCTGCGCTGGCCACGACCTTGCATCTGGAGGGGGGGCAGACCCTGGCCATCGATCTCGATCCGCAAAACGCCCTGCAGCACCACTTGGGTGCGGAGCCGGACGTGGCGGGCATGGGTTACGCAAGCCTCAAGGGCGAGAACTGGAAGTCATTGCTGTTGGCCGGCTCGGCCGGTTCGTTGCTGCTGCCTTACGGTTCGGTGACTGAGGACGAGCGCCGCACGCTTGAACGCTATCTGGAAAACGATCGCTACTGGCTCGCCAGGCAATTGGCAGCCATGGACCTGAGCGAAAATGACGTTGTGGTCATTGATACGCCGCCGGGCCGTACCGCTTATCTGACGCAGGCCTTAATGGTGGCGGATCAGGTGCTCGTTGTCGTGACGGCCGATGCGGCGTGCTTCGTTACGCTGGACCAGATGGAGCATGTACTGGCAGAGCGCGCGGCCCTTGGCCAGGCGCCGCTGTGCAACTACGTGATCAACCAGTTCGACAGCTCTCGCCAGTTTTGCAGCGATATGCACGAAGTGCTCAAGCGCCGCCTGGGCACCAGGCTACTGGGCGTCGTGACACTCGACCATGCCGTTGGCGAAGCGCTGGCTTATGGCCAGAATCCTTTGCTGCAGGCCCAGTCATCCCAGGCTTGCCATGACATGCTAAAGCTCAGTGAAAGGCTCAAGGCACAGCTGAAATCCATGGAAGCTGAAGAGTCTTGCGCCTCGTGATCAACAGCAAAGCTCCGGGCGCTGTCAACCAAACCCGCACACAGCGATGGGCTCAATCGGTCTCCGACCGCCTGGATAGCCTGCCAGCAGCATTGCGTCGGGGGCTAGGCATCATCGTTACGCTATTTTGCGGCCTGTTGGCGCTGTTCATCATTACCGTGCCGTTCGAATTGTATTCGCAGTGCGCTTTCGCCCTCGGCTGCTTTATTGCCGCGATGGTACTGCGCAAGATTCCCGGGCGCCTGACTGTGCTGATGCTCATCGGGCTATCGTTGACCGCTTCCCTGCGCTACCTGTACTGGCGACTCACCTCCACCCTCGGTTTCGAGGGCTGGGTCGACATGCTGTTCGGCTACGGTCTGGTGCTGGCCGAACTGTACGCCATGATCGTGCTGGTATTCGGTTACGTGCAAACCGCCTGGCCCCTGCGCCGCAAACCGGTACTGATGAGCGGGCCGCCGAGCGAATGGCCAACGGTCGATGTCTTCATCCCGTCATACAACGAAACCCTCGACATCGTGAAAGTCACCATTTTTGCGGCCCAAGCCATCGATTGGCCGCAAGACAAACTGCGCGTGCACGTACTGGACGATGGCCGCCGTGAAGACTTTCGCGAGTTCTGCGAGCAGATCGGCGTGGGTTACATCGTTCGAGACAACAACCGTCACGCCAAGGCCGGCAACCTGAACGAAGCACTCAAGGTCACCAGTGGCGAGTTCGTGACGATTTTCGACGCTGACCATGTGCCGACCCGTTCATTCCTTCAAGTATGTGTCGGCTGGTTCGTCAAGGACCCGAAATTGGCGATGCTGCAAACGCCGCACTTCTTCTTCTCGCCCGACCCGTTTGAGAAAAACCTCAATACGTTCCGCTCAGTGCCGAACGAAGGCGAGTTGTTTTACGGCCTGGTGCAGGACGGCAACGACCTGTGGAACGCGACGTTTTTCTGCGGCTCCTGTGCCGTGATCCGTCGTGCACCGCTGATGGAAATCGGTGGCGTTGCCGTCGAGACCGTGACCGAAGACGCCCACACTGCGCTCAAGTTGAACCGCGCCGGCTACAACACTGCGTACCTGGCCATTCCCCAGGCGGCGGGTCTGGCGACGGAAAGCCTGTCGCGGCACATCAGCCAGCGGATTCGCTGGGCACGTGGCATGGCGCAGATCTTCCGCACGGACAATCCTCTGTTCGGCAAAGGTCTGAACCTGGGTCAACGGCTGTGCTACCTGAACGCGATGCTGCATTTTTTCTACGGGTTACCACGCCTGGCTTTTCTCACCGCACCGCTGGCGTTCCTGTTTTTCGATGCACAGATTTTCCACGCCTCGGCGTTGATGATTACCGCTTACGTATTGCCGCACATACTTCATGCCAGCCTGACCAACTCCAGCATCCAGGGGCGGTTCCGCCACTCGTTCTGGAACGAGGTCTACGAGACGGTATTGGCCTGGTACATCATGGGCCCGGTGCTGATGGCGCTGGTCAATCCCAAGTTCGGCGGCTTCAACGTGACCGATAAGGGTGGCGTCATCGACAAGAAATATTTCGAGTGGAAATTGGCACGCCCGTACATCGTACTGCTGACCTTGAACGCTGCTGGTCTGATCTACGGCGTGGTGCGCCTGATAGAAGGTGCCGAGGGTGCCACCACCACGATCCTGATCAACCTGGCGTGGACCGTCTACAACCTCATCATCACCAGTGCCTCGGTGGCGGTGGCCAGTGAAACCCGCCAAGTGCGTTCCGAACCACGGGTAGCGGCGGCCCTGCCGATGCGCCTGACTCGCGCCGATGGCTCCGTGATCGAAGGCGTAACCCAGGACTTCTCGCAAAAAGGCCTGGGGTTCCGGTTACCGGAAGGCGTCGAGATTCCCAAGGGCGAGCGAGTACGGATTTCGCTGTTCCGCAATCAACAACTGAGTGTGTTCCCGGCCGTCATTGTGTTCAGTCGGGAAGGGTTGTTGGGTGCCCAGTTCGATCAGTTGACCTTGCGTCAGCAAAGCGAGCTGATTCGCCTGACGTTCTCTCGCGCCGACACCTGGGCATCGACCTGGGGCAATGGCCAGGTCGACACACCGTTGGCTGCCTTGCGTGATGTCAGCAGCATTGGACTTCGCGGTATCTACGAACTCTTCAAAGCAACGGTCATGGAAGTGCGGAACCTGTTCCGTCGTCGCCACGTCTCCCCGTCCACCCTGGAAAACGTCTTGGACAAGTGATGAACTCGAAGTCTTTCGCTTTCGATAACCTGCGCGAGGCTCGTCGCGCCCTGGTACGCATGACGTGCGCCTTGCTGGCAATGGGTAACGGGGCAGCGGCACTCGCCGACACCGCGTCGGTACCAGGTGCCAACAGCTACAGCGTGACGCTCAAGCAACTGGGCCGCAATTATCCGATGAGCCTGCGCGGCGTGGAGTCCACCGATAGCGTCAACTTCGATGTGCGCGCTGATTCCATTGTGACCGGCGCCAAGCTGAAGCTGCAGTACACCTATTCACCGGCATTGCTAGCCGACCTGTCGCAGATCAACGTCATCGTCAACGATGAAGTTGCCGCAAGCCTGCCATTGCCCAAGGAAAACGCCGGGCAGCTGCAAACCCGCGAGGTCAGCATCCCGCCGCAGCTGGTCACCGAGTTCAACCGCTTGAGCCTGCAGTTCGTCGGTCACTACACTATGGGGTGCGAAGACCCGACGCATTCCAGCCTGTGGGCGAAGATCAGTAACGCCACCGAGCTGAGCATTGAGGTGTCGCCGCTAGCGCTGCCGAACGATTTGTCGATCATGCCGCTGCCGTTCTTCGATCGTCGCGATGCGCGCACCCTGAGCCTGCCGTTCGTGTTCGCCACCGCGCCTGATAACGCGACTCTGGAAGCGGCCGGTGCCCTCGCATCGTGGTTCGGAGCCCAGGCCAGTTATCGCGGTGCCAAGTTCTCTACGCACATCAACCAGATCCCCGCCCACGGCAACGCCGTGTTGCTGCTCAGTGGTCCCGAAGCGCTGCAAGTCGGCGGTTTGAGTCTGCCGGCGGCAAAGGGCCCGACCCTGAGCGTGATGACCAACCCCAACGATGAAACTGGCAAGTTGCTGGTGATCAGCGGGCGCGACGCCGCCGAACTGAAGACGGCCACCACTGCATTGGTGCTGGGCAGTCAAGCCCTGTCGGGTAGCAGCGTGGTAATCGAGCGACTCGACACCGTGCAACCGCGCAAGCCTTACGATGCCCCGAATTGGTTGCCGAGCGATCGTGCGGTCAAACTCGGCGAGCTGCTGCCGGCCAAACAATTCAACGTGTCGGGCTACAACCCGGGCGACATCACCGTGCCGCTGAATTTCCCGCCAGACCTCTTTACCTGGCGTGATGAAGGTGCCCCGCTGAACCTGAAATATCGCTACACACCTCAGGAAAAGTCGAGCAACTCGTCGTTCATCGTCAGCTTCAACGATGGCTTGATCCAGTCGCAGAACCTGCTGCCTCAGGACAAGCTCGAAAACAGTGTGTTGAAAGCCCTGAAGGTCAACGACGACACACTCAACCGCGAAACCCGCGTGCGCCTGCCATTGAACTCGGTGGCCCTGCAATCGCGCCTGCAACTGCGATTCATGTTCGACTACATCAAGCAGGGCGAATGTGGCGACATCATCATCGACAACATGCGCGGCAGCGTCGATCCGGAATCGACCCTTGACTTGACCGGCTACGACCACTTCATGGCCATGCCGAACCTCGGCGTGTTCAAGGACGCCGGCTTCCCGTTCACTCGCCTGGCTGACCTTTCGCAGACTGCCGTAGTGCTGTCGGACAACGCCGGCACCGCCGAGCTGGATGCGTACCTGACAGTGCTCGGCCGCTTCGGCCAGTCCACCGGCTATCCGGCCACTGGTGTGCTGGTGATGCAGGCGGCGCAGATCCAGGCGGCGACGGATAAAGACTTGCTGGTATTTGCTGGCGGCAACAACCAGCCGTTGCTGACCCAGTGGGCCGATCGCCTGCCGGCTACCGATATCGGCGACCAGCAAAGCTTCCACCTGTCCGACCTGCCGATGCGTGTTCGTGACTGGTTCAGCCCCGATCCTGAGGCGAACCAGCGCAAGGCTCGCCTGGCCATGGCCTTCTCGGGTGGTGCGCGCAGCACCTATCTGACCGGTTTCGAATCGCCGCTCAAAAACGGTCGCAGCGTAGTGGTGATCGCCAGCGGTCAGCCTCAAGGGCTGGCTGATGCAACCAATGCCTTGATCGGTGGCGAGCAGTACACCCAGTCGATCCAGGGCAGCCTGGTGGTGGTGCGCGGCAAAACCATCGAGCCACTGGTGGCGGACGAGCAGTATTACGTCGGTGAACTGGGTTCGTTCAAGCGCCTGGAATGGATGCTGTCGCGCCACGTCGGCCTGACGCTGCTGCTGACCGGCCTGGGTGTGGCGCTGCTCAGCGGCCTGGCCTATTTGTCGTTGCGTTCGCGTGCCCAAAAGCGGTTGGGCAACTGAGATCACCATGAAAAATCACGGGACACACGGATGCAATTCTTCCCCCGAGCGCCACTGGCGCCGGGTCGTACTTTGGCTGGCCGGCGCTCTGGCGAGCTTGAGCCTGACACCGGCGATGGCTGACCCGGCGGCGTGCAAAAGCGTCGACTGGCCGCTGTGGCAAACCTACGCTGCGCGTTTCGTGCAAACCGACGGTCGCATGCTCGAGTCCAGCGTCGAAGCCAATCACAGCACCTCTGAAGGTCAGTCCTACGGCATGCTGTTTGCGCTGATCGGCAACGACCGTGAGCGTTTCGATGTGCTATGGAAATGGACCGCAGCCAACATGGCCGGCGCAGATGTCAGCAATCGTCTGCCTGGCTGGCTGTGGGGACAGGGCAAGGACGGTAAGTGGCAACTGCAGGACGCCAACTCGGCGTCCGATTCGGACCTGTGGATCGCCTACTCGCTGCTCGAAGCGGCGCGGCTGTGGCAGCGTCCGGATTACCGCGAAGACGCCATGCGCCTGCTCAAGAACATCGAGACCCGGTCAGTGGTGAGCCTGCCAGGCCTGGGCAAAATGGTCCTGCCAGGGCCCGAAGGCTTCGCCCAGCCCGATCACCTGTGGCGTCTTAACCCGAGTTATCTGCCACTGCCGCTGCTGCGTCGACTGGCCAAGGAAGCGCCCTCCGGGCCGTGGAAAGAGATCGCCGAAAACACCGTGAAAATGGTCAGCGCTTCCAGCCCGAAAGGTTATGTGGCGGACTGGATCGGCTATCGCGCGACCGCGCCCAAGGCCGGCCTGTTTGTGGTCGATCCGATCAAGGGTGAGCTGGGCAGTTATGACGCGATTCGCGTCTATCTGTGGGCCGGTATGACGCCCAAATCGGACCCGTTGGCTGCTGCGCTGCTGGCACGCCTGGACGGCATGTCGAACAGCACCGCGTCTACTGGAATTCCACCGGAGAAGGTACAGGTCATCAGCGGCGCGCTCGAGGGGCAGGGACCGTTCGGGTACTCTGCCGCGCTGATTCCCTTCTTCCAGGCCAAGGGGCAGCCCTGGTTGGCCGAGCAGCAGCAGCGACGGGCCGAAACGGCCTTGAACACAGCGCTGGCTCAAGCCGATGGCGAACGTGCCGAACCACTGTACTACAACGCCATGCTTAGTCTGTTCGCACTGGGCTGGGCGGAAAAACGCTATCAGTTTCGTGATGACGGAACGCTCAAACTGACTTGGGAGACGTCATGCACCGCCGTCACACGCTAGCCATCGGTATTCTCGCCGCGCTGATCGGTACCGCTGCCAACGCTGTAACCAACGACGCACAAATGCGTCTGGTGGAGCAGGGCCAATACTGGCAGAGCCGGGATAACGCTGCGCGTGCGGCAGAAGCCTGGGAAAAGGTACTGCGCCTGGACCCCAACCAGATCGATGCGCTTTACGGCATGGGGCTGATCGGCGTCAAACAGAACAAACCGGAACAGGCGCAACAATATCTGGCGCGCTTGCAGGCATTATCGCCACGCCCCTGGCAGGCGGCGCAACTGGAGCAGGACATCGCCCTGACCGATCCGCAGAACATTGCTTTGCTCGATGAGGCACGGCGCCTGGCTGACGGTGACCAGCGTGACAAGGCCACTGAAGTGTTCCGCCAGTTGTTAGCCGGGCGCACGCCTGAAGGCAAGATCGGTCGCGAGTTCTACACCAACCTGGCATTCAATGATGCCGGCTGGCCCGAGGCGCGCAAAGGCCTTGAGCGCTTGCTGCGCGAAACGCCCAACGACTCGATTGTTGCATTGTTCCTGGCCAAGCACCTGGTGCGCCACGAAGACAGCCGTCCGGAAGGTATCAGGGCACTGGCCAAACTGTCGACCCGTGCCGACATTGCCGGTGACGCCGATGAAAGCTGGCGCCTGGCCTTGTTGTGGATGGGGCCGCCGAACGCTTCGCAAGTGCCATTGTTCGACGACTTCCTGAAAGTGCATCCTGACGATCAGGAGATTCGTGATCTGCTCAACAAGGGCAAGTCGCAGTCGACCTCTGCCGGTGCAGCGGCGTGGCAGCAGGATCCGTTCGTGGCGCGTGGACTGCAAGCGTTGGAGAAGGGCGATCAATCCGGTGCCGAACAGGCGTTCGCCGCCCGCCTGAAAACCAAATCCGACGACGCCGATGCCCTCGGTGGCCTCGGCGTGGTGCGTCAGCAGCAAAACCGTCTTGGCGAAGCCGAGCAACTGCTCAATCGCGCCATCGCCAATGGCGGCACGCGCTGGAAGCCGGCGCTGGATAACGTGCGTTATTGGGCATTGCTGCAACAGGCTCGTGACCAGTCAAGGACACAGCCGGCCAAGGCGCAAGAGAGCATTGCTCGGGCCATGCGCTTGAACCCCAGAGGAATCGAGGCGCGTCTGGCCCTGGCCGACATTCAGGCCCAGGCCGGGCAACTGGACGCCGCCCAGGCCAACTATCGCCAGGTGCTGAGCGTGCAGCGCGGCGACCCGCAGGCCGTGCAGGGTCTGGTCAACGTGCTGGCGCAAACCGGTCAGGCCGATGAGGCCCTGCGCCTGCTCGACACCTTGACCCCGGCCCAGCAGGCCGAAATGGGCGGCGGTGCTCGTTTGCGGGCCTTGCGCTCCACGCAAGCGGCCAAACTCGCCGAACAGCGCGGTGATAACCGCGCTGCACAGCAAGCCCTGATGCAAGCAGTGCAAGACGATCCGGATAACGTCTGGACCCGTTTCGATCTGTCGCGACTGTACCTCAAGGCCGGAGAGCCGCAAAAGGCTCGAGAACTGATCGACAGCTATCTGAAAAGCCATCCGACCGACATCGATGCGCTTTACACCAGCGCCTTGCTCTCGGTGGAAATGGAGCAATGGAACGCCGCGCAAGCGACCATCGGCCGCATTCCGGCCGAACGTCGCACCGTGGACATGAATCAGCTGGTGGACCAGATTACCCTGACGGTGCAAATCAAACTGGCGGCGAGTATCGCCAAGCGTGGCCAGCGTCAGGAAGCACTGGCCTTGCTCGACCGTTTGCAACCGGTTGCCAGCCGTAGCCCTGACGGTATGGCGACCTTGGCCGCAGCCTATGTAGACGCCGGTGATTCGGCGCACGCGCAGCAGATGATGCGCGATGTCATTGCCCAGACGCCGAAGCCATCTGCGGACCTGATGCTGCAATACGCCAACCTGCTGCTCAAGACTGGCGATGATGCACAGGTCAACTCGATCCTGCGCGGCTTGCAAAACCAGCCGATGAGCGTGGCTACGCGCAAACGCTTTGATGACGTGCTGTATCAGTATCGTATTCGCCAAGCCGATATCCTGCGCGAAAACGGTGACCTGGCCGCTGCCTATGACACCTTGGCGCCGGCCCTGGCTTCGCGCCCGGGGGATGTCGGTGCTGTCTCGGCACTGGCGCGCATGTACGCCAGCAATGGTGACAATGCCAAGGCGTTCGAACTGTACAAGCCGTTGTTGCAGCGTCAACCCAACGATCCGCAGATTTTGCTCAATGCCGCCGATGCGGCGGTTCAAGCCCATGACAACGGCTACGCCGAGCGGGCGCTGGAACAGTTCCTCAAACTGGAAACCTACGATCCGCAATCGCTCACCGAAGCCGCGCGGATCTACCGCAGCATGGGCAAGTCCAGCCGGGCCACCGAGTTGCTGCGCAAAGCGGTTGCCATTGAGCAGAACGAACAGAAACGCAGCCTGACAGCCCAGGCCAACAGCCTCAACGTCGCGCCGAATCCCTTTGTGGGTTTGCCGGGCCAGCGCAGTCAAGTGAGCCGTGTACCGGTCGATACCATCCCGGCACCGGCCCAGGCGCAGCTTGAAGTCGCCGCGCCGGTCATGGCGGCCAACAATGAAGCACTGCCGGCCGATGCCTATCCGGGGCAAGCCCAGCCACGCATGGCGGCGCCGAACGTGGCGCGCCAGGGGTTGTCGGAGGGGCGTTTCGCCGCCGTCGGCGGTAACCCGTTTGCGCCCCAGGGCACGGTCAATGTTGCGGTGGATCAAGCCAGTTCCGCCCAGCGCGCGCTCGACAATATCTTGCAGGAGCGCAGTGGTCATGTGACCCAGGGCGTGACCATTCGCAGCAACGACAGCGAATCGGGTCTGAGCAAAATGACCGATGTTGAAACGCCGTTGGAGATCAACATTCCGGCTGGTGAGAACCGCTACGCCGTGCGCGTGACCCCGGTGTCACTGAATGCCGGCAGTGTCGGTAGCGATTCGGCTTCCCGCTTCGGCGGGGGCGGGGCGTCGCCGGATGGCACCGGCTCCCAGCGTGACAAAGGTGTTGGCTTGAGCGTGGCCTATGCCCGACCGGATGAAGGCATCAAGGCTGATCTCGGCACCACGCCAATGGGCTTCAAGTACAGCACGGCAGCCGGTGGCTTGAGTGTGGATCGGCCATTAGCCGACAACGCCAACGTGCGGTATGGCGTCAGCGTGTCGCGACGACCGGTGACTGACAGCGTGACCTCGTTCGCCGGCACTACTGACGATCGTACCGGCCAATCGTGGGGCGGTGTGACCGCAAACGGTGCCCGCGCCCAGCTCAGCTACGACGATCAACAGGTCGGCTCCTACGGTTATGCTTCGTGGCACAAGTTGCTCGGCCACAACGTCGAATCCAACAGTCGCACTGAACTGGGCGGTGGCGTGTATTGGTACCTGCACAACGCCGAAGACAGCAAGCTGACCCTCGGCCTGAGTGCCACCGGCCTGAGCTTCGAGAATAACCAGGACTTCTTCACCTACGGCCATGGGGGTTACTTCAGCCCGCAAAGCTACTTCGCCTTGGGCGTGCCTGTGACCTGGGCACAGCGCGGCGATCGGTTCTCGTATCAGGTCAAAGGCTCAGTGGGCGTGCAGTACTTCGATCAGGACTCGGCGGATTACTTCCCGAACGACAAAGACCTGCAAGCCGCCAACAATCAGCGCTACAAGGGCCAGAGCAAGACTGGCGTGGGCTACAGCCTCAGTGGTGCTGGCGAATACAAGTTCGGTTCGAACTTCTTCCTGGGCGCCAACCTCGGCCTGGACAACGCTCAGGACTACAAGCAATTCACGGGGGCCATGTACCTGCGTTACATGCTCGAAGACATGAACGGCGCGATGGAACTGCCGGTCAGCCCCTACCGTTCCCCTTATTCCAACTGATTCCTGGAGACTTAAATGCCTTCTTCCGTTCTTGCCGGTATGACCCTACTCGTACTCGGGGAAAGCCACATGAGCCTGGCGGACCACTTGATGGAGCCGCTGCAAGCCAACCTGACCCAGCAGGGCGCGATCGTGCATTCGATCGGCGCATGCGGCGCCAGTGCCGGCGATTGGCTGATCACCAAGAAAGTCGATTGTGGCGCCGAGCAGAAGGGCGACGGCAAGATCGTCATCAAGGGCCGCGAAGCCACCACCACGCCGATCAAGGATCTGATCGCCGCCGACAAGCCTGACCTGGTCGTGCTGGTCATCGGCGATACCATGGCGTCCTACGACAAGCCTGTGTTCCCGAAAGCCTGGGCCTGGCAGAACGTGACCGCCCTGGCCAAGGAAATCACCGCCAACGGTGCCAAGTGTGCCTGGGTCGGCCCGGCGTGGGGCAAGGAAGGCGGTATGTACAAGAAGAACGACACGCGCACCAAGTTGATGTCGGCTTTCCTGGCGAGCAACGTGGCGCCTTGCACTTACATCGATTCCTTGACCCTCTCCAAACCGGGCGAATGGGTGACCACCGACGGCCAGCACTTCACTGTGGCGGGTTACAAGTCATGGGCCAACGCCATCGGTGGTGCATTGGCCAAACTGCCGGCCGACGCGATCAGTAACAAGGGAGCCAAGCAGTGATGCGTGCCCTGTCTGCGGTGTGCGCCTTGGCGGCGCTGTTTTCCAGCGCGAACGCGCTGGCGGCTGAGTTTGCCCTGTACCCCACCGGCCCCAGCGAAGACGCGGCGTTCATTCGTTTCGTCAACGCCAGCAGCGCACCGCTGGACGTGATCGCCCAGCCCGGCCAGCCACCGATGCGCCTGGAAGCGGCCAACCCGGTATCGCTGTTTTTCCCGGTGCAATCGAGTAGCCCGGTCAAAGGCACCCTGGTCAGTGGCGCACAGAAACTGGCCATGGACATGAAGATCGAGCCTGGTGAATTCGCCACCGTGGTCGCGGTGCCGGACGGCAATGCCATCAAGCAAGTCGCCGTGCGCGAGCAGCCGGATGATTTCAACGGCCTGAAAGCCTCGCTGGCGTTCTTCAACGTCGATGCCGCGTGTGCCGATGCGAGTCTGCGTCCTGCCGGGCGTACCGCCGACCTGTTCAAGGCTGTGCCGGTCGAGAGCGTCCAGCGTCGTTCGATCAACCCGGTGAGCCTGTCCGTGCAATTGGTGTGCGCGAACGCCAATGTCGGCGCGCCGCTGGACCTGGGCGAGCTGAAGGCGGGCGAGCGTTACAGCGTGCTGCTGGTGCCTTCGGGCACCGGGCCGCGTCTTCTGAACGCCACGGACACCCTGTCCCACTGATCGGATTCTGCCGCTGCCATGGTCTTTGCCTCACTCGAGTTCCTGACGCTGTTTCTGCCAGCGTTTCTGCTGGTATACGCCCTGGCCAGACCGGCCTGGCGCAACGTCATCCTGCTGATGGGCAGCTGGCTGTTCTATGGCTGGCTGAGCCCGCTGTTCCTCAGCCTGCATGTGGTCTTGACCATCGTTGCCTGGGTCGGCGGATTGCTCGTGGATCGTGCCCGCGAGGGTTCGAGA
>Ga0079986_1017618_pt1 | contig 17248 bp, 14 predicted proteins | sample Hof3ISUMetaT_FD_73496 | JGI IMG/M metagenome (GOLD analysis project Ga0079986, IMG submission 73496) | Enriched soil aggregate microbial communities from Iowa State university to study microbial drivers of carbon cycling -... | ecosystem: Environmental > Terrestrial > Soil > Agricultural land... | reverse complement strand
TGCAGCTTACGATCGTCGTTCTCATCATTGAGGTACGCCGCGCCGAACTGACCTTCGCTGGACTTGGTCAGGTAGCGGAATTCGCCTTCCATCAACAGGCCGCGATCGCTCATGTAGCGTGGGTACAACGTGGCATCGTAGTTGGGTGCCAGGTTGAAGTAGTACGGCGTGACCAGCAGGAAGCCGGTATCGCTGCCGGTGCCGATGGTCGGCGGCAGGAAGCCGGATTGACGGCGGTCGTCGATCGGGAAGTAGATATACGGCGTGTACAGGACCGGAATGTCCTTGACCCGCAGCGTCACGTTGGTCGCGGTGCCGAAGCCGGTCGCCGGGTTCAAGGTGATGTTGTTGCCCTTGAGCTGCCAGGCGTTGCTGTTCGGTTCGCACGTGGTGTACGTACCGTCCTTGAGGCGGATGATCGCGTTCTCGGCACGCTTGGCGTACAGCGCATTACCGCGGATGCGCGATTTGTGCATCACGTATTCGGCGTTGTCGATCTTGGCTTCGCCGGTATCGAGCTGAACGTCCGCGTGGTCACCCACGATCAGTGCACCGTTGTCGCGAATACGCACGTTGCCGCTCAGCTCGCCACGGCTCTCGGCCTGGTAAAGGTTGGCTTCATCGGCTTCGACCTGCATGCTGCCCTGGCGCATGACCACGTCACCGGCCAGGCTGGCGACCTGCTCATCCTGCTTGTAGCGGGAGGCTTTGGCGCCGACAAAGGTGGGGGCGTCACTTTTATTCGTCTTGTCATTCATGCCAGGACGAATCGGTTCGATATAGGAACCAGAGCAATAAGGACCGGTTTCGGCCAATTGTGCTGCAGTGAGCTGCTCGCGCGGAACCCAGTCGAGGTGGCTGTAGTCTGCGCTACGCGACTTCAGGCCACGGCCTTTGGATTCGGTGACCAGTGCAGGTTTGGCGCCCATGTCTTCGCTGGCGCCCGTTTCGGCGGGTGACTCTCCGGTGGCGGAGACTGCGCTGCCCTCGTGGACTGGACGCGGTGGCAATGCAGCCGCCGGCGATTTTGGCGCACAATCCCAGGCACCCGAAGCGGAGACCGAGCAGTCATACTGTTCCGCGGCGACCACGAATGGAGTGGCCAGGGGTTGCAGAGCCAGCAAACTGCCGGTCATCAACAACGGAAATTTTTTACGAAACGCGGGGGATTTCAATGCCATCTTATTAGTCCGGGCTTCCTGCGTGCCATCTGCCCGCGGTGTGGGCCGCACGCCTCTCGATGGTCTGAAAAAGATGCTGGATAATAAAGCATGACCCGCTTGACGGCTAGCGCCGTCGGAGACCCTTGCAATGCCTGACCAAGATATACGTTTGCAACACCTGAAAGTTTGGCTCGATGAACAATTGGCAATCCTTTTTGCGCAACACGAATGGGGTGCCGTACCCCCGTCCACGTTGACTGCGGCCAGCAGCGACGCAAGTTTTCGGCGCTATTTCCGTTGGGAAGGCGCAGGTCGAAGCTTGATCGTGATGGACGCGCCACCGCCCCAGGAGAACTGCAAGCCTTTCGTGGATATCGCTTTTCTGCTGGCGAAATCCGGGATAAATGTGCCGAAAATCTACGCCGAAGACCTTGAGCGCGGATTTCTTTTGCTCAATGACCTGGGCAACCAGACCTACCTGGACGTGATCGACAGCGAAAACGCCGACGATTTGTTCAACGATGCCTTGCAGGCGCTGCTGGCGTTCCAGCAGTTGCCGATGGTTGCGCCATTGCCGAGTTACGACGTGGCGCTGTTGCGACGCGAGCTGCAATTGTTTCCCGAGTGGTACGTCAAGCATGAGCTGGGCATCGAGTTCGATGCGGCGCAGCAAGTACTCTGGCAGCAGGTCAGCGATCTGTTGATCGACAGTGCCCTGGCCCAGCCGAAAGTCCTGGTGCACCGCGACTACATGCCGCGCAACCTGATGCTCAGCGAACCCAATCCCGGTGTGCTGGACTTCCAGGACGCCGTCTATGGACCGGTCACCTACGACGTGACCTGCCTGTTCAAGGATGCCTTCCTCAGTTGGCCCGAGGCGCGCGTGCGCGGCTGGCTGGAAGATTACTGGCGGCAAGCGGGCGCGCTGGGCATTCCGGTGCAACCCGACTTCGAAGACTTCCTGCGTGCCAGCGACCTGATGGGCGTACAGCGTCACCTGAAAGTGATCGGTATCTTCGCGCGCATTTGTCACCGCGATGGCAAGCCGCGCTACCTGGGCGATGTCCCACGCTTCTTTGCCTATATAGATGCAGTGATTGCCCGTCGTCCTGAACTGGCTGGGCTCGATGTATTGCTGGCCAGCCTGCGTGCCGGAGTGACGGCATGAAGGCGATGATCCTGGCCGCAGGCAAGGGTGAGCGCATGCGCCCCTTGACCCTGACCACGCCCAAGCCGCTGGTTCGCGCCGGTGGCGTACCGCTGATCGAGTATCACCTGCGAGCCCTGGCGGCGGCAGGCTTTACCGAGATCGTGATCAATCATGCCTGGCTCGGCCAGCAGATCGAAGACTATCTGGGCGATGGCTCGCGCTACGGCGTCAGCATCGAGTATTCGGCCGAAGGCGAACCCCTGGAGACCGGTGGCGGAATCTTTCGCGCGTTACCATTGTTGGGCGATGAGGCTTTCCTGGTGGTCAACGGGGATATCTGGACCGACTACGATTTCAGCGTGTTGCATCAACCCATCGCCGGTTTGGCGCACCTGGTGCTGGCCGACAACCCGCCCCATCACCTCGCCGGAGACTTCAGCCTGAGCGGCGACCAGGTCCGGGACGGTCAGCCGGACACCGCCACCCTGACCTACAGCGGTATCGCCGTGCTGCATCCACAGTTGTTCGATGGTTGCGCGGCAGGGGCCTTCAAGCTCGCGCCGCTGTTGCGCAAGGCGATGGCTGACGGGCAGGTGACCGGCGAGCGCCTTAAGGGGCTTTGGGTCGATGTCGGCACCCATGAGCGCCTGGCAGAAGCTGAAGCCCTGATCGAAGCGAGTCGCTGACATGCTGTGGCCAGGGACTCTGATCGGTGCCGGCGCGGGCTTTGCCATCGCCAGCATTCCGGGAGCGATGCTTGGTGCCTTGCTGGGACAGGTGCTGGACAGGCATTTGCACTTGCAAAGTTGGGCGCATCTGCGCGAAAAGCTCGGGGGTCGACCTGTCCTGCGCAACGACGAGTTGTTGTTCGTGTTGCTGGGGCGCCTGGCCAAGTGTGATGGACGGGTAGTGGAGGGGCATATACAGCAGGCTCGCGCGGAGATGCGTGCTCTGGAGATGTCCGAATCGGTACAGCGCCGGGCAATTGCCGCGTTCAATCGCGGCAAGTCGGGCAGTGACCGCTTGCGTGGCCATTTGCGCCGACTGAGGTCCCAGCCCTTTGCCGCCGAAGGAGTCTTGCGCGCTTGCTGGCGAATGGTTTGGGCCGACGGTCATGCGGGCATCCGCGAGCGCGAACTTCTGTATCAGTGGGGCCATTGGCTGGGGTGGACGGAGCGGCAGGTCAGGGCGTTGGCCACCGATTACGAGCCGCAACACCGTCCATTGGTCAGCAGTGTGACAACCTATCAGGACGCCTTGCGGCTGTTGGGTGTGACGGCCACCAGTGAGCCTGCCCAGATCAAGCGTGCCTATCGACGCCTGCTCAGTCGCCATCACCCGGACAAGATTGCCGGCAGTGGTGCAACGGCGTCGCAGGTTCGCGAGGCCACCGACAAGACACGCGAACTGCACAATGCCTATACCTTGATTCGTCAGCGCCGGGATTTTCGCTAGCAGTGATCAGTCCGGCGCTTTTTGCGGATTCAACCAACCGCGCACCCGGCGCACCAGTTGTTCCTGTTGCGCCTGGTTATTGCCTGGCAAAGCCTTGAGCGAGACCTGGCTGAAGGCCGAAGTCTTCAAGCGTTTGCTGGCCTGCAAGCGGGCCAGCGCCGCGTTGCGATCCAGCGGCTTGTCCATATAGAAGAGATCGGCGGTGGGCAGTTTGAGGGTTGGCGTCAGTTCGTCCAGTTCAGGTGTCACTTTGGCCGGCGTCTGCGCGGCGACCATGACGAAGCGCTCGACTTGCGCCGTCTGCTTCTCGCTCAGGTACCGCGCAGCCCAGTAGGCGCCCGTGCCATGCCCCAGCACCACGATGCTGCGAGCGCTTTGCTGTTCGGCAAAAGCGATGGCCGCGTCGATGCGGGCGAAGATGCGCTCGGCATCAGCCTTGGTCTTCTCATCGGCGGTTTCGGCGACGGCCTTGTCCACCACCTCGGCTTCGCCGCCAGCCGCCTGTTCGATGGGGGCTGCGGTGGTCGAATCCTTGCTGCCGACGTCCGGTGCCTTGGCTACCGGAGCGGCTTGCGCCACACGTGGTGCAATGGCGTCACTTTGCAAATCAGGCAGGGTGATACTCAGGCTGCTCCATTGGGCATCCGGCAATTGACGGCGCAGCGGCCCGATTGCTTGCGGCCAGTCAACGGTTTCGCCAGCGCCCGGGATAATAATGACTGCGCCCTTGGGGTCGGCGGAGTTGGCCGGCTTCCACAGGGCCAGGAACGTATCGCCGTCCACCTGTAGTTGTTGCTGTTCCTGGAGGGGAATTTTTCGCTGCAGTGCGCTGGCTTCTTCCTGACTGCGCTCGGGCAAGGGCTGGCGCTCGAGCGGTTTTTCTTCGACGGGGCTTTGCGTTGCGGCAGGTGCCGGGTCGGCTGCCTCAGCGGAAAAAACCCATGGCAGGATCAGCGACAGGCACAATGCTGGCAGTGCCAGGCGGTAGACAGGGGGCATCGGATATTCCAGGCCAGAAGTGATTCCGGCAGCCTAATGGGTTGGTCAGTATTTGTCAGTGTGTGAGAGTTCGATGATGCGTTTTCGCTGCCTGTGGGTTATCGGCTGTTTGTGGCTGCCCTTGATGGGTTGGGCGGCGTCCGCGCCACCGGCGCATGTCGCGCCCTTGTCGGCGGGCCAGCAACAATGGCTGGCGCAGCAAGGCGAGCTGCGCGTCGGGCTGGTGTTGCAAGCGCCCTACGCCCAGTACGACCGCCGCTTGCAGCGCCTGTCGGGGGTCAATGTCGAGTTGATGAAATGGCTGGCCAGGTCGCTCAAGGTGGAACTGAGCTGGCGCAATTTTCCCGATCTCGAACAATTGGAAGCGGCCGCGCGCGCAGGCGAAATCGACCTCGCCCCGGGGCTGACCCAGACCCCTGGCGGCCTGCGCCTCTGGCAGTTTTCCGATCCGTACATGCGGGTGCCGCAACTGGTGGTCAGCGACCAGAAAAGCACAGGTGCGGTGGAACTGGAAAAGCTCGACAGCCAGACCCGGGTCGCCGTGCGCATGCCCAGTGCCACCGCCGACTACCTGCGCGGCAATTATCCGCATTTGAACCTGCAGGGTGTGCCGGTCGAACGCCAGGCGTTGCAGCTGTTGTTGAGCCAGCAAGCCGCCTACGCGGTGGTCGACGAGGCACAATTGGGGCGCCTGTCCGTCGAACCCGAGTTCGCCGGACTGGTGGTGGTCGGTGACATCGGCTTGCCCCAGCTGCTGCGGGTGGCCACCCGGCGCGATCTGCCGGAGTTGGCCGGTATTGTCGAAAGCGCGCTGCGGGCGATCCCGGCCAAGGATCTGGAGGCGCTGCACAACCAATGGCTGCAACCCAAGTACCCGCGACTCACCGAATCCCCGGGGTTCTGGCAAAACCTCTGCCTGCTGCTGTTGGTGCTGGCACTCAGCGCCATGGCCATCGTGTTCTGGCAGCGGCGCCAGCAGCACAGCCTGGAGCAACGGCTGGCGGCGGCGCAGGCCGACATTGCCTTGCGCGCCGCCAGCGAAGAGGCCCTGCGGCTCACGCAATTTTCCATCGACCAGAGCACTGTCGGCATTCTGTGGGTGAACTGGGACAGTCACGTGCGCTACGCCAACCGCGCTGCGGAAAGCATGCTCGGCTATCCGCCTGGCGGAATCATCGACCGGCCATTGATCGAGTTCGAGCCCGGCCTGCATATGGATCGCTGGTTGAATCTGTGGAAGCGCGCCAGGGCCAGCGACGACGCACCGCAAAGTTTCGAAACCAATTGCCTGCGGTCAGACGGCAGCATCCTGCCGGCCGATGTCTCGTTGAGCTTTCTGCGCTTTCGCGATGGAGAGTACCTGGTGGTCTACCTGACCGATGTCACCGAACGGCGCCGCGCCCTGGCGGCCTTGCAGGAAAGTGAAGCGCGCTTGCAAGGGATCGCGGCGAATGTGCCTGGCCTGGTCTTTCGCCTGGAGCGGGCGCCGGTGACCGGTCAGATCGACTTTGCCTACATCAGTGAAGGCAGCGAGAGTCTGGTGGGTTACTCGCCGGCGACCCTGGCCCATCGCGACAAAGGCCTGCGCAGCCTGGTGCATCCGGACGACAAGGCCAGCTATCACCAGACCCAGGACCATGCGCTGGACACTGACAGCGACTGGTCATGGCAAGGGCGTATCCTGACGCGCCAGGGGGAACAGCGCTGGGCGGAAATCAAGGCGATCACCCGTCGGCTTGAGGATGGCGCCTACGTCTGGGATGGCATCGTCTGGGACATCAGCGAGAGCAAACGCATCGAATTGGAGCTGGCCAGCTCCCGGGAGCAGCTGCGGGAGTTGTCCGCGCACCTTGAAAGCGTGCGGGAAGAGGAAAAGGCACGCATTGCCCGGGAAGTTCACGACGAACTGGGCCAGATGTTGACGGTGCTCAAGCTGGAGACTTCCATGTGCGAATTGGCTTATGCGCAACTCGACCCAGGATTGAACGAGCGCTTGAACAGCATGAAGCGCTTGATCGCCCAGTTGTTCCAGTTGGTACGTGATGTGGCGACGGCGTTGCGACCACCGATTCTCGATGCCGGGATTGCCTCGGCCATTGAATGGCAGGCCCGCCGGTTCGAGGCGCGCACGCAGATTCCGTGCCTGGTACAGGTGCCGGAAAACTTGCCCGTGCTCAGTGATGCCAAGGCCATCGGCCTGTTTCGTATCCTTCAGGAAGCGCTGACCAATGTCATGCGTCACGCCCAGGCGCATACTGTAGAACTGACATTGGCCATTGAAGGCAACGACCTGTGCCTGACCGTCAGCGATGATGGTGCGGGATTCGATACCTCGAGCGGCAGGCCGACATCCTTTGGGGTGGTCGGCATGCGCGAGCGGGTGTTGATCATGGGCGGGCAGTTGTCGCTTGAGAGTGAGCCGGGCGAGGGCACGACCCTGATCGTGCGAGTACCGTTGGATGAGGAGACTTGATTGATCCGTGTACTGGTAGCCGAAGACCACACCATCGTGCGCGAGGGCATCAAGCAATTGATCGGCCTGGCCAAGGACCTGCTGGTGGTGGGGGAGGCGAGCAATGGCGAGCAGTTGCTCGAGACCTTGCGGCATGTGCCCTGCGAAGTGGTGCTGCTGGATATCTCCATGCCGGGTGTCAACGGCCTGGAGGCGATCCCGCGCATCCGTGCCTTGAACAATCCGCCGGTGATCCTGGTGTTGTCGATGCATGACGAGGCGCAAATGGCGGCACGGGCCTTGAAGGTGGGTGCGGCAGGCTATGCCACCAAGGACAGTGATCCGGCGCTGTTGCTGACGGCCATCCGCCGGGTCGCAGCGGGAGGGCGGTATATCGACCCGGACCTGGCCGACCGGATGGTCTTCGAAGTCGGCCTGACCGATTCGCGGCCGTTGCACTCATTGCTCTCGGAGCGTGAGTTCTCCGTATTCGAACGCCTGGCCCAGGGCGCCAACGTCAACGAGATCGCCCAGCAACTGGCGTTGAGCAGCAAAACCATCAGCACGCACAAGGCGCGGTTGATGCAGAAACTCAATATCACCTCGCTGGCAGAGTTGGTGAAATACGCCATGGAACACAAGCTGCTCTGAAGAACACCCATCCCCCCTGCAGGAGCACGCGTCGCCATGTCCATTTGCGACATGGCTGAACAACCGCTGTTGCTCGTTCTTGCGGCTTGCAGCACACCGCTCGCCGCTGCGCTTGCCAAAGCGCGCCATCCTTGTAGGGCAATCCCTACCCTCAGCCTTCCATCCGGCTGAGGCGAATCTCTCTTACCCCCCGATTTGCGCAGGTCCCGGCGTCCACTAGGCTTAGTCCACAGCAGTCATCAACAACAAGGGTGTGGGTATGAGCCAGGTCGATTCAAGCGCAGGGGCCAATGATGTTCTGGTCAGCTTTCGTGGAGTGCAGAAGAGCTACGATGGCGAGAACCTGATCGTCAAGGACCTCAACCTGGACATTCGCAAAGGCGAATTCCTCACCCTGCTCGGGCCCTCGGGCTCCGGCAAGACCACCAGCCTGATGATGCTCGCCGGTTTCGAAACACCGACAGCGGGCGAAATCCTGTTGGCCGGACGCGCCATCAACAACGTGCCGCCCCACAAGCGTGACATCGGCATGGTGTTCCAGAATTACGCGTTGTTCCCGCACATGACGGTGGCCGAGAACCTCGCGTTTCCCCTGACTGTGCGCGGGCTGAACAAAAGCGACGTCAGCGAAAAGGTCAAGAAAGTCCTGAGCATGGTGCAGCTCGATACGTTCGCCCAGCGTTATCCGGCACAACTGTCCGGCGGCCAGCAGCAGCGTGTGGCACTGGCCCGCGCACTGGTGTTCGAGCCGCAACTGGTGCTGATGGACGAACCCCTCGGCGCACTGGATAAACAGCTGCGCGAACACATGCAGATGGAAATCAAGCACCTGCACCAGCGTCTGGGCGTGACCGTGGTCTATGTGACCCACGACCAGGGCGAAGCCCTGACCATGTCCGACCGCGTGGCGGTGTTCCATCAAGGCGAAATCCAGCAGATCGCACCACCGCGCACCCTCTACGAAGAGCCTAAGAATACCTTCGTCGCCAACTTCATCGGCGAGAACAACCGTCTCAATGGCCGCCTGCACAGCCAGACCGGCGACCGCTGCGTGGTCGAACTGGGCCGTGGTGAAAAAGTTGAAGCGCTGGCGGTGAATGTCGGCAAGACCGGCGAACCCGTCACCCTGTCGATTCGTCCGGAGCGCGTGAGCCTCAATGGCTCCAGCGAGTCCTGCGTCAACCGCTTCTCGGGAAGGGTGGCGGAATTCATCTATCTGGGCGACCACGTCCGGGTTCGCCTGGAAGTCTGTGGCAAGACCGACTTCTTCGTGAAACAACCGATTGCCGAGCTCGACCCTGCGCTTGCTGTCGGCGACGTGGTTCCGCTTGGCTGGCAGGTCGAACACGTTCGCGCGCTCGATCCCATTCTAGAGGCGAACTGATCGCCCCGGCTTCAACAACACCAACCTGCACGTGGAGAGAACAATAAATGTTGAGATCCCTGAAATTCACCGCTCTGGCACTGGGCATGATGGGGGCGGCAAGCGCAATGGCGGCTGGCCCGGACCTGACCGTGGTGTCCTTTGGCGGGGCGAACAAGGCGGCGCAGGTCAAGGCCTTCTACGCACCGTGGGAAGCGGCAGGCAACGGCAAGATCGTGGCGGGCGAATACAACGGTGAGATGGCCAAGGTCAAGGCCATGGTCGACACCAAGAGCGTGTCCTGGGATCTGGTAGAGGTCGAATCGCCAGAACTGTCCCGTGGCTGCGACGAAGACATGTTCGAGCCACTCGACCCGGCCCTGTTCGGCAAGACCGAGGATTACGTCAAGGGCGCTATCCAGCCATGCGGCGTGGGTTTCTTCGTGTGGTCGACCGTGTTGGCCTACAACGCCGACAAGCTGAAAACCGCACCGACCAGTTGGGCGGATTTCTGGGACACCAAGCAATTCCCGGGCAAGCGCGGCCTGCGTAAAGGCGCCAAGTACACCCTGGAGTTCGCGCTGATGGCTGACGGCGTTGCGCCCAAAGACGTCTACAAAGTGCTGGCCAGCAAAGACGGCCAGGACCGCGCGTTCAAGAAACTCGACGAACTCAAGCCGAGCATCCAATGGTGGGAAGCCGGCGCACAACCGCCCCAATACCTGGCTTCCGGCGACGTGGTCATGAGTTCGGCCTACAACGGTCGCATCGCTGCCGTGCAGAAAGAAAGCAACCTGAAAGTGGTGTGGAACGGCGGTATCTACGACTTCGACGCATGGGCCATTCCAAAAGGTCTGGATGCCAAGCGTGCGGAAGCGGCGAAGAAATTCATCGCCTTCTCGGTACAGCCACAGCAGCAGAAGACCTACTCGGAAAACATCGCCTACGGCCCGGCCAACACCCAGGCCGTTCCATTGTTGTCCAAGGATGTCCTGAAAGACATGCCGACCACCCCGGAAAACATCGCCAACCAGGTGCAGATCGACGTCAGCTTCTGGGCTGACAACGGCGAGCAACTGGAGCAGCGTTTCAATTCCTGGGCTGCGAAGTAAACGCACGACCCTGTGATGGTGGGCTAGCCCACCTGTGGGAGCGGGCTTGCTCGCGAAGACGTCAGCACATTCAGTATCACTGTTGACTGACACTCCGCCTTCGCGAGCAAGCCCGCTCCCACAATAACGATCGAGGTGGTATCCCCACCTCTGCAACGATCAAAGATTTCCGGAGTACGCCATGGCTATCGCCGTTCCCGTCAACGCGGGCACTGACCCCACCTTGAAGCAGCGGCTCAAGCATGCCGAGCGGGTCAACCGCTGGAAGGCCCAGGCGTTGATTGCGCCGCTCGTGCTGTTTCTGTTGCTGGTGTTCCTGGTGCCAATCGTGGCGCTGCTCTATAAAAGCGTGGGCAACCCGGAAGTGGTCGGCGGCATGCCGCGCACCGTGGCAGCCATCGCCAGCTGGGACGGCCGGGGCCTGCCTGGCGAACCCGTCTACAAAGCGGCCAGCGAAGACCTCGCCGAAGCGCGCAAGAATCAGACTCTGGGCGATTTGTCCAAGCGCTTGAACATGGAATTGGCCGGCTATCGCAGCCTGCTGACCAAAACCGCCCGTGCCTTGCCGTTCGCCACCGAACCGGCCTCCTATAAAGAAGCGCTGGAAGGTCTCGACGAGCGCTGGGGCGACCCGGCCTACTGGCAAGCCGTACGCCGCAATACCAGCAGCATTACGCCGTACTATTTGCTGGCCGCCGTCGATCACCGCATCGACGACCTCGGCGAAATCGCCCCGGCCACGCCGGACCAGGCGATTTACCTCGACATCTTTGCCCGCACCTTCTGGATGGGCCTGATCATCACCGTGATCTGCCTGGTGCTGGCGTATCCCCTGGCGTACCTGCTGGCGAACCTGCCGTCGCGCCAGAGCAACCTGCTGATGATCCTGGTGCTGCTGCCGTTCTGGACGTCGATCCTGGTGCGTGTGGCGGCGTGGATCGTGTTGCTGCAATCGGGTGGCCTGATCAACAGCGGCCTGATGGCCATGGGCATCATCGATAAGCCGCTGGAGCTGGTGTTCAACCGGGTCGGTGTCTACATCTCCATGGTGCACATCCTGCTGCCGTTCATGATCCTGCCGATCTACAGCGTGATGAAAGGCATCTCGCCGACCTACATGCGCGCTGCCATTTCTCTCGGCTGCCATCCGTTCGCCAGCTTCTGGCGGGTGTACTTCCCGCAAACCTATGCCGGTGTCGGCGCCGGTTGCCTGTTGGTGTTCATCCTCGCCATCGGCTACTACATCACCCCGGCGTTGCTGGGCAGCCCGAACGATCAGATGGTCAGCTACTTCGTCGCCTTCTACACCAACACCAGCATCAACTGGGGCATGGCGACCGCACTCGGCGGCCTGTTACTCCTGGCGACCGTGGTGCTTTATCTGATTTACAGCTGGCTGGTGGGCGCCAGTCGCCTGCGCCTGAGCTAAGGGGAGAATGAAATGCTGAGTCCTTATATGTCGCCCATCGAGCGGGCGTGGTTCTACAGCTTGCGGATTCTCTGCGGCTTGATTCTGCTGTTCCTGATCCTGCCGGTGCTGGTGATCATCCCGCTGTCGTTCAACTCCGGCAGTTTCCTGGTGTACCCGCTGCAAGGCTTCTCGCTGCAGTGGTACCACGACTTTTTCGCCTCGGCGGAATGGATGCGCGCCCTGAAGAACAGCATCATCGTCGCTCCGGCCGCTACGGTGCTGGCCATGGTGTTCGGAACGCTGGCGGCCATCGGCCTGACCCGGGGCGACTTTCCCGGCAAGCCGCTGGTGATGGCGCTGGTCATTTCGCCGATGGTGGTGCCGGTGGTGATCATTGGTGTGGCCAGTTACCTGTTCTTCGCGCCGTTGGGCTTGGGCAACAGCTTTTTCTCACTGATTGTGGTGCATGCGGTGTTGGGCGTGCCGTTCGTGATCATCACCGTGTCGGCGACTTTGCAAGGGTTTAACCAGAATCTGGTGCGCGCCGCGGCCAGCCTCGGTGCTTCGCCACTGACGGCATTCCGTCGCGTGACCTTGCCGTTGATCGCGCCCGGAGTGATTTCCGGTGCGTTGTTCGCCTTCGCCACGTCGTTCGATGAGGTGGTGGTGACGCTGTTCCTCGCCGGCCCTGAACAAGCGACCTTGCCACGACAGATGTTCAGCGGCATCCGCGAAAACCTCAGCCCGACCATCGCCGCCGCCGCGACGCTGCTGATCGCCTTCTCGGTGATCCTGTTGCTGACCCTGGAATGGCTGCGTGGGCGCAGCGAGAAACTGCGTACCGCGCAGGTCTGATCTACGGTTAACGATCGTTCCCACGCTCTGCGTGGGAATGCCTCATCGGACGCTCCGCGTCCGCTTTTGAGGCGCAGAGCGTCCCTGGCTGCATTCCCACGCGGAGCGTGGGAACGATCGACATAGAGCACGCCGGTCATTCACCGCCTGAATATCAGCCCACCCCTAAACCCCAGCTACTCTTGTGCCCAGCTCCCACATCCATAAGAGGCTGCGCACATGGGTCTTTCCTCCTTCAAGATCGCTCACAAACTGATCACCGGCGCAGAGGCCATCGAGCAACTGGCTGCCGAACTGGCACGCCTGGACATCGACCATCCGCTGATCGTCACCGACGCCGCGCTGGTCAAGTCCGGCACGGTAGAGCTGGCGCTGGCGCAGTTGGGTGGTCGCACCTTCGAAATCTTCGACCGCGTGCTGCCGGATCCGGAAATCGCCATCGTCGAAGACTGCATGCGGGTCTACCGCGACGGCGGGCATGACGGGCTGATCGGTCTGGGCGGCGGGAGCGCCATCGACATCGCCAAGAGCGTGGCGGCCTACGCCGGTTACCACGGCGCCCTCGAAGATTTGTTCGGGGTTGACCAGGTGCCACGCAAAGGCCCGCCACTGATCGCCATCCCCACCACGGCCGGCACCGGCTCGGAAGTCACCAACGTGGCCATCCTTTCCGACAAGGTCGCGCAGTTGAAGAAAGGCATCGTCAGCGACTACCTGTTGCCGGACGTGGCATTGGTGAGCCCGCAGATGACCCTGACCTGTCCGCGCGGGGTCACGGCGGCCAGTGGTGTCGATGCACTGGTGCATGCCATCGAATCCTATCTGTCGGTCAATGCCTCGCCGATTACCGACGCCCTGGCCATCGGCGCCATCAAACTGATAGCCAAGGCGTTGCCCAAGGCCTACGCCAACCCGTCCAACCTGCAGGCCCGCGAAGACATGGCCACCGCCAGCCTGATGGCGGGCATGGCATTCGGTAATGCCGGGGTGGGTGCGGTGCATGCACTGGCGTATCCCTTGGGAGGGCGTTTTAACATAGCCCATGGCGTGAGCAACGCCTTGTTGCTGCCCCATGTCATGACCTGGAACAAGATGGCCTGCATTGAACGCATGCAGGATATCGCCGAAGCCATGGGGGTGAGGACGGCTCATCTGAGCACCAATGAAGCGGCCGACAAGGCCGTGGAGGCCATGGCTGCGCTGTGTGCGGCGGTGGAAATCCCCCAGGGGCTGCGCAGTGTCGGCGTACCCGAGGATGCCATTGCGGCGATGGCCGTGGAGGCGGCGGGGATCGAGCGCCTGATGCGCAACAATCCGCGCCGGTTGAGTGCTGTCGATATCGAGAGAATCTACCGGGCGGCCTACTGATCATCGCGCTTTCGGTGCGCGGGCCAAAGCAGGAGGTATACAATGCGCGCCATCGTGATTCTGCTCAGAAAAGGTGCGTCATGCAGCCCTTCGTAATTGCTCCGTCGATTCTTTCCGCCGACTTCGCCCGCCTGGGCGAAGAAGTGGACAACGTCCTGGCCGCCGGTGCCGACTTCGTGCACTTCGATGTCATGGACAACCACTACGTGCCGAACCTGACCATCGGCCCGATGGTCTGCTCGGCGCTGCGCAAGTACGGCGTGACCGCGCCGATCGATGCGCACCTGATGGTCAGCCCGGTGGACCGCATCGTCGGTGACTTCATCGAAGCCGGCGCGACCTACATCACCTTCCACCCCGAGGCTACCCAGCACATCGACCGCTCCTTGCAATTGATCCGTGAAGGCGGCTGCAAGTCGGGCCTGGTGTTCAACCCGGCAACGCCGCTGGACGTGCTCAAGTACGTGATGGACAAGGTCGACATGATCCTGCTGATGAGCGTCAACCCCGGTTTCGGCGGGCAGAAGTTCATCCCCGGCACCCTCGACAAGCTGCGTGAGGCACGGGCGCTGATCGATGCTTCGGGTCGCGACATCCGCCTGGAAATCGACGGCGGCGTCAACGTGAACAATATCCGGGAAATCGCGGCGGCGGGCGCCGACACCTTCGTTGCCGGTTCGGCGATCTTCAATGCGCCGAACTACCAGGAAGTGATTGAAAAGATGCGCTCCGAACTGGCACTGGCCCGCCCATGAGTGGCTTTGAGCAGCTGTTTCCCGGAACCCTGCCACGACTGGTGATGTTTGACCTGGATGGCACCTTGGTCGACTCGGTCCCGGACCTGGCGGTGGCGGTGGACAAGATGCTGCTCAAGCTCGGTCGCGCACCGGCAGGTATCGACGCGGTGCGTGAATGGGTGGGTAACGGCGCGCCGGTGCTGGTGCGCCGTGCCCTGGCCGGCGGTATCGACCACTCGAAGGTCGATGACGCCGAGGCCGACAGTGCGCTGGAGGTTTTCATGCAGGCCTATGCCGATAGCCATGGGTTGACCGTGGTCTATCCCGGTGTGCGCGATACCCTTAAATGGCTGCAAAAGCAGGGCGTCGAGATGGCCCTGATCACCAACAAGCCGGAGCGCTTCGTCGCACCGCTGCTGGATCAGATGAAAATCGGCCGTTACTTCAAATGGATCATCGGTGGCGATACCCTGCCCCAGAAGAAACCCGACCCGGCTGCGCTGTTCTTCGTGATGAAAATGGCCAACATCCCGGCATCCCAATCGTTATTCGTTGGCGACTCGCGCAGCGATGTGCAGGCGGCGAAAGCGGCAGGGGTCAAATGTGTGGCGCTCAGTTATGGCTACAATCACGGCCGGCCGATTGCCGAAGAGTCACCGGCGCTGGTGATCGACGATCTGCGCAAGCTAATTCGCGGTTGCCTGGATCCAGCCGCTGAGATAACGTTGGCCGACGCTGTCCAACCCCCTTCTGGAAACGCCATCGTGGTGGTCACTCGCAAACTCTGGATGAAAGTCATCAAGGCCCTGGCCCGCTGGCGTTGGCGCGCCTGACTGATCCTGGCCGGTTGTCCGGCGCGTTTGCATACCTGACTGTCTGATCCTCAAGCCACGAGGCACCTCATGATCCGCGAAGAATTCCTGCGTTTGGCCGCTGCCGGCTATAACCGCATCCCGCTTGCCTGCGAAACCCTGGCCGACTTCGACACGCCGCTGTCGATCTACCTGAAACTGGCCGACGAGCCCAATTCCTATCTACTGGAGTCGGTGCAGGGCGGTGAGAAGTGGGGGCGATACTCGATCATCGGCCTGCCGTGCCGCACCGTGCTGCGGGTGCATGACCATCACGTCAGCGTGACCGTCGACGGTATCGAGACTGAAAGCCACGATGTAGAAGACCCACTGGCCTTCGTCGAAACCTTCAAGGCCCGTTACAACGTGCCGACCATCGCCGGTCTGCCACGCTTCAACGGTGGCCTGGTGGGCTATTTCGGCTATGACTGCGTACGTTATGTGGAAAAGCGCTTGGGCAAGTGCCCCAACCCGGATCCGCTGGGCGTACCGGACATCCTGCTGATGGTGTCCGATGCGGTGGTGGTGTTCGACAACCTCGCGGGCAAGATGCATGCAATCGTCCTGGCCGATCCGGCCCGGGAAGACGCCTTCGAGCAAGGTCGCGCGCGTCTTGAAGGGTTGCTGGAAAAACTTCGCCAGCCCATCACTCCGCGCCGTGGCCTGGACTTCAGCAAGCAGCAGGCGGCTGACCCGGTGTTCCGCTCCAGCTTTACCCAGGATGACTACGAAAAGGCCGTCGACACCATCAAGGAATACATCCTGGCCGGTGACTGCATGCAGGTCGTACCGTCCCAGCGCATGTCGATCGACTTCAAGGCAGCGCCCATCGATCTGTACCGGGCATTGCGTTGCTTCAATCCGACGCCATACATGTACTTCTTCAACTTCGGCGACTTCCACGTCGTCGGCAGTTCGCCGGAAGTGCTGGTGCGGGTCGAAGATAATCTGATCACCGTGCGCCCGATCGCCGGCACCCGCCCACGGGGGACGAACGAAGAGGCCGATCTGGCCCTGGAAAAAGACCTGCTGTCGGACGCCAAGGAAATCGCCGAACACCTGATGCTGATCGACCTGGGCCGCAACGACACCGGTCGGGTCTCGGAAATCGGCTCGGTGAAACTCACCGAAAAAATGGTCATCGAGCGTTACTCCAATGTGATGCACATCGTGTCCAATGTCACCGGCCAATTGAAGGCTGGCCTGACGGCCATGGATGCACTGCGGGCGATTTTGCCGGCGGGCACCTTGTCCGGCGCACCGAAGATCCGTGCCATGGAAATCATCGATGAACTGGAGCCGGTCAAGCGCGGTGTCTACGGCGGCGCCGTCGGCTACTTCGCCTGGAACGGCAACATGGACACCGCCATTGCCATCCGTACGGCGGTGATCAAGAACGGCGAACTGCATGTGCAGGCCGGTGGCGGCATTGTCGCCGACTCGGTGCCGGCGCTGGAATGGGAAGAAACCCTGAACAAACGCCGCGCGATGTTCCGAGCGGTGGCACTGGCCGAACAAACCCCGGAGGCCTGAATTCACGCAAAACCTGTGGGAGCGGGCTTGCCCGCGAATAGGGCGGAACATTCAACATTCATGTTGACTGACAGGTCGCCATCGCGGGCAAGCCCGCTCCCACAAGGATCTCATCAGCATAAAAAACGCGGCACCCTCGAGGGTGGGT
>Ga0079986_1023060_pt1 | contig 18588 bp, 20 predicted proteins | sample Hof3ISUMetaT_FD_73496 | JGI IMG/M metagenome (GOLD analysis project Ga0079986, IMG submission 73496) | Enriched soil aggregate microbial communities from Iowa State university to study microbial drivers of carbon cycling -... | ecosystem: Environmental > Terrestrial > Soil > Agricultural land... | reverse complement strand
CGGCACTTGACCGAGTAACCCGGGTTACGTCCCTCGATCTTGGCCAGGATGGTGACGCCGCGCGGCGCGATTCGGTTGATCTGCACCAAAGGCGTATTGCCGATGGAATGGGCATTGTCAGCGTAGATACGGCTCATGGCTGGGTCCTTAACGACAGCATTGAAATAGGGCATCAAGGTAAGCCTCTTGCCCTTGGGCGTCCAGTCAGGTCGAACGTCCGCTTGCCCGTGCAGTCAATGGCTTTATAACGCCAGAGAATTAACCCCATGAAACGTCGATACCGTTGGCCGTTGTGGAGTTTTACCGGCCTCGTCGTGCTGCTGGTTGCCCTGCACTTCGCCCTGCCCTACCTGGTACGCGACTACCTCAACGACAGGTTGGCGAACATGGGCGCCTACCGCGGCCAGATCACCGACGTGGACCTGGCCCTGTGGCGCGGAGCCTACAAGATCAACGGCCTGAAAATCGTCAAGGTCGAGGGCAAGGTGCCGGTTCCGTTCGTCAATGCGCCCCTGATCGACCTTTCGGTCAGCTGGCACTCCCTGTGGTATGACCACGCCGTGGTTGCCGAAGTGAAGTTCGTCAAGCCTGAGGTCAACTTCGTCGATGGCGGGGCCAACAAGCAAAACTCGCAAACCGGCGAAGGCACCGACTGGCGCGCCCAGCTGGGTAAATTGCTGCCCATTACCCTCAATGAAGTGCGGATCGACGACGGCAAGATCACCTTTCGCAACTTCAACTCCAAACCACCGGTGAACATGAATGCCACCAAGGTCGACCTGAACATCTACAACCTGACCAACGTGGCTGACGCCAAAGGCAAGCGCGACGCCCGTTTCGAAGGCAAGGCCCTGCTGCTGGGGCATGCGCCCCTGGAAACCACGGCGACCTTCGACCCACTGAGCAATTTCGAGGATTTCGAGTTTCGCATGCGGGCCCGGGACATCGAGCTCAAACGCATGAACGACTTCGCCTCGGCCTACGGCAAGTTCGATTTCAACGCCGGCCACGGTGATGTGGTGATTGAAGCCAAGGCGAAAAAAGCCAAATTGACCGGTTATATCAAGCCCCTGCTCAGGGATGTCGACGTGTTCAACTGGCACCAGGATGTGGAGAACAAGGACAAAGGGATTTTTCGATCCATCTGGGAAGCGATCGTCGGTGGCTCTGAAACCGTGCTGAAAAACCAGGGCAAGAACCAGTTCGCGACGCGCGTCGAGCTGAGCGGTAACGTGCACCAGAAAGATATCAGCGCGTTCCAGGCGTTTTTGCAGATTTTACGCAATGGTTTCATTCAGGCGTTCAATGCCCGGTATGAACGGCCCAAGCCGGATGCCGGTTAACGTTGCCGCCCATTACCCAGTCAAGATGTGACGGTCCATTCAGAGACTGAATGAGCCGTCTGCGTTCACAGTCGACCGGACACCGCGTTATAGTCAGGGCTGACCATTTATTGCACCCCTTTATTGCACCCCGCCCTGCCTCGCTCAGGCCGGCGTTACCGTTCGAGGATTAGCAGATGAAGTTCGAAGGCACCCAGGCCTACGTCGCCACCGATGACCTTAAGCTGGCGGTCAATGCCGCCATCACCCTGGAGCGGCCTCTGCTGGTCAAGGGCGAACCAGGCACCGGCAAGACCATGCTCGCCGAGCAACTGGCCGATTCCTTTGGCGCCAAGCTGATCACCTGGCACATCAAGTCCACCACCAAGGCGCACCAGGGCCTGTACGAGTACGACGCGGTCAGCCGCCTGCGCGATTCGCAGCTGGGCACGGAAAAGGTCCACGACGTTCGCAACTACCTGAAAAAGGGCAAGCTCTGGGAGGCCTTCGAGTCCGAAGAGCGGGTGATCCTGCTGATCGACGAAATCGACAAGGCCGACATCGAATTCCCCAACGACCTGCTGCAAGAACTCGACAAGATGGAGTTCTACGTCTACGAGATCGACGAGACCATCAAGGCGAAAAAGCGTCCGATCATCATCATTACCTCCAACAACGAGAAAGAGCTGCCGGACGCCTTCCTGCGCCGCTGCTTCTTCCACTACATCGCGTTCCCGGATCGCACCACGATGCAGCGGATCGTCGACGTGCACTACCCGGACATCAAGAAAGACCTGGTCAGTGAAGCGCTGGATGTGTTCTTCGACGTGCGCAAGGTGCCGGGCCTGAAGAAAAAGCCTTCTACCTCCGAACTGGTGGACTGGCTCAAACTGCTGATGGCCGACAACATCGGTGAAGCGGTGCTGCGCGAACGCGATCCGACCAAGGCCATTCCGCCACTGGCCGGGGCGCTGGTGAAGAACGAACAGGACGTGCAACTGCTCGAGCGCCTGGCGTTCATGAGCCGTCGCGGCAGTCGTTGATCATCCGGGGCAAAAGCCATGCTGCTCAATCTGTTCAATGAAATGCGTGCAGCCAAGGTGCCGGTCTCGGTGCGCGAGCTGCTGGACCTGATCAACGCGCTGAAACAGCGCGTGACCTTCGCCGACATGGACGAGTTCTATTACCTGTCCCGGGCGATCCTGGTGAAGGACGAAAAGCATTTCGACAAGTTCGACCGGGCCTTCGGGGCCTATTTCAATGGCCTGGAAAAGCTCGACGATCACCTGCAGGCCTTGATTCCGGAAGACTGGCTGCGCAAGGAGTTCGAGCGTTCGCTGACCGATGAAGAACGGGCGGCGATCCAGTCCCTGGGCGGCCTCGACAAGCTGATCGAGGAATTCAAGAAACGCCTGGAAGAACAGAAGGAACGCCATGCCGGCGGCAACAAGTGGATCGGCACCGGTGGTACCAGCCCGTTCGGCTCCGGCGGTTTCAACCCGGAAGGCATTCGGGTCGGCGATGCCGGCAAGCGCCAGGGCAAGGCGGTGAAAGTCTGGGACCAGCGCGAGTACAAGAACCTCGACGATTCGGTCGAGCTGGGCACCCGCAACATCAAGGTGGCCCTGCGCCGCTTGCGCAAATTCGCCCGCCAGGGTGCAGCGGAAGAACTCGATATCGATGGCACCATCGACCACACCGCCAAGGATGCCGGGCTGCTCAACATCCAGATGCGTCCGGAACGGCGCAACACCGTCAAGCTCTTGCTGCTGTTCGACATCGGTGGCTCGATGGACGCCCACGTGAAGATCTGCGAAGAACTGTTCTCGGCGTGCAAGACCGAGTTCAAGCACCTGGAGTACTTCTACTTCCACAACTTCATTTATGAATCGGTGTGGAAGAACAATATGCGGCGCACCTCCGAACGTACCTCGACCATGGACGTGCTGCATAAATACGGTGCCGACTATAAAGTGATCTTCATCGGTGACGCCGCCATGGCGCCCTACGAAATCACCCAGCCCGGTGGCAGTGTCGAACACTGGAACGAAGAAGCCGGCTATGTGTGGATGCAGCGGTTCAAGGAGAAGTACAAGAAGCTCATCTGGATCAACCCCTACCCCAAAGATACCTGGGGCTATACCTCGTCGACCAATATCGTCAGGGATTTGATTGAGGACCAGATGTATCCGTTGACCCTTCGCGGTTTGGAGGAAGGGATGCGGTTTTTGTCCAAATAAAAAATGCATCGCCTGCAAGGGCCTCTTCGCGAGCAAGCCCGCTCCCACATTCGATCGCATTTCTATTGGAAGAACGCGGTCGAATGTGGGAGCGGGCTTGCTCCGGGCGGCGTTCCGACGAAGCTTTTAGCGGTATATGAATCGCTGCAGATATTCGACCTGTTCGCGATGCGCCACCTCCTGCACTACCGGCCGCAACCGCACCTGCGCCCCCGGCAAACACTGCGCCAATCGTGCCAGCGCCAACGGCGTCAATGCCCCCAACCGCGGATAACCGCCAATGGTCTGCCGATCATTGAGCAGCACGATCGGCTGGCCGTCCGGCGGCACTTGCACAGCGCCCAATGGAATGCCTTCGGAAATCATCGGTTTTCCCTGGTATTGCAAGGATGTGCCCAACAGCCGAATACCCATCCGGTCGGCACGGCTGTCGAGGGTCCACAGGCTGTTGAACGCATCGAACAGACTCTGCCCGCTGAACTCACCGATCTGCGCACCGAGCACCAGGTCCAACGGCGTATCAAGCTTCAGGTCCGGCCGCTGATCGGCGGTCAATTCGCGCAGCAACATCACCGAATTGCCCGAATAGCTCAAACTCGCGCCTTTGCTCAGCGCATGGCCCATGCCATCCAGTCCGCCAAGTTCCTCACGCACCACCGTCGAACTGCTGCCCAACACCTTCGGCGCATCAAAACCACCTGGCGCGGCCAGGTAGGCCCGGGCGCCGACCAAGGGCTGACTGAACTGCAAACGTTGACCTTTGTTCAGCCGGAAACTGCGCCAGGGAGCCAGCGGCTCGTCGTCCACCCGGACGTCAAGATCAGCCCCGGCCAGCGCCAGCACGCAATCGTCTTCGGCCACCAGGGTGAAACCACCGAGGGTGATTTCGATCACCGGCGCATCCAGCCGGTTGCCCAGCAACCCATTGGCCCAGGACATCGAACGCCAATCAGCCGCGCCGCCCTGGGTCACACCCAGATGGCGCACGCCGAAACGGCCGGCGTCCTGCAACAGGCACAGCGGTGTACTCGCTTCAATCGTCAGCCGGCTCATGCCTGGGCCTCCAGTGGCGTGTCGTCACCGCCCAGATTGATGAACTCGGCATGGCCAACCGCTTCAAAGCGCACGGTGTCGCCCGGTTGCATGAGGCTGTAGCCGTCTCGGTTGCGGTCGAACAATTTGGCCGGCGTACGACCGATCAGGTTCCAGCCGCCGGGCGATACCACCGGATAGGCGGCCGTCTGCCGTTCGGCGATGCCAACGCTGCCCGCGGCGACCTTCTTGCGCGGCGTACTCAGGCGCGGTGCGGCGAGTATTTCTTCCACCAGGCCCATGAACGCGAAGCCCGGTGCGAAGCCCAGGGCGAACACCTGATACTCGCGCTCGCTGTGACGGCGGATCACCTCTTGCACCGCCAGTCCGCTGCGTTGTGCCAACAAGCTCAGCTCCGGGCCGACGCTCAAGTCGTACCACACCGGCAGCACATGACATTTGCCTGCGGTGCGTGCATTGGGCGACAGGTCGATCAGCGCCTGGGCGATCACCTCACGGGCCTGGGACGGGCTCAGCGCGGTCAAATCGTAATGCACCATCAAGGTCGTGTAGGACGGCACCAGATCGATCAGATGGCTGCCGAACGCCGCCCGCAGACTTTCGCTGGCGGCGAGCATCCATGGCATGTTGGCTTCGGCGATCTCATCGAACAGGCGCACCATCAGGCAATCGAGCGCGACCACTTCTACCCGCAGTTTCATGACGCGCTCTGCTGGTTCAAGGCCTCGCGAATGCGCCGCACCGCCGCCACCGAACTGGCATTGTCGCCGTGCACGCACAGGGTGTTGGCCTGCAAGTGCAAGGCGCTGCCGTCGCTGGCGGTGAGGTGATCGCCACGGGCGATGATCAATGCCTGCTCGATGATTTTTTCCGGATCGTGGTGCACGGCCCCCGGCAATTGTCGCGACACCAGCATGCCTGCGCTGTCGTAGGCGCGGTCGGCGAAGGCTTCGAACCACAGGGTCACGCCATACTCCTCGCCCAACTGCTGCGCGGCGCTGTTGTCGCGGGTGGCCATCAGCATCAACGGCAGGCTGCGATCATAGGACGCCACTGCCTGCAGCACCGCCCGCAGCTGCGCCGGGTTGGCCATCATGTCGTTGTACATGGCGCCGTGGGGTTTGACGTAACTGACCCGCCCGCCCTGGGCCCGGCAGATGCCGTCGAGGGCGCCGATCTGGTAATGCAGGATGTCCTGCAGTTCCTGGGTGGCGTAGGCCATGGATCGGCGGCCAAAACCGACCAGATCCTGATAGGCCGGATGGGCCCCGATCTGCACGCCGTGGCTCAAGGCCAGGCTGACGGTCTTGCGCATGATGCTCGGGTCGCCGGCATGGAAACCGCAGGCGATGTTGGCGCAATCGATGAAGGGCATGACCTCGGCGTCCAGACCCATGGTCCAGTTGCCAAAGCTTTCGCCAATGTCGCAATTCAATAGCAGGCGGCTCACGCTGAACACTCCTGTAGGCTTTATTCTTTTTAGCTGTGGGACATATCCGTATGACACGCCCGCAGGTTATCAGTTACTGGGCGTCAAGTTGCTTGCCACGGGTTTCCGGCAAGCTCAGGGCGGCGAGGATCACCACGCCGTAGGACACCGCCGCAAAGGCACCGATGCCGACGCTCAGCGGTACCGTCTGGCTCAGCAGGCCGATCAGCAGCGGGAACAACGCCGCCAGCGCCCGGCCGATGTTGTAGCAAAAGCCCTGGCCCGAACCACGAATGCGGGTCGGGAACAGCTCGGTCAGGAACGCGCCCATGCCACTGAAAATACCCGAGGCAAAGAAGCCCAGCGGAAAGCCCAGCCACAGCATCACGCCATTGCTGACCGGCATTTGCGTGTACAGCAGCACAATGGTGAACGAGCCGACGGCGAACAGGATGAAGTTCTTTTTGCGACCGAGGATGTCGGTCAGGTAAGCGCTGATGACATAGCCGACGTAGGAACCGACGATCACCATCGCCAGATATCCGCCGGTGCCGAGTACGCTCAAGCCGCGTTCATTCTTCAGGAAGGTCGGCAACCAGGACGTGATGGCGTAGTAGCCGCCCAGTGCACCGGTGGTCAGCAGCGACGCGCGAATCGTGGTGAAGAGCATGCCGGGGGCGAAGATCTCGTAGAACTTCGACGGGTTGCTCGGTTCCTGCTTGGCCTTGGCCTCGCGGTAGATTTCCGGGTCCTTGACCAGGCGGCGAACGAAGATCACGAAAATCGCCGGCACGATGCCGAGGATGAACAATGCGCGCCAGGCGTCTTCGGGCGGCATGATCGAGAACAACAGCGCGTACAGGATCGCGGTCAGGCCCCAGCCCAGTGCCCAGCCCGACTGCACCATGCCCACCGCCTTGCCGCGGTCCTGGGCGCGGATGACTTCGCCGATCAGCACCGCGCCGGCAGTCCACTCGCCGCCGAAACCGAAGCCCATCAGGGTCCGGGCAACCAGCAGTTGTTCATAATTTTGCGCAAAACCGCAAAGGAAGGTGAAGAAGGCAAACCACAGCACGGTCAGTTGCAGGGTGCGCACGCGACCGATGCGGTCGGAGAGGATGCCCGCCACCCAGCCACCGATGGCCGAGGCGATCAGCGTGCTGGTGTGGATCAGCCCGGCCTGGCCGGTGGTGATGCCCCACATGGCAATCAGGGTCGGCACCACGAAGCTGAGCATCTGCGTGTCCATGCCATCGAGGCCATAACCGATCTTGCAGCTCCAGAAGGTGCGACGCTCCTGCTGATTGATGTTGCGATACCAGTCGAAAGGCCCCGGGCGAGCCGTGGCTTTCGGAATGACGGTGGTGTCGGGCGCACTCATGGCAAATCTCCGCGCTGGTTTTATTGGTATTGTTCTGAGCCCCGACGACGCCTATCGTGGGAACCGGATGTGTTGATTCTTGGGCGCGCCAGCCCTTTGCGTCCAACTAATAAAAACCCGCCCTAGCCATAAGAAAAACTTGATCACATGAACCTGAAGTTTCTCGAGACCTTCGTCTGGGTCGCCCGACTCAAGAGCTTCCGCCTCACCGCCGACAAGCTCTTCACCACCCAGGCGTCGATTTCCAGCCGAATTGCCGTGCTCGAAGGCGAGCTTGGGGTGAAGCTGTTCCTGCGCGACTCGCGCGGCGTGAGCCTGACGCCCGAAGGCTTGAAAGTGCTCGACTACGCCGAGCAGATGATGGACACCATGCAAGCGCTCAAGCAGTCGATCGAGACCCGTTCGAGCAAGGCCGGACGCGTGCGCATCGGCGTGATGGACACCGTGATCCACACCTGGCTGAGCCCGTTGGTGGCGCAGATGACCGATCACTACCCACTGGTGGAAATCGAACTGGTGGCCGATACCTCGCTCAACCTCTGCGATCAGCTGCAAAAAGGCTTTCTCGATGTGATCCTGCAAACCGACCTGCTGCGCCAGGAAAGCGTGCGCAGCCTGGAACTGGCCAGCCACCCCATGGGCTGGATCGTCGCCAGCAATTCGCTCTACAACCGTGACTATTCAGGCATCGCCGACCTGGCGAATGAGCGGATCATCACCTACTCGAAAAACTCCCATCCCCATCAGGAAGTGCTCGCGCTGATGCAGGCCAACGGCGTCATGGCGCCACGGTTGAACTGTGTGAACTCGGTCTCGGCGATCACCCGGTTACTGCGCGACGGTTTTGGCATCGGTGCATTGCCACCGGTGTTGGTGGCGGAGGAACTGGCGCGGGGTGAATTGACCTTGCTGGACATCGACCAGCGACCACCGGACCTGCAAGTGGTGGTGTCGTGGCGGGTGGGCGTGGAATGGGTCGAGGAGATTGTGACGTTGTGTCAGCAAGTGCTTAAGGACTATGCGCGGCGGGTGGGTGAAAACTACATCGTTTTGGCTGGTTGATCGTTCCCACGCTCTGCGTGGGAATGCAGCCCGGGACGCTCTGCGTCCCCTCCAGAGCCGAACGCGGAGCGTCCGTTGAGGCATTCCCATGCAGAGCGTGGGAACGATCATCAGAGCCCGCGCAGATCCCGCTCTTCGATTGGCCGGCTCTGGCGCAGACGCTTGCCGCCCAACACCACCCAATCGATCAGGCGGAACAGGCACTCGATGCCGAACGACAGCAGCAACGCGCCGCTCATGCCCCAGATCATCGCCTCCGGGGTCAACAGGATCTGGTAGCTGTAGCCGTTCCAGGTTTCCTTGCGAATATCCGGATCCGCGGCCAGCACCACTTGCAGGAAGCGGATGTACCACGGCCCCTGCATCGCCTGGAACTGCTTGTCCAACGCCACCTGGCGTGTCAGCAGGTTGCCCAGGCTGTCGGCGTCGCTGCGAAAGATCGGGTCTTCGCTGGCGCGATAGTGGGCGACCAGGGCCTGCATGTCGCCCTTGAAGAATTGATTGGCGGTGTTCTGGAAGCCGCTCAGCCCCGCCTGCGCTTCAATCAGGTGCGCTTCGACCCGCTTGGCGTAGTCATTGATGAACCCCGGCACCTGGACACCGATCAACAGGCCCGCCGCGAACAACACCAGCCGTAGATAACTGAGCAACATGGGGGGTGATCCTTATTCGGTCATGCCCTGGCTGACGCATTCACCGCGTCGCCACAGGCTCCATTGACCTGGCTCATAGCGGGTCCAGGTTTCATTTTCGGTCAAGGGTTCGGTGGCGATCACCGTGACCACATCGTTGGGCGTGGTTTCGGCCTGGAAGTCGACGATCACATCGACGTCCTTCAGGCGCGCCGGGCCGAACGGGGCGCGACGGGTGATCTGCGCCAGTTTGGTCGAGCAATAACAGAACAGCCAGTCGCCATCGCTGAGCAGGCAGTTGAACACGCCCTTGCTGCGGTATTCGGCGCAGGCGGCGACCAGGTCCGGCAGCAGCACTTCGACGTCCACTGGCTCGGGAAAAGCTGCGCGCACGCGATTGAGCAAGTCACAGAACGCCGCTTCGCTGTCGGTATCGCCAACGGGGCGGTAGAAACTGGCGGTTGGCTGCAGATCCGCCAACTGGCCATTATGGGCGAAGCACCAGTTACGGCCCCATAACTCGCGTACAAAGGGATGGGTGTTGGAAAGGCAGACCTTGCCGACGTTGGCCTGGCGGATATGCCCGATCACCACTTCGCTCTTGATCGGGTAGCGTTGCACCAGGTTCGCGACTTCCGACTCGCAACTGGCCGCCGGGTCCTGAAACAGGCGCAAACCCCGGCCTTCGTAGAACGCGATGCCCCAGCCGTCACGGTGCGGCCCGGTACGCCCACCGCGCTGCATCAGCCCGGTGAAGCTGAACACGATATCGGTCGGGACATTGGCGCTCATGCCCAATAACTCACACATGCTCGGACTCTCGCTTCATGGCAGGGGCAAGGCTACAGACGGGGTTCGACGCGCATGCGCTGGGGATTGCCGGGCACGGGCGGACGACCGTAACGATCATCGCCGGCACCGCCGAAGGGGTGTTCCTCTTCCGGGTCGTCGGCACGCACAGCGGCCTGGGCGGCAGCGGCTTGTTCCCTGCGAGCCGTGGCGCCACGCTCGATGAAGAAACGAATCGCCACGAACACCAGGTAGCAACCGAACGCGATCATGCCATACATCAGCAGGTCGGAAATCGCCCGCCACGCGTTGTTGCCGACCTTGAACAACAGGTCCAGGGCGGTGATGGCAATGGCCGGGGCCACTTTTTCCTTCACCGGGTCGATGATCGTCGGGCTGAACAGCAGCACCGCCACCAGTAAACGCAGGGGTTCGCGCAGCCAGCGCCACATCCAGCGGGTGATGCGCATCCACACCAGCAGGCAGCCCAAAGCGGCAAAGGCGTAGAGGCCCCAAGCGATCAGATAGTCGTTCTCGGTCATGGTGTCCATGGCAAGGCAGGCAAAGAGGCGCTTATGATAACGGCTTTTCGCATGTCAGGCTGCCGAAATCCAGCCAGCAGCGCGCAACCCCTGTGGGAGCGGGCTTGCTCGCGAAAGCGGTACGTCAGTCAACAGAGATGTTGAATCGATGGCCCCTTCGCGAGCAAGCCCGCTCCCACAAGTTGCGAAGCCCTTATTTCGTACATTGATCGAGAACCTTTCATGCCCCTACCCGCCAACGTTTCCGATGCCCCGATTGCCCACAAGGCCGAAGGATCCGACCCGTACGCCTGGCTGCAGGAGCGCGACAGCGCTGCGGTGCTCGACTACCTGAAGGCCGAAAACCGTTATCAGGAGGCGCAAACCGCTGATCAGGCCGGGTTGCGCGAAACCCTGTTCGAGGAGATCAAGAACCGGATTCTCGAAACCGACCTGTCCCTGCCCTCGCCATGGGGCCCATACCTGTACTACACGCGCACCACGGCGGGTGACGAATACGCCCGTCACTACCGCTGCCCGCGCCCGGCCGACGACAGCCTGGTTCTCGACGAAAGCCGGGAACAATTGCTGCTGGACCCCAACGAACTGGCCAACGGCGGGTTCTTTTCCCTCGGCGCGTTCAGCATCAGCCCCGATCACCAGCGCCTGGCCTACAGCATCGACTCCACAGGGGACGAGGTTTACACGCTGTTCGTCAAGGAACTGTCCAATGGTCGCGTGAGTGAACTGGAGTTCCAGGACTGCGACGGCAGCATGACCTGGGCCAACGACAGTCTGACCCTGTTTTTCGGCGAACTGGACGACACCCATCGTCCGCACAAGCTGTTGCGCTATCGACTCGATGGCACGGCGGCCGAAGAAGTCTTCCATGAAACGGACGGCCGCTTCTTCATGCACTGCTACCGTTCGAGCTCCGAACAGCAATTGCTGCTGTCCGTGGGCAGCAAGACCACCAGCGAAGTCTGGGTGCTCGACGCCAACCAGCCGCAACAACCTTTTACCTGCATGGCGCCACGCCTGGAAAACCATGAGTATGACGTTGACCACGGCACGCTCGACGGCCAATGGACCTGGTTCATCCGCACCAATCGCGACGGTATCAATTTTGCCCTGTACACCGCCCTCGATAGCGGTGTGGCGCCCACCGAAGCCGACTGGCAGAACCTGATCCCCCACAGCGACACGGTGATGATCGATGGCATGAGCCTGAACGCCGGCGCCATGACCCTGAGCTTGCGGGTCGGCGGCTTGCCGGTTATCGAAGTTCACCCGCAGGGCCTGCCGAGCTATCGGGTTCAATTGCCAGACGCGGCCTACAGCCTGCATGTGCAGAACAGCCTGGAATTCGTCAGCGAGCGGATTCGCCTGCGCTACGAAGCCTTGAACCGCCCGGCGCAGATACGCCAGCTGGAATTGGTCAGCGGCGAGCAGAAAGTGCTCAAGCAGACCCCGGTGCTTGGCCCGTTCGATGCCGATGCCTACGTCAGCCAGCGCCTGTGGGCCACGGCGCCCGATGGCACGCAAGTGCCGATCAGCCTGGTGGTCAAGCGCGAAGCGCTCGGCAAGCCGGTTCCGCTTTACCTGTATGGCTACGGCGCCTATGGCGAAAGCCTCGACCCCTGGTTCTCCCACGCACGCCTGAGCCTGCTCGATCGCGGCATGGCGTTCGCCATCGCTCACGTACGTGGCGGCGGTGAACTGGGCGAAGCCTGGTATCGCGCCGGCAAGCAGGAGCACAAGCAGAACACCTTCAGCGACTTCATTGCTTGCGCCGAACACCTGATCGCCAATGGCCTGACCACCGCGCCGCAACTGGCGATCAGCGGCGGCAGCGCCGGTGGCCTGTTGATCGGGGCGGTGCTCAACCAGCGGCCTGAGCTGTTTGGCGCGGCGATTGCCGAAGTGCCGTTCGTCGATGTGCTCAACACCATGCTCGACCCGGAGCTGCCGTTGACCGTCACTGAATACGACGAATGGGGCAATCCGCAAGAGCCTGACGTTTATGAGCGGATCAAGGCCTACGCGCCTTACGAAAACATCACCGCGCAAGCCTATCCGCCGATGCTGGTGATCGCCGGCTACAACGACAGCCGCGTGCAGTACTGGGAAGCGGCCAAATGGGTGGCGAAATTGCGCGCCACCAAGACCGACGGCAATCCGCTGCTGCTCAAGACCGAACTGGGTGCCGGGCACGGCGGGATGAGCGGTCGATACCAGGGATTACGTGACGTAGCGCTCGAATACGCATTTTTGTTCAAGGTGCTGGGTATTGCCTGAGGAACTTGGCGCGGTGCCCCGGTCTTAAATACAGCACACACCCCTGTGGGAGCGGGCTTGCTCGCGAAGGCGATGTTTCAGACAACATAGGTGTTGAATGTAATGGCCTCTTCGCGAGCAAGCCCGCTCCCACAGGGGCTGCGGTGAATTCAAAACCCGAACAGAACCAGACAACAAAAAAGACCGCACGACATGTCAGAACCCACCTTCCTGAACAACGAAATACGCAACTGGCTGATGGACTGCGGCCTGTTCAACCAACTGCTGCCGGCGGAATTCGCCGCGGCCGCGGGCTATTTCAGCCTGAGCACCATTGCCCAGGGCGAAGAAATCTTCCACGAGGGCGATGCCGGCAGCTTCATGTGCATCATCCACACCGGCCAGGTGGCGGTGCAGAAGACCGCCAGCGACGGACAGCAGGTGACCATCGCGACGCTGCGCAGTGGTCGCTCGTTCGGCGAGATGGCCGTGCTCGACGGCGAACGGCGCTCGGCCAGTTGCGTGGCCGCCAGCCATTGCCAATTGCTCAACCTGGGCAAGGATTCGCTGGAAAAGATGCTCAACGACGCACCGAAAATCGCGGCCAAGATCATCCGTGCCCTCGCCGTCTCTCTCTCCCGGCGCTTGCGCATGGCCGATGGGCAATTGCTGTCGCAGCCGGTTTAACCGCCGGGCGACTTGACCTTCGGCGGGTTCTGCTCGATGCCGGGGACCGGCTGGTCCTTGCTCGGCGGGCTTGGCATCTCGATCGGCACCAGCGGCGGGCCGCCACTGCCCGGCCCCACTTTCGGCACCGGTACCGGGCTGATCTGCGGATACGGCGTGGGCGTTGCGGTGCCCGGCGAACCGGGCGATGGCGCAGGACTGATCGGCGTGGTCTGTAGCGGCTGGGCCTGCACTGCAGTTATCGAGAGCGCGGCCAGGGCAATGGCCGTTAGAATGGTGCGCTTCATCAATGGCTCCGTTGGCCTGGTGGTCGATTGCAGGCTACTCCCAACTGCGCCCGTTTGCCCTCCCCTGTGCTGCCATTTTTCCTCAAGTGAGCCCCATGAAACGTTTTGTTCTGCTCGACACCGCCCCTATTCCCGAGAACGGCGGAGCCCTGTGCCTGTTCGAGTACGGCGAGGATTTCGTCATCAAGATCCAGGGCGGTGACGGCGGACAATTGATGAATACGCGCATGCACGGCTCCGAGGATGCCCTGGCCGAGATTCCCTGCCGCAAGGTCGCGGGAAGGCCGAACTCGCGGGTATTGATCGGGGGCCTGGGCATGGGCTTCACCCTCGCCTCGGCGCTCAGGCACCTGGGCAAGTCCGCTGAAGTGGTGGTCGCCGAACTGGTGCCGGGCGTGGTGGAATGGAACCGCGGAGCGCTCGGCGAAAAAGCCGGCAACCCGCTGCAAGACCCGCGCACGGTGATCCGCCTGGAAGACGTGGCCAAGGTCCTGCAGGCCGAGCCCCAAGGTTTCGACGCCATCATGCTCGACGTCGACAACGGCCCCGAAGGATTGACCCAGAGAGCCAACAGCTGGCTCTACTCCGCCGGCGGCCTGAGCGCCTGCGCCAAGGCCCTGCGCCCCAAAGGCGTGCTGGCGGTCTGGTCAGCCAGCGCAGATCGACAGTTTTCCGACAAACTGAAAAAAGCCGGTTTCAAGGCCGAGGAAGTGCAGGTCTTCGCCCACGGTAACAAAGGTACCCGCCACACCATCTGGATTGCCGAGAAGCTCAAGGGCTGAGCTAAACTGAGTGTCATACCGTCATTAGTCATTCAACAAAGGTGAACTCATGAGTTCGTCCACCCCGACCAACACTTCGAAGCTGGACCGCATCCTCGCCGACAACCAGCGCGACAAGGAAATGGGCTACCGCGACAAGGCCCTGAAGATGTACCCGCACGTGTGCGGCCGCTGCGCCCGTGAATTCTCCGGCAAACGCCTGAGCGAATTGACCGTGCACCACCGCGACCATAACCACGACAACAACCCCCAGGACGGTTCGAACTGGGAATTGCTGTGCCTGTACTGCCACGATAACGAACACTCGCGGTATACCGACCAGCAGTATTTCGGCGAGGGCTCGCTGAGCACGCCGAAAATCGCCAAGGCGACGCACAACCCGTTTGCGGCGTTGGCCGGGTTGATGAAGAAGGAAGACTGAAGATCTTCATTGCCTGACCTGCCCCTTCGCGAGCAGGCTCGCTCCCACATTGGTTCTCTGCTGCACTGAAGATCCCTGTGGGAGCGAGCCTGCTCGCGAAAACGAGTGCCCAGGCGCCACCAATCTGCTACCTGACCGCTGCCACGCAATCCCCGTATAATCGCGCTTTTTTCCCAAAGGCACCCCGCTCGTGGCAGACAAACGGTACAGCTGCATTGGTTTGTATAACCCCAAGTCACCAGAGAACGTCGGTTCGGTGATGCGCGCCGCTGGCTGTTATGGCGTGGCATCGGTGTTCTACACCGGCAAGCGCTATGAACGCGCCGCCGACTTCGTCACCGATACCAAGCGCGTCCATTACGACATTCCGCTGATCGGTATCGACGACCTGAAGAAAATCCTGCCGCTCAATTGCGTACCCGTTGCCGTGGAACTGGTCGAAGGCGCCCGCCCGCTGCCGGAGTACACGCACCCGGACCGCGCGCTGTACATCTTCGGCCCGGAAGACGGCTCGCTGGACAAAGAGATCCGTGACTGGTGCGAAGACGTGGTCTACATCCCGACCACCGGCTGCATGAACCTCGCCGCCACGGTCAACGTCGTGCTCTACGACCGCATGGCCAAGGGTCTCAATACCCGCTCGGGACCAAAATTCCGCTGAATCGCCACACATCCGATGGAACAAGTGGTCTGCTCGAGCAGTCAGCTTATCTATCCATTACCCAAGCCTGGAGTCAGATCATGAGCGAACTCAAACGCGTAGAGCGCATCGAATCCACCCCGTTCCAGACCCCATCCGAGCAGAATGTCCATGGCTGGGAACGCATCGGCTCTTTGGCTGGCGGTGTCGTCATGGTCGGCAAGGGGCTGCGTCGCGGCGGCCTGCTCGGCCTGATCCAGGTGGCGATTGGCGGCGTGGCCCTGGCCCGTGGCATCACCGGTCATAGCTCCGCCAAAAGCCTGCTGGAAAAAAGCCGTCAGGACATGAACAACGTGCGAGCGAAGATCCAGCGTGCGGGTGAAGAGTTGAGCCAATTGAAGGCTAACGCAGAGGCGGCGACCAACACGGCGACGGTGACCGGCAATGATTCTTTGAAGTCGCCGCAGTCCGGCGTCTGACCTGTAAGGTTCGGCGAGTCTGGAGCCCCATCGCGAGCAGGCTCGCTCCCACAAGGGACCTCGCTCTCCTGTGGGAGCGAGCCTGCTCGCGATGGCGGTGTTACTGAAGCAGTCCGGTGTCCAGGACTTTGGAAGACTCGCCGATCACGCTCTCACTGAGCTGCACGAATTCCTTGGTATCGATGCTCTCCAGTCGCATCGCCCCGCGCACCACATCATCGAGCGAGCGCTTGTTGCGCGTCTTCAGGCGGATCTCACGGTCCAGTTCCTGCATCAACACCACCGCCCTGGCCACCTGCGCCGGATTAACCTGTTCCCCGCGCAAGGTTGTGACCTTCTGGCCAGACTTGACCAGTTTTGCGCGCAGGCTCTCGAACCGCTCATCGCTCGTGCCACCGGCACGGCGCACCAGCTCGATGGCGTAGTACTCGGCGAAGCCTTCACTGATCCAGTCGCTGCGCTGCTGATCGTTGATCGCGCCGAACACCTGGGCCAACTCGCGGACCAGTGCACTGGTGCCGCCTTCGCTGACCAATGGCAAGCGGCTGTTCAGGTAGATCGATTCACGCGCCGAGAGGCTGCCACGCCACATCGGATCGTTGGCGCCGACGATCAGCAACTTGCTCGGGTGACGAGGAAACACCGCTTGTACCTGGGGCCAGACAAACGTCAGCAGCGTCAGCACGTCCATGCGCCGCATGCCCTGACCTCGCGGCGAGGTGACCGTGACTTCGGTTTCGCCCAATCGGGTGCGTCGGCTACCGAGGTGACCGGCAAGCATCCACCCCGTGGGCCGGTCGAACAATCGGGATACGTTATCGACGCGAAACTTGTTCTTGCCGATACGGGGCCAGGCGGTTTCGACGCTCTGCCAGCCATTGGGCAACTCGAATTCAAGGCGCGAAACCAGCTCGATGCCGTCCTGCTGGTCGAGCCTGGCCGGCGGCACCAGATCGTCGCCGCGCAGCAGCGCCCAGGTCGGGGTCATGCGGGTGTCGAAGCCGCCGCCCTTGCGCCCATGGCTGATGCGAACCCGGTAGGTCAGGCTGGCCTGGTCGCTGGCCGGGCGCCAGACACCCCGGGCTTGCTTGCCTTCGGTCAGCTGCCATTGCCCGTCAGCCTTGAAATCGCTGTAGCGGCTGCCGTCGCCGAGGTCGAAATCCAGGCTGCGCACCGCCGCGCCCTGGGCCAGGCTCAGGCGTACCTCAGCCTGGTCGCTTTGCGGCAACAGGCGAACGTGGTAATCCAGATCTACCTTCTTGGTCGCCGCCCACACCGGAGCACCCAGGGTCAATAACCCAACGACCAGTGCCCGCCGCCATCCCCCAGCCATACACTCTCCTTGGTAAATCTCAACCGGCGCGGAAGATCAGATGATCCTCCCAATCCTCTTCAGCCACGCTGCCTTCGGCAAGCATGCGCCCGGACTGGGAAATACCTTCGTGATGCACTGCGTCGCGATCGCCGCACACCAGGTGATGCCACAACGGCAGGTCCTTGCCCTCGCTGACCAGCCGATAGCCGCAGGTCGGTGGCAACCATTTGAATTCGTCGGCCTTGCCCGGTGTGAGCTGGATGCAGTCCGGCACCGAGGCGCGACGGTTGGGGTAATCGCTGCACTGGCAGGTCTTCAGGTCCAGCAGCTTGCAGGCAATGCGCGTGTAATAGACGCTGTTGTCGTCTTCGTCTTCGAGCTTTTGCAGGCAGCACAGGCCACAGCCATCGCACAGCGATTCCCATTCCTGCTGATCGAGTTGATCGAGGGTTTTGCGTATCCAGAACGGTTCTACTTTGGCGGCCATGGTTCGAGCATCGACATCAGGTGGTGAAAAGGCCGCCAGTCTAGTGCCCACGACCCCTCGGGCCAAGCATTGGCGACTGTCGGTACAACACGCTTGTCAGTTATTGCGCCGTTAAGTAGGGTTTTGCGTCGCTCCCACTTTCAAACGTAGCAAGGAATCTCTTGATGAGTGCAAACCCACGCATTGCCGATTACGCCATCCATCCGCAGTTTACCGATCGCTGGTCGCCACGCGCCTTCACGGGCGAAACCATTGCTGAAGAAACCCTGCTGAGCTTTTTCGAAGCCGCACGCTGGGCACCCTCGGCGTACAACTCGCAACCTTGGCGGTTTCTCTATGCGCGTCGCGATACGCCGAACTGGGAGCGCTACCTGGGCCTGCTGAACGAATTCAACCGCAGCTGGGCGCAACACGCCTCGGCTCTGGTGATCGTGATCTCGAAAACCACGTTCACCGCGCCTGGCGCCAGCGAAGAAACCCCGGCGCTGTGGCACACCTTCGACACCGGTTCCGCCTGGGGCCATCTGGCGTTGCAAGCCAGCATCAGCGGCTGGCATACCCACGGCATGGCCGGCTTCGATCAGGAGCTGACCCGCAAGGAACTGAACATCCCTGAAGGCTACGCCCTGCATGCGGCCGTGGCGGTGGGTAAGCTGGGGGATAAAGCGACACTGGCGCAGTACCTGCAAGCACGCGAAGAGCCAAGCCCGCGGCGGCCGTTGAACGAACTCGCCGCTGAAGGCGATTTCACTCTCTAAACCGCCTGAACCTGATCGTTCCCACG
>Ga0079986_1004535_pt1 | contig 19709 bp, 13 predicted proteins | sample Hof3ISUMetaT_FD_73496 | JGI IMG/M metagenome (GOLD analysis project Ga0079986, IMG submission 73496) | Enriched soil aggregate microbial communities from Iowa State university to study microbial drivers of carbon cycling -... | ecosystem: Environmental > Terrestrial > Soil > Agricultural land... | reverse complement strand
GTCGACTGACACACCGCATTCGCGAGCAAGCCCGCTCCCACAGGGGTCTTCATTCCGTCTGGGCGACCTCGAAATGTCCTGACGCCGGCTCCCGCCGAATCATCCGCTTCATCTTCCACTCAAACGCCAGCGTCAGGGTCACCGCTGCGCAGGCCAGGCCCAGCGCCAAGCCCCACCAGACGCCCGTTGGCCCCCAGTCCAGCTGAAACGCCATCCACCACGCGGCCGGAGCGCCAATCAACCAATAGCAACCCAGGCCGACGAGGAACGTGGTCTTGGCGTCCTTGAGCCCGCGAATGCAGCCCATGGCGATGGTTTGCACGCCGTCGAACAACTCGAACCAGGCCGCCACCGCCAGCAAGCTCACGGCGAGGTTGATGACATCGGCAAACGCCGGGTCGTTGTGGTCGAGGAACAGGCCGACCAACGGGTTTGGCAACAGCCAGAAGACCATGGCGAAACACAACATCGCCGCCGCTCCGAAGGCAATGCCAACCCTTCCGGCCAGCCGAGCGTCCAGCAGTTGACCGGCACCGTAATGCTGGCCGATGCGCATGGTGATCGCGTAGGAAATCCCCGCCGGCACCATGAATGCCACCGAGACGATTTGCAGGGCGATCTGGTGTGCCCCCAGTTGCGTGCTGCCCATGGTGCCCATGCACAACGCGGCGAAGGCAAACAGCCCGACTTCCACGGCGTAGGTGCCGCCAATTGGCAGGCCCAGGCGCCATAGCTCCTTCAGGTACTGCCGGTTGAGCCGCGACAGGCCCTGGCGCAGTGGGTAGGCATCGTAGGCCGGGTGCCGGCGTATGTGCCATGCCAGCGCCAGGGCCATCAGGTTGGCGACAATCGCCGTGACCAGGCCAATGCCCATCAGTCCCAGTTTCGGTAGGCCGAACATCCCGGTGATCAACGCGTAATTCAACAGGAAGTTGGCGACTGTGCCGCCCAGGCTGATGACCATGACCGGCGTTGCCCGGCCGATCGCACTGGTGAAACCGCGCAGGGCCATGAAGCTCAGGTAGCCGGGCAGGGCGAACGGCAGGAAGATCAGGAACTGACCGGCCGACTGGACGTTGCTGTCGGTCTGGCCGAACAGCAGCAAGACCGGTTTGAGGTTCCACAACAGCAAACCGGCGACCAGCGCCATCAGCCATGCCAGCCATAGCCCGGCCTGGGTCAGTCGGGTTGCGCCGAGAATATCGCCGGCCCCCTGACGAATGGCCACCAGCGTGCCAACCGCCGCAATCACGCCGATGCAGAAAATCGACACGAACGAGTACGTCGCCGCGCCAAGCCCACCACCGGCCAGGGCTTCGGGACTCAGGCGCGCCATCATCAAGGTGTCGGTAAGCACCATCAGCATGTGCGCCAACTGCGAGGCAATCAGCGGCCCCGCCAGCCGCAGGATGGCCCGGAGTTCAATACGCGCTGGATGCTGCATGGTCATCACGCTCGTTTATCAAAGCTAACAGGAAAGCGTCGATTCTCGGCGCTCTGCGACGTTTGCACAAAGGGATAAAAAGGATGAGTAGCATGATTCAAACTCATGCTGGAGAGTTTCTGCTAGGGTACGCAAAACCGCTGTAGGAGCTTTCCTGATGTCGCGTCGTCTTCCTCCCTTATATGCCCTGCGCGCATTTGAAGCGGCGGCGCGTTACACGTCGTTTACCCGGGCTGCGCAAGAGCTGTCGATTACCCAAAGTGCGGTCAGTCGGCATATTCGTACGCTCGAAGAGCATTTTGCCTGTCGGTTGTTTCACCGCAGCGGGCGCAACCTGCAACTCACTGAGTCGGCGCGGTTGATCCTGCCGGGCATTCGTGAGGGGTTCACCGCCCTGGAGCGTGCCTGCAATACCTTGCGCGCCGAAGACGACATCCTGCGCATGAAAGCCCCGTCGACCTTGACCATGCGCTGGTTGCTGGCGCGGCTCAGTCGTTTTCGGCACCTCCAACCGGGCAACGAAGTGCAGTTGACCAGCGCCTGGATGGACATCGACTCGGTGGACTTCAATCAGGAACCGTTCGATTGCGCCGTGATCCTTAGCAACGGGCATTTCCCGCCGGACTGGGAGGCTACCTTGTTATTTCCCGAGGAACTGATTCCGGTGGGCGCGCCTGATCTTCTGAACGATCAGCCGTGGGACGTCGCACGCCTGGCCAGCACCGAACTGCTACACCCGACGCCTGACCGTCGCGACTGGCGCAGTTGGCTGGAGCGCATGGGCCTGACCGACCAGGTCTCACTCAAGGGCGGCCAGGTGTTCGACACGCTGGAGCTGGGGATGATTGCCGCCGCCCGAGGCTATGGCGTGTCCATGGGCGATTTGTTGATGGTGGCTGAGGATGTTGCGCAGGGACGCCTGAGTTTACCGTGGCCGACGGCGGTTGCCAGCGGCGAGAATTATTACCTGGTCTGGCCGAAAACCCGCCCCGGAGGCGAGCGTTTGCGCCGCCTCAGCGTTTTTCTGTTGGGCGAGGTTCGGGCCATGGAGTTACCGGCGGTCGAGCACTTGAGCTGAATCATCGCCAGCAAGCCCCCTTGCGGATCCGTCGCCAAGCTAATCACACTTGGCATTGCTGGATACTTCCTTGCTCGCCTGTTTCAACAGGTTACCCAACTCAGCAGCGTTGGTGCTGTTGTAAACCCGACCTCCGGTATTTTCAGCGATACAGCGCGACGGGCCGCCCGCACCGATTTTCACCACGTTGACCCGCAGGCGCGGTTGTTCCCTGGCGATTCGACGGGATACTGCGCAAACGTCCTGGCCGCAACCGTCTTCGCCATCGACGAACATCACGATCACGGCATCGTTATTGCGCCCGTCGACGGTGCTCGCCGCGTGGGCCAGGCTGTCGGCCAGCGGTGTGCCTTCGTCGGGAACCAGGCCTCGAATCCCGTTGATCAGCCGCGGGCGGTCGCCGAACTTGAACAAACCCCGGTCCGGTGTTCTTTCGCAGCCGGCAAAGGTGATCAGGCGTGTATCAATTTTCGGGTCCAGCCCGTTGATCATGCCGGCCAGTGACTCCTTGGCGACGTCCATGCGGCTGGGTTTGGCGGTAAGCCGCATGGTGCGGTTCGGGTCCAGGAGCTTGTTGATGTCAGGACCGTAGAACCAGTCCTCGTCGGCTCTCACTGCCTTGATGTTCAAATCCATCGAGCCCGAGGTGTCGAGCACCACCACGAACTGCGGGACCTCTGACTTCGGTGCTGTTTTGCGGCATGCGAAGTTGTCCAGCGTCGGGGCTGGAGGCGGGGCAGCCACTACCGGTTTTGGTGGTGGAACCGGTTTGGGTGGCGGGGTCGGCTTGGGTTCCGGTGCGGGTGCGGGTGCGGGTGCGGGTGCGGGTGCCGGTTTCGGTGGCGGGACTGGCTTGGGTTCCGGTACCGGTTCTGGCGTGGGTTCGGGTGCCGGAACAGGTTTCGGTTCCGGTTCCACGACAGGCGCGGGGACAGGTTCAACCGGTTTCTCAACCGGCGTAACCACCGGCGCCACAGGCGCCACAGGCGGAACCACGACCACCGGCTCACGGTGCAGGAACCACCAGAGCCAGAGCGCCAGAAGCAGCAACAGCAGCGCGAGCAAGGCCGCCGCTATCCACCAGCCACGCCGCGACGGCGGTACGACCGGTGCCACCGGAATCACTGGCGGCACGATCGGTGTGGGCGGACGCTGGTTCCAGCGCACCACCAAAGGCTCACCGTTGAGGCTGTAGAGTTTGTCCAGTTCAGGCGTGCCGAGCAGACTGCGCAGGTCTTGCGCTTCCGTCGGTTGACCGCGTTTTTGCAGTTCATCCGCCAGTTGTGCGAGGGACGTCTGACGCACCTCATAGGTTTCCAGCAAACGTCGTTGCGCATCCTCGTTGAGATCGGCATAAGGCGTGGGTTGGCCACCCAGTTCGGTCCACCATTCCAACACGTCGCCGCTGCCCATGCGCGGGATGGCAAACAGACTGGCGACGGTCGGCGGAAAGTGTTTCTGGATGAGGGCGACTTTGGCTTGCAGCGCACTCATCCCCTCCGGTGTGGCTTGCGCATCCCTGATGACCCGCTGCATGACGACGATTCCTGAAAAAGTGCAGGCATCCCCTCGGGGTGCTTGCGGGGTGAAAAGTTACTCTTCGTAGCCGAGGCTGAATTGCAGCTGGTTGACCTTTTTCTGCAATGTTTTCAGCTCTTGCTGCTTGGCCGCCAATGCCGCGGGTGTTGATTTGGTCGGTGGTGCCGCTTGCGAAGCCTTGAGCTGCTTCTCGAGGTCGGCAATCTGCTTCTGCACCTGGGCTTCATTGCCGCGCCGGGCCTTGAGCGAGGTCAGCAGTTGCGCCAGCGATTGATTCAGCGCCGCCTGGGATTTTTGCTGGCTGGCCAGATCGGCCTTGGTGCTCAGCTGCTGGGCCTGAATGTTCTCGTACACCTGACGGAACATTGCGTTTTGCCGTCGGGACTCGCTCAGGGCCAGCTCCTTCTGCTTGACCTGATCGCTGTAACCACCGGAGTAGTCGCAGTTCATCTTGGTGAGCATGCTGCTGTCGCGATTGGTCGCATCGCATTCGCCGGGCTGGGTCGCGCAACCGCTCAGGGCCAGGACGGCAGTGATGACCATCAGTTGTCTTGGTGTCATGTGTTTAACCCAGGGTGATTGCGGAGCGTTGGCTGTACAGGGCGTCGACTTCCTTCTGCAGGCTGACGACTTTCTGGTTCATTCTCTGAATGTTCATCTCCACTTGCCTGATCTCGGCGCTGCTGCCTTGTGAACGCTCGGCGTCTGCCACCTTGCGGTACTCGGTGACTTTGGTACGCATGTTGGCAAGGTCCTTGCGCAGGCGCGCGATGTCCGAATCGATCCCGGCGATTTGCGCCTGGGCCCTGTTCCTGTCGACTTTCTTGTTGGCGATGTCCTTTTTGATCTGGGCAATTTGCGCATGGTCATCATTGATCACTTGCTGAGCAGTCGCAGTGCGGGCGATCACCTTTTGCGTATCTTGTTCTACGTCGCTGTTCATCTTCGCCAGGCGGGTGGTGGTGTCGGCGTATTCGGCGCGACGTTGATCCAGGTAATAGTTCGCACCCATGGCCACGCCACACGCGGTAATACCGGCGGCGATGACGCACACAGTCTTGTTGCTGCTGTTGGACAGCGCGCAAGCGAGGATGCCGACACCGGCGCCGACGGCGCAGGCCTGGTATCCGGACTTGCTGAAGAATTCTGCATCATTGCCCTGGGTCAGGCGCGGGTCGGCACCGCCGCCTTCGCCTTCGCCGAGCATGGAGCTGCCGGTGTTGGCGCAACCGGTCATCAGCAGGCTGCCGGCGACTACGAAAGCGATCTGTAGCTTAAAGCGAGTCCAAAGGCTGCGCGACATGGTGAAACTCCTACGTAACGGTGTTGACGCGTTGTTATTGAGAGACGGTTTTGCAACGGGTCAGCCAGGCTTCAGTATCGATCTTCTGCTTTTGCAGGAATGCTTTCTGATTGGCCCAGTGGGTGCGCAAATAAGGTTTGAGGTCTTGCAGCTGCTTATTGCGGGCGATGATTTCTTCCATCACCGGGACCTGCGTTTCAAGCAGTGGCTGGCCGTACAAGGTAGCCGATTCCACCAGGCTGCTGGCGTAGTAACGGCTGAGTTTGTGCAGGCGGTCCTTCTGTTCCTCGAGCTTGGTTTTACGCATGTCGCAACTGGCGTCTTTGTCTGCGCTTTCGCAGTTGAGCTTGTAGTTTTTTTGCAGGAAGTCCACGTACTGGCCGTCGTCGAGCATCTTGGTGCACAGGAACGCCCCCAGGTTGAGGCTGGCGCGGATCGCCTGGTCACGGGTTTCTTCCTGCTGCTGGTTGCTGGCACGCAGCTGGTTCTCCAGGGCCTGGAGCTTTTCCTTGAGCGCCTTGTCTTCGACGCCCGAGGCGAGGTTGTTCAGCGATTGCACGGTGCCTTTGTCGGCGGATTCGGCTTCCTTGCTGCCGGTCCCCAGTGTCTTCCAGCTGCTTTCGATGCTGGCGACCCGTTCGCGAGAGGTCAGGGTTGGGGAGACCAGCACCAGTCGCAGGCCGGTGGTCTTGTTTTTCACCTGGCCTTCGGCGTTGTAGTACGGCTCTTCCTTACGCAATGCCGTACGCAGGTCGGCCTGCGCGGTCAGGTAGTTGCCGCCACGCACGACATAGCCACCGGCCTGACCGTGCTGGCGGTCGAGTTTGTTCAGGCGAAACGGCTCGAACATCATTTCGTCGACGTTACCGAGCATGTCATGCAGGCCCAGCGGGTTGGGTTTTTGCAGACCGGTCAATTGCACTTTGCCGTTGGACGATTGCGCCCCGGCGAACCACTCGTAGGCGTTGATGCCTTCTGGCATCGGGTAGCGCGTGTCGCGGAATTCAGCAGCACCGACTTCCAGCCCGCCGCGCGCGGCGAATTCCCATTCGACCTCGGTCGGCAGGCGCAGGAAACCCTGGGCGCCATCTTCCTTGGGCAGCTTGCCGGCGGCATTTTTGCGCAGCCACAGGTTGTACTTGTCGGCGGCCTCGATGGCTTGCACCCAACTGACCGCCGTTTGCGGCAGGCGCATCTTGGTGGCAGCGGTGGGGCAGGTTGCTTCGGTCAGCGCGGCGTACTGCAACTGACTCATCTCGTATTTGGCCATCAGGTAGTAGCGGGACTTGTCGTTCTTGGCCCCGGTAAAGCTGCCGGCGATGAAGGTCGGACGGGTTTGTTCGACATAGCCGTATTCTGCGCCGTCCTGACCGATGCTGATAGGGTAGTCATCCAGGGGACCTGCGACCGGAATGAACACCTTGCGAAACACCATCGAACCTTCGCAGGGCATTGGCAACACGACGTCGCCAGCCTGGGGCATCGGGTTGTAATACTTCTCTTCCCAGCCCGCCGCCGAGGCGTCGAGCAAGTAGCCCAGGCCCAGGGTTAACAGCAAGCCAAAACGTTTATAGCTCACGCAGACTCTCCGCAGGTTGGATGTTGATGGCTCTCAGTGCGCCAATCATGGCCACCAGGGCGGCGACCAGGAAGGTCAGGAGCAGGGCGGCAACGCCGTGCCAGACCGTGATGTGGCAAACGAAGGTACCGGTGGTCTGGCTGCTGCCGAGCAGGGCGTCGAACAAATGACTGCCCACCGCATAAAACCCCAGCCCGCCCACGTAGCCGGCCAGACTCAGCACCAGCGCTTGCAGGACCACGAAACCGCCCACGGACCTGCGCTTGAAGCCCAGCAGGCGCAGGACCGCCAGGCTTTTGCGTTTACGATCGATGTTGGCCAGGAACGCGCCAACCATGGACGCCACGCAGCCGATCAGTGCCGCCATGGCGATCACACCGAAGATCAACCCCAGCACATGGTTGATGGCCTTGACGTTGTCGATGTCGGCCAGTCGGCTCGACGTTTCGATGTGTTGTTCGTTGAGCCAGTGCTCCAGCGGCGCCACCTGGTCGATGTTGCGCGCATACACGCGGGCGCGGGCATACAGCGGTTGTAGATTGCCCTGAGGCTTGCCGGTGGTAACGCCGAACTCACTGACCTGATAACCGTCGCGAAAGCGCTCCAGATCCAGTAACAGCGGCGGGGCGACGAACCCGGCCGCGCGACCGAAGCGGGCACCGTCGAGCACGGCCAGTACCGTCAGCGTCATTTCGCCACGTTCATTGACACCGTCCAGGCGGCGCAAGGCCCGCAGCTGCACGCTGTCGCCGGCCTTGGCCTGCAAGCGCTGCGCGGCACTGGCGCTGAGGATCACCTGATTGCCGACGGGGTTGAGGGACGCCAGATTCAGCTGTGGGTCGCCCGGCTCGGTGGCGATGATTTCCGCGCCTTCGACAAAGCGTTGCATGCCGATCAGCAGGTCCGCCTGGGTATTGAGCGAGCGGGTCTGGCCGAGGGCAAAACCGGTCTCGGGGCGCAGGCGCAAACGCTCGATCCAGGCTGCGTCGTAGTTACCGTTGCTGAGCATCTTCACTTCAAGGTTGCGCGGGTCGCGCAGCAGTTCGTCCTGCAGCTGGCTGACCACCCCGTGTTTGAGCCCGAACAGCAGCAACAACGGCGCGATCACTGCCACCAGGGAAGCGGCGATACACAGCGAGACCTTGCGGTCGTGCCAGAGGTCTTGCAGTGCCAGTGTGCCCAGCAGGCGCAAGCGATCAGTCCATCGGTTCAAACAGAGTCTCTCCCTGATGGTTGATAGCACCGAGTCGCGGCAACCCGAAGTCCTTCAGCAGGGCCCAGTCATGGGATACAACGAGCGCACTCAGGCCCATGCTCGACACCAGGCTCAGGAGTAACTCAAACAATCGCCGGGCACTGTGAGGGTCGAGCGCGGCAGTCGGCTCGTCGGCCAACAGCAGCAGCGGTTCATGGGCAATTGCCCGAACGCAGGCGACGCGCTGGCGCTCGCCAATCGACAAGGCCTGGGGTTGTTTGTCCAGCAAGTCTTGCAGGCGCAAAACGTCAACGGCGTGGTCGATGTGATCGCTCTTCGCCGGCATCCCGAGCAAACGGCGCGGCAGGCTGATGTTGTCGCTCACGCTCAGGAACGGCAGCAAGCCGCCGCTCTGCAAAATGAATCCCAAGTGCCGTGAACGCACCGCGGCTAGCGCAGGCTGATCGTCAGTGGCCAGCAGTCGGGCGATATCCTGAGCGTGCGTCGGGCCCAGCCGAAAGCGCTCGAGCTCCACCGGCGCGAGCAACAGGCCGATGGCTTCGAGCAGCGTGCTTTTGCCACTGCCGCTCTCGCCGGTGATGGCGAGGATTTCCCCGGCACCGACGTGCATGTGCGGCAGTCGCACATGATGGGCTTGCGCGCCTTCACCACGGCGCACCAGCAGGTTCTTGATTTCGAGCATCGGCGTCTCGTCAGGGCATCATTTCCAGCGGTACGGGGTAGACGTTGTCCCGCGCATCGCTGTCTTTGGCCAAGGCTACCCAACGGTCGACATCGGCGTTGTAACGCTGGTAATGCCGCAGTTTGGTGTTTAGCGTGCGGATGAATTTTTCTTGTGCCAGACCATCCCAGCTCTTCCAGGTCTCTTCATCCAGGTTCAGCACTTCACTCTGATAAGGCAGGTCTTCAAGGTATTCACCGAGCACGCCCATGTCCGCCAGTTTGGCATTGCTGTTCTGTTTGAGCTGATTGGGATCGGCGCCCATGGTCGCCGCCACCGAGCGCAGGCGATTGAACATGTCCGTTGGCGAAATCAGGCCCTCGTTGGCGGCATCGAGAATCTGCTTCATCACGTCGCTCAAGTCGCTGAGCTGTGACTTGGTCAGCAGCACCCGCACGTCGGTGGTCGGAATGTTCTGCTTGATCAGGTCGCGGTCGGTGATCCATGCCTTGAACACTGGCGGGGCTTTGCTGTTGGTCTTCTCGCCGAGATAGGCCAGTTGCATGGCGTGGCCGATCAGCGCCGCGTCTTCGAGCATTTTTTTCTCGGCCGGGTCCTGCTTGGCGTTCGCCGCGCTGCCGATGGCGTCTTCGCCCATGTAGGCGGCTTTGACTTGTGTCGTGATCGCTGCGGCCAGTGTGTCGACCTTGCGCCCGAATTCTTGCACATCGCCTGCGTTTACCGGGTAGTACAGCGAAGTGTTGGTACCCGGGTAGGTCGACAGGTTCCGGTATTGCGCCTCGGCCTTGGCATGGTCCTTGGCGCCGGCCGGGGTTTTCAGGTGCAGCGTGTAAATCGCCACGCCCGGGTTGGCGGCTTCGAGACGCACCTGTGCAGCGCTCAAGCCGGTCTTCGACAGCTTGTCGTCGCCTTCGATGGCGCCCGCATCGGTGATCAGCACCACGTAGCGTGCGCCGAACTGGCTCCAGTCGACCTTGTCGATGCTCTCCATGACCCCGGCAAACGAGTCTTCATCGAAGCTGCTGCTCGACACGTTAGCCTGCTTGAGGTCTTTGATCCTGGCGAAAAAGTCGGCGCTGTCTTTCACCTTGGTAGGGTCGGCGTACATCTTGGTGGTGTATTCCAGCCCTGGCACCGCCTGGGTGTTGGAGCGGAAAGCCACCAGGCCGAACTTGACCTGCTTGCCGAGGTTCTGCGCTTCGATCTTCTGGTAAACCTTGCGGACCGCCTCGCGGGTGCGGTCGATGTAGGGGTCCATCGAGATCGTCGAGTCGATGACAAATACCACGGCCGCACTGAATTCCTTCAGCTGATTGGCCTTTTTCTCTTCGGCTTCCTTGCTGCCGGCAGGGCTGTTTGCAGCACCGCCCTTGGCGTTCTTGTCATCCGGCTTGCTGACGGAGGCCACATTGAGCAGGCGCGTGCGGAAACCGCTTTCGGTCATCACTTCTTCGCCACTGAGCACCGGCAGCAGGTAGAACTGCTTTTGCAGGTCGACGAAGTACTCCGGTTCTTCAGCCAGCACACCCGGCGCTTGCTGGCCCTTTTTCAGCGTGGCGCGCAGCGGCGCAACTTTGCTGACCGGGTCCGGTGCATCAAGGATGCCTTCAACAGTGGCGCGGTCCTTGAAGAACAGGAGCCGGTCGCGGTTGGCCGGGTTGGTGAAGGCCAGTGTCAGCTGCATCTTCCAGTCGGTGGTGCAACTGGCAGGCAGCCAGCCAATGGTTTTGCCGTAACTGTCGGGGCCGACTTTCAGCCACTCGGCGTTGTTCGCCTGGGCGCGCTCATACACATAAAAGCGGCTGAAGACCGGTTGCGCGTCGCCTGCCGCACCGCCCGCCGTCGAGCTGACTTTGCAGCCCGGCGTGGTCAGCACACGTTGGAACAGGGTCTTTTTACCGGCCTGGATCAGCGGTTTGTCATCGGCCTGGGACAGCGGGCTGATGCTCAGCGCCAGTAATGCGGCCCCGCTCAGCAGGAATCGACTCAGGGGAAAACGCATCACTTCTGCAACTCCTCGAAGCGCTGCTTGGCTTCGGCGTTGTTCGGGTCCTGAATGAGGATGGTTTCATACCAGTACGCGGCGGTGGCGTTGTCCGCGGTCGGGAAGCACTCGCTGGCCTTCAGGTATTTCGGGTCGTATTCACGGGCATAGGCATTGGCGATCAGCGCGTCACCGGCCTGGGCACGGTTGGCGTACAGGCGCTGGGCGACGCCGCAGTGTTTACTGGCCTTGGCCTGGTTAATGATCTCCAGCAACCTGGCACTGTCCGGTGCGGCCTTGATACAGGACTGGACGAAGGTCAGCTCGGGCAGGCTGTTCATACTGTCGAGGGTGCAGGCTTGAGTGTCAGCGCCGGCGGGTACGGCGGCCGTGGCTGCAACCGCAGGGGCCGGGGTGCGTTTGTAGAACCAGAATCCGCCGCCCGCCGCCAGCAGCAGCACTACGATCAACAGACCGATCAGGCCTTTGTTGCTTTTCTTCACCGGTGCGGGAGGCGGCGTATAGGCGCGCTCGGTGAGTACCGATTCCAACGCCACTTCTGGCTCGGCGGTGGACAGGGTCAGTTCAGGCAGATCCGGGATTTCCGGGGTCTGCGGAACCTCCGGTGCCGGTGCGCTCGGCGTCGTCAGTTCGGCACCGCCGTAAGTCGAGCGTGTCTGGCCGCCGGCCGTGGACGGCAGCAAACCAACGCCTGGGCGAACCACGCCTTTGTCGGCATGACCGTGGTTCTGTTCGCGCAGTTCGATCTGGAATTGCGAATGGCCGACGCCTTCCAGCAGCGGGTCGACCACGTCCGGTCCGACCTGCGTTTCCAGCGCTTCGCCGTTGGCCGCGAGGTTGAAACGCGAGACCTTGAACCAGAATGGGTTATTGCTCCACGCCTTGTGGTCCTGAAGGTAAAAACCGTCCTGGTTGCGCTGAATGGAAAACTCCAGCTGTTGCTCGCCACCCTGCCATTTCTTCACAGTGAGGTAGGCCTGGCCAGGCACATTGGGCTCTAACGCGAGCAGGTCGACACGAATTGGCATTGCTTATCTCGCTGCGAAGGCTGAGAGCACTTGGCCCAGCCGTTCGTTCTGTTCAGGGGTGATTTCACGTCCGGCACCATGGCCGGCATTGTCCTGCGTGATGTAGGCCAGGCCCGAGAGCCAGTCACCCAGGTACCGTTGCGCCTGATTCGCCGGTTGCGCCGGCAGTACGGGCACTTGTCCAGGGCCAATGTCGGTGTAGAACGAAAATAAAGGCTCCTTGGCACCGGCGCGGCTGTTCGGACGCTCGTTCACCGGTTTTTGGAGGTAGCCGAACCAGGACACGAAATCGCGCAGCACACGCTGCACTTCCAGTACCTGGCGCTCGACCAGTTGATCGCGCCGCGCGCCACTCTGTGCGCGCTTGAGAACGGCGCGGCTCAATTGCCCCGGCAAGTCCTGGCGATAGCCAGCGGTGATCAGTTCATCGACCACCGCTTCCAGCAAGGCCTTTTCCAGCCCCAGCAGGTTGAGCAGGCTTTGCCGGGTGGTCAATTCACGCAGGTGGGCGATCCAGGCCTTGAAGGCCGCTTTGGCGAAGCGATGCTCATTGCTTTGCAATTCGGACGCCGGGGTGCCGGCTTTGCTGCTCGCCGGCGTGCCGTCGGGGCTCAGGTCGTCACCAAAATCGAAATTGAAACCGGGGTCGTTGCCGTAAAGGCTCTGGCTCGGTGTCGGGGCGACCGGCTCGTCTTTCACGACCGGCTCGTCATCGGTTTCGTACACACCGCTGAGGTACAAGTCGCGCACTTCTTCGCTCGGTATGTCGAGTTGATCGATCAATTCGCCAAGCACCGCAGGGCGACGGCCCAGGCCCGTCAAGATCATCTGCGCCTTGGCTTTCTTGGCGGCCGCGGCCCCGTCGTCGGCGTGGTACCAGGTGCTCAGGCCGTGAGTGGTCAGGCCTTCGAGGCATTCGCTCAGTTGCTCGCGGATGCGCTGCAATTTGAACTCGATATTGGCCACGCCTTTGAAACTGCCGCTGAAGTGGCTGATGCCACCGTCATCGTTGCGCAGCATTTCTGTCCAGGCGGTGACCGGGTTCTTGATGTGTTTGCACACCAGAGCGTTGCTGGCGAAGCTGGTGCCCAGCGCGCTGACACGCTCCTGATAGATGGCATTGAGTCCGGTTTCCGCACCGGTCGCGTCTTGCCCGATGAACGCCGCGTCCATACGCGGCTTGCGCACCAGGTAGGTGTTCTGGAACGGTGTGCCGGCCCAGTCGTTCATCCAGCTCAAGCTGCCGAAACGCTCCAGCATGGTCAGCTTGACCATGCCGTTCCAGCTCTCATCGTACTGATCGGGTGTCAGGCTCAGGGAGTTGGTAACGCGCAGATCGAGCATGGTCAGCGCCCAGATCAGGCCGGTATCGCGCTTGCTGCGAGCGGCCGAGTCGGCGCCCTGGGTTTTTTCGATCCAGCGGGTCAGCACTGGTCCCACGTCGTTGACGTCGCTCTGCTTGGTCGAACTGGTGCAGACCACCAGTGCGTTCATTTCCTGGTTGTCGGTGTAGCGTTCGAACAGGTAGGCGACCTTGCCGCGCAGGATCAGCTGGGAAACGGAGTTGTCCTTGGCGGTCGATTGCGGGTCGCTGGAATCGGCGATCTCGTGCAGTTTCTGGCGCCCGCGATAACCGGGGAAATCCAGCAGGTCGACCTGATTGACGATGTCATCGACTGGCGCCTCGATCAGGCGGAAGGTCATTTCGGCGGTCAGCGCCGCCAGTTGTGCGACTGCAATTGCCTGACTGTTTTGCAGGCGATCGCCAACCAGCGGACGAACATCGATTGGCAAGTCCAGCGGGCTGCCGAAGCGTTCGAGGATGTCCACGTTCATGATGCTGTCGCGCTGGCTGTAGGTGTCGTTGTCGAAACTCACCAAGGCCTTCAGCGGTGCGAACACGGTCTCGGGCAGGCCCAGCTTGTGCAGTGCACCGGCCAGTTGCTGGTACACGCGGGTCAGCTCGCGTTGCTCACCCCAGAGGATCGAAAACAGCTCGGCCCGTTCCTGGAAATTCAGCCGTGGCGCCAGCTGCAACGCTTTGGGCCAGTACAAGTGCTCAAGCTTCTTCACCGAGTTGCGAAAATTGTCGCGCAGGTAATCCCACAGCGACACCAGATCGTCGGCGTTGACACCCGTTTGCAGCGGCCCGGTTTCGCGGCCTTCGAACGGTTTGAGCACGCGCTGGATGCGCTCTTCGTCGATCTCGTAGGAAATCCGCTCAAGGTCGAAATCCTTGAACCAGGCGTTGGCGAGAATCTTCGCCAGCTCGATTTCCTTGAACAACGTAAGTTCTACCGGGAAGTCCTTGTCCTGGCTTTGCGTCGCCCGACGGCTGAAGCGCGTGACCAGGCCGGTGGCTTCCTTGCCTCCACCCACCGGGTTGATGTGCTTGATGAAGTCCAGGCGATGGTCGCCGAACTCGGTTTCCAGCTTGCCGTTCTGACCGGCGGCGAGGGCTGAAATCAGGTAGGACTTGCCGGCCTGGGACAAGCCGAAAAAGCCAATGGTCATCGGCGTGCAGGCCACGCGACCGAGGCTTTGAGCCAGGTTGCGGGCGCGGTGCAGGCGGATGTTCAGGTTGTCGGCTTCGCTGTCCAGGCGCGGCGCGTTGCCGCGCGTCTGGTCAATCCAGTCCAGCGCCTGACCGGCGCCTTCATAAACAGCGGCCCAACTGGCAGAGAGCTGAGTTTGATCGGGGGTCAGGTCTTTCATTTGCGTTTCACACTTCCACTGTCGAGCCAGTACTTGGTCTCGCTCAGGCCGGCGTCGAGCATGGTGTTGAGTTCCAGCTCGAGGTCGCTGCGCGGGTTGAAGTTGACGTTGTTACTGTTGGATTCGATGTCGCGAACCGAGAGGCGGTCGCTGACCAGATCCTGCTTGCGCGTGTATTTGTCCGCCGGTTTGACCTCGAACCGCACCTTGAGTAGCGGGGCGCTGCCGTTTTCACCGGTCGCCCGGGAAAACTTCTCCCGACCCGCCTTGGTGAACCGCAAGGTGTACAACGGCGAAGCGGCCCAGCGTTCGGTGGCCAACTGGCGGAACCCGAGGCGCAGGTCGCCGCGCATTTCCAGCTGCGGCGTGTCGGCGGCATCGCCAACGCCAATTTCCGGTAGCTTGATTTTGTAGTCCTCGGACTGGATGTCGCGGTACAGCACGTCGGCATCCTTGATCACGTTGTTCAGATCAATGACGCCGATGTGCTTGACCGTCGAATACGGCTTGAGCGCCGATGCCCGGAAGTAGAAGTTCGGCACGCTGTGGTTGGCGCACAACAGGCAGAGCATGGCGCCGACCGAGGCGGTGCTTTTCGGGTCGTCGATCCGACCGTTCTTGTGAAACGGATACCAGCCGCCGGTGCGGTAATTTTGCAGCGCCAGAATGCGCCCCGGTGGCAGCGGCAACAGCTTGCGAATGAACGCCTGGATGCCGGGCAGGCGCGAAGGGCGGCCGGTCAGCAGCAAGACATCGCAGGGGTAATGCGCGACCACTTCACACAGCGCACCCAGGATCTTGGTGATGTTGATCTGGTCGTTGAGGAACGCGGCATGGAGCTTTTGCAGGTCGAAGCTGATCGGCGCGTCGTACAGGTCGAAACTGCTCTGGGCGCCGACATCGCGGCGCACGGCGACATTGACGTAGTCGAGCACGGTCTGGCTGATGGCATTGTCACCGAGCAATTGGCGGTAGCTTTGCGGGAGGACTTCCTGCGGGACCTGCGGGTCGTAATGCTCATACGCCTTGAGCAGCGCCAGGCCCAGCGGGACGAACACCTGGAGGTTCAATTGCTGACGCAGGATCATGTCCTGGGCACTGACCGATTCATCGCCACACAGCCGTGACATCAGTGAGTTCGGCGCCTTCACGCCGGCGTTCTGCAAGGCTTTTTCGAAACTCGGCAGGATGAAGTCCTGGATCACGTCCAGCAGGATGTCGTCGCCGGCCACTTTGAAGCCATCGCGAAAACGCTGCTCGGGCACGATGTGCACGTTGCTGCCGCTGCCGGTATTGCCCGCGCGGTCGAGGCGATAGTCGGTGATCACCAGGTCGGTGGTGCCACCGCCAATGTCGATGGTGGCGAGGGTGATGCGTTCGCGGTCGGCCTTGTCCGGCCGGGCGATGGTGTCAAAAAACTCTTCCGGATGACCGGCGAAGTTCTCGTTGACCTCGGTGTACAGGTAAACCAGTTGGCCGCAGGATGCTTCGTCCCATTCCACACGGATACTCGGGATCGGCGTGCGTGGGCTGACGGCCTGATCCTGATGGGGATCTTCCTCTCCGGCATGCCAGCCGAGGCTTTTCCACACCAGGCCGATGGCTTGCAGCATGCGTTCGTTGAGGATGCTGCGCTCGGCCTGCGGCATGCCCGGCGGCACGGTCAGGGTAATGCTGTTGAGCTGGCGCGGCACGCGGGTGTGACCCTGGCGCGAGCGCTGGGCCGGACTGTTGATTTGCGACAGCGCCTGGGCCAGTACTTCGGCGAGCATGAAGGTCATTAGCGAGCTGCGTGAATAACGCGGCATGAACACCGGCAGACGATCGTCTTCTTCAAGGCTGTAAAGCGCCTCGCCGGTTTCGTTGATCAGGTGCGAGAACGGCGCGGCGGTGGCATACGGCTCATTGTCGGTCTTTATGTACGAGCAGTTGAAGCGCCAGCCGTGGCCATAGGCGTTTTCGTCCCACAGATAGCGTTTCGGGCTGGACAGGCCCGTGGAGCCTTCGGTGCCGCGACGACGGCTGGCCAGACGACTGGCCTCATTGCCGACACGGGCAATCGTCGCCCACTGGAACGCATCATGACGACCGCTCTTGACCGAGCAGTGGTCCTTGCCGAAGTACGCCTGGGAGAACTCCACGCGGCTTTCAAACGGCAGGTTATAAGTGTGTTCGGGAGTAATCAGGTCGCGCAGTTCCAGCACGTAGTTCTGCTTCAATCCGGAGCCGGCCTGACCGTGGTTTTCGATCAGGATGCCGCAAGTGCGCGAGTTGCCGACGTCCAGCACCAGGTCCACCGGTATCGGCTTGACCAGGCCATTGCTGTCGTTGGCGACCACTTTCAGCTCGGGAATCTCAACTTTCGCCCGGGCCTTCGACTCCTGGGCGGCTGAGGGTTTGCTCAACAGGCTGAGCAAGTTGAGGTAATGCGCCAGGTGATGGTTGGCGCGGATATCGATGTCCAGCTCTGCGCGCGAACGGTGGGCATTGCCCTCGTTGAACACTTCCAGCAACCACTCGTTGACCCACGGCTGCGCCAGGAACCAGCGGGTTTCGCTAGCCTTGGTCGCCAGTTTGAACGACACGCCAGAGCTGATGTCTTCTTCGTTTGGCGCCAGATAGGCAGTGCCGTCCCGCTTGGGCATCACACGGCTGTCGAACGCCATCGTCAGGCGGTGGGTATTGCCGTCGATGTCGGGAGTCGCCAATTTCACCAAGCGCATGCGCGACCAGTTGGTTGGACCTTCGTCGAAGCGATGCGGCGGCATGAAGCGGAAAAACGGGATCGGCAGCCAGATACCGTCGAGTAAATCGAGGCTGCTTTTCATGTCGACGCTGAACGCAGGTTTGGCTTTTTCGACCTTTTCCGGTTCGGGTTCGTAGAAAAAGAAGTCTTTCTCTTCGTTGTGCGCCAGGCGGCAGATCAGGCCGCTGATCATCGGTGCAAACTCGCCCGCCGGTTCCTTGCGGGGATCCAGGCGCAGGGCGAAATCCATGAACTGGATGCCGGTGTCGCTGACCAGCGTGACGGTGTCTTCGAACTGAGTGACTTCAGGCAACATGTCGGGTTATTCCGTTTTTATTCGGCCACTTGCCGCATGGACATGGGGAATTGTTCTTTTCCGTAACCGCCGGTGCAGTCCGCGACCGTGGTCGCCCCTTTGCTGCAGCTGACCTTGGGCAGCTCGTAAGTGCTGCCATCGGCGCAAACGGCTTGGCCCTGGCTGTCGATGGCCAGGCTGCCACCCTTCATGGTAGCGCTTACCGGCCCGCTGCATTTGGAGCCGTCGGCCTGGTGTACGGTGACTTCGCCCTTGCCGTCCTTGAGCTGGTATTCCAGACGCAGCGGTTTGCCGGTCCGGCGGTCCTGTATCCCGGCGCCTGCGTTGTACTGACCATCGAGAAACTTGGCGGCACCGTCGGCGGCATCCGGCGGGATGCTCAGGGGCGGGCCGGATTTTGCGGCGGCGGATTTTTCTGCTTCGGGCGATGTGACATCCGGCGGCGCGGTTTTGTTTTCAGGTGACTCAGTTTTGTTTTCGGGTGGCGCGGTCTTGTTTTCAGGTGACTCAGTTTTGTTTTCGGGTGGCGCAGTCTTGTTTTCAGCTGCCGGGTCAATGGCCGGGTCTTTGGTCAAGTCGGCGGGTGGCATGCCAGCCTCGTTACCCTCGACGGCCGGCGTTTCCACACCATGGGTTCCGGTCACGGCGGTGCCGGTTCCAGTGGTTGAGCCTATAACGGTGCCTGTCACCGGGACGCCATTCAACGTCGTGACATTGCCGGTCAGTGGCGGCTCTGCCAGTTGTTTTTCCACCGGTACAACGTCCTTGGGCAGCAAATCGACCGCCACCAACGGAATCGGGACGCACCCTCGCAGGCCGAGCAACAGCCACAGAAGCAGCAGCAGGAGCGGCAGCAGCAACAGCCACCACCAGCGACGCCACCACGGACGAGCAACCACCGGCGCGACGGGCGCAACAACAGGCGCTTCGACCTCGGGTGGCAGCGTGAACGCGGGCGGGACCTGATAGAGGCAGTGCAGGGGATCGCCATTGCCGGTACCGGCATGCTCGAAACCCCAGAAGGTCAGCACCGGTTTACCTTGCACCAGGTAGACGAAGTTTTCGTCCGGGAAATGAATCACGCGCTTGAGCAGCTTGCCGAACACGGCTTTGTCGCCTTGCTGCTGTTCGGCGGAGTCAGTGCCCAGGAAACGCTGGCTCAATTCTTCCAGCGCGGTCTTCAACGCTTCAAGCTGGCGGCGGGCAGGGGCGCGTTCTTCTTCGGTCGCGCTGCTCCACGGAATCACGTCGCCGTCGAGGGCGCTGTACCAATCGATCCGGTTGCCAAGTTCATCGCTTTGAGGGATGGCCAGATGATCGACCAAATCGGGATTCTTGCGGCGAATGGCTTCGCGCAATTGCAGGGCTGCCCGGTAGACCGGTTGACCTGTTTCGCCGAGGGCAGTGAATGACCCGCTCTTACCGCTGCGTAATAGTGCCCCGCGCATTCAAACTCCATACGAACCGTTGCGCAAAAATGACAGACAGAAGTGTCTGTACCTGCTCCTGCATTTGGCGGGCGACCTTAATGTCGTGATGATATCACCGCCCGTCTGCCGAAGGTTTAAACCTTATGAGACTAACGTAAGCGTGCGCAGGTTGCATGAAGGTCAATTTTTATTGGCTGGGGAAGGTTGGGCATGGGCTTTTTTGGCTTGCTGAAACGTTTCATCAGCGCTATAAAAACTGCACAACTCCAAGAAAGGCTTGCCCCATGACCTCGCTCAAACTCCTCGTTGTCCTTGGCGCGCTATCCGCCTCCCACGCCATGGCTTGGGATTACGTCCTGCTCGACAGCGACAAAGCCGCGCAAAACTGGCAGATCACCAGCCAGCAACTCGGTGTGAAAACCGACCAACCCTTCTCCGTGTCACTTCGTACCTTGCACGGCGGTCGGCAAGAGGGCGTCAGCATCGTCGACATCGATAACGGCACGATGAAACTCTCGGTGGTGCCGACTCGCGGGATGAACGTGCTGCAAGCGTCGGTCGGTAGTGTGCGCATGGGCTGGGATTCGCCGGTCAAGGAAGTGGTCAATCCGTCCTTCATCGAACTCAA
>Ga0079986_1015292_pt1 | contig 20212 bp, 18 predicted proteins | sample Hof3ISUMetaT_FD_73496 | JGI IMG/M metagenome (GOLD analysis project Ga0079986, IMG submission 73496) | Enriched soil aggregate microbial communities from Iowa State university to study microbial drivers of carbon cycling -... | ecosystem: Environmental > Terrestrial > Soil > Agricultural land... | reverse complement strand
GTCATCAGATAGTGAGCACGGTCTTCGCCTTCTTTGTCGAGAACCGATTCCAGGGCGTCCAGCCATTCCTGGGTTTCGACGGGATCGAGGTCTTGCATGGCTTGCTCCAGGGCGGAAAGGCTACCAGAATCGGTTGCCTGAGTTAGCGACTGGCCTTGTGGGCAGACGTTATGAATTCTTGGATTGCCGATAGGTTGTTCCGGCGGTGTGTAGTTTTACTACAAATCATCCGGCATTTCAGCCTTGCTAATGTATATACGAGTAGTAAAACTACAGATGAGCGGCTTGTGGCCCCCGGCTGCGTTGTGAGAATAATCGTTAAGGTTGGTCTTTTGCCAACCGAAAAAGGTGAAACCTTGATGTTGGCTGCCAATAAAAAAGAATTTTCAGCTATTTCTAACTTTTGTTCGACACTCCTTCAGGTAGTGGGTTTGCAAGAATCACTACATGCAGCCCCTTACACGCCGATCAAGGATAGACCATGAGCCTGCCTGCGCTTGCCGACCTGCCCGCCATTCTCTTGCCGTTTGTCACCCGCGCCGAGCAGTCGTTGCGTACGGCTGTCGGGGCATTGGATGACGACCATGGCCTGTCCACATGGACGCCTGAGCGCTGTGCGCAATTTGCCAGAGTGACTGCGGCCAGTGACTTCGTCACCGAGCAATCGGTGCGTGATCCGCTGATGCTGCTGGAGCTGGTGCAGTCCGGCGAACTGGACCGCGGCTTTGCCCCCGGCGAGTTATGCGCGCAGATCGCGGCAGCCGTAAATGCCGCCGAAACCGATGAACAGCTCGGTCGGGCGTTGCGCCGTCAGCGGGCGCGCCACCAGGTGCGGATCGTCTGGCGTGACCTGACCCGCCAGGCCGATCTGGTCCAGACGTGCCGCGACCTGTCGGACATGGCCGATGCCAGCATCGACCAGGCCTATCAATGGTTGTACGCGCGGCATTGCCAGCAGTTCGGCGTGCCCACCGGCCGGCGCAGCGGCGAGCCGCAGCAGATGGTCATCCTCGGCATGGGCAAGCTGGGGGCGGTGGAACTGAATCTGTCGTCGGACATCGACCTGATTTTCGCTTACCCCGAGGGTGGCGAAACCGTCGGTGTGAAACGCTCACTGGATAACCAGGAATTCTTCATCCGTCTTGGCCAGCGCTTGATCAAGGCGCTGGACCCGATGACCGTCGATGGTTTTGTGTTCCGTGTCGACATGCGCTTGCGGCCCTACGGATCGTCGGGCGCGCTGGTCCTGAGCTTCAACGCGCTGGAGCAGTACTACCAGGACCAGGGCCGCGACTGGGAACGCTACGCGATGATCAAGTCGCGAGTGGTGGCGGGCGATCAAGTGGCCGGTGCGCAATTGCAAGAGATGCTGCGACCGTTCGTATATCGGCGCTATCTGGACTTCTCGGCGATCGAAGCGCTGCGCACCATGAAGCAGTTGATCCAGCAGGAAGTGCGGCGCAAGGGCATGGCCGACAACATCAAGCTCGGCTCAGGCGGCATCCGTGAAGTGGAGTTCATTGCCCAGGCCTTCCAGCTGATTCACGGCGGTCGCGACCTGAGCCTGCAGCAGCGTCCTCTATTAAAAGTACTGAGCACGCTGGAGGGGCAGGGCTACCTGCCACCGGCGGTGGTCAGTGAACTGCGTGAAGGTTACGAGTTCCTGCGCTACACCGAACATGCGATCCAGGCGATTGCCGATCGCCAGACCCAGATGCTGCCGGACAGCGCTCAGGATCAGGCGCGCATTGCCTTTATGCTGGGCTTTGCCGATTGGCCGGCGTTTCATGAGCGCCTGATGTACTGGCGCGGCCGCGTGGCCTGGCACTTCGCCCAGGTGATCGCCGATCCTGACGAGGAGCAGGGCGCCGAAAACGAAGTGGTGGTCGGGGGTGAGTGGCTGCCGCTGTGGGAGGAGGCTCAGGATGAAGAAGCCGCCTGCCGACAGTTGCAAGAAGGCGGTTTTGCCGATGCCCCCAAGGCACTCAAGGCCCTGGCCAGCTTACGCGGCAGCCCGCAACTGCGCGCCATGCAGCGTCTGGGCCGCGAACGTCTCGATGCCTTCATTCCGCGTTTGTTGGCCCAGGCTGTGGAACATGCCAATCCGGATCTGGTGCTGGAGCGGGTGCTGCCGCTGGTGGAGGCGGTGGCTCGCCGCTCTGCCTACCTGGTGCTCCTGACCGAAAACCCCGGTGCCTTGCGACGTTTGCTGACCTTGTGCGCGGCGAGCCCATGGATCGCCGAGCAGATCACCCGTTTTCCGCTGCTGCTCGACGAGTTGCTCAACGAAGGCCGGCTGTTCAAGCCGCCGTTGGCACCGGAGTTGGCGGCCGAATTGCGCGAGCGCCTGACCCGGATTCCGGAGGACGACCTCGAGCAGCAAATGGAAGCCCTGCGCCATTTCAAGCTGGCGCACCGCTTGCGGGTCGCCGCTTCGGAAATCGCCGGCAGCCTGCCGCTGATGAAGGTCAGCGATTACCTGACCTGGCTCGCCGAGGCGATTCTTGAACAAGTACTGGCCCTGGCCTGGCGGCAGACGGTCGCCAAGTACGGTACGCCGCTGCGCACCGATGGCAGCTTGTGCGATCCCGGCTTCATCATTGTCGGTTATGGGAAAGTCGGCGGCCTGGAATTGGGGCATGGTTCTGACCTGGACCTGGTGTTCATCCATGATGGCGATCCACAGGCCGAAACCGATGGGCCCAAGTCGATCGATGGTGCGCAGTTTTTCACCCGGCTGGGGCAGCGGATCATTCACTTGCTGACGGCGCAGACCAATTCCGGCCAGCTCTATGAAGTCGACATGCGCCTGCGCCCGTCCGGTGCGTCCGGGCTGCTGGTGAGCTCGCTGGGGGCATTTGCCCGCTATCAGGAAAACGAAGCCTGGACCTGGGAGCATCAGGCACTGGTCAGGGCGCGGGTATTGGTCGGCAGCGAAGATGTCGGTCGCGCATTCGAGCAGGTTCGCGCGGCGATCCTGGGCAAGGCGCGCGACCTGCCCACCCTGCGCCAGGAGGTCAGCGAGATGCGCGCCAAGATGCGCGATAACCTGGGCAGCAAGAGCACGGCGGCCGGTACCGGGGCAAATGCCTTCGACGCCACGGCGCCCTTCGACCTCAAGCAGGACGCCGGAGGTATCGTAGATATTGAATTTATGGTGCAATACGCGGCCCTGGCGTGGTCGCAAACGCATCCGCCATTGCTGCGCTGGACGGACAACATCCGCATTCTGGAAGAGCTGGAGAAGGCCGGGCTGATGCCCGTCGAGGATGCCAGCCTGTTGCGCGAGGCTTATAAAGCCTACCGCTCCGCCGCCCACCGGCAGGCCTTGCAGAAGGATGCCGGAGTGATACCGGGCGACCAGTTCGCGGACGAGCGGCGACAGGTCATGCGGATCTGGCGTGAGCTGGGGCTGTAGGAGCGAGCATGCTCGCGATGGTCGTTAACGATAACTCTACTAACCTGATACCCCGCGGTGTGCTCAGGTTCATCGCGAGCATGCTCGCTCCTACAGTAGATTTGCGGTGTTATGTAGATGTAGGCAGCACGAATAGACCATGTAGGAGCGAGCCTGCTCGCGATAGCGGAGTGACACTCGACGATATGTTGAAGGTGATGATCCCATCGCGAACAAGGTGCTCCCACAGTGATTCTCGAGGCGGGGAGGCGTAGGCCTCCCCGGTTCGTTTATGGAAACCACATGAACATTCTGATCGTTGGGCCCAGTTGGGTCGGTGACATGGTGATGGCGCAGACACTGTTTCAGTGTCTCAGGCAACGCCACCCGCAATGCGAAATCGACGTGCTGGCCCCCGAGTGGAGCCGGCCGATTCTTGAGCGCATGCCCGAAGTTCGCCAGGCCTTGAGCTTCCCGCTCGGCCACGGCGCACTGGAACTGGCGACGCGCCGGCGCATCGGCAAATCCCTGGCCGGCCAGTACGACCAGGCGATCCTGTTGCCCAATTCCCTGAAGTCGGCACTGGTGCCGTTCTTTGCCGGCATCCCCAAGCGCACCGGCTGGCGTGGTGAGTTCCGCTACGGCCTGCTCAACGACGTGCGCACGCTGGATAAAGAACGCTACCCGTTGATGATCGAGCGTTTCATGGCCCTGGCCTACGAGCCCGGCGTCGAACTGCCCAAGCCTTACCCGCGCCCGAGCCTGCGGATCGACCCGCAGACTCGCGAGGCGGCATTGGCCAGGTTTGGCCTGGCCCTCGATCGCCCGGTGTTGGCGCTGTGCCCCGGTGCCGAGTTCGGCGAATCCAAGCGCTGGCCGTCCGAGCATTACGCCAAGGTGGCCGAAACGAAGATTCGCGAGGGCTGGCAAGTCTGGCTGTTCGGTTCGAAAAACGATCACGCCGTAGGTGAAGACATCCGCTCGCGGTTGATTCCCGGCTTGCGTGAAGAATCGGTCAATCTCAGTGGCGACACTTCGTTGGCCGAGGCCATCGATTTGTTGTCCTGCGCCGATTCGGTGGTGTCCAATGACTCCGGCCTGATGCACGTTGCCGCTGCGCTGAACCGCCCGCTGGTGGCGGTCTACGGCTCGACGTCGCCGGGTTTCACGCCACCGTTGGCCGAGCATGTCGAGATCGTACGCCTGGGCATCGAATGCAGCCCATGCTTTGACCGTACGTGCCGTTTTGGCCATTACAACTGCCTGCGTCAGCTGATGCCGCAGGCGGTGAACGAAGCCTTGCAGCGTTTGCAGGGCACTGTGGTCGAGGTCAAATAGTTTGCGGGTACTGCTGATCAAGACTTCATCGCTGGGTGACGTGATTCATGCGTTGCCGGCGCTGACCGACGCTTCACGGGCCATCCCCGGCATCACGTTCGACTGGGTGGTGGAAGAGGGCTTCGCCGAAATTCCGACCTGGCACCCGGCGGTGGGCAAGGTCATTCCGGTGGCGATCCGTCGCTGGCGCAAAAACCTCTGGCAAACCATCAAGAGTGGCGAGTGGAAGCGCTTCAAGCAGAGCGTTCGCGCCACGAAATACGATCTGGTCATCGATGCCCAGGGCCTGCTCAAAAGCGCTTGGCTGACCCGGTATGTGAAAGCACCGGTGGCCGGACTCGATAAAAGCTCGGCGCGCGAGCCCATCGCCGCGCGCTTCTATAATCGACGCCTGGCGGTTGCCCGTGGCCAGCATGCGGTAGAGCGTGTGCGTCAGTTGTTCGCCATCGCCCTGGGTTATGACTTGCCCAAGGGCCTGGGCGACTACGGCTTGAGCGTCGAGCGCCTGGTGGAATTGCCGCGCAAGAACCCCTATGTGGTGTTCCTGCATGGCACCACTTGGGACACCAAGCACTGGCCTGAAGCCTACTGGCGCGAGCTGACCGAACGGGTCGGTTATCTCGGGGTGGGCGTGAAACTGCCATGGGGCAACGCGGCGGAGAAGGCACGCGCCGAGCGCATCGCTGCCGGCTTCAAGCACGCCGAGGTATTGCCCAGGCTGAACCTGGCCGGTGTCGGCAAGGTGCTGGCCGGCGCGCAAGCCTGCGTGGCGGTGGACACGGGCCTCGGCCATCTGGCTGCGGCCCTTGATGTGCCGACACTATCGTTGTTCGGCCCGACCAATCCGGGCCTGACCGGGGCCTACGGCAAGGCGCAGATTCACCTGGCCAGCGATTTCCCCTGTGCGCCGTGCCTGCAAAAGAAATGCACTTATCAACCGACGGCCGAAGATGCCGAGCGGTTTGACCTCAAGCGCGAGTGGCCATTGTGCTTCACGCGTCTGAATCCCGAGCGTGTCGCGAGCCGACTGAGCACGTTATTACTGGCTGAGGAGCTGCGCTGATGCAATTGGCATTTGTCCTGTACAAATACTTTCCCTTCGGTGGTTTGCAGCGCGATTTCATGCGCATTGCCCTGGAGTGCCAGAAGCGCGGCCACCAGATCCGTGTCTACACGCTGATCTGGGAAGGCGAGGTGCCGCCGGGTTTCGAGGTGCTGGTGGCGCCGGTCAAGGCGTTCTTCAACCATCGACGCAACGAAAAGCTCAGCGAATGGATGGCAGCGGACCTGGCCAAGCGCCCGGTGGATCGCTTGATCGGCTTCAACAAAATGCCTGGCCTGGATGTCTACTACGCCGCCGACGGTTGTTTCGAAGACAAGGCGCAGAACCTGCGCAATTCGCTGTACCGGCGCTGGGGGCGCTACCGCCATTTCGCCGAGTACGAGCGCGCGGTGTTCGCCAGGGACGCCAAGACCGAAGTGCTGATGATTTCCGAGGTCCAGCAACCGCTGTTCATCAAGCATTACGACACCCCGCTGGAACGCTTCCACCTGCTGCCGCCAGGCATTGCCCAGGATCGTCGTCGGCCGCCGGATGCGGACGAGATTCGCGCCGGCTTCCGCGCTGAATTCAATCTGCGGGATGATGACTTGCTGCTGGTGCAGATCGGCTCCGGGTTCAAGACCAAGGGCGTGGATCGCAGTCTCAAGGCCCTGGCCGGGTTGCCCGCTGATCTGAAGAAACGCACCCGGCTGTTTGTAATTGGCCAGGACGACCCCAAGTTATTCCAGATGCAGAGTGCCACGCTGGGACTCGGCGACAACGTGACGTTCCTCAAGGGCCGCAGCGATATCCCGCGTTTCCTGTTGGGTGCCGATCTGTTGATCCATCCGGCCTACAACGAAAACACCGGCACCGTACTGCTTGAAGCGCTGGTGGCCGGGTTGCCGGTGCTGGTGAGTGCGGTATGCGGGTACGCCCATTACATCGCCGAGGCCGACGCCGGCCTGGTGCTGGACGAGCCCTTCGATCAGGCGCAATTGACGCAGTACCTGACCGGCATGCTGAACGATGATCAAGCAAGGGCGGCCTGGAGCCGCAACGGTTTGGCCTTCGCCGAGACGGCCGACCTCTACAGCATGCCGCAGCACGCGGCCGATGTGATTCTGGCGGAGCACGCTTAAATGAAGTTGATGCTGGCTGAACCGTTCAAGAGCCTCTGGGCAGGACGCGACCCGTTCGCCGAAGTCGAGGGCTTGCAGGGCGAGGTGTACCGTGAGCTCGAAGCTCGCCGCACCCTGCGCACCGAGGTGAACGGCAACGGCTTTTTCGTGAAAATCCACCGGGGCATCGGCTGGGGCGAGATCTTCAAGAACCTGCTTACCGCCAAGCTGCCCGTCCTCGGGGCCGGCCAGGAATGGAAGGCGATCCAGCGCCTGCAGGAAGCCGGCGTGCCGACCATGACCGCCGTCGCCTACGGCGAGAAGGGCAGCAATCCGGCGGACCAGCATTCGTTCATTGTCACCGAAGAACTGGCGCCGACGGTCAGTCTCGAAGATTTCAGCCTCAACTGGATCAAGCAGCCGCCCGAGCCCCGACTCAAGCGTGCGCTGATCGCTGAAGTGGCGCGCATGACCGGCATGATGCACCGTGCCGGGGTCAACCATCGTGACTGTTACATCTGCCACTTCCTGCTGCATACGGATAAACCGGTCACTGCCGAGGCATTCAAGCTCTCGGTGATCGACCTGCACCGTGCCCAGACCCGTCCGACAATCACCGCGCGCTGGCGTAACAAGGATCTGGCGGCACTGTACTTTTCCGCCCTGGATATCGGCCTGACCCGGCGCGACAAGCTGCGCTTCCTCAAGGGCTATTTCCAGCAGCCGCTGCGACAGATCCTGAGCGAAGAAGCAGGGCTGCTGAGTTGGCTCGAAGGCAAGGCCAACAAGCTCTATGAGCGCAAACAGCGATATGGAGACGCGCTCTGATGGCGGGTTGGAAGCTGGAGCCTGCCTACCGCGATCTGGCACAAGACTTCGGCAGCCTCGATGCCGTGTTTGCGCTGCAGGGTGAGCGCCTGACCCGCGATCCACTGTCGGAGGTCATTCGCGTCCAGCGCAACGGCGTCAACTATTACGTCAAGCGCTACGTGGGGGCTGGCAAAGGCTTGCGCCGCTACCTGGGCAAGCCACGCGTGAAGATGGAGTGGCAGAATCTCAAGCGTTTCGCCAAATGGGGCATTCCCACCGCCGAGGTGGTGGCCTGGGGGCTGGAGCGTCGTGGTGCGGCCTACGATCGCGGGGCAATGATCACGCGTGAGCTGCCACGTACCGAGGATTTGTCGGCACTGGCCGAGCGGCACGATGCGAAACTGGCGGACCGCGCCTGGGTCGATACCGTCAGCCGGCAACTGGCCAGCTACACCCGCACGATGCACGAGCATCACTTTACCCACAACGATTTGAAGTGGCGCAACCTGCTGGTCGACGACCAGGCCCGCCTGTTCCTGATCGACTGTCCCAACGGTGATTTCTGGAGCGGTTTCTGGCTCAAATACCGGATCACCAAGGACCTGGCCTGCCTGGACAAGGTCGCCAAGTATCAATTGTCGGCGACCCAGCGCTTGCGCTTTTACCTGCAATATCGTCAATGCAGCCGGCTCAATGCCGCCGATAAAAAACGCATTCGGCACGTTGTGAGATTTTTCGAGGGACGCGAATGACTGATTTTCTGGCCGCTGAAGACCGTGCGCTGCTCGAGCGTCATGGCCTCGGCACTTTCGATGCGCTCTGGGCCCGGCAGCTCGATGCCGTGGACGAACCCAACACCCAGCGTGGTGGCTGGAGCAGCGTGTTTCGGCTGGATCTGGAAGGTCATGGCTACTACCTCAAGCGCCAGAGCAATTACCAGATGCATACCCTGCATGCGCCATTTGGCGAGCCGAGTTTTGCCCGGGAATTTCGCAACATCAGCCATTACGAAAAGCTCGGCATTCCGGCCCTCAAGGCGGTGTTCTTCGGTCAGCGCAAGGTGGACGGCGAAGTCCGGGCCATTCTTCTGACGCGTGCCCTGGATGGCTGGGATGACCTGGATTCTCTGTTGCACCGCTGGACGGACCTGAGCGACGCGCAACAGGTGGCGATTCTGCAAGCTTGCGGGCATCTGGCACAGCGCCTGCACGGCAAGCGTCAGGTGCATGGCTGTTTCTACCCCAAGCATATTTTCCTGCGAGTCGCTGGCGACGGTTATCAGGCTCAACTGATCGACCTGGAAAAGACCCGGCCTTTGTTGTTTGGATTGCGGGACCGGGTCAAGGACCTGGAGCCGTTGTTACGGCGTGCGCCGGAGTGGAGCGAAGCGCAGTTGCGCGTGCTGCTGGCGGCCTATCTGGATCAGTCCCGGGACAGTTCGTTAATCGACACTTGGCTGACGCGCCTGACCGCGCGGCGCAGTCATAAGGAGAAGCGCTGATGCGTTTGTCTGAACTGAAAAGCGCTGGCCGTCATCCGAGCCTGCCGCTCAGTCTTTCCCTGGCCGACGCTGCCGGGCCGGCGGATTTGCAATTGTTGACCCTGTTGCGCGTCTTGCCCGGACAGCGTTATGTCGGTGCAGGTGTCTGGCGCGGTCGCCCCGTGCTGGCCAAGTTGCTGGTTGGCAGCAAGGCGGCGCGGCATTTCCAGCGTGAATTGGCTGGCGTGCGATTGCTCGCCGCCCAAGGCCTGACAACCCCGGTCCTGCTGGCCGACGGCCTGAAGGATGGCGAGGGTGGCTGGCTGCTGTTTGAATTCCTTGAAGGTGCCCAGAGCCTGGGCGATGCCTGGCAACAGGTGGAAGGCCTGCCGGTGCTGGCCGATGAACAGTCAGCGGTGCTGGCGCAAGCCTTGGGTGCCATCGGTCAAATGCATCGCAAAGGTTTGTGGCAGGAAGACCTGCACCTGGACAACCTGTTGCGCCAGGGCAATCGACTGTATTTGATCGATGGCGCCGGGATCTGCAGTGAAACGCCCGGCCAGCCACTCTCGCGTCAGAAAGTCCTGGAAAACCTCGGGGTGTTTTTCGCCCAGTTGCCCAAATCGCTGGAACCGTTCACCGAAGAATTGCTGGTGTACTACCTGCTGAGCAATGGCGAGCATGCCCTGCCCATGGAGGCACTGCAGAAGCAGGTCGACAAGGTCCGCAGTTGGCGCCTCAAGGACTTCATGGTCAAGGTCGGTCGCGAATGCACGCTGTTCAGTGTCCAGCGCGGTGCATTCGGCTTGCGGGCGATTCGTCGTGAAGAAGAAGCCGCGATGGTGCCGGTACTGGCCCGTGCCGATGCCCTGCTCGACCAGGGTCACCTGTACAAGACGGGCGGCGCAGCGAGCGTCGGCAAGGTCGAAGTGGACGGTCGTACACTGGTGATCAAGCGCTACAACATCAAGGGTTTCGCCCATTGGCTCAAGCGCTTCTGGCGCCCGAGCCGTGCCTGGCATTCCTGGCGCGAAGGCAATCGCCTGGCCTTTCTCGGCATCGCCACGCCCAAGCCGCTGGCGGTACTGGAGAAACGGTTTCTCTGGCTGCGCAGTCGTGCCTACCTGATCACCGAATATCTGCCAGGGCCGGACATCATCGAGCGTTTCGCGCCTTATATTGATAGCGGCGATGCTCCGCAAGCCGAGTTGCTGGCGCTGGATCACCTGTTCGCCGAACTGATTGCCGAACGCATCAGTCACGGCGACTTCAAGGGCCACAACCTGTTCTGGCAGCAGGACCGCTGGGCGCTGATCGATCTCGACTCGATGTGCCAGCATGCCTCGCTCGCCAGCTTCGCCCCGGCGTATGCCCGGGATCGGGCGCGGTTCATGCGCAACTGGCCTGAGACTAGCGCGCTTTATCAGGTTATCGATCAGCGATTGCCCAAGGACATCTCTGGCGCTGTCTGAGTCCCTTCAAAAGATTGGCGGACAAGTTCCTGCGAACGGTCCTACATGATTTTGAGAAGCCATGAACTGTGGCCTGAATGACCGCGATGCTAGTTTGCCTGACGCTTTCGGAGGGCAGGCTTTGACGATCAAGACGGTAGTTGCATCAGGTTTCATCTCACTGGCGTTGACAGGGTGCGGGACCGTCTCGACGGTCTTTCAGGACGAGGCCGATGCGGCCCATGGCCTTCGACGGCAAAAAACCTATTGCCAGTCCATTCCGCGGGTCTACAGCGGCCTGGCTTACGATTTTTGCATCTTGAATGCGCCGCCCGATCCAACCGGTATCTACGTCCCGCTCGTCTTGGTGGACTTGGTCTTGACGGGTGTGCTGGATACCGTCGTCTTGCCATACACCCTTTACCGGCAGGGCACGGATGGCAATATCCGTATTTACTGGCGGCCTGCGCCCGAATAACCAACGGCAAGGTCAATGCCGCTGCGCTTGCAGCTTGCCGCTAGAGGCTTGAAGCTGCTTTTAAGCTATAATCCCGCCCTTTAGCTGTCTCTCGCCCGTTGCGAGGGCACATTAATTTTTGAGGCGCATTGCGCCTGCACGCAGACTAAAGAGGCTAGACCCCTGTGGCATTGACGATTCTTGGCCTGTCCGGCGCCCTTAGCCATGATCCTTCCGCAGCCCTGTACATCGACGGCAAGCTGGTCGCGGCGGCGGAAGAAGAGCGCTTCGTACGCGATAAACATGCAAAGAACCGCATGCCCTACGAATCGGCGAAGTTCTGCCTGGAGCAGGCCGGCATCAAGCCTTCCGACGTTGACGTGGTAGCGATTCCCTTCGCACCGATCAGCTTGTTCGGCAAGGCCCGCTGGCAGTACGCCAAGCGTTACTGGTACGCCCCGGACCGTGCACTCGATGCGATCCTGATGGGTAACCGTCGCTACAAGCGCTATCGCAACAAGATCGTCTGGTGCCTGGAACAACTGGGCTTTGATCCGAAGAAGATCAAGATCGAGCCGGTCGAACACCATCTGGCCCACGCGTCCAGTGCTTATCACTGCTCCGGTTTCAAAGAAAAAACCGCGATCCTGGGCATCGACGGCAAGGGCGAGTACGCCACGACCTTCTTCGGTTATGGTGAAAACGGCAAGATCCACAAGATCAAGGAATTCTTCGATCCGGACTCCCTCGGCGGCCTGTACGGCGCGATCACCGAATTCCTCGGTTTCGATATGCTCGACGGTGAGTTCAAGGTCATGGGCATGGCGCCGTACGGCGATGCCAGCAAATACGATTTTTCGCGCCTGGCTTCGTTCGAAAACGGCGAGCTGGTGATCAACACCGACTACGCCAACGTCATCGGCCTGCGTCGTTACAAAGAGAAGGGCAAGGGTTACTACTTTTCGCCGAAGCTGATCGAGTGGCTGGGTCCGAAGCGCGAAGGCGACATTGCCGACGAGCCGTACATTCACTACGCCGCCAGCATTCAAGCGCTGTTTGAAAAAATCGCATTGCAGATGATCGACCACTACCTGGGCGACGTGCTCAAGGAAACCGGCAAGCTGGCTTATGCCGGCGGCTGTGCGTTGAACGTCAAGCTGAACCAGAAAATCATCGCTCGCGACGACGTCAAGGAGCTGTTCGTTCAGCCGGCGTCCGGCGACGCCGGTACCGCGGTGGGCGCTGCGGCTTATGTGTCCCATGCCCGTGGCGTGCCGGTCGAGAAGATGGAACACGTCTACCTCGGTCCTTCCTACAGCAACGAAGACGTGATCGCGGCCTGTGCTCGTCACGAGAACAAGCCAACATGGCGCAAGCTCGACAACATGCCGGAGCAGATTGCCAGGATCATGGTCGACGGCAACCCGGTGGCCTGGTTCCAGGGCCGCATGGAGTTCGGTCCGCGTGCACTGGGTGGTCGTTCGATCATTGGTTGCCCGAGCGTGGCCGGCGTGGCCGATCGCATCAACCACCAGATCAAGTTCCGCGAGCGCTGGAGGCCTTTCTGCCCGTCGATGCTCGACACCGTGGCACCACAGATGATCAAGATCGATCATCCGGCGCCGTTCATGACCTTCACTTTCGAAGTGGCGGAAGAATGGAAAACCCGCGTGCCCGAAGTCGTCCATGAAGACGGCACGTCCCGGGCCCAGGTGCTCAAGCGCGAATACAACCCGCGCTACTACGACATGATGAAGGCGCTGGAGAACCTGACCGGCAACGGCGTGTCGCTGAACACCTCGCTCAACCGTCGTGGCGAACCGATGATCTGCTCGCCGACGGACGCCTTGAACATGTTCTTCGGTTCGGATCTACAGTATCTGATCATGGAAGACATCCTGGTGGTCAAAGAGGGCGCGGACACCTATGACACGCTCGGCTGAACGCCATGTGCTGCAGTTCTGTCACGGCTATGACGGGCCGTTCCTGGACTGCGCCCGGCAGTACGCCAGCCTGTTCGCGGGCACCGGCTATCGCGTGACCACGGTGTTTCTCACCGGGGTCGCCGACGCCGAGGTGGCCGCCGGTTGCGCCTCGGATGAAGTGTTGTTCATGGAATACAGCTCCAAGGCCATTCGAGGCCTGAAGCTGGGCGCCATCGGCGATCTGCGCAAGATCGCCGCTTCGCGCAATTTCAGTTTCTGCATCGCCCATCGCTTCAAGCCGATCTACATCGCCTTGCTCGGCACCTCGTTGCCGGTGATTGGCGTGCATCACGCGTTTGACGATTACAAGCGCGGCTCACGCAAACTCTTCGCGCATGTTTTCCGCAAGCGCCTGAGCCTGCTCGGGGTCTCCGATGCCGTGCGCGATGACATGCGCCAATGCCTGCCGAAGTGGCCGGCGGCAAGGATCCAGACCCTGTATAACCGGATCGACGTGCCGGCCTTGCAGGCGAGCCAGGTGTCGGCCCGCGAGGCGCGGGAGACCCTCGGCCTGTCCGCCGATGCCTGGATTGTCGGCAATGTCGGCCGCCTGCATCCGGACAAGGATCAGGCCACCTTGCTGAACGGTTTTGCCGCGGCGTTGCCCGGCTTGCCGGCCAACAGCCAACTGGTCATTTTGGGCAAGGGGCGCCTGGAGCAGGATCTCAAGGCCCAGGCTCGCGAGCTGGGGATTGGCAACCGGGTGCTGTTCCTCGGCCAGGTCCCTGAGGCCCGGCGGTATTTCCGCGCTTTCGATGTGTTTGCCCTGAGTTCCGATCATGAACCTTTCGGCATGGTGCTGCTCGAAGCCATGGCGGCGGGGGTGCCGTTGCTCGCAACGGCCTGTGGCGGGGCGAAGGAAGTGGTCGAGGGCGTGGGCATCCTGTTCCCGTTGGGCGATGCCGACCACCTGGCTCAAGGCCTGCAACATCTGGCTGCAATGGACGAGCTGCAACGTCGCCAGTGCGCAGAGCTGATGCTCGAGCGCCTGCGTGAGCGCTTCTCCGACCGCGCGGTGCGCGATGCTTTCTGGCACCTGCCGCACGTTACCGAACTGGCACAGAGGGGCTGATGCTCAACCGATTTCAAGGCTGGCGCGAACGCGGCTGGTCGCTATCCGATGCCCCGACCTATGCCCAGACCTGGCAGCGTTATGGCGGCAGCGTCGCCACCCACCCGCTGGTGGTCGAGCGCCTTGCGCGGCTGGCCGATATCCCCGTGCGCTACCTGGCCTGGGAGCAGGACGGCGAAATCAAGGCCGCGATCCCGACCTGGGGACGCGACCTCGCCTTGTCCAAGGACGTGCTCAAGCGTCACGGCAAGAAGGGCCTGTTCGACCTTGGCAATGCCGAGATCATCCTGCCGGCTGCCGCCGACGCCCGGGTACCTTTGCGCCATCGCGGGCGCTACTTGTCGGCGCTCAACGAAAACCGCTTCACCGGCATCAGGTTGCAGGCCGAGCAACTGGCCATGGCCCGCACGCCCGAAGAACTGTCGAAGAAATTTCGCTACAACCAGCGTCGCGAACTCCGGTTGCTGGAAGAAGCGGGTGGCGTAGTACGACCGGTTTCCGAGTTTTCCAGCCAGGAACTGGGCGCCATCTATTGCGATCTGTTCCTGCGCCGTTGGGGGTTTGCAGCCACCGGTGCCGAGCGCATGGCCGAGGTCATCGAGTTGTTGCGCGAACTGCTGATCGGATCGGTGATTTTCCTCAATGATGCCGCCATTGCCATTCAACTGGTGTACCGCGTCGAGACGCCGCAGTGGATCAGCGTCGAGTACATCAATGGCGGTGTCGACCCTCAAACCCGCGAGTTCAGCCCCGGTAGCGTACTGAGTTTTCTCAACACCCAAAGCGCCTGGGAGCACGCCAGGGCGCTGAACAAGCCCCTGCGCTTTTCCTTTGGCCGCGCCGACCGGGAATACAAGGATCGCTGGTGCAACCCTGTGCCGGTCTACACCGTATGAGTCAAGCCATGAACCGCAAACAGCAATTGCTCAAGCGCCATCGGCGCAACAAACGCATCGGTCTGCTGGTCGCGCTGGTGCTGTTGATCCTGTCCGGCATCCTGGTGGTCTGGTGGCTGCCGCTGGTGCTTGCGGTGGTGGGCTGGGTGGCCCACGAAGCCTGGTTTGCCGATCACCTGTTCTATTCGGCGAAGGACGATTATCAGTACACCTTCGCACCCTACACACCGCAGCCCAAGGTGCACCTGAGCGGTGAGCATCTGCGCCTGGATGAAGGTGTCATGCTGGTCGACGATGCGACGCTGGTACTGGCCCTGAAGGTAAAAAGCACGTGGCTGGGACGCTTCTTCGATCCTGTGGTCGAGTTGGCGGGTGGCGACAATCCTGACCGGCAGACCTTCGAGCGGGGCGTGAACGGTCTGCGTTACCTCAACCTCAGTGGCCAGGCCCAGGTGCTGTCGCGCGGTGAGCTGCGTCTGCGCGGACGCTTCTGCCGGCTACAGGGTGAACCCGTGTTGTGGGCGTTCGAGCATCCGGACTTCCGCCGTCAACGGGTGATGGTGATTGCCCCGCATGCCGATGATGCCGAGCTGGCTGCCTATGGTTTGTATAGCCAGGCGGACGAGGCCTGGATCGTAACCCTGACCGCCGGTGAAATCGAAGCCGAACATTATCAGCGCATGGGCATGAACAAGGTCGAGGCGGCGCGCCTCAAAGGTCGTTTGCGCGCCTGGGACAGCATTGCCGTGCCGCGCTGGGCTGGCGTACCGCACACCCATTGCGTGCAGCTGGGCTATTTCTGCCTGCAACTGGCGGCCATGCAGGCATCGCCTGCCAAGCCGATAGGCTCGCGGGAAGCGGATCTGAGCGACACCCGGTTGTTTCGCCGGTTGAACCCGTTTGGCCTGCCGGGCGATGTCGATGGCGCGCCAACCTGGAACAACCTGCTGGCGGATCTGCAAGCCCTGCTGGAGCGGGCCCGGCCTGAGGTGATCGTGTTGCCGCACCCGACCCTGGACCCCCATCCCGATCATCTCTGTGCGCAGGCCGCGGTGCTCGAAGCACTCAAGGGTCTTGACTGGCAACCGACGCTGTTGGGCTACGCCAATCACCTGCATGACAACGATCGCTGGCCCATGGGTGACAGCGCAGACGGGATCGCCCTGCCGCCTGTGTTCGATCTTGGCCAGCAGATGCATCCCTACTGCCTGCAGCTTTCCCTGGCTCAGCAGCGTGACAAGGCCATGGCGCTGGCAATGATGCACGACCTGCAACCACCGGCTCCATTCAAGCGTCGCTTGCGCCGTGCATTGCAACGATTGCTGGCGGGGCGCTCCGGTTCGCGCTACGGCGAAAATGAATTTTTTCGCAAGGCTGTGCGACGCCAGGAACTGTTTTGGCGTTTGTAAGCTGTTACGGGCCTGAGGCTGGGCTGTCCAAGGGCAGGTTCGGTTTCAGGTGTTGCTCCATTTGCCTGTTGTGGCAAGGAAGACGATGAAAGTTCTATTTCTGGTGCAGAAAGATCAGCGGGCCATTCTGGACCGTCTGTACGACGGGGTGGCGGCTCATTGCGAGTGCGACCTGCGGTGGTTGAGCAGCGAGGAACAGCGCAACCTGCGCAGTTATTTCCGGCGTGAGGTCGATGTGTCCCGTTACGACCGGATCGTGTTTTTCCTGCGTTTCAAGCAGGAGATTCGCCAGGTCGGATTCATCCGCACGATTCCCAAACTGGTCATCCTCGAACACGATGCCTACCAGAACTACATTCCTTGCAAGTACACCGGCAAGTTCAGCGCGCATTACCGTCGCCTGCCATGGGCGCGGGTCATCAGTTCCGGTTTCGTCGTCACCGAACGCCTGCGTGCGGAAGGTTTCGACGCGGTGTTCGTGCCCAAGGGCTATGACCAGACGCAGCTGGAGGATCAGGGGCGCGAGCGGGATATCGAGCTGGCGTTCGTCGGCAGTACCAACAGCGTGGCCTACAGCGGTCGCAAGGCGTTGCTCGATGAACTGGGTAGGGTCGAGCCCCTGGTCGTGACTCGCACCAAGTCCGGCGAGGAGTACCGCGATACGCTCAATCGCATTCGCTTTTTCGTCAGTGCCGATGTGGGCATGGGCGAGTTCATGATCAAGAATTTCGAGGCCATGGCCTGTGGCTGTGTATTGCTTGCCTATGACCAGGGCGCCGCGGAGTGCCAGGCGCTGGGTTTGCAGGATATGCACAACGTGGTGCTGTATCAGGATATTGCACAGCTACAGGAGAAGCTGGCCAGATTGCGCAGCGACCCGCCACTGGCGCAGCGTATCGCTCACAACGGTCGGGAGCTGGCGGTCAACCAGTTCAGCTTTGCACGCATCGGCCAGCGTATCGTCGAAGCGCTTGAACCTGCACTGCGCGCGCGCGCGCCGTTGAGTCTGCTGGAAAGAATTCGACTCAATTTGGGTGTTTGACAAGCGTTGGCCAGCCATTGATATTGCTGGCCACTTTTACTCAATCGAGACTACCGTGCATTTTTCCCACGAGAGTGACATCACGCTGGTTGTCACAAGCTGTGGTCGCCTGGATCTGCTCAAGACTACGCTCGAGAGCTTCGATCGATTCAATACGGCCCCCATTCGCGAAGTGTTCATCACTGAAGATGCCGGTGACGAAGGGGTTCACGCGGTCATTCCAGCCCACTGGAAGGATCACTGCACGGTGTTCGTCAATCGTCCCAAGCTGGGTCAGCTGGCGTCCATCGACCTTGCGTACGAACACGTGAGCACGAGCTACATCTTCCATTGCGAGGACGACTGGGAGTTCTATCGCCCGGGGTTCATGGAAGACTCCTTGACCATTCTCCAATCCCGCCCGGAAATCCTGCAAGTGTGGCTGCGTAGCTATACTCATGATCTGCGGGTTCACAGCCCCTACATTCATCTGGGGCCGCGTGAGGTCGTCGGTGGAGTGGCTTGCCATCCATTGATTTCCCACAAGCCGGAGTGGCAGGGGTTCTCCCTTAACCCGGGACTGCGCCGGGTCAAGGAATATCGATTGTGCGCGCCATTTTCCGGGCACGGTGGCGAGAAAGCGCTGTCACAACGATACGCACAGTTGAATCTGACTGCCCTGACGCTTGAAGCGGACGCAGTCATGCACACCGGGTTTGGCCTGCACGTGCAAACGCCTGTCGAGCGGCAGCGCAAGGCGCGTCGCAGTCGGCGTGAACAGGTCAAGTTCGTTTTGTTTTTGTTGTTGGGAGTCTGCATTGGTTGGTCCATCAAGTAGCTACACCGCAGCTTATCCCCATAACCTTCTGTATTGGCTGCTTGCCCTATGAGTATTCTCAACGTGATGTGGGCCGGTGGCGCTCCATTTGCCTCGATCCACAAGGTGCATCAGCAAATACTGTCCCAGGCCTTGCCCTCGGCTCCGGTGAAAACCTGGTTGCTTCAGGGAGGTAGCGCCGAATGCGGAGTGAACGTTGGTGAGATCCGGGAATGGGGGCTGTCTTCTGCCCGATTGAAAGGGCGGCATTTCTGGCGATTGACCAAGCCCTGGATGCGAGCCCGGTTTTACCGCGCCCTCAAGGACAGCGATGCGCGTCTGCTGTTGCTTGACGGGTTGGGGGTCGCCCGCACGCTGTTGCCGATACTCAAGGCATTGCCGGATATCCGCGTCGTGGTCATTTTTCATGGGGCGACGCGACTGCATGCGGGGGACCGGGCGCTCTTTCAGCAGCTCCCGTCTTCCCAGCTGGCATTGGCTGCGGTGTCGAACACCCTCGCCACCTCACTGAGCCGGGACTTGCAGGTCCCGGTCGTGACCTTGCGCAGCGCCTTCGAGCCTGCCGCTTTCCGTGCCGCCTTACTTCCTCGTGAAGAAGCCCTGACCCGCTTGGGCCTGTCGGCGGACGGTGGGCCGGTGTTGGGCGCGGTGGGGCGCCTGGTTTCGGAAAAGGGCTTTGCTTGCCTGCTCGATGCCTTTGCCACTGCATTGCACGAACGCGCCGACCTGAGATTGGTCATTGTCGGGGAGGGCAGTACCCGTGCCTCGCTGCAATCGCGTATCGATGAGTTGGGGCTGCGTGAGCACGTCTTCTTGCCGGGCCATCTCGATGATGCGGCGCGTCTCTATCGTGCCTTCGACTGGGTCGCGATCCCTTCTCGGGAAGAAGGCCTGGGGCTGATCATGCAAGAGGCGGTCATGGCGGGCATTCCGGTACTGTGCAGTGAGTTGCCGGTGTTTCGCGAGCAGTTGGCCGATACCGGCTGGTACGCCCCGGTTGATGACGTGAATGCCTGGCGCGACGCGATCTTGCGAGCGCTCAGCGTGTCTGCCGAAGCGGTCGCCAGGGACCAGTACGCGGCATTGGGGCCGGATCAAGCCTGGCTGAGCTTCAGCCAGACCGCCCGTGCACTACTCTCATGAAGGCAACACTGCCTGTTCCAACGATTGCATTGGAAAGGTGTCGTTCAGGTTCTCGCGTGCAATATAGCGCGCGAAGTGCTGCAGGTTGCGTTTGATCAGATGGCGAGGCAGTGGGGCTCGCAGGAAACGCATGTCAGCCACATCAATCAGGCCCATGCGATTGTCGGGCGTGATCACGATGTTGCCCAGATGCAGTGACCGGAAGTAGATCCCCGATTGATGAAGGCGGCGTATCAGGGCGGCAAGCTCCGGCAAGGCTTGCGGCCAGCTGAAACCGTCCTTGCTGGCGATCTGGCGCAGGGTCTCGCCAGGCAGTGGCTGGTATAGCACGGCGGTCATGCCCGGTGCCTGCAGTCGGTAATACTGCAGGACCTGCAAGGTCGGCACGCCGAGTCTCTGCAGTTCGACGGCATTGTCGATGAAGCGTTTCGAGTAAGGCCGAAACAGAGCGGATGAAAAAATACGCTTGCGACGAAACAGTTTGAGGATATTCCCGTCTTGCAACAGGTAGACTTTTGGCCCGTAACTGTCGGCCTCCAGTACTTTGGCACCGCCAATCATTTGATCAAGGGCGGCTTGAGGGAGGCGGGAACATTGCATCGTAGAAAGCCTTGTTGGAAGAACGGGGCGCCATGGCGGGCAATGATGCCGAAAAAATTCAGCTTTAACCATGTCGGGTTGGGTGAGCGAACGCTTACAGGAGCAATTTGATGCAAGAAACTCGTTGGGCGCAAGCATGGATGGCAGTAGGT
>Ga0079986_1022352_pt1 | contig 21997 bp, 18 predicted proteins | sample Hof3ISUMetaT_FD_73496 | JGI IMG/M metagenome (GOLD analysis project Ga0079986, IMG submission 73496) | Enriched soil aggregate microbial communities from Iowa State university to study microbial drivers of carbon cycling -... | ecosystem: Environmental > Terrestrial > Soil > Agricultural land... | reverse complement strand
GTGTAATCCTCCAGCCCATACATCGACATGTCCTTGCCATACCCCGACAGCTTCTGCCCGCCATGGGGCATTTCGCTGACCAGCATGAAGTGCGTGTTCACCCAGGTGCAGCCGTACTGCAAGCGCGCCGACAGGCGATGGGCGCGGCCGACGTCGGCGGTCCACACCGAGGACGCCAGGCCGTAGTCCGAATCGTTGGCCCAACCCAGCACCTGCGCTTCATCGCTGAACTTGGTCACCGACACCACCGGCCCGAACACTTCGCGGCGCACGATCTCGTCGTCCTGCTGCGCATCGGCCAGCACCGTTGGTTCGAAGAAGAAACCGTTGCCTTCCACGGCCTTGCCGCCGGTGACCAGGCGGATGTGCGGCTGTGCCACGGCGCGCTCGACGAACCCGGCGACGCGGTCGCGGTGTTGCGCGGTGATCAGCGGGCCGAGCTCGGTCGATGGATCGTCCTGCAAGCCGTACTTGATGCTGCTCACGGCGGCGCCGAGCTTCTCGACGAATGTCTCGTAGATGCCTGCCTGGGCATAGATGCGGCAGGCGGCGGTGCAGTCCTGCCCGGCGTTGTAGAAACCGAAGGTGCGGATGCCGTCGACCGCGGCGTCGATGTCGGCGTCGTCGAAGATGATCACCGGGGCCTTGCCGCCCAGTTCCATGTGCATGCGCTTGACGCTGTCAGCGGTGCTGGAAATGATGTTGGCGCCGGTGGCGATGGAACCGGTCAGCGACACCATGCGCACTTTCGGGTGGGTGACCAGCGGGCTGCCGACGCTCGGGCCGCGGCCGAAGACCAGGTTGAGCACGCCGGCCGGGAAGATCTCCGCCGCCAGTTGCGCCAGGCGCAGGGCGGTCAATGGCGTCTGTTCCGAGGGCTTGAGCACCACGGTGTTGCCGGCGGCCAGGGCCGGGGCGATTTTCCAGGCGACCATCATCAGCGGGTAGTTCCACGGCGCGATGGAGGCGATCACGCCCACCGGGTCGCGGCGGATCATCGAGGTGTGGCCGGGCAGGTATTCGCCGCCGGCCGAGCCGCTCATGCACCGGCTGGCGCCGGCGAAGAAGCGGAACACGTCGGCAATCGCCGGGATCTCGTCGTTGAGCGCGGCGCTGTAGGGCTTGCCGCAGTTGTCCGATTCGAGCTTGGCCAGCTCTTCGCCGTGGGCCTCGATGGCGTCGGCGAGTTTGAGCAGCAGCAGCGAACGTTCCTTGGGCGGGGTCTGCGACCAGCTGTCGAAGGCGGCATCGGCGGCGCGCACGGCGGCATCGACCTGGGCCTCGCTGGCCTCGTTGATTTCCACCAGCACGCGACCCAGCGCCGGGTTGAACACCGGTTGGGCAGGGCCTTCGCCTATGACCAGTTGGCCGTTGATCAAGAGTTGGGTTTGCATGACATCGTCCTCGTCAGAACTGTTGTTATTTCCCCTGAAGAAACCGATTCAAACGGTGGGAGCGGGCTTGCTCGCGAAGAGGCCATCACATTCGATATTGATGTTGGCTGATGCACCGCTTTCGCGAGCAAGCCCGCTCCCACATTGGATTCGGTTCCTTCAATGGGCGCTGAGTTGTTATGGATTTATTTGCCGCCACTCCCCGCCACGCTCTCGCCACCCCGGGTCAGGTAATAGGCACCGAGAATCGGCAGCATCGTCACCATCATCACCAGCATCGCCACGACGTTGGTCACCGGCACGTCCCGTGGGCGGCTGAGCTGGTTGAGCAGCCATAGCGGCAGGGTGCGTTCATGGCCGGCGGTGAAGGTGGTGACGATGATCTCGTCGAATGACAGCGCGAACGCCAACATGCCGCCGGCCAGCAATGCCGAGCCGAGGTTCGGCAGGATGATGTAGCGGAAGGTCTGCCAGCCATCGGCGCCGAGGTCCATCGAGGCTTCGATCAGGCTGTGGGACGTGCGGCGCAAGCGGGCGATGACATTGTTGTAGACGATCACCACGCAGAAGGTCGCGTGGCCGACGATGATGGTGAACATCCCAGGCTCGATGCCCAGCGTCTTGAAGGTCGCCAGCAGCGCGATCCCGGTGATGATGCCCGGCAACGCAATCGGCAGAATCAGCATCAGCGAGATGCCTTGCTTGCCGAAGAAGTCCCGCCGGTACAACGCCGCCGACGCCAGTGTGCCGAGCACCATGGCGATCGCCGTGGCAATGGCGGCGATCTGCAGCGACAGCTTGATCGCTTCCAGCACGTCGGGCCGCGAAAACGCCACGCCGATCCACTTCAGGGTGAAGCCCTTGGGCGGGAAGCTGAACGCCGCGTCTTCGGTGTTGAAGGCGTACAGGAAGATGATCAGGATCGGGAAGTGCAGGAACACCAGCCCGCCCCAGGCGGCGATGCGCAAGCCTGGGGATGCTTTGTCAGAGTGCATCGAAGGCCCCCAGTCGTTTGACGATGGACAGGTAGATGGCGATCAGCACGATCGGCACCAGAGTGAAGGCAGCAGCCATTGGCATGTTGCCGATCGCGCCTTGCTGGGCGTAGACCATGCTGCCGACGAAGTAGCCGGGCGGGCCCACCAGTTGCGGCACGATGAAGTCGCCCAGGGTCAGCGAAAAGGTGAAGATGGAACCGGCGGCAATCCCCGGGATCGACAGCGGCAGGATCACCTGCGTGAAGGTCTGGCGCGGCTTGGCGCCGAGGTCGGCGGACGCTTGCAGCAGTGACGGCGGCAGGCGTTCCAGCGAGGCCTGGATCGGCAGGATCATGAACGGCAGCCAGATGTAGACGAACACCATGAAGCGCCCCAGGTGCGAGGTCGACAAGGTGCTGCCACCGACCCCCGGGATGCCCAGCACGAACTGCAACAGAGGCTCCAGGCCCAGGTGCTGGACGAACCATTGCGCCACGCCGCCCTTGGCCAGCAGCAGCGTCCAGGCATACGCCTTGACGATGTAGCTGGCCCACATCGGCATCATCACCGCGATGTAGAAGAACGCCTTGGTCTTGCCCGTGGTGTAGCGCGCCATGTAATAGGCAATCGGGAAGGCGACGATGGCGCTGGCGATCGAAACCACGATGGCCATGCCCAGGGTGCGCAGGATGATGTCGAAGTTCGATGGCTGGAACAGCGCGGCGAAGTTCGCCAGGGTCAGGTCGGGGGTGACCGCCATGGTGAAGTCATCGAAGGTGTAGAAGCCTTGCCACAGCAACGTCAGCAGCGAACCCAGGTAGATGGCGCCGAACCACAGCAACGGCGGCACCAGCAACATCGACAGGTACAGGTTCGGCCGGCGATACAGCAGGTTGGAAAACCTGCGCAGTGGCGAGTCGCCAGACGCGGTTTGAGAAACGGCCAGGGTACTCATGTCACACCCCGCCTGTCAGGGTGTCGTGCAGCGGGACCATCGCCTCCCGGGCCCAGCGGGCGCTGAGGCGTTGGCCCGTCTGGTGCTGGGCGCTGGTATCGAGCCACTGATTGTTGGCCTGGCTGATGTTCAGGGTCTGGCCGTTTTCCAGTTTCAGCTCATAGCGGGTGGCGCTGCCCTGGTACTGGATGTCGTGGAGCAGGCCGCTGACTTCGATCTCGTGGCTGGCCAGCGGGCCTTCGGCGAAACGCACGTGTTCCGGGCGAATCGAAAACGGCTGCGGATTGCCGCTCAACTGCCGCGCCAGGTCGCCGCGAATCACGTTGGAGGTGCCGACGAATTCGGCGACGAAGGTGGTCGCCGGTTTCATGTACAGGTTGCGCGGCGAATCGACCTGTTCGATGCGCCCCTTGTTGAATACGGCGACACGGTCGGACATCGACAGCGCTTCGGTCTGGTCATGGGTGACGAAAATGAAGGTGATACCGAGCTGGCGTTGCAACTTCTTCAACTCGCCTTGCATTTGTTCGCGCAGTTTCAGATCCAGCGCCCCGAGTGGTTCGTCGAGCAACAGCACCCGGGGGCGATTGACCAGGGCGCGCGCCAGGGCCACGCGCTGGCGCTGGCCACCGGAGAGCTGCACCGGCTTGCGTTCGCCGTAGCCGCCCAGGGCGACCATGTCGAGGGCTTCCGCGGCGCGCTTGAGGCGTTCGTCCTTGCCGACGCCTTTGACTTTCAAGCCGTAGGCGACGTTGTCGCGTACGTTCATGTGCGGGAACAGCGCGTAATCCTGGAATACGGTGTTCACGTCACGCTGGTACGGCGGCAGGCCGGCGGCCTCCTCGCCATGAATGCGGATCGAGCCCGCGCTCGGTTGTTCAAAACCGGCGATCAGGCGCAGACAGGTGGTTTTGCCCGAGCCAGAAGGCCCCAGCATGGAGAAGAACTCGCCGTCCTGGATGTCGATGGAAACCCGGTCGACGGCTTTCACTTCGCCGAACTGACGGGAAACGTTGGTGAACTGGACTGCAAGCGTCATGGTGCGGTGCTCCAAAAAGGCGAGGGCTGTCGCAGCGGCCCTGCCTGGACTTCTGAAAAACAGAACAACTGATGTCGATTGAACTGATCACGGTGTTACGGCAGCGGAGATCTAATGTGGGAGCGGGCTTGCTCGCGAAAGCGGTGGGTCAGTCAACATCGATGCTGATTGTGCCTGCCTCTTCGCGAGCAAGCCCGCTCCCACAGGGGATCTGCGTCACTACAGATTAACGACCGCCCATGATCGCGATGTAGTCCTGGGTCCAGCGGCTGTACGGTACGAATTTACCGCCCTCGGCCTGCGGGGTTTTCCAGAAGGCGATCTTGTCGAAATTGTCGAAACCGTTGGTCTTGCAGCCTTCGGCGCCGAGCAATTCGCTCTCCTTGCACGCTGCCGGTACCGCTGGCAACGAACCGAACCAGGCCGCCACGTCACCCTGGACTTTCGGTTGCAGCGACCAGTCCATCCACTTGTAGGCACAGTTGGGGTGCTTGGCATCGGTGTGCATCATGGTGGTGTCGGCCCACCCGGTGGCGCCTTCCTTGGGGATAGTCGAGGCGATCGGCTGTTTCTCGTTGATCAGGCCGTTGACCTGATAGGGCCAGGCCCCGGACGCCACTACGCCCTCGTTCTTGAAGTCACTCATCTGTACGGTGGTGTCGTGCCAGTAGCGGTGGATCAACGGCTGCTGGGCGCGCAACAGATCGAGCACGGCCTTGTATTGCGCTTCGGTCAGTTCGTAGGGGTTCTGGATGCCCAGTTCCGGCTTGGCGGACTTGAGGTACAGCGCCGCGTCGGCAATGTAGATCGGACCGTCATAGGCCTGCACGCGGCCCTTGTTCGGCTTGCCGTCCGGCAGGTTCTGCGCGTTGAACAACACGCCCCAGCTGTCGGGCGCGGTCTTGAAGACGTTGGTGTTGTACATCAACACGTTCGGGCCCCACTGATAGGGGGTGCCGTAGGTTTGCTTGTTGACCACGTACCACGGCGCATCTTTCAGGCGCGGGTCGAGGTTCTTCCAGTTCGGGATCAGCGCCGTGTTGATCGGCTGCACGCGCTTGCCGACGATCAGGCGCAGGGAGGCGTCGCCCGACGCCGTCACCAGGTCATAACCACCCTTGGCCATCAGGCTGACCATTTCGTCGGAGGTCGCCGCGGTTTTCACGTTGACCTTGCAGCCGGTTTCCTTCTCGAAACCGGTCACCCAGTCGTAGGCCTTGTCGCTTTCGCCACGTTCGATGTAGCCAGGCCACGCGACGATATCCAGCTGGCCTTCGCCGGCACCGACGGCCTTCAATGGCTCGGCGGCCTGGACAAACACGCCACTGGCCAGCAGTAAGGGTGTGATGGCACTGAGCAGTGCGGTCTTGTGCACGAACATGGGGTTTCCCTCTTCTTCAAATTATGGTCGGGGCAGTGGTGAACGTGGTGAAGCATGCCGTTAACGGCTTGTTATTAGCGTAGTCAGAGATGCTGCCCGTGGCGTGCCATGATGTGCCGCACCACGCTGTAGTCCTGGAGTGAATCGCTGGACAGGTCCTTGCCATAACCCGAACGCTTGAGCCCGCCGTGGGGCATTTCGCTGACCAGCATGAAATGACTGTTGATCCAGGTGCAGCCGTACTGCAGCCGCGCGGCGACCTGCATCGCCTTGTCCAGATTCTGCGTCCAGACGGATGAAGCCAGGCCGTATTCCGAGTCGTTGGCCCAGTCCACCGCCTGTTCCAGCTGATCGAATCGGGTCACGGTGACCACCGGCCCGAACACTTCGCGCTGGACGATTTCATCGCTTTGCTTACAACCGGCGAGCAGCGTCGGTTGGTAATAGAAGCCGGCGCCGGAATGCACCGCTGCACCGGTCACCCGTTCGATATGGGGCTGGCCGAGGGCGCGTTCGACGAAACTGGCCACGCGGTCGCGCTGGCGGGTGCTGATCAGCGGGCCGATTTCGTTGTCGGCATCGCGTTTGCCGGCAAAGCGCAGGCTGCTGACCGCCGCGCCGAGTTCGGCCACCAGGCGATCGTGAATGCCGGCCTGGGCGTACACCCGGCAAGCGGCGGTGCAGTCCTGGCCGGCGTTGTAATAGCCGTAGGTGCGCACGCCTTCGACCACTGCTTGAATGTCGGCATCGTTGCAGACGATCACCGGGGCTTTGCCGCCCAGTTCGAGGTGTGTGCGCTTGAGGGTCTTTGCCGCGGCCTGGAGGATTTTCTGCCCGGTGACGATATCGCCGGTCAGCGACACCATGCGCACCTTGGGATGACTGACCAGGTGACTGCCGACGCCTTCGCCCCCACCGCAAACAATGTTGATCACGCCGGGCGGCAGGATTTCGGCCAGCGCCGGGGCCAGCGCCAGGATCGACAGGGGCGTGTGTTCCGAGGGCTTGAACACCAGGGTGTTGCCGGCGGCCAGGGCCGGGGCGATTTTCCACGCCGCCATCATGATCGGGTAATTCCATGGCGCGATGGACGCAACGACCCCGATAGGATCGCGCCGCACCATGCTGGTGTAGCCCGGCAGGTACTCGCCGCTGAGCTGGCCGGTCTGGCAGCGCACGGCACCGGCGAAAAAGCGGAACACATCGACCGTGGCGCTCAAGTCGTCCTGGCGGGCCAGGTGCAACGGCTTGCCGCAGTTCATCGACTCGAGGCGGGCGAGCAGGTCGGCGTTTTTCTCGATGGCGTTGGCGATGTCCAGCAACAGGCTCGAGCGCTGCTGCGGCGTGGTCCGCGACCAGCCGGCAAAGGCGCGATGAGCGGCGAGGATGGCGGCTTCGACTTGTTCGGTGCTGGCCTCGGCGATGTGCGTCAACACTTCGCCGGTGGCCGGGTTGAGAATCGGCTCGACACGGCCTTGCCCTGCGACTAATTCACCCTCGATCAACAATGCGGTGAACAACGGAGTCTGTGGGCCAGCCATTTTTCGGGTTCTCTTTTCTTGTGTGGCCATGCTGCTCCCTGTGACTGGGGCTGGCCGTCTTATATGGATGCAACAAGACTAGTGCGCAGACCCGAGGTCGACAAATTCTAAATACTGAAGGTGGCATTCGATTAAATAGATGGCTTGCGCCCGCCATGGGGCTGTTCGCGGGCGACAGTCAGGAACGGGTCCACCAAGGCCGGGCGCGCGGTACCGCGGCGCCAGGCCAGGCCGACATCGAGGGTCTGGCTCAGGTCGGCAATCGGCCGCGCTTCGATGATGTCGCCCTCCAGTGACCAGGGGCGGTAAGTCATGTCCGGCTGGATTGACACACCCAGGCCGGCGGCCACCAGGCTGCGCACCGCTTCGGTGGAGGCGGTGCGCAGGGTGATGCGCGGTTGCAGGGCGGCGGCTGTCCACATGCGCTGGGCGTTGCGGTCCATTTCATCGACGTTCAATTGGATCAGCGGCTCGCCGGCCACGTCGGCGAGGTTGATGCTGTCGCGTTCCAGCAAAGGATGCTGGGCCGGCAGCCACAGGCGATGGGGGGAATGGGTCAGCACTTCGGTCTGCAAGGCGTGGCGGTCTTCGAGGTTGGAGAGGATCAGCACGCCGACATCGATCTCGCCGCTGACCAGCAGGTGTTCGATGTAGGGGCGTTCGTCTTCCATCACGCGGATTTCGACGTTGGGGTAGGCACGCTGGAAGCGCGTGAGCAGGTCTGCCAGGTAGTAACCGGCCACCAGGCTGGTCACCCCGACGATCAATTGCCCGGCTACCTGGTCGGTGCTTTGCTGCAGGCTGCGCTTGGCATTGTCGACCGTGGCCAGGATCAGGTGCGCCTGACGCAGAAACTGATGCCCCTGATGGGTCAGGGTCATGCCCTTGGCGTGACGATTGAACAGGCCGACACCGATTTCCTGTTCGAGCTGCTGGATTGCCAGGGTCAGGGTGGACTGGGAAATGAACGCGGTTTGCGCGGCGGCGGAGATCGAGCCGGTCTCGGCCACGGCGATGAAATGACGGATCTGACGCAGGGTCATCATAAAGAGCGTCCCGGTGGGCGGTTTTTATAGATTTCATGCAGTCTATATCTTTTTTTTCGATAGGTTGCACCGCCTGAATCGAGCCAGCGCCCAGGCTGTAGCGGCCCATGGATCTCATGATTTTCGGTTCAGTGCCGACACACTTGAGACTGCATGATCTTTGATCCGGGAGGTGGCGAGATGAATATCAGGAGAATGTCGCTGGGATTGGGGCTGTTGCTTGGCCTGGGTGGAAGTTGTCTTGCCACTGCGGCGACAGGGCAAGGTGAGATCCGTTTCCAAGGCGCGATCGTGGAGCCGCCCTGCAAGGTGTCGGTGACCGGCCAAGGTCTGGCACTGCAGGGTTGTCCGAAGGCCGCGCCGGGAGGTGACATCAGTGCGCCAGGCATGGAACCGTTGATGACGGTCAGTTCGCTCGACTCGCCGGCCGTGCCCGCCAGGTTGCAAGCCGGTGATGGGCTGCTCCCCCGGCAATACAGGTTATTGGACGCTGCATCCAGGCCGATCCAGTCGGGAAACTACCGGGTGACCCTGACGTATCCCTGACGTGTCCCACAGCATCAACGCCTCCGGGGAATGTGCCTTCCAGCAACATCTGGAAGCAAAGCCGCAGGGAGCCGCCGGGCACTTTCGATCTAGGCTGAAGGCCTTAGTGTCCGGTTGAACCCTTTTGTGGAGGCGGAAAATGAACACCCGTGGATTACTCGATCAGCTGCTCAAGTCGGGCCAGGATCTATTGCAAAAAAAGACCGGCGCGACCCAGGGCAAGGGGGCGGATGGCGGTCTGGGCAGCCTGCTTTCCGGGGCGGGCGGGGGCGCCTTGGCCGCCGGGGCCATGGGCCTGTTGCTGGGTAACAAGAAGGCGCGCAAGGTGGGCGGCAAGGTCGCGGTCTATGGCGGCCTCGCGGCATTGGGCGTGCTGGCCTACAAGGCCTATGGCAACTGGCAGGCCCAGCAGGGCACGGCGCCTCGGACCGAACCGCAAACCCTTGATCGCGTGCCGACGGCCCAGGTCGAGCAGCACAGCCAGGCGATTCTCAAGGCCCTGGTGGCCGCGGCCAAGGCTGACGGTCATATCGACGCCCGTGAACGCGAATTGATAGAAGGCGAGTTCACCAAACTCGATAACGACCAGCAATTGCAACACTGGCTGCATGCCGAACTGAACAAGCCGCTGGACCCCAGCGATGTTGCCCGTGCCGCCCGCACCCCGGAAATGGCCGCCGAGATGTACATCGCCAGCGTGATGCTGGTGGATGAGGAGAGCTTCATGGAGAAGTCCTACCTCGATGAACTGGCGCGGCAACTCAAGCTGGAGCCGGGTTTGAAGGCCGAGCTGGAGAAGCAGGTTCGCCAGGCTTCGTTGTAAGCCTTGCCTTGAAAGGTCGCAGCCGAAGGCTGCGACCTTTTGGTTTTCCCGGCTTTTTCATGCGGGATGAGAAGTGCTGCGCAACCGTCTTATAAATGAAACAGCGCCCTCGGCTATACTCCCCGCATTTCGAAATGCCCCCGAGGACTGACTGTGAAGAACTGGACGTTGCGCCAACGCATTTTGGCGAGCTTTGCGGTAATTATCGCCATCATGCTGTTGATGGTCGTCGTCTCCTACTCCCGGTTGTTGAAGATCGAATCCAGTGAAGCCAGCGTTCGTGAGGATGCGCTGCCAGGCCTGTATTACAGCTCGATGGTTCGCGGCGCCTGGTCCGACAGTTATCTGCGGATGCTGGAGATGCTGGGCCTGGAGCAGGGGCAAGGCTTCACCCCCCAGGATGCGACGGATTTCAAGGACTACTCCGCGCGTCTGCAAGAGCAGATGGAGCTTTATCGCCAGACGGTCACGACGGATGAAGACAAGGTCGAGTATGCGGCCTTTGAAAAGATCCACGCGGACTACCATCGGATTCTGGTCGCTGTTACCGAGTTGCATAAACGCAATCAGGACGCCGACGCCATCAGGATGTTCAACGAAGAACTGACCCCTGCCTGGACAGCCGGTCGCATGAAGCTCAGTGACATCTTGCGTCACAACAAAGCCGTGGCGGACCAGGATGTGGCGGCCATCGACGATGCAGTGCTCACCGCCAAGATCATCATGGGCATTTCCCTGGTGTTCGCCGTATTGGCCGCCGGCCTCTGTGGCCTGCTGTTGATGCGCGCGATCATGGCGCCGATGAATCGCATCGTGAACATCCTCGAGATCATGCGTACCGGCGATCTGAGCTCGCGTCTCAATCTTGAGCGCAAGGACGAATTCGGTGCCGTGGAAACCGGTTTCAACGACATGATGACCGAGCTCACGGCCCTGGTATCACAGGCCCAGCGCTCGTCGGTGCAGGTGACCACTTCGGTCACCGAGATCGCCGCGACGTCCAAGCAGCAGCAGGCCACCGCCACTGAAACGGCCGCCACCACCACCGAAATCGGCGCCACTTCCCGTGAAATCGCCGCCACGTCGCGTGACCTGGTGCGCACCATGACCGAAGTGTCCACCGCCGCCGACCAGGCCTCGGTGGCCGCCGGTTCCGGTCAACAGGGCCTGGCGCGCATGGAAGAGACCATGCACTCGGTAATGGGCGCGGCCGACCTGGTCAACGCCAAGCTGGCGATCCTCAACGAGAAGGCCGGCAACATCAACCAGATGGTGGTCACCATCGTCAAGGTCGCCGACCAGACCAACCTGCTGTCGCTCAACGCGGCGATCGAAGCCGAGAAGGCCGGCGAATACGGTCGCGGTTTTGCCGTGGTCGCCACCGAAGTCCGGCGCCTGGCGGACCAGACCGCCGTCGCCACCTACGACATCGAACAGATGGTGCGCGAGATTCAATCGGCGGTGTCGGCCGGTGTGATGGGCATGGACAAGTTCTCCGAGGAAGTGCGTCGCGGCATGTTCGAGGTGCAGCAGGTCGGCGAGCAGTTGTCGCAGATCATCCATCAGGTCCAGGCCCTGGCGCCGCGGGTGTTGATGGTCAACGAAGGCATGCAGGCCCAGGCCACCGGTGCCGAGCAGATCAACCACGCACTGGTGCAATTGGGCGATGCCAGCAGCCAGACCGTCGAATCCCTGCGCCAGGCCAGCTTTGCCATCGATGAGCTGAGCCAGGTGGCCGTAGGGCTGCGTAGCGGCGTTTCGCGATTCAAAGTCTGATGAGCGAACTCACGGCCAAGCGCATTGCCGTGAAACAGGCGGCGCACGCGTTGTTTCTGGTGTTTCGCATCGGTCACGAGCGGTATGCCCTGCAGGCGACCGAGGTGGCGGAAGTGTTGCCGTGCCTGCCGTTGAAGCCGATTGCCCAGGCGCCGCACTGGGTGGCCGGGATCTTGGCCTGTCGCGGCGCCGTGGTGCCGGTCATCGACCTCAGTGCAATGACCTTCGGGACGCCCGCCCAGGCGCGCACCAGCACGCGACTGGTGCTGGTGCATTACCGCCCGGATGAAACCGCCGGGGCGCGTTTGCTCGGGCTGATCCTGGAGCGCGCTACCGACACCTTGCGTTGCAATCCGGCGGATTTCCAGCCCTACGGCCTGGACAATCCCCAGGCCCGATACCTGGGGCCGGTACGTGAAGATGCCCAGGGTTTGCTGCAATGGGTGCGGGTGGCCGATCTGCTGGACGATCAGGTACGAGCGCTGTTGTACCCCACGCCACCCCTGGACCCGGCATTGCTCGAGGAGCGTCGATGAGCAGCGACCAGCGGTTTTTCGATTTCCTCAAGGAGCGCATCGGTCTCGACGTGACGTCTGTCGGCCCGGCGATCATCGAGCGAGCGGTGCGGCAACGCAGTGCCGCGTCCCAGGCGCAGACGGTCGACGAGTACTGGCGCACCTTGCAGTGTTCAAGCGATGAGCAGCAGGCGCTGATCGAAGCGGTGATCGTCCCTGAGACCTGGTTTTTCCGTTACCCGGAATCCTTCGCCACGCTGGCGAAACTAGCGACCAGACGCCTGGCCGAGCTCAATCATAGGCGTGCCCTGCGGATTCTCAGCCTGCCGTGTTCCACCGGCGAAGAGCCTTATTCGATTGCCATGGCGTTGCTGGATGCCGGTTTCAAGCCGCATCAGTTCAAGGTCGAAGGCATGGACGTCAGCCCATTGTCGGTGGAAAAGGCCCGGCGAGCGCTGTACGGCAAGAATTCGTTTCGCGGCCAGGACGTTGCGTTTCGCGACCGCTATTTCACCGCCGAAAATGACGCCTATCGGCTCAGCCCCCGGGTACTCGAACAAGTGCGCCTGCAGGTCGGCAATCTGCTCGACCCAGCCTTGCTCGCCAACGAGCCGCCCTATGACTTCGTGTTCTGCCGTAACTTGCTGATCTACTTCGATCTGTCGACGCAAAAACAGGTGTTCGAGGTACTCAAGCGCCTGACCCATGTCGATGGGGTGCTGTTCATCGGCCCGGCGGAGGGCAGTCTGTTGGGGCGCCTGGGCATGCGCTCGATCGGCATCGCGCAATCCTTTGCCTTCAGTCGCCAGAGCGCAGCAGAGCCCGAACCTCTGCCGGCATTCGTTCCCACACCTTTGCCGACGCCGCAACCGGTGCGCAGGATCGCGCCGGTGCCGACCCCGCGACGCCCGTTTGCCAGCGTTACGCAGGCAGCGCCCTCGGCTACACCGGACAAAACCGACGCCGCCGCGCTGCTGGCGAACGTCGCCGCGCTGGCCAACGAAGGCAAAAGCGCCGAAGCCCGCGCCGCCTGCGATCACTATCTGCGCCACCACGAACCGGTGGCCCAGGTGTTTTATTGGCTGGGGCTGCTCAGCGATGTCGCCGGCAGTGTCCTCGAAGCCCAGGGCTTCTATCGCAAGGCGTTGTACCTCGAACCGCAACATTCCGACGCGTTGATGCACCTGGCCGCCTTGCTGCAATCCCAGGGCGACGCGGTCGGTGCCAGACGATTGCAGGATCGCGCCGCCCGCAGCGAGCGCGCCGCTGACAGTGAGCGTAAACGATGATCGCCTCCGACACCTTGAGCGTGACCCATGAAGATGCCCAGGCCATCGACGACTGCTGGAACCGCATTGGCATTCACGGCGACAAGTCCTGCCCGCTGCTGATCGAACACATTCATTGCCGCAATTGCGCCGTGTATTCGGCGGCCGCAACGCGTCTGCTGGATCGTTACACGTTGCAGCAGGAAGACCGCGCGCCAGTGTCCGAATCCGTCGAGAGCGAGGTGAAAACCCGTTCGCTGCTGATGTTCCGCCTCGGCGAGGAATGGCTGGGGCTGGCGACTCGCACGCTGGTGGAAGTGGCGCCGTTGCAAGCCATTCACTCGTTGCCGCATCAGCGTTCCCGGGCCTTGCTCGGGGTGGCGAACGTGCGTGGTGCGCTGGTGGCGTGCCTCTCGTTGGTCGAGTTGCTGGGCCTCGATAGCGCCGCCAGCGTGCCCGCTGGCGCGCGCGTCATGCCACGTATGCTGATCATCGCCGCCCACGGCGGCCCCGTGGTGGTACCGGTGGACGAAGTGGACGGGATTCATGCCATCGACGAGCGCATCCTCGATGCGGCGTCTCGGTCCGGCACCCAGGCCAGTGCCAGGTACACCCGTGGCGTGATGCAATTCAAGGGTCGCAGCCTGCGCTGGCTGGATGAAGATCAGCTGTTGTCCGCCGTGACCCGGAGCCTCACATGACCCCAGAGCAAATGCGCGACTCCTCCTTGTTGGAACTGTTCAGCCTGGAAGCCGAGGCCCAGACCCAGGTGCTGAGCGCGGGTCTGTTGGCGCTGGAGCGTGATCCGACCCAGGCGGATCATCTCGAATCGTGCATGCGTGCGGCGCATTCGCTCAAGGGCGCAGCGCGAATCGTTGGCGTCGATGCCGGCGTCAGCGTTGCCCATGTGATGGAGGATTGCCTGGTCAGTGCCCAGGAAGGTCGCCTGTACCTGCGCCCGGAACACATCGATGCGTTGCTGCAAGGCACCGATTTGCTGATGCGCATCGCCACACCGCACAGTGCGCCGGGGACTGCGGACATCGAAGCCTATGTCGCGTTGATGGGGCTGCTGCTCGATCCGATGGCCGCTGCGGTGCCGAACAGGGTTGCAGCCGCGCCGGCGATGGCAGAGCTGCAACTCGAAGCGCCCGCAGCCGCGACCGAAGAGCCGGCGGCGCCCGTCGAGCCGCCGGTCTCGCCCAAAAAAGCCAGGCGCACCACCGAAAACGGCGAGCGCGTGTTACGCGTCACCGCCGAGCGCCTGAACAGCCTGCTCGATCTGTCGAGCAAGTCGCTGGTGGAAACCCTGCGGCTCAAGCCGCACCTGGCCACCATGCAACGGCTCAAGCGCATGCAGAACAACAGCCTGCGAGCGCTGGAAAACCTCAATCTGCATCTCAAGGAGCAAGCCCTGAGCCTCGAGGCCCGGGAAGCCCTGGAGGATGCGCGCCGGCTCCTGGCGGAGTCCCAGCAATTGCTGGTGGAAAAAAACGCCGAACTGGATGAGTTCGCCTGGCAGGCCAGTCAGCGCGCCCAGGTGTTGTACGACACCGCCCTGGCTTGTCGCATGCGACCGTTCGCCGATGTCTTGACCGGTCAGGTGCGAATGGTCCGAGACCTCGGTCGTAGCCTCGGCAAGCAAGTGCGGCTGGAGATCGAGGGCGAGAAGACCCAGGTCGACCGCGACGTGCTGGAAAAGCTCGAAGCGCCCCTGACGCATCTGCTGCGCAATGCCGTCGATCACGGTATCGAGAGTCCGGAACAACGGCTGTTGGCGGGCAAGCCGGCGGAGGGCCTGATCCGCCTGCGTGCTTCCCATCAGGCCGGTTTGCTGGTGCTGCAGCTGAGCGATGACGGCAATGGCGTCGATCTGGAAAAGGTCCGTCGCACGATCGTCGAGCGCCAGTTGTCCCCGGCCGAGACGGCCGCGCAGTTGAGTGAAGAGGAACTGCTGACGTTCCTGTTCCTGCCTGGCTTCAGTCTGCGGGACAGGGTCACCGAGGTTTCCGGGCGCGGTGTCGGCCTGGATGCGGTCCAGCACATGGTCCGCCAGCTGCGCGGCGCGGTAGTGCTGGAGCAGACGGCGGGCGAGGGCAGTCGCTTCCATCTCGAGGTGCCCCTGACCCTTTCGGTGGTGCGCAGCCTGGTGGTGGAGGTCGGCGACGAGGCCTATGCCTTCCCGCTGGCCCACATCGAACGCATGTGCGATCTGGAGCCGGCCGATATCGTCCAGGTCGAAGGCCGCCAGCATTTCTGGCATGAAGGCCGGCATGTCGGGCTGGTCGCCGCCAGCCAGTTGTTGCAGCGTCCGGCGAGTCAGGGCAGCCAGCAAACCCTGAAAGTCGTGGTGATCCGTGAGCGCGACACGATTTATGGCGTCGCGGTCGAGCGCTTTATCGGCGAACGGACATTGGTGGTATTGCCCCTGGATGAGCGCCTGGGCAAGGTCCAGGATATTTCCGCCGGGGCGCTGCTCGACGACGGTTCCGTGGTGTTGATCGTCGACGTCGAGGACATGCTGCGTTCGGTGGACAAATTGCTCAACACCGGGCGCCTGGAGCGTATTGCGCGCCACGGCAACCAGGCCGTCGAAGCGCCCCGCAAGCGCATCCTGGTGGTCGACGACTCCCTGACCGTGCGTGAGCTGCAGCGCAAGCTGTTGCTCAATCGAGGTTATGAGGTGGCCGTGGCCGTCGACGGCATGGATGGCTGGAACGCCTTGCGTTCGGAGGATTTCGACCTGTTGATCACCGATATCGATATGCCGCGCATGGACGGCATCGAACTGGTGTCGTTGTTGCGCCGGGACAATCGTCTGCAATCGCTGCCGGTGATGGTGGTGTCCTACAAGGATCGTGAAGAAGACCGACGTCGTGGACTGGATGCCGGGGCCGACTATTATCTAGCCAAAGCCAGCTTTCACGACGACGCCCTGCTCGACGCTGTGGTTGAGCTCATTGGAGGAGCACGGGCATGAAGATCGCAATCGTCAATGACATGCCCATGGCCGTGGAAGCCTTGCGCCGGGCGTTGGCCTTCGAACCGGCACACCAGGTGATCTGGGTCGCCGGCGATGGCAAGGAGGCGGTGCGCAAGTGTGCCGAGCAGACGCCAGACCTGATCCTGATGGATTTGATCATGCCGGTGATGGACGGTGTGGAAGCCACCCGCCGCATCATGGCTGAAACGCCCTGCGCGATCGTCATCGTCACGGTCGATCGCCAGCAGAACGTGCATCGGGTGTTCGAGGCCATGGGCCACGGCGCCCTGGATGTGGTCGACACGCCGGCCCTTGGCGCGGGCAATGCCCAGGAAGCGGCGGCACCGCTGTTACGCAAGATCATGAACATCGGCTGGCTGATCGGCGAAAAGGGCAACCGGGAGCGACCGGCACCGAGTCCCGCGCGCAGTCCGGGCCCGCGTCAGAGCCTGATTGCCATCGGTTCGTCCGCAGGCGGGCCGGCGGCACTGGAAGTCCTGCTCAAGGGGCTGCCCCGGGATTTCTCCCCGGCCATCGTGCTGGTGCAACACGTAGACCAGGTATTCGCCGCCGGCATGGCCGAATGGCTGGGCAGCGCCAGCGGCCTGAACGTGCGCTTGGCCCAGGAGGGCGAACCGCCGCAAAGCGGCACCGTGCTGCTGGCAGGCACCAATCACCATATTCGTTTGCTGAAAAACGGCACGCTGGCCTACACCGCCGAACCGGTCAACGAGATCTACAGGCCCTCTATCGATGTCTTTTTCGAGAGCGTGGCCAGTTACTGGAATGGCGACGCGGTTGGCGTTTTGTTGACCGGCATGGGGCGTGATGGAGCACAAGGGCTTAAACTCATGCGCCAGCAGGGTTACCTGACCATCGCACAGGACCGGCAAAGCAGTGCGGTGTACGGCATGCCGAAAGCGGCTGCGGCCATCGATGCCGCCGTGGAAATACGCCCGCTGGACAAGATAGCGCCACGATTGCTGGAGATTTTCCCCAAATGACCACGCTTGACAGCAATCCTGGCCCAGGCAGTATTCAGGTGAACACACATGAATGATTTACAGCTCGACGACTTCAAGACCGACGAAAACGCCGCCATGGTGCTGTTGGTGGACGATCAGGCCATGATCGGCGAGGCAGTCCGACGCGGTTTGTCGAACGAGGAAAACATCGACTTCCATTTTTGCGCCGACCCGCACCAGGCCGTTGCCCATGCCGTGCGCATCAAGCCGACGGTGATCCTGCAGGACCTGGTCATGCCGGGCCTGGACGGTCTGAGCCTGGTGCGCGAATACCGTAATCATCCGGCGACCAAGGACATTCCGATCATCGTCCTGTCGACCAAGGAAGAACCGCTGATCAAGAGCGCAGCGTTCGCGGCCGGAGCCAATGATTACCTGGTCAAGCTGCCGGACAACATCGAACTGGTCGCGCGCATCCGCTATCACTCGCGCTCCTACATGACGCTGCTGCAGCGAGATGCGGCCTACCGTGCCTTGCGGGTCAGCCAGCAACAGTTGCTCGACACCAACCTGGTGCTGCAACGCCTGATGAACTCCGACGGCCTGACCGGGCTGTCGAACCGTCGGCATTTCGATGAGTACCTGGAGCTGGAATGGCGCCGCTCGCTGCGAGAGCAGAGCCAACTGTCGTTGCTGATGATCGATGTGGACTACTTCAAGACCTACAACGACACCTTCGGTCACCTGGAAGGCGACGAAGCCCTGCGCCAGGTTGCCGCGGCAATCCGTAACGCCAGTGCCCGGCCTTCCGACCTGCCGGCCCGCTACGGCGGCGAAGAGTTCGCCCTGGTGCTGCCCAACACCTCGCTCGGCGGGGCGCGGCTGGTGGCGGAAAAGCTGCGCATGACCGTGGCGGCGCTGAAAATCCCGCATATTGCCCCGACCGAAGGATCGAGCCTGACCATCAGCATCGGCCTGTCGACCCTAATCCCGACGGCAGGCAGCAATTGCCGTGAATTGATCTCGGCGGCGGACAAGGGCCTGTACCAGGCGAAGAACAATGGGCGCAATCAGGTGGGGATCGCGTAGGCAGGCCTTTTCGGCCAAGCGGACTGCCGTTTTCGGCCGTTTGCCGGTATACTCGCCGGCTTTCAAAAGTTCGCCAACGAGTGCTGCCCGCCATGGAAATCAACCCGATCCTTAACACCATCAAGGACCTGTCCGAGCGCTCCGAAACCATTCGGGGGTATCTTTGACTACGATCAAAAGCATGAGCGTCTGACCGAGGTCAATCGCGAGCTTGAAGATCCGAGTGTCTGGAACAAGCCTGAATACGCCCAGGAACTGGGGCGCGAGCGCTCTGCGCTGGCCCAGATCGTCGATACCCTCGACGAGCTGAACACCGGTCTGGCCGATTGCCGTGACCTGCTGGACATGGCCGTCGAAGAAAACGACGAAGGCGCAGTGGGCGATGTCGTCGCCGAGCTGGCCCGTCTCGAGGAAAGCCTGGCCAAGCTGGAATTCCGGCGCATGTTCAGCCACGAAATGGACCCGAACAACGCGTACCTGGACATCCAGGCCGGTTCCGGCGGCACCGAAGCCCAGGACTGGGCCAACATTCTGTTGCGCATGTACCTGCGCTGGGCCGATAAGCGCGGTTTCGACGCGACCATCATGGAGCTGTCGGCCGGTGAAGTCGCCGGGATCAAGGGCGCCACCGTGCACATCAAGGGCGAATACGCCTTTGGCTGGCTGCGTACCGAAATCGGTGTACACCGCCTGGTGCGCAAGAGCCCGTTCGACTCCGGCAACCGTCGCCACACCTCCTTCTCTGCGGTGTTCGTTTCTCCCGAGATCGATGACAAGGTGGAAATCGAGATCAACCCGGCAGACCTGCGGATCGACACCTATCGTTCCTCCGGTGCCGGTGGTCAGCACGTAAACACCACCGACTCGGCCGTACGTATCACCCACGTACCGACCAATACCGTGGTCAGTTGCCAGAATGAACGCTCCCAGCACGCCAACAAGGACACCGCCATGAAAATGCTGCGGGCCAAGTTGTACGAGCAGGAAATGCAGAAACGCAACGCCGCGTCCCAGGCGCTGGAAGACACCAAGTCGGACATCGGCTGGGGTCACCAGATCCGCTCCTATGTCCTCGATGCCTCGCGCATCAAGGACCTGCGGACCAACATCGAACGCAGCGACTGCGACAAGGTACTCGACGGCGACATCGACGAATACCTGGAAGCCAGCCTGAAATCAGGGCTGTAAGACATGCAATACGGGATCGGTCCCGATCCCTGTAGGAGCCGGCTTGCTGGCGATCCCCGGGCCGCAGGCCCGGGGGCAACGAACCTGTGATGGAATATTTAAAGACATGAGCGACCTAGAACTCGACCCGCAAGCCCTGCAACAGGAAGAAAACTCCCTGATCGCCCTGCGCAAGGAAAAGCTTGCTGCCGAGCGCGCCAAGGGCAATGCCTTCCCGAACGACTTCCGCCGCGAAAACTACTGCAATGACCTGCAGAAACAGTACGCGGACAAGACCAAGGAAGAGCTCGCAGAGGCTGCAATCCCGGTCAAGGTTGCCGGTCGCATCATGCTCAACCGTGGCTCGTTCATGGTGATCCAGGACATGACCGGGCGCATCCAGGTCTACGTCAACCGCAAGACCCTGTCCGAAGACACCCTGGCCGCGGTGAAAACCTGGGACATGGGCGACATCATTGCTGCCGAAGGCACCCTGGCCCGTTCCGGCAAAGGTGACCTGTACGTTGAAATGACCCACGTGCGCCTGCTGACCAAATCCCTGCGCCCGCTGCCGGACAAGCACCACGGCCTGACCGATACCGAACAGCGCTATCGCCAGCGTTACGTTGACCTGATCGTCAACGAAGACGTGCGCCAGACGTTCCGCGTGCGCTCGCAAGTCATCGCGCACATCCGCAGCTTCCTGATGAAGCGCGACTTCCTGGAAGTCGAGACGCCGATGCTGCAGACCATTCCAGGCGGCGCTGCGGCCAAGCCGTTCGAAACCCACCACAACGCGCTGGACATGGAAATGTTCCTGCGTATCGCGCCAGAGCTGTACCTGAAGCGTCTGGTGGTTGGCGGCTTCGAAAAAGTGTTCGAGATCAACCGCAACTTCCGTAACGAAGGCGTTTCGACCCGTCACAACCCTGAATTCACCATGTTGGAGTTCTACCAGGCCTACGCCGACTACGAAGACAACATGGACCTGACCGAAGAGCTGTTCCGTGAACTGGCGCAGCTGGTCCTGGGCAGCACCGACGTGCCGTACGGCGACAAGGTGTTCCATTTCGGCGAGCCGTTCGTGCGCCTGTCGGTGTTCGATTCGATCCTCAAGTACAACCCCGAGCTGACCGCAGACGACCTGAACGACATCGACAAGGCCCGTGCCATCGCCAAGAAGGCCGGTGCCAAGGTGCTGGGCTTCGAAGGCCTGGGCAAGCTGCAAGTGATGATTTTCGAAGAGCTGGTCGAGCACAAGCTGGAACAGCCGCACTTCATCACCCAGTACCCGTTCGAAGTGTCGCCGCTGGCCCGTCGTAACGACGAGAACCCGAACGTCACCGACCGTTTCGAGCTGTTCATCGGCGGCCGTGAAATCGCCAACGCCTACTCCGAGTTGAACGACGCGGAAGACCAGGCCGAGCGTTTCATGGCGCAGGTGGCCGACAAGGACGCCGGCGACGACGAAGCCATGCACTACGACGCCGACTTCGTTCGCGCGCTGGAGTACGGCATGCCGCCGACGGCGGGTGAAGGTATCGGCATCGACCGTCTGGTGATGCTGCTGACCAACTCACCGTCGATCCGCGACGTGATCCTGTTCCCGCACATGCGGCCGCAAGCCTGAGTGTTTCAGTTAAAAAGCCGCCTTTAAGGCGGCTTTTTATTGCCTGTCTGGTACAAACGTATCAACTTGTTAGTTTCATCTGAGAGGAAAGACCTGTCGTGAATCGTGCAATGGCTCAAGAAGGTGCAGCGGGTATCGCCACTGCGGTCGCTGAAAGTGTTCAGTACCAGGGCCGCAAGGCCAGCCGGCAGGGCAGCGAGCAACGTCGACAGGACATTCTCGATGCCGCGATGCGCATCGTCGTGCGTGATGGCGTGCGGGCCGTAAGGCATCGTGCGGTGGCTGCCGAGGCGCAAGTGCCGTTATCGGCAACCACTTACTACTTCAAGGATATCGATGACCTGCTCACCGATACCTTTGCCCAATACGTAGAACGCAGCGCGGCCTACATGGCCAAGTTGTGGGTGAACAACGAGGGCCTGTTGCGCGACATGATCGCCAGTGGCGACGGCAGTGCGCAGGCTCGTTCAAAACTGGCGGACGACATTGCCCGGCTGATGACCGAGTACGTTCACCGGCAACTTTTGACCCGTCGTGAACACTTGATGGCCGAGCAGGCGTTCCGTCAGGAAGCGTTGCTGAACCCACGCCTGGCCGAGTTGGTGCGCTCCCATCAGCAAATCCTGTTGCAGGGATCCTGCCAGCTTTTCCAGGTGTTGGGCTCGCGCGAGCCACAGCAGGATGCCAAAGTGTTGACGGCGATAATCGGTCGGATGGAATATCAGGGCCTGCTCAACGACGCCGAACCGGATGCCGAAGAGGAGATGCTCGGCATACTGACGCGTTATATGCATTTGGTGCTGGCTTCGGTTTAATCCGCTGGGGTGTACGCTTAACCCCTGTGGGAGCGGGCTTGCCCGCGAAGACGGTGTGTCAGTCGATATCAATGTTGAATGTTGTAC
>Ga0079986_1015934_pt1 | contig 22069 bp, 23 predicted proteins | sample Hof3ISUMetaT_FD_73496 | JGI IMG/M metagenome (GOLD analysis project Ga0079986, IMG submission 73496) | Enriched soil aggregate microbial communities from Iowa State university to study microbial drivers of carbon cycling -... | ecosystem: Environmental > Terrestrial > Soil > Agricultural land... | reverse complement strand
GCGAAAACGATGGTTGGAAAGTCCGGCTGACCGCCAATAGTTTTACCGAACTGGAGTTACTGCGTGAGCGTGGCCGCCAGCAAGGCTTGCCTGTGCGACTCGACAGCGCCAGCAAGGAAGGCGACCGGGTACAGGCGACCCTTACCCTGGAGCAAGGTGCATGAAACTGAGCGGGTTGATCACATGGCCAGCGCTGCAACAGCGCTGGCAACGCCTGTCGCTGCGCGAACGACGGCTGTTGCTGACGATGTGCGGGTTTGTCTTTGCCGTCGCGGCATTCAGCCTGGTCTGGCAACCGACGCAGCAGCGCCTTGCGACGGCCGAGCGTCAGTATCACCAGCAACTGGCATTGGCGGCGCAACTGCAGCTGGCGCGTCCGCGTCGCACCCACGAGCCTGTCACTCAGCCGCTGTCGCTGCACGTCAGCGAAAGTGCCACCGAGGCGGGGCTCGAGCTGCATCAGGTGAACACCGACGGCGAGCAGTTGCGCCTGAGTCTGAGCGGTGACGCCAAGGTCTTGCTGGCGTGGCTGGACCGCATCGAACGCCATGGCACTGTGCTGCAATCCTTGACCCTGGAAAAGCGCAACGCAGTGCTGGAGGCGCGGATGGTGCTCAGATAGTCGCGCCGGTTCCTGGCAGCGGTGGCAACTTCGCCAGCTTCAAGGCGACCACTAATGCCACCACCAGCAATGTGCCGATGAACACGCCGATCCCGTTCCAGCCACCCAGGTGCCAGAACACCCCGCCCACCGTACCGGCGATGCTCGAGCCGGCGTAGTAGCTGAACAGGTACAACGACGACGCCTGCCCCTTTGCTCTGGTGGCACGGCGGCCGATCCAGCTGCTGGCCACCGAATGGGCGCCAAAGAAACCAAAGGTGAACACCAGCATGCCGATGATCACCAGTGCCAGCGGTGTAAACATCGTCAGGACCAGGCCGCCGACCATCAGCACGATGGTGCTCCAGAGCACCTTGCGTCGACCGAGTTTGTCGGCCAGCGAGCCAATCTTCGCCGAGCTGTAAATGCCTGACAGGTACACCACCGAAAGCAACCCGACAAAGGCCTGTTCCATGTGATACGGCTCGGCCAGCAGGCGGTAGCCGATGTAATTGAACAGGGTGACGAACGCCCCCATCAGTACAAAGGCCTCGAGGAACAGCAGCGGCAGCCCGGCATCGCGAAAGTGCATGGTAAAGCCGTCGAGCAGGCTGCGCGGGTGCAGCGAGCGGGCGCGGAAGTTGCGCGATTCGGGGAGGATTTTCCAGAACAGTGCGGCCGCGATAAGGGCCAGGCCGCCGATCACCAGCATTGCCGTGTGCCAGCTGACGAAGTCGATCAGCACGCCGGTGATCAAGCGTCCGCTCATCCCGCCGATGGCGTTGCCGCCAATATACAAACCCATGGCGAGGCCAATGTGCTGCGGGTGAATCTCTTCGCTCAAATAGGTCATCGCAACCGCCGCCAGGCCGCTCAACGACAACCCGATCAGTGCGCGCATCGCCAGCACACCGTGCCAGCTCGGCATCATCGCGCTGGCCATGGTGCACAGTGCGGCGGCGAACAGCGCGGCCACCATCACTGGCTTGCGGCCGACCCGGTCGGAAATCGGACCGGTGATCAGCAGGCCGATGGCGAGCATGCCGGTAGCCACCGAGAGGATCAGGCTGCTCTGGGCCGCGTTGATCGAATATTCGTGGGACAGCAGCGGCATCATCGGCTGCACGCAATAGAGCAGGGCGAACGTCGCGAAGCCGCCACAGAACAGCGCCAGTACCGTGCGCATGAACGCCGGCGTGCCTTTCTCGATGTAGATTTCTTTCAACTCGGCGACGACATCATCCACCGCGGCAGGTGGAACTTCATGGGCGAGTGGAGCGACAGCAGTTTTCACGGTGGACCTCGCAGGAGCGCAGCCGGTCAGGCAATGAAAAAAGCATATAGCTGGCTAATGATTTAATCCAATATATTGTTCGACCTGTTTGATAGCTTTAACGACCTAATTGAGGTTTCCATGGAATTGCGTCATCTGCGCTACTTCATCGCCGTCGCCGAAGAACTGCATTTCGGCCGCGCTGCACAGGCGCTGGGCATCTCGCAACCGCCGCTGAGCCAGCAGATCCAGGCCCTGGAGCAGGAAGTGGGTGCGCGATTATTCGAGCGTACCAATCGTCGGGTCGAATTGAGCGAGGCCGGTCGACTGTTCCTGGAAGAGGCGCGTCTGGTGTTGGCGCAGGTCGACAAGGCGGCGGATGTGGCGCGGCGGGCGCAGTTGGGCGAGTTGGGCGAACTGAAAATCGGCTTCACCTCGTCGGCACCGTTCAACTCAACGATTCCCCAGGCGATTTTTTCGTTTCGCCAGCGTTTTCCGGCAGTGCATTTGAATTTGCGGGAAATGAGCAGCACCCAGGTTGCCGATGCGCTGGTGGATGAGTCGATCGAAGTCGGGATCATGCGCCCGCTGGGGTTGCCGGACTCCCTCAGCGTGGTCGAACTGATGCGCGAGCCCCTGGTCGCGGTGCTCAGCTCCAAGCATCCGCTGGTGAAAGACAGTGAAGAGGGCTTGTTCCTGTCAGCCCTGGCCCTCGAGCCCTTCGTATTCTTCCCGCGCAGCTACGGCAGCGGCCTGTATGCGCAACTGCTGAGCTTGGCCCGCGACGCCGGCTTCAGCCCGCACTTCGCCCAGGAGGCCGGCGAGGCGATGACCATCATCGGTTTGGTGGCCGCGGGGCTGGGTGTGTCGGTGCTGCCGGCGTCCTACCAGCGGATGCGCATTGACGGCGTGGTCTATCGACCCCTGCTTGATCCGGCAGCGGTGTCGGCGGTGTGGCTGGTCCAGCGCAAGGACCAGAAATCGCCGATGGCGCGGGCATTTGTGGAGTTGTTGACGAGGAAGGTTGAGCCGTTGAAACCATGAAGGCTGCACCGTCCCTGTGTAGGAGCGAGCCTGCTCGCGATGGTCGTCAACGATGACGCTTGTTTCCTGGGGACACGCGGCGTTCTTTAGTCCATCGCGAGCATGCTCGCTCCTACAGGGGATTGAAGTGCGCTCGCCTGCGGCGGCGCCTACGCCCAGCGCTTGAAAATCAGCGACGTATTCACCCCGCCAAACGCAAAATTATTGTTCATCACGTACTGATTGCTCATCTGCCGAAACTCGCCGCGCAGGTAGTCGAGCTTGCCGCAGTGCGGGTCGACTTCATCAAGGTTCAGGGTATGGACGTACAGGTTGCTGTTCATCATTTCGATACTGAACCAGGACTCCAGCGCACCGCAGGCGCCGAGTGTGTGGCCGAGGAAGCTTTTTTGCGAACTGATCGGCATGTGTTCGCCGAACAGGCTGCTGGTGGCCAGGGTTTCGGCGATGTCGCCCTGTTCGGTGGCCGTGCCGTGACCATTGACGTACCCGATGTCGGCAGGGCTCAAGCCCGCATCTTCCAGGGCCAGCTCCATGGCCCGGCGCATGGTGACTTGCTCCGGGCGGGTGGTGTGCTGGCCGTCGGCATTGCTGCCGAAACCGACGAGTTCGGCATGAATACGGGCACCGCGCGCCAGCGCGTGTTCCAGTTCTTCGAGCACCAGCATGCCGCCGCCCTCACCGATTACCAGGCCGTCGCGCCCTTTGTCGTAGGGGCGCGGGGTAGTGTGCGGGGCGTTGTTTTTCAGGCTGGTGGCGTAGAGCGCATCGAACACCATGGCTTCGGTCGGGCAGAGTTCTTCGGCGCCGCCGGCGAGCATCAGCGGCAGGCGCCCGAACTTGATGGCTTCGTAGGCATAGCCGATCCCCTGGCTGCCGCTGGTGCAGGCGCTGGAGGTGGGAATCAGGCGGCCAGTGAGGCCGAAGAAGATGCTGATGTTGGCCGCCGTGGTGTGCGGCATCATGCGCACGTAGGAGTTGGCGTTCAGGCCTTCGGCCACCGAGTTGAGCAGCATGTTGCCGAACGCCTTGATCTCGTCGGTGCTGCCGGTGGATGAGCCGCAGGCGACGCCCATGCGCCCGTCCTTGATCGATTCGTCACCGAGCAATCCGGCATCGGCCAGCGCCTGTTCCGCAGCGCCCACGGCCAGCCGTGAAACGCGACCCATGCTGCGCAGTTGTTTGCGCGTCCAGTGGCCCGGCACCTTGAAATCATCGATCGGCCCGGCCAGGCGGGTATTGAGTTCGGTAAAGCGGTCCCATTCATCCATGCGGCGGATGCCGCTGCGGTTGCCTGCGAAGTGGCCGGCGATGGTTTGCCAATCGCTGCCCAGCGAGGTGATGCCGGCCATGCCGGTGACGACAACGCGCTTCATCAGCACAGGCCTCCATTGACGGCCAGAACCTGCCGGGTGATGTACGAGGCTTCCGCCGACATCAGGAAATTCACTGCGCCGGCCACCTCTTCAGGGGTGCCCATGCGCTGTGCGGGGATCATTTTCATCATTTCTTCCACCGGCACGTTTTCATCGAGCATGGCTGTGTCGATCAGGCCGGGTGCGACACAGTTGACGGTGATCTTGCGCTTGCCCAACTCGATCGCCAACGCCTTCGCCGCGCCGATCAACCCGGCCTTCGAGGCGCTGTAGTTGACCTGACCGCGATTGCCGATCAAGCCGGACACCGACGTGATGCAAACGATTCGCCCGGCGGCGCGACGACGGATCATCGGCATCATCACCGGGTGCAGCACGTTGTAGAAACCGTCGAGGTTGGTGCGCATCACCACATCCCAATCATCCTCGCTCAGCGCCGGAAAAGCACCATCACGCGTCAGCCCGGCATTGAGCACCACGCCGTAATAGGCGCCATGGGTGTCGACGTCGGCCTCCAGGATGGCTTTGCAACCGGCGCGGTCGGACACGTCAAATTGCAGGATGCGCGCATTGCCACCCAAGGCCTCGATTTCGCCTTGAACGGCTTGGGCGTCCGCCAGGCCACTGCGGCAATGCAGCACGATGTCATGGCCGGCCCGGGCCAGGCGCAGGGCGATGGCACGGCCGATACCACGGCTGGAGCCGGTGACCAGTACGGATTCAGTCATGACTGGACTCCTTCGGATTCGTGAAGATATTGAGCCGCCTGCGGCGGGCGATACACGTTCAGTCGGGCGCTGGCGTGTATGCCGGGTGCGTTGATGTGGCACTCGAACACGCCCATGCCGTTGTCGTCTTCCAGCGAGCGGATGCCATGGAGCGTCAGTTCGGTGCCGGCCGGGAAGCGGTCGACGTTGCATTCGAACTTGCGAGAACCGAGCAAAAAGCCCAGCTGCGTTGCATCGCCGCGCTGGCGCGCGTGGCAACCGGCGAAGGCCGCGACGCTCTGGGCCATCAGTTCGATGCCGACCCAGGCCGGCAGGCTGCCGTCGGGGAGGTTGAACAGCCCGTCGGGCTTGACCCTGAGGCGGGTATGGATCTGCTCTTCGTCGAATGCCAGGATCTGATCGATGAGGATCATGTCGCCAGCATGGGGTAGCAGTTCGGCGAGCGGCCAGTCAATCATGGGGCGTCTCCGATAATCAGGCTGACGTTGTTGCCCCCGAAGGCAAAGGAATTGCTCATCAGGTAGCGAGGTCCAGTGGACGCCAGGCGATCGGCGGGAGTCACCCATTGCAGCGCCGGCAGTTGGGGATCGGGTTGGCCATCCCAGACATGCGGGGGCAGCTTGTGCTGGCGGTTGTCGTCACTCAGGCACAACCAGCAGAACGCGGCTTCCAGTGCGCCGGCCGCGCCCAGGGTGTGACCGGTCATGGGTTTGCTCGAGGAACAGGGCACGCCAGCCGGGAACAGCGCGGCTACGGCATGGCTTTCCATGGCGTCGTTGTGGGGGGTGGCGGTGCCATGCAGGTTCAGGTAGGCGACTTGCTCAGGCCGCAGCCTGGCCCGGCTCAACGCCTTGCGCATCGCCTGTTGGGCGCCCCGGCCAGTGGGCTCCGGCGCGGAAATGTGGTGCGCATCGGAACTGGCGCCACTGCCGAGCAGGGCAATCGGTCGGCTGTCGCCAGGCTGCCTGCTCATCAGGAACAGCGCGGCGGCTTCGCCGATATTGATGCCATCGCGGTTCACCGAAAACGGATTGCAGCGTTGCCCGGACACCGCTTCGAGTGCCGAGAAGCCGTTGAGGGTCAACTTGCACAATGTGTCGACGCCGCCGCACAGCACCACGTCGCAGACACCCAGGTCGAGCAGGCGCTGGGCACTCATCAATGCTCGTGCGCTGGAGGTGCAGGCGGTGGAAATCACATAGGCCGGGCCGCTTACTTGCAGCCAGTCGGCGAGAAAATTCGCCGGTGCGCCGAGCTCCTGTTGCTGGTAGTCGTATGCGGCCGGGAATTGTCCTTCGCGCACGTAACGGGCCAGGCCCTGGCTGGCTTCGTCGATGCCCGACGTGCTGGTGCCCAGCACAATGCCGATGCGGTCGCGGCCGTAGGTCTGGATGGCCTGATCGATGTCGCGGCGAATTTGCAGCGCGGCCTCCATCAGCAATTGATTGTTGCGGCTGCGCTGGCGGGTCAGCTCTGCGGGAATCGGCACCCGTTCGCCAGGGACCGCGCCCACCGGCAATGACCGTTCCGGCACCCAACCGGCCTCGCTGCGCATGCCAGAGCAATCGCCGGCGAACAGGTTGCGAGCCACTTCAAGCTTGTCGCGCCCCAGGGCGCAGATGACGCCCAGGGCATTGAGGTAGGCGGTCATGGCGCGTCACCGCTCAGGGGCGTGATTTGGTACTTCGGGCCTTTGGGCAGGTTCAATTCGAAGCTCAGCGGTTGTGAGTAACGGACATCCCAGCGCGCTGGCAGCGAGCGTTGCGCCCCGTGTTGCCACGCGCCTGGATAGTTGCCAGGCAGTTCATTGCTGGGGGTCAGTGCAAACAGCAACGCGGCGAACAGCTCCCGGGCTTCCGGGTTGGGCGGCAACAGGCCATCGGCGTGCCAATGGCCATCGATGAGTTTCTGACGGGCTTGCGGGATGCCCAGCAAGTCCATCATCGACCAGCGTATGGCAGGGCCTTCACGCTGGATGACTAAGACCCAGTCCTGGCGTTGTTCGGCCTGCAGGCGCTGGATGTGCAGTTGCAGCGGCAACGCCACGCTCGGGGTCTGCGCGGGCAGCGGCGCCTGGCTCGCACAGGCGCCCAGCAGCAGGATGCAGCCGAGCAGCAGAACTCGAATCATCAGGCACACCCTTCAACGGGCTTGCGCAGCACGTTGCTCAAGTCGCTCATGTCGCATCCCTTGCACAGAGTTCAGACAACATCCGCAGTCGGCGTTTCGGTTCGGCGACGAACGGATTGCGCTCGTCCCAGGCATAGCCGGCGAGGATCGAGCTGATCATGCGGCGGATTTCCGCATTGCCATCCGGGTAGTAAATCACGTCCTGGAAAGTCCCGGCGTACCAGCCTTCGACGTAGCAGCGGAACGTATCGACCCCACGCTTGAGCGGTTCGGCAAATTCACGCTGCCAGTCCACGGACTCGCCTTGCAGCTGACGGTGCAGCACCCCGGCGGCCATGCTCGCCGAGCGCATGGCGATGGTCACGCCAGAGGAAAACACCGGGTCGAGGAATTCCGCCGCATTACCCAGCAACGCAAAACCAGGCCCGTGCAGGGTTTTCACGTTGGCGGAGTAACCGCCGATGGTGCGTGCTGGCGTGTCCCACACGGCGTTGTCCAGTACCCCGGCCAGGCTGGGTGTCTCGGCGATGAAGCCGCGCAGGCAATCGTCGAGGTTATCGCTGCGACCTTGGAAATGCTCCGCCGCGGCCACTACGCCGACCGAGCAGCGGCCCTTGCTGAATGGAATGGTCCAGAACCAGACGTCACGCTGGACAGGGTGGGTGGTGATGAGGATCTTGGTGCGATCGAAATCCGGGTGGTCGATGTGATCTTCGACATGGGTGAACACCGCCTGGCGCAGCGGAAAATTCGACGGTGCTTCAAGGTCGAGCAAGCGCGGGAGGACGCGCCCGTAACCGCTGGCGTCGAGCATGAAGTCAGCCTCGATGCGGTACTCGCTGCCGTCTTCGCGCCGCACGCCCAGCAGCGGTTTGGCCTGATCGATATCGACGCTGACAATGGTTTCGCCATAGCGGATTTCCACGCCTTGCAGTGCGGCCTGGTCGGCCAGCAATTTGTCGAAATCCGCGCGCTGGACCTGAAAAGTCGTCGGCTTGCCCTGAGTGAATGTGTCGCCGAAATCAAAGGTGCTGTAACGCTCGCCCCAGGCAAATGCGGCCCCGGTTTTCAGTTGGAAACCCGCCGCGTTGACGGCGTCGAGCATGCCCGCTTCTTCGACGAAATCCAGGCAATGCGACAACAGGCTTTCGCCGATGGAAAACCGCGGGAAATGCTGGCGCTCGATCACCAGCACGTCATGTCCCTTGCGTTTGAGCAGCGCGGCGGCGATGGCGCCCGATGGACCTGCGCCTATGACCACGATCTGGCGACGTTGCATTTCAACGGTTGGCATGGGGGCTCCTTGCCTGGGCGGCAGCTATCAAGGGGATCCGATGCATGCCGGCCAGTGCCGGCAGCAGGGTCGCGATCAGGCCCATCAGCATCAACGCAAAGTACAGCGCCGGGCTGATGAGTTGTTGTTGCAGCAGCAGGTTGAGAAAGACGATCTCGCTCAAGCCACGAATGTTCAGCAATACGCTTTCACGCCAGCGGCTGGCGCCCTGGAACGAGGCGCCGGCCCAGCCAAGGCCGAGCCAGTTGCCGAGCAGCTTGCTGGCAATCGGCAACAGCAGCAGGGCAGCCAGTTGCACCCAGCCGAGGCTGTCCAGCGCGCTGTGCACGTTGATCTGGACGATACCGAAGGTGAGTATCAGTGGAATGGCGATGTATGTCTGCAAGCGGCTCATCCAGATCGCCGGCAACGGCAGGACCAGCGGTGCCTTGAGTGCCGCCATGATCAATACGTAACCGATACCGAAGATCAAGGCATTGAGCTTGTAGTGTTCGGCGACCACCAGCAGTGCGAAAAAGCCCAGGCTGTACAGCCAGGTTTGACGCAGGCCCAGCAGCCGCAGGAGCACGGGCAGGCAGGCCCCGGCTAAGGGTAGCAACAGGCTGCTCAGGTGCAGGCTGCCCTGGGCGAAGGCGAACAGGGTCCAGCAAGTCAGGTCGATGATGATCGCCGTCTGCACCAGGCGCCGGGTGGCGGCGTGCGGGTAGGCGATGTGCCGCAGGTACAGGTACAACACCGGGATCGCGGTAATGGCGAACAGCAGGCCGACCGCCAGCGAGCTTATCCAGGGTTGCGCAGGCAGCAGCCAGATCGCCGTGGCCAGGCCGCAGGCAAAAGGAACGCCGAAACTCGGCAGGGCGATCTTCAGGCTCTGGCGGTCCAGTTGCAGGTCGATCACATCGCTGAGGATGTAACCCAGCAGCAGCGCGAAGCTCAGGCTGTAGAGGTTCTTCAGCCACGCCGGTGACACCAGCGCCGCGCCGCTCAGTTGCCAGTGCGGTTCAATCCAGAAGTACATCAGCAATGGCAAGCCGAGGGTCGCCAGCAACAATTGGCTGACGATCGGAATCAGGCCGAAATGACGTCCGATCCGGGTTACTACGGCGAACAGTACCAGGGCCATCGCCCAGAACAGCGCAATCATCATGCGGTTGGCTCCGTGAGGCTGGCGGCATGCACCTGGCGACCGGCCCAGGGCGCGAGCAGGAAGCTGAAGATCAGGCCCAGACTCACCGACAGGCCGAAGTTGCTCACCGCTGGCGTGCTCGACACCGCCAGCAGGCCGAACGACAGCCAGGTGGTCAGTGCCGCCAGCAAAGTGCCCAGCAGGCTCACGGCGGCGCCACCGACCTGTTCACGCATGAGGATGGCGTAGTCGACGCTGATCGCCGTCACCAGCAGCAGGCCGAACAGGCTGAACAGCGTCAACGGCTGCCCCAGCCAGCCCAGACAGGCCAGGCTGCACAGTGCCGCCAGTAATGGCAGGGAGACGATGCGCAGCGCGCCGCCAAGACCGAACGGCAGGGCAAGCACCAGCACGATCAGCACGCAGGAGGCGAGTTTCAGCTCTGCGGCACTGATTTGGGTGGCGGCGAACACGCTGTTGAGCTCGCCCAGCCGATCCACCAGTTGCACACCTGGCAAATCCTCGGCCTGTACCCGCAACAGGCCCGGATTGTTCAGGCCCTGCAAGCTGACCATCGCCGCCACGCCGTCAGCGGTCGGCCCCAGCCACAACAGGCGATAAGGCTCGGCCAACGGCCCGACCAGGGCGCTGTCGATGTCTTCGACGGGCAGTGCCTGCAATTGGCTCAACTCTGCTTGCAGCGCCTGTGCCGGTACGCCCACCTCGAGCAACGGCTGCCAGAACGCCGGCAATCTGCCCAGCGCCTCGCGCACCTTGCGTTGTTCGCTGGGCGGGCTGACCAGTTGATTGAGCGACAGGTAACCCTGGAGTTTTTCCAGGTTGACCAGCTGATCCAGGCGTTCACTCAAGGCGCTCTGGCGTTCGAGCAATTGCTGCTGGTCGGCCGCCTGCACCAGGAAGAACTGGCTGGTGGGTTGATAGCCCGTGATTCGCGCAATGGTCTGCGCCTCGTCAGTCAACTGCTGCGGGGCGCCCACCCACTGGCGGATGTCGTTGCGGGTCTCGAGCTGCACCAGGCCGCCGGCACAAAAGGCGATCAACAGCGCCAGCAGTACCGGCGTGCTCAAATGCCTGAGCAGCGCCTCGCGCCGGCCCAGTAAAAATTCGCACAACCGCAGTGGCCATTGCGCCGGGCGCAGTTCGGCCCCCTTGAGCAGCGCCGGCAGCAGGCATACCGCGGACAAATAGGCACCCAGCAGGCCCGCCGCCGAGAACACGGCGATCTGGGTCAACGCTGGGAAGGGCGTCCAGGCCAGGGCCAGGTAGCCGATGACGCTGGTGACCAGGCTCAGGGTCAGGCCCGGCAAGGTCAGGCGTAGCGCCGGCCAGCTGTGCCAGGGTTTCAGGCTCCAGCTCTTGGACAGGTAATGCAACGGGTAATCGACGGCGACACCGATCAGGCTCGAACCCAACACCAGCGTCATCACATGCATGTGGCCGAACAGTGCCACACAAGCCACTGCACCGAACAGCATGCCCACCAGCACCGGGACAAACGCCAGCAGGACACGCCAGCGGCGGAAGGCCAGCAACAGCAGCAACAGGATCCCGACGGTGGCACCACCGCCCACCCAGGTCATCTCGCGGGAAGCCTGGCGCTGGCCGTTGGCCGCGTACAGCAAACCACTCGCGGCGAGCAGTTGCCCGTCGACCCGGGCGGCTTGCTCACGGCTGTGCTGCAGCAGGTCGGCCACTTGCAGTGGCAGGTTCATGTCGAAAGCATTGCCGGTGGCACGCGCCCGCAGCAGCACCCAGTGCTTGCCATCCGCTTCGGCAATCAAGGCGCCACTGCCAATGTCCAGTTGCACGGCACCGTGCTGTGGCTGGCTGTTCTGAATGCGCCCGGTCAGGCCCAGCCAGTCATCCTGGCTCGGCACCAGGCTGAAACCGGTGAAGGGGTCAAACAGCGCCTGCACCCGTTGCTGGATAAAGGCATCGGGGTGTTCGATCAACTGCTCGCGATCTTCTGCCGCAAGCATGGCCAGTCGGCCTTGCAGCAGTTGCGTGCGCAAGGCAGGCAAGTCGGCTTGCAGATTCCATTGGACCTTGTCGAACAGGCCGCTGGCTTGCCATTGATCGCCCAGTGTCTGCGCCATGGCAATGGCTTGCTGGCGATCGGTGTGGCCAACCAGTACCAGTATTTCGCGGTTCAGCGGTTCCTGCATGCGTTGTTCGGCACGCAGTTCCAGCGCATCCGGCGCGGTGCCGGGCACCAGCTCCATCAGGTTGGCCGACAGCGGGGCGCCGTCGCGCCATTGCCAGCCGGCGAGCGCCAGCACTGCCAGCAGCAGGATCAGGAACAGCCACGGCAGCCTGCGTTCACTCGGCAAAGTCATGCTGCTCCGTGTCGCTCAACGGTTGCGCGCCGGTGCTGTCCAGCATGCGCAGCAGCGTGCTGTCACCCTGGGTTTCCAGCAGTTCGATGCTGTGCACCAGTTCGCCGCCGGTGATGTTGATCTGGTTGAACACCTGCTTGAGCAGCATCGAGCGTGGCGTCAATGTCAGTGTCCAGTCATGGGCATCGCCACTGAGCGCCAGCTCGAAATCCCGTTGCAATCCACTGCTGTCGCCTTGCAGGACAGCCAGGAACAAGCGGTTCTGTTCGGCACCGGCTCCCTTGGCCGGCAACATCTGCCAGCCGCTGGCATCACGCCGGGCGATGCCTGTGGGGGTGATGCGGTAGTCCTGTTGCAACGGCGTTTTCAGCAGCCACAGCAACCCGTGGTTCTTCGCCAGGACGAAACTGCCCTTGCTGGTCAGTGGCTGGGGCAGGGCACGCAGGCGTTTTTCCTGGATGAAGTTGCCATGGATGACATCGGGCCTGGCCAGTTGCTCGCTGAGCTGCTGTAGATCGAAGGCGTTGGCCAGCCCAGGAATGCCCAGTAACACCCAGAACACTGTAGGCGCGAGCATGCTCGCGAAAAACCTGAGGGCACCGCGGGGTGACAGGCGCCCAGCGTCATCGTTAGCGACCATCGCGAGCAGGCTCGCTCCTACAGGGCCGGAAATCATGGTAAGGCCCTCGCCACGGCGTCGGTAAATACCTTCGGCGAGGCCAATTGCATTTCGCGATTGCTCATGTCGACGGCGACCTGTACCGAAACGCCGCGGGTCAGGCGTTCGCCGGTTTCCAGGTCGCTGATCAGGTAGTTGATCTTCAACCGGTTTTCCCACTCCACCAGATTGGCGCGCACGTTGAGTGTCTGGCCGAACTGTGCGCCGCGTATGTAGCGCAATTGCAGGTCGATCACCGGCCACGCATAGCCCGATTCGGACATTGCCGTGTAGTTGTGGCCGATCTTGTCCAGCAAGGCGCAGCGGGCGATTTCCAGGTATTTGACGTAATGGCCGTGCCAGACGACGTTCATCCTGTCGACGTCGAAGAACGGCACGAGGATTTGCGTATCGGTGTAGAGCACTCCCTTGCTACGCATGCAGCCTCCAGTGTTGTGCGGCGATACGTTGCAGGCACAGGCGCAATTCGCCTTCCAGCGCACGGTCTTCGATAACCGGCGGGAAATCCTTGGCCAATGCTTCATGCATGGCCGCGAGGGCCGGTGGCAGCGGCCGCGCATCCTCGGCCTGGGCGCGCAACCACACCCCCTGGTTGGCGGCCAGCAAGGTGGCGGCGGCGACCTGTTCGGTCAGCTCCAGCACGCGGATCGCATCACGGGCGGCGATGGTGCCCATGCTCACCTTGTCCTGGTTGTGGCATTCGGTGGAGCGCGAGAAAACGCTGGCAGGCATGGTGTTTTTCAGTGCTTCGGCGGTCCAGGCGCTGGCGCCGATCTGCACGGCCTTGAAGCCATGGTTGAGCATGGCGCGGTCGGCCGTGGCCCCGGACAGGTTGCTGGGCAAACCGTGGTTGTAGCGTTCATCCACCAACAGGGCGAGTTGTCGATCCAGCAGGTCGGCGACGTTGGCCACCAGGTTCTTCAGGCTGTCCATGGCAAACGCGATGTGCCCGCCGTAGAAGTGTCCGCCATGCAGCACGCGCTCGGCTTCGGCATCGATGATCGGGTTGTCGTTGGCACTGTTGAGTTCGATTTCAATGAACGGACGCAGCCAGTTCAGGCTGTCGGCCAGCACGCCGAGCACATGCGGGGCGCAACGCAGCGAGTAGCGGTCCTGCAGGCGATGCAGCGGCGCGGTCGGCGCATCGATGGCCAGGTCCTTGCGCAACCAGGCGGCGACCTGCATCTGTCCGGGGTGTGGCTTGGCGGCGAACAGGCGCTCGTCGAAATGTTCCGGGTTGCCTTGCAGCGCTACCACATTCAGCGCGGTGATACGCGTGGCCAGTTGCAGCAGATAATCGGCGCGGGCGTAGGCCAGGCAGGCGAGCCCGGTCATTACGGCGGTACCGTTCATCAGTGCCAGGGCTTCCTTGGGACGCAGCACCAGCGGCTGCCAGCCGAGCTCGCGGTGCACATCGGCGGCTTGCCGACGTTCGCCGCGATACATCACTTCCCGTTCGCCGGACAGCGTGGCGGCGACGTATGACAGCGGTGTCAGATCACCGCTGGCGCCGACCGAACCTTCTTCCGGAATCAATGGCAGGATGTCGTGTTCAAGGAAGGCTTGCAGGCGTTCGAGCAGCTCCACGCGCACCCCGGAGACACCCTGGCAGAGCGACTGCAAGCGTGCTGCCAGCACCGCGCGAGTGGCTTGCGCGTCAAGCAATTTGCCCAGGCCGCAACCGTGGAAGGTATACAGATGACGCGGCAATGCCTCGACGTGATGCAACGGCACCGCAACCACGCACGAATCGCCGTAGCCGGTGGTCACGCCATAGATCACCCCTTCCTTGTCGAGCAGGGAATCGAGGAACTGCGCACCTTTGGCAATGCGCTGGCGGAACTGCGGGTCGCCCTGCAACTGCGTAGGCGCCTGGCGGTTGGCCAGGGCCAGCACATCGTCGATGCGCAAGGGGCGTTCGCCGAAGATTACAGGCTCAAGCGTTGGCGTCGTCATCGGTCTTCCAGAAAGGGTAAAAGTTGAACCATTGGCCAGGCGCTTGGAGGCAATAGTGACTCAGGCGCTCGGCATAGCGGGAGGCCCACTGATGAATGACCTGTTCACGGTCGCTGCGTTTCCAGGTGATCGCGTCAGCGAAGGGCTCAAGGGTCAGGCGATAGTCGCCATCGGGCTTCTTCAGGCACAGCAGCAGGTTGACCGGGCATTTCAGCAGCCCGGCCAGCAACCACGGTCCTTGCGGGAATCTTGCCGGATGACCAAGAAAATCCACGGTCACGCTACGCCCGCCGTGCAGTGGCACGCGGTCGCCGGCAATGGCCAGCCATTCACCGCGTTCCAGGCGTTCGTGCAGTTGCAGCATGATCACCGGGTCCAGTTCACTGACCTGGATCAGGCGCAGATTGGTTGCACCGGCTTCCCCCAACAAACGGTTGAACCGCTCGGCGTGCTTGGTGTGCACCAGCACGTTCATGGTGACCTTTTCACCGATCTCCGCCAGTGCGCGGCAGACTTCGAGGTTGCCCAGGTGTGCCCCCACCAGCATTTGCCCGCGCGTGCCACGCAACTGGTTACGCAGCAGCGCCGGGTCGATGATTTCGATCTGCTCGATGCTCAGCTTGCCGTTCCACACATCGAGTTTGTCGAGCAGGGAGTCGGCGAAGGCCATGAACTGGCTGAACACCCGCCAATGGCTCGGGCGCAGTTCGTCGCGACCGCTCCAGTCGGCGAGCCGTTGCTGGTACTGCCAGGCGCTTTGACGGGCGCTGCGGCCGAACAGGAAAAAGTACAACACGATGCCGTACAGCAGGGGGCTCAGCAGTCGACGCCCAAGCACCCTGGCGGCGACCGCGGTGAATTTCATCAGCCAGAAGCTGCCGCGTTCCTCGCGGTCGGCCCAGTGTTGCTTGTCGGTGTTCATGTTCGCCACCGTCGCCAGAGGATCACCGGCGAGCGCAGCAGCATGCCGAAGAACAACCGAGTGTGCATGCTGGTTATCAGCACGTTGTCGTGAAACATGCGGAAATGCGAAACACCGTCCAGCGGGTAATGAACCCTGGTTTGCAGCCATTGCATCGGCTGGCCGCGCCAGGCCAGGCGAACGAGGATGTCCGAGTCGAAGTCCATGCGCTTGCCGATTTTCGCCGATTCGATCAGCGCCAGGACCGCAGGCAAGGGATAGAGGCGATAGCCGCACATGGAGTCGCGAATCTGCAGCGACAGGGTGTTGATCCAGACCATTACATGGGTCAGGTAGCGGGCATACAAACGACCCTTCGGCACGCTGTCGTCATACAGCGGATAGCCGCAGATCACGGCGTCGGGATGGGCGCGGGAAAGTTCGACAAAGCGTTGCACATCCTGCAGGTCGTGCTGGCCGTCGGCGTCCACCTGCAGGGCGTGGCTGAAACCCAGGCGCGAGGCTTCGCGCAGACCGGTCATCACCGCGCCGCCCTTGCCCTGGTTGGCGGCGAGGCGGATCAGGTGCACGTTGTCGCGCTGCGCCAATTGATCGAGCACCCTGGCACAGGCCGGGCTGCTGGCGTCGTCCACCAGGATGCACGGCAGGTGGTTGGCGAGCAGCGCATCGACGACGGTGCTAATGGCGGTTTCGTGGTTGTAGACCGGAATGACGGCGCAGGGGTTATGCATGCCCGTCCTCCAGCAAGATCCGCCCGCTGGAGCAGGTGGCGGTTTCGTTGCGATAGGCGAAATACAGTTTGCCGCGGGCCGGGTCAAAGCGCAGGTGCAACTGCACTTCGTCGCCGGGACGCACCAGTTGCTGGAACTTCAGCACTTCCATGCCGGCGAATTTCGGCGGCAGGTTCATCCGCTGCTGGCCCAGGTGCAGCGCCCACTCCACCTGTACCACACCGGGCAACACCGGTGCCGTGGGAAAATGCCCACTGAAGTAGGCCAGGTCCGGCGGCACGGCCAGTTGCAGGCTCCACTCGCCGTTGGCTTCGACCTGTTCCAGCACCTGCGGCGCCTTGGGCCGTGGTGCCAGCAGCAGGGCTTCGACGTCGGCCTGGGGCAGTTTGCCCTGGGCGTTCAGCGGCATTTGTTGCAGCAGTCGCCAGCGCCTGGGCAAGGCCAGGGCTTCACAATGCAGGCTCAGGTGTTGGCGCAGTTGTTCCGTGAGTGTGCGTCGACCCTGATTGCGCAGCACATGCAAGCCCTCGTCTGTCAGGACCAGCAACGCCCCCAGCGAGGCGCGGTTTTCCTGGACCACACCCAGGCGCGCTTCAGCCACCCAGTCGTGGGCCATCAGTGCCTGCTCCAGCATCGGCAGCGAGATCCGTTTCTCTTCCAGCTTGACGATCCGGTCCAGCCGTCCCAGCAGTTCGAAGCGGCCGTCAGAGGCGATTCGCGCGGCATCGGCCGTGTGCTCGATATGGCCGTCGGGCAGATAGGGCGAGGCGATGAGCAAGGCACCCTCATGGTCCTGGCTCAACCGGACATCGGCAAAGGGCTGCCACAGGGACTGACCCTGCCGCCAGGCGATGCCGCCGGTTTCCGAACTGCCGAAAATTTCCGTCGGCCATTGGTGCAGGCGCTCATGCAGACGCTGCGCCGCCTCGGCGGGCAGCGCGCCACCGGAAGAAAATACCCGTCGCACTGCGCTCAGCGCCGGCCAGTCGAGGTTATCGCCCATGCGCTTGAGCAAGGCCGGGCTGGCCACCCAGGCGAAGGCCGGGTGTTCGCGACTGGCGCGCTGCAAGTCCTCCGGGAAGGCCAACTGTCTGCGAACGAACGGACGCCCCGCACACAGCGGCCACAGCACCCGGAACAGCAGGCCATAGATGTGCTGGGTGGCGACGCTGCCAATGATACAGGCCGACCCCAGGTCTGCGCCCCACAGCTGTTCCAGGGCCTGGACTTCATTGACCAGTTGGCGCAGGTTTTTTTCGATGCGCTTAGGTTCGCCGCTGGAGCCAGAGGTGCACAGGCTTAGCGAGCAGCCCTCCAGGTCAAGGGCGGCGGCGCCAAGGGGTGGGTCCTGGTAATCGCCAAGGTGTGCATCGTCGGGCTGATCGGTGAGCCATAAATCGACTTCATCGGACCAGCGCTGGCGGGTCTGCGGTTGCAGGTCGGCCGGCAGCAACACGCCGACCCCGGCACGCCAGGCGCCCAACAGGGCAATTGCCAGGTCGGCGGCATCCTCAAGATGCACGGCAATACGCCGCACGCCCCGGGTTTGCAGGCCGGCGGCCAGGCGCAGGGCCTGTTCGCGCAGTTGTGCGTGATCGAGCTGCGGTGCGGCCGTCACGGCACGCTGCGGCTCGGCCTTGAGCAGCAGATGCTCAAGTGTTATCCAGTTCATGGGCGGCCTCGTACCCGTTGTCGTATTAGCCATTCGATGGCAAACATCAGGCCTATCAATCCGTAGGAGATCAGGCCGGTGTACAGCATCCACCAGCTCAGGGGTGCCCACAGGGTCAGCGCTGCAGCGCAGATCCCGTTGCACAGAAAAAATACGCACCAGGCGATGGTCACCCGGCGGGTGTAGCGGATGGCCTTGACCGGCAAATGCGCTTCGCGCAGGCGGGCCAGGCGTTCGACCATTGGCGGGCCGTACTTCAGGCTCAACCCGAACAACCCCAGCATGAAGCCGCTGATCAGCACCGGATACCAGCGCAGCAGCAGCGGACTGTCGAACAGCGCCAGCAACAGGCAGAACAGGATGGCCACGCAAGCCATCCAGGAACTGCCTGGCCGTCGCTTCCCGGTCAGCGCGCGGGCCAGCCACAGGCTGCCCAGCAGCAGCCCGAACTGCCACGGCGCGAAATGCTCCATGCCGAAATACACCGCAAAAGGGTATAGCAGGCCCGCCAGCAGCAAGCCGAGGCCGATCAATCGACTCATGCGGCCGGTTGAACCAGACGGTAGACCGCCTCGACCACGTCGCTGACGGTACGCACCGACTTGAATTCTTCGGCGGCGATTTTCTTGCCGGTCTGGCGCTTGATGTGATCAATCAGATCGACCGCATCGATGCTGTCGATTTCCAGGTCCTGATACAGGTTGGAGTCAAGGCTCACCCGCTCGGGGTCTAGTTCGAACAGCTCGACCAAGGCATCGCGCAGGGTGTTGAAAATGTCGTCACGAGTTTGCATGGTCCGGTCTCAAGCTGCCTGTTTTGCAGTGACGAAGGCCGCAAGGCTCGCCACGTTACTGAAGTGATTGCGCGTGTCCTTGGCGTCGGCATCGATCTTGATGCCGTATTTTTTCTGGATGGCCAGGCCGAGTTCCAGGGCGTCCACCGAGTCCAGGCCCAAGCCTTCGCCGAACAGGGTCTGATCGTCGCCGATGTCCTCGGCGCTGATGTCTTCGAGGCCAAGTGCGTCGATGATCAGCAGTTTAATTTCACGGTTCAGATCGCTCATCTTCGGCGAGCTCCTTAATAAAGTAAGAATGCAAATAATCGTTGAGCTTGCGCGAGGCCTGAGGTGGCGGACCTAGCGCTGCGAAGGCCTGGGGGTCTATATCGGCCCCAACGCGGAAACTGAAGTGTACGCGGCGCTTGGGGATGCGATACCAGGGTTCGGCCTTGGTCAGCGTGGTCGGGCTGACCTTGATCACCACGGGGGTGAGGATTTTCGCACCGCGCACGGCAATTGCCGCTCCCCCCCGATGAAAGGCGGGCGCCTGGCCCGGCTGGGTGCGTGTGCCTTCGGGAAAGATGATCAGGGTCTGGCCCTGTTTCAGCGCATCGGCGGCGGCATCGAGCATGTCCATGCTGCCATCATTGCTGATGTATTCGGTGCGGCGCAGGGGCGTGCGGGTGAACGGGTTATCCCAAAGGCTTTTCTTGACCACGCAGTTGGCGTGGGGAACCTGCCCGATCAGGAACACCACATCGATCAGCGAGGGGTGATTGGCAATGATCATCTGGCCCGGCCGCCCGAGTTTTTCCGCACCTTGAATCTCGTAGGTCAGCACCCCGGCGCGGGCCATGAAGCGGACGAAAAGCCAGAAACAGCGGCTGACGGTCTGGCGGGCCCGCAGCCGGTGGGTCTGGGCATCACCCGGCAGGCAGGCAAGCAGAGGGAAAATCACCAGGCGCAGGCAGAGGCCGCCCAACCCGAACAGGGCAAAGCTCGCTGCAGTGGCCAGCAGGCGCCAGTAATAGGCATCGCGGTTTTTTTCAGTCACAGGTTGCGTTGCCAGGTCCATACACGATTTTTCCAGGCATGTTGGCAGGTGTCATGCGGGCCCAACAGCGTGCGCAACAGATTCAACGCGTGGGGCCAGCGAGCTTTGGACAACGCATCCGGGGCGCTGTTCAGGGTCAACCGCCAGTCATTGCCCGGGGTAATCAGCAGGCCGACGGCGTAAGGGAAGGGCACATCGTCGATCCAGGCTGAATAGGCCTGTGGCGGTTGCTCCTCGGTGACCACCAGCAATACCGCGGGCGAGCCTTCCGCCAGCAGGGCCGCGGCCTCCAGCATGCCGTTCTCGAGGCCGTCGCCGGCGGCGGCCAGGGCGGTCATTTCGCTGGTTTCACCGCGCATGATCGACCACAGGCCGATGATCGCGTTATGCACTGACAGGCTGAACTGGGTTGGCGACAGGGGCTGGTCGACGGCCAGGTCGCTGAGAATGTCGAAGGTACGCGGGGTTTCGCCGTGACGGGAAACAAAAACCAACGGCAGGTCCTGACGACCTTCGGCCAATGGCCAGCCGACACTGAATGCCATTCGCGCCAGACGGCTGAGCCGCCGCCGCTGCATGGCCGGCAGGAACGAAACATCGGGTGCGGCATCGCTGGCCGGCAACATCAATGGTTGTCGGCACCAGGCCTGCCAGTCATCCACGCTTTCAAGCCCCGGGGCCCAAGCGCGCCACTGGGCGATGTTGAAATTGATCACAGACATTCAATCCCGCCCTTGCGGGCTTCCTGATGCGGTGAGTGGCGCAATGCACGGCACACCCTGCGGGGCGCTTGGCGCCGAGTGGTGCGCATTATCCCGGTGCGACGAACGCGTAGCAAATACTGGTTACGTTTTGCTCACTGAGATGTACCCATCAGTTCGAAAATACTGAACGTTTGGCAATTATTTACATTTTCATCGGGCCGTCTGTCGGTTCAAGCCACGGCTCACACAGATACCAGAGGCGTTTTCTGCAAGAAAAAGCTTCTGACTGCGTAGTCCCGTTGCCTGCGAGGTAGCGAAGCCATGCCGTGCACCACTACACTCGGTCATTCTTTGGTACACGGAGGTTTTGCAATGCGGCGCGTGGTGTTCAATCAGAAAGGTGGCGTGGGCAAATCCAGCATCGCCTGCAATCTGGCGGCGGTCAGTGCCAGCGAGGGCTATCGTACCCTGTTGGTCGATCTCGATGCCCAGGCCAACTCCACTCAGTACCTGACGGGACTCACCGGTGACGATATCCCGATGGGCATTGCCGATTTCTTCAAGCAGACCTTGTCTTCCGGGCCTTTTGCCAAGAAGAACCAGGTCGATATCTACGAAACGCCGTTTGACAACCTCCACGTCATCACCGCCACCGCCGAGCTGGCCGACTTGCAGCCCAAGCTTGAGGCCAAGCACAAGATCAACAAGCTGCGAAAGTTGCTCGAAGAGCTCGACGGGGATTACGACCGGATCTACCTGGATACACCGCCGGCCCTGAATTTTTATGCGGTTTCTGCATTGATTGCCGCCGATCGTGTGCTGATTCCCTTTGATTGCGATAGCTTCTCCCGTCAGGCGCTTTATGGCCTGCTGGCCGAAATAGAAGAACTGAAAGACGACCACAATGAAGGGCTGGAAGTCGAAGGCATCGTGGTCAACCAGTTCCAGGCCCGTGCGAGCCTGCCCCAGCAAATCCTTGACGAACTGATCGCCGAGGGCCTGCCGGTACTACCGGTGTACCTGGGCAGCTCGGTGCGCATGCGCGAATCCCATCAGGCCAACATGCCGCTGATCCATCTCGATCCGCGGCACAAGTTGACGCAGCAGTTCGTTGAATTGCACAACCTGCTTGAAAACGCCTGATTCCCAAGGGCAAAACGAAAACACTGTGGGAGCGAGCCTGCTCGCGAAGGCGGGAGTTCAGTCAACAGAGACGTTGGATGTGAATCCCTCTTCGCGAGCAGGCTCGCTCCCACATTTGGTTTTCGGATGGCCTTCAGATCCCCTGGCTACGCAACCAGCTCATCAGCTGCGGTAACGGAAACGCCCCGCTCTGACGCGCCACTTCCCGGCCGTTCTTGAACAGAATCAAGCTCGGAATCGAGCGAATCCCCAGCTGCGCTGACAATTGCTGGTTCGCCTCGCTGTCTAGCTTGGCCAGTCGACACTTGCCCGCCAATTGCCCCGCCGCCTGCTCGAACACCGGTGCGAACGACTTGCACGGTCCGCACCAGTCTGCCCACACGTCTACCAATAGCGGCAGATCGCCCTTGATCTGACTGGCGTAATCGCCTTGCTTGAGCTCGAAGGGCTTGTTCAGCAGGACCTCGGCCTTGCAGCGGCCGCATTTGGGATGGTCGCCCA
>Ga0079986_1014052_pt1 | contig 22437 bp, 22 predicted proteins | sample Hof3ISUMetaT_FD_73496 | JGI IMG/M metagenome (GOLD analysis project Ga0079986, IMG submission 73496) | Enriched soil aggregate microbial communities from Iowa State university to study microbial drivers of carbon cycling -... | ecosystem: Environmental > Terrestrial > Soil > Agricultural land... | reverse complement strand
CTCGCCGCGCCCACCACATACGCGCCGGGTTCGGTCTGTTGAGCGCCGAGGGAGCCGATTAGCAAGACGGTGTCCAGATAGACATGCGGATTGAGCAGCGTCACCGCCAGCGCGCTGAGCATTACCGCTCGCAGCGAGCGCACGGTCTGGTTTTCACCCTGTTGCAGGCTCTGCCTGGAACAGGCCCGGCGCAGCGCCTGACTGCCGTACCACAACAGAAACGCCGCGCCGCCCCAACGGGCAATGGCCAACAGGGTCGGGTTCTGTGCCAGCACCGTCGCCAGGCCAAATACGCCGGCGGCCACCAGCAAGGCATCGCAGGCCACGCAGAGTGCTGCCACCGGCAGGTGATGTTCACGGCGCAGGCTTTGTGCCAATACAAAGGCATTCTGCGTGCCGATCGCCATGATCAGACCGAAGGCCACCAGCAGGCCGTTGATATAGCTTTGCCACATGTCTTTTACTCCGCGTTGGCTGCCAGGTTGCGCAGCACGTGCAGGGCGCGCTCGGCGTCGGCCTGGCCGACGAACAAATGGTCGTGGTAGTAACCGGCGATCACATTGCAGCTGATCCCGGCCTGGCCCAGGGCCGTGGCGAACGCCGCGGTGAGGCCGACGGCTTCAAGGGCCGAATGCACGTTCAGGGTGATCCACGCCGCGACATAGTCGAAGCTCAAGCCCGCCTGCTCGGCGCGGGAGCGTTCGACAATCACGGTCAGGCCTTCCTGCTCGCGAAAGCTGCCGATGATGTCCAGGTCGGCGGGCAATTGGCCGTCGGCCAGGGTGCAGAACACGTACTCGCCGGCATGGAGTTGCGGGCTCATGCTGCGCAATAGCGTTGCCAGGGAAGTTTCGCCAGCCATGGGGGTGATCCTTGTGCAAGAGTTCGTGCTGGCCATTCTCCGGCAGTCACCTGTATAAGAAAAACCAATATTGCTGATCGCTCATTAGGAAAACTGATGTTCGACTATAAATTGCTTTCTGCCCTGGCCGCGGTGGTCGAGCAGGCTGGTTTCGAACGGGCAGCCCAGGTGCTGGGGTTGTCGCAATCGGCCATTTCCCAGCGCATCAAACTGCTGGAGGCGCGGGTCGGCCAACCGGTACTGGTGCGGGGTACGCCGCCGTCGCCAACCGAGATCGGCCGGCGTTTGCTCAACCATGTGCAGCAGGTGCGTTTGCTTGAGCGGGATTTGCAGGCGCTGGTACCGGCGCTGGACGAAGAAGGGCTGCCGGAACGCCTGCGGATCGCCCTGAATGCCGACAGCCTGGCGACCTGGTGGGCCGAGGCGGTGGGGGAGTTTTGCGCGCAACACCACCTGTTGATGGACCTGGTGGTCGAGGACCAGACCGTCGGCCTCAAGCGCATGCGCGCAGGTGAAGTCGCGGCGTGCCTGTGTGCCAGTGAGCGTCCGGTAGCCGGAGCGCGCAGCGTATTGCTCGGCGCGATGCGTTACCGGGCACTGGCCAGCCCGGCCTTCATTGCCCGGCACTTTCCCCAAGGCGTGCGCGCCGAGCAGTTGGCCCGGACCCCGGCGCTGGTGTTCGGCCCGGACGACTTCCTGCAGCATCGCTACCTGGCATCCCTGGGCGTCGATGGCGGTTTCGAACACCATCTGTGTCCGTCGTCCGAAGGTTTTATCCGGCTGACCGAAGCCGGGCTTGGCTGGGGCCTGGTGCCGGAACTGCAGGTGCGCGAGCAACTGGCGCGCGGCGTTTTGCTGGAGCTCTTGCCAGATAAACCGATCGATGTGCCGCTGTACTGGCATCATTGGCGCAATGGCGGTCAGTTGCTGGGGTTGCTGACCGAGCAATTGGTGCGTGCGTCCAGGCAATGGTTGGTGCCCTTGGAGCAGCAATAAGCGTCAAGCTGCAAGCTGCAAGTGAATGGCTTGCGCACCCGTTTTAACTTGCAGCTCGTAGCTTGAAGCTTGCAGCTGCATCCGTAGGAGCAATTCATGAAAATTCTGGTCACCGGCGCAAGCGGCTTCATTGGCGGGCGCTTTGCGCGTTTCGCCCTGGAGCAGGGCCTGGACGTGCGGGTCAACGGTCGCCGGGCCGAAAGCGTCGAGCATCTGGTGCGCCGTGGTGCCGAGTTCATCCAGGGCGACTTGAGCGACCCGCTGCTGGCACGCGACCTGTGTTCCGAGGTCGAGGCCGTGGTGCATTGCGCCGGCGCGGTTGGCCTGTGGGGACGTTATCAGGACTTTCATCAAGGCAACGTCCAGGTCACCGAGAATGTGGTTGAAGCCTGCCTGAAACAGCGGGTTCGGCGCCTGGTGCATCTGTCGTCGCCGTCGATCTATTTCGATGGTCGCGATCACCTGGGGCTGACCGAAGAACAGGTGCCCAAACGCTTCAATCACCCGTACGCCGCGACCAAGTACCTGGCCGAGCAAAAAGTCTTCGGTGCCCAGGAGTTTGGCCTCGAAACCCTGGCGCTGCGTCCGCGTTTCGTGACCGGGGCCGGTGACATGAGCATCTTCCCGCGCTTGCTCAACATGCAGCGCAAGGGGCGCCTGGCAATCATCGGCAACGGTTTGAACAAGGTCGATTTCACCAGTGTGCACAACCTCAATGAAGCGTTGCTCAGCAGTTTGCTGGCCAGTGGTTCGGCCTTGGGCAAGGCCTACAACATCAGCAACGGCGCACCGATCCCGCTGTGGGACGTGGTTAATTACGTCATGCGAAAGATGGATGTCCCACAAGTGACGCGCTACCGTTCCTACGGCCTGGGCTACAGCGTCGCGGCGCTCAATGAGGGGGTCTGCAAGTTGTGGCCGGGACGTCCCGAGCCAACCCTGTCGCGACTGGGCATGCAGGTCATGAAGAAAAATTTCACCCTGGACATCAGCCGCGCCCGGCATTATCTGGACTACGACCCCAAGGTCAGTCTCTGGACGGCGCTGGATGAATTCTGCGCCTGGTGGAAGGCTCAGGACATTCGCTGAAACCTGCGCCACTGAACCGAGGTTCGGGTCCGGGGTCAATGGTTGCGGCCATGGGGGGTTATACTGCGCCGCATCAAGCCATCACCGCGTTTCACAAAGGTTGACTCAATGTCCATGCGTAACGATGCCAACGATGACTTCGACGATGTACCGAGCCTGCGTGCAGACATCCTCGATGACGATGATTTCCCCCAGGGCGCTCGCACCACCGTGCATTCGCGCACGGCGCCAGTGGTCAAGGTCAAGGCGGCGAGTACCGGCCCGTTGTGGGCACTGGTCGGCGCCTTGTTCTTTGCCTTCGCGGGCCTTGCCTGGTGGAGCTTCCAGCAGATTTCGCTGATGGAGCAACAACTGGTGGCAACCCAGGAAAGCTTTGCCCGGATCAGTGAGGAAGCGGCGGGGCGCTTGCAGGATATTTCCGGCAAGGTGGTCGCCAGCCAGACTAACGTCAGCACCGACAGCGAAGCCCTGAAGCTGCAAATCAGGCAGCTGCAAAGCCAGTTGCAGGATCAGGGCAAGCAACAACAGGGTGTCGCCGGCCAGGCCTCGGACCTGGACAAGCGTCTGGCGCAAATGACCGCGCAAACCAGCGAACTGGACAAGCGCCTGACCCAGATGGCCACTCAGGATACCGAGCAGCAGAATGCCAATGCGCAACTGCAGGCCCAGGTCAAAGCCTTGAGCAGTGAACTGGCCACGCTGAAAAACACCCCGGCGGACACCGAAAAATTCGACGCTCAGCTTAAAAGCCTGGGTGCCGACATCACGGCCTTGAAGAAACAAGGCAATCCGAATGCCGCCATCGATCGCCTGGAACAGGACATCGTTGTTCTCAAGAGCCAGCAGGACAACCGTCCGAGCGCCCCTCAAGGTGCAAACATTGCCGAGTTCGATGCGTTCCGTAGCCAGGTCACCCGGACCATCAACAGCTTGCAAGCGCAGATCCAGAACCTGCAACAGCAGATGCGCACTCGCCAGTAAGCCCTGACTCATTCCCGGTTCGCCGGGAATGAGGCCTTGGTGCGCCACGCCTGCCTGAAAATCTGCGCATGCGCCATTGCCGTCTACGCTCTTCAAACATCAAGAGAACGAGGGATGCGCCATGGGAGTTGTGCACAAATTGGCCTGGCTGGTCGGCATGCTGCTGATGTGCCTGGGCCAGGTTCAAGCGGCCGGAACGGAAAAGGCCGACAGCCAGGCCGCCATCGCCCTGCTGGAAAAAGCCTTGGCCTACTACCACGACAATGGCGACAAGGCCTTCGCCGCGTTCAGCCGCCAGGGCGAGTTCGTCGACCAGGACCGCTATGTCTTCGTGGTCGATACCAAGGGCGTGATGCTCGCCAGTGGCGGGCCCTCGGCGGCGCTGATTGGCCGGGATGTGTCGGATGTGCTCGGGCCGGACCTGCAGAAGGCCTTCAAGGAGGCGCTGAAAGTGCCAGAGGGCAATGGCATCCAGCAGGCGGAGTACCGCTGGCAAAACTGGTCCGACGGCAAGGTCGAGCGCAAGCATGTCTACTATCAGCGTGTCGGCCAGCGAATTCTGGCGGTCGGCTACTACCTGCCACGGGCCTCGGCGGAGCAGGCCATGGCCTTGCTGAACAAGGCGGCGACCGACCTGGCGAAGGACGAGAAGGGCACCCTCGCCGCGATCAACTCGCTGAAGGGCGGATACTTGCAGGATGACCTGTATGTCTTTGTCGTCGACCTCGATACCCGGCGCTACGTCGCCCATGGCACCAACCTGCGATTGATCAACACCGATTTCAGCAAGATCAATGATCCGGATGGCAAGCCGGTGGGGGAGCCGATGCTGGCGCTGATGGCGAAACAGGATTACGGCGAGTATGAGTACCGCTGGAAAAACCCGGTGACCGGGAAGGTCGAGGACAAGCACGCCTACCTGAAAAAGGTCGGGCATTTCCTGGTGGCCGTGGGGTATTACAGCCCCTGAATGGTATTGCCTGAGGCACCGCATTCGCGAGCCTGCTCGCGAATGCGGGCGACTCGGTCTCTCTACCGGACCTTGTCCTCGCGCCCGCGGAGCACCCTGTTCGGCATGGCGATCGCCGCCGCCAACCCCAGCAGCGACACCGCCGCACTTACCATCAACAGATGCCTGAACGTCAGCAACAGTTCAGCGCGCAGGGCATCCTGCGCGTCACCCTGCGCGGCGTTCAGGCCATCCAGCAAGACATTCCCCGAGTGACCCTCGGCCAACAGCGAAGAGCTGGCCAGTTGGGCGAAACTCGAATCCTGCAACAACGCCAGCAACAGGGCCGACATCAAGGCCACGCCCACCGCTCCGCCCAATGAGCGGAACAGGTTGGTGGTGCTGGTGGCGACGCCGATGTCCCGCTGGTGCACCGCGTTCTGCGTGCCGACCAGGGAGGTCGGAAACTGCATGCCCGAGGCGATCCCGCTGAGCAACATGAACAGGCTGCTCAGCCAAAAGGCCTGGGGCGGGCTGAACGCCATGCCCAGGATCGACAGTGGCATGAGCAGGGCGCCAGCCAGGATCATAGGCTTGTAACGTCCGGTCACCGAGGTGCGGCGGCCGGCGAAATACGCACCGATCGGCAAGCCCATGGCCAGCGGCAGCAGGTGCAGGGCGGCGCTGTCTGCACCGGCCCCGGTGACACTTTGGAAGCGCAGGGGCATCAGCACGATCAACGAGATGGCCTGGAAGCTGGTGAAGAAAATCGTGCACCAGCACAGGATGGCATGACGGTTGGCGAACAGGTGCATTGGTAGCAATGGCTCCGACGCCCGGCGTTCATGCAGCACGAACAAGCCCAGCACGCCTGCCGCACACGCCAGCAACCCCAATACCTCGGCACTGCGCCAGGAATGGCCCTGGCCGAATTGGGTGATGCCCAGCAGCAATGCCGTCAGCCCGATGATCAGCAGCAGGGTCCCGAGGTAGTCGATCACCGGCTTGCGTTGCGGAATCGGCAAGCCCACCAGGGTGCGCCTGGCCACCAGCCACGCCCCCAGGCCCAGCGGTAAATTGATCAGGAAGACCCAGCGCCAGGACAGGTATTCGGTCATGTACCCGCCCAGCACCGGACCGGCCACGCTGGCCACCGCATACATGCTGCTGAAGTAGCCCTGATAACGCCCGCGCTCGCGGGGCGGCACGATGTCACCGATGATCGCCTGGCTAACCGAGATCATGCCACCGGCACCGATACCCTGGAGAATTCGCGCCAGCACCAGCTGTTCCATGCTCTGGGCCATGCCGCACAACAGCGACGCCGCGGTGAACAGGCCCATGCCGAACAGCATCAGTTTACGGCGGCCGTACAGGTCGCCCAATTTGCCATAGATCGGCACCGCCACCGTCATCGCCACCATGTAGCCGGAAATCACCCAGGCCAGCAGGCTGACGTCCTTGAATTGCGCGGAAATGGCCGGCATCGACACGGCAACGATGGTCTGGTCCAGCGCGCCGAGGAAAATCGCCAGCATCAGCGCGATCAGCACGCTGTGGATGGCCGGCTTGGGCAATTGAGGTGGATGGAGATTGGTCACGGGCAAACCTGCGGCAGTGAATTTACCCGCCAGAGGCAAGGCGAGCGGGTGCTCGCCAGTTTAAGTCGATAGCAAGCTATTCGATAGCCTCGTAGGGAAGACCGACGTAATTTTCCGCAATCGTCCTGCGACCCGCTTCGGAGTCGACGAAATAGTCCAGCTCCGATTCGGCAATGCGCTGGCTGAAGGCGTCGTGCTCTTCAAAGCGGTGCAGCATCGACGTCATCCACCAGGAAAACCGTTCGGCTTTCCACACCCTACGCAGGCAGACCTCGGAGTACTTCTGCAGCAAGTCGACCCGGCCTTCGCGGTAAACCTTGCGCAGGATATCGAACAGTGTGCTGACATCGCTGGCCGCCAGGTTCAAGCCCTTGGCACCGGTGGGCGGGACAATGTGCGCCGCGTCGCCGACCAGGAACATGCGCCCGTACTGCATAGGTTCGACCACGAAGCTGCGCAGCGGCGCGATGCTCTTTTCGATGGACGGACCGGTCACCAGCTTGTTCGCCAAGGCTGGTGGCAGGCGTGACTTGAGTTCCTCCCAGAAGCGCTGGTCGGACCAGTCCTCGACCTTTTCGGCCGCCGGTACCTGCAGGTAATAGCGGGTGCGCGTGGCCGAACGCATGCTGCACAAGGCAAAGCCGCGCGCGTGGCGGGCATAGACCAGTTCTTCATGGACAGGGGGCGTATCGGCCAGGATCCCCAGCCAGCCGAATGGGTAGACCCGCTCGAAGACCTTCAGGCAGTCGACGGGAATCGACTGGCGCGCCACGCCATGGAAACCGTCGCATCCGGCAATGTAGTCGCAATCGAGTCGCCAGCTTTCGCCGTCTTTCTCAAACGTCACATACGCTTCATCGGTTTTCATGCCGTGGGGAACGACATTGGCGGCCTGGTAAAGGGTTTGCAAACCTTCGACCTGACGAGCGGCCATGAGGTCGCGGGTGACTTCTGTCTGGCCATAGATCAGCACCGTCTTGCCCCCGGTCAGGGCCTGCAGATCGATGTGCACCTGGCGGCCGTCCAGCGCCAGTTCGAAGCCACCGTGGACCAGCCCTTCGGCGTCCATGCGCTGACCTACACCGGCTTGGCGCAACAGCTCTACCATGCCCGGTTCGAGTACGCCGGCACGGATGCGCCCGAGCACATAATCCGGGGTCTGGCGTTCGACAATGACCGTGGCGATGCCTGCCTTGTGCAACAACTGACCGAGCAGTAAACCGGACGGTCCGGCACCGATAATGGCGACTTGAGTTTTCAGTGTTTTCATTGTTTTTATGGCTCGCAAGCTTCACGCGACGGGTGTCGGCGAATGATTTTTATGGATCGAGTGCTTGCATTTTTCCCTTGCGGGTCGGTCAATTGAAGGTGAAAACTGAGCGGATAGCTGTACATTCTGCCAATCGGTGCGATTATCGCCCGTCGTCCATTCCGAAACCTGGATTGAAGTGATGAACAAGCCTGACCTGCCTTCGATTCCGGTGTTCAAGCTCTACGGTGAAAGCCTGGATTGGCCAACCCCGGACTTGCTGCACTGTGAAACCATCTCTAAACGCAGTCGCGAACATCAATGGGAAATCAAACCCCACCGCCACGCCGATTTATGTCAGTTGCTCTTCGTGTTCAAAGGTCAGGCTGAGCTTGAAATCGAAGGCAAACGTACGCAATTGACTGAGCCGGCGATCCAGATCCTGCCGCCGCTGTCGGTGCATGGTTTCCGCTTCAGTGAAGACGTCGAGGGGTTCGTGGTCACCCTCGCGGCACCGCTGATCGCGCACCTTCAGGTGCAGTTGGGGCATTCGGTGAATGCCCTTGCCCAGGCCGACAGCTACCCGGCCGGCCAGGACGCCGAATACCTCAACAGTCTGTTCCACGCGTTGCAGAACGAATACACCAGCCACCAACCGGCGCGGGAAATGCTCATGCATTCGTTGGTCAGCGTGATCATGGTGTGGGTCAGCCGTCAGGTGATCCAGCGCCGGTCAGCCAGTCAACGGCCGCAGCGTGCGCGCGAATACCTCAATGGCTACATCCAGTTGGTGGAAGAAACCTATCGCCAGCACGTCAAGGTTGAAGACCTGGCCCATAGGCTGGGGATTTCCGTGTCTCACCTCAATGGCACCTGCCGTGAGCTGGCAGGGCAACCGGCGTTGCAGATCATGCACGAACGGCAGCTGCTGGAGGCCAAGCGCCTGCTGACCTACACCAGCATGACCATCTATGAAATGTCCGAAGTGTTGGGGTTCTCTGATCCGACCAACTTCACGCGCCTGTTCCGACGCCGCGTGGGCATCTCGCCAAAGGCGTTCCGCGACCGCTTGAAGGCCGATCAGGACAACCAGGCCTGAGCCGTTCTTTACCGCAGGGCGTTAAGGGTTGCGTTGTGCGGAATGCAGCGCTCGAAATTGCAGCTGGCGGCCTCCCGGGGCAGGTTGCGCAACTGCTCGACACGCCAGGCGGCAGCGCCATACAGCCCGAGTGTGACCGCGCAGGTGATGAAGATGGCGAGGTACCTTCTTGTCTTGATGTTCATGGCGTAGACCTCTGAACGAATACCCTTGGGTATTACCTTGAGCATAGGTCAGGGGCGTTGAGTTGCCAGTCACGGGGGCTTCGCTTGTAACGCGGTATTCGGAACGCTGATGACCCTTGTAGGAGCGAGCATACTCGCGATGAGCCTGTGAACCCCGCGGGGTATCAGGTTCCCAGCGTTATCGTTGGCGACCATCGCGAGCATGCTCGCTCCTACAGGGGGAAGTTACAGGCCGACATCCCACGTCGGTTCTTCGGGAAACCGCACCACCAGAAAATCCACCAGGCAGCGCAATGCCACCGGCATGTGCTTGCGCGAGGCGTACACGGCGTACACGTTCATCTGCCTTGGCTCGGCCTCGGGCAGCAGGCGGACCAGTTCACCGCTGTGGATGTGCACGCCGGCCTGATAGGTGGGAAGCATGGCCACGCCGGCGCCGGCCAGGGTGGCACGCAGCAGCGTGCTGGCTTCGTTGGCGCTGATGTTGCCTTGCACGGGCACCGCGACCTGTTCGCCCTCCCGTTCAAAGTGCCACAGGTTTTTGCCGAAGTAGGAGTGGGTCAGGCAATTGTGCTGGCTCAAGTCTTCAAGCTGCCGGGGCGTGGGGTGTTCGCGCAGATAGGCGGGAGCGGCGCAGATCACCGAGCGACACACGGTCAATCGACGGGCGATCAGGTTCGGGTCCAGGTCATTGCTGGTGCGGATGGCCAGGTCGATGCGCTCATCCACCAGGTTCACCGTGCGGTCAAGCATCTGCATGTCGATGCTGACACCCGGGTAATGCTCGACGAATGCCGCCATGGCATCGGCCAATTGCGCCTGGCCGAACGAAGTGCTGACGCTGATCCGCAGCAGGCCGCGGGGTGCATCCTGCGGCACACTGACGGCGGCGTGCATGTCGCTGGCCAGGTCGAGCATCTGTCGGCAGCGGGGCAGCATTTCACTGCCGGCGGCGGTCAGGCTCAATTTGCGTGTGGTGCGGTGCATCAGGCGAGCGCCGATCCAGTCTTCCAGTTCCGCCAGATAGCGCGAAACCACCGGCCGTGACAGCTCCAGATGATCGGCAGCGGCCGACTGGCTGCCCAGATCGACCACGCTGACGAACACTCGCATTGCTTGAAGACGATCCATGATTTGACCGATTTATGAAACAAACCATGTTCAATCATCGCATTTTTTGTACTGAAGCAGGCAACTAAGCTCTGTTGCCATATCGGCCTGTCCGGGCCGTCATTCAACGGAGCAACCCATGATCGCTTTGACCACGTTCAAGCGCCTTCTACTGGCGACCACTGCCCTCGGTTTCGCCGCCCACGCCGCTGCGTCGACGTTGACGCTGGATGTCTATAACCCCGGCGACAAGGCGATATTCCCGGTGACGTCGGTACTGGTCAGCGGCGAAAAAGAGGCGATCCTGGTGGACGCCCAGTTCGGCAAGTCACAGGCCGCGCACGTGGTGGAAAGGATCCGCGCCAGCGGCAAGCAACTGACCACCATCTACATCAGTCATGGCGACCCGGACTACTACTTCGGCCTCGATACCCTGACGGCTGCATTCCCCAAGGCCAAAGTGCTCGCTTCGCAGCCGACCGTCGATCACATCAAGCACACCGTCGACGGCAAACTGGCGTTCTGGGGACCGAAGCTGGGGGCTGACGCGCCCGCCAAAACCATCGTGCCGGACGTCCTCAAGGGCGACAGCCTGATGCTCGAAGGGCGGAAGTTGCAGGTGGTCGGTCTGCAAGGCAAACAACCGGATCGCAGCTTCGTGTGGATTCCCTCGATCAAGGCTGTGGTCGGTGGTGTGGTCGTGGCGCAAAACATCCACGTCTGGATGGCCGATACCCAGTCTCCCCAGTCCCATGCCGACTGGTTGGCGACGCTGCATTCGATCGAAACCCTGAAGCCGAACACCGTCGTGCCGGGGCATTACCTCGGCGAGAGCGCCCGATCCCTGGCCGCCGTTAAATTCACCGCCGATTACATCAAGGCCTTCGACGAAGAAACCGCCAAGGCCAAGGATTCGGCGGCACTAATCGCGGCGATGAAAAAGCGCTACCCGGCTCTGGGCGAGGAAAGCTCGTTGGAGCTGAGCGCCAAGGTCGCCAAGGGCGAGATGAAGTGGGGTGAATGAGTGATCGTTCCCACGCTCTGCGTGGGAATGCCTCAAGGGACGCTCCGCGTTCCAATGGGACGCAGAGCGTCCCGGGCTGCATTCCCACGCAGAGCGTGGGAACGATCATACGAGTACACCCATGCTCGCGCCTGCAGGTTTCGACTACCGCGATTGCGCCTGCTCCACCAACCAGCCCATCAACTCGCGCAACTTCGCCGAAGGCCCGGGTTTTTCCGGGAAAACCAGGTAATACGCCAGCCCGGTTTGCACCTTCAATTCAAAGGGCATGACCAGCCGCCCGGCACTCAAGTCGTCGCCGATCAACGACCAGTCACCGATGGCCACGCCCGTGCCCTGGGACGCCATCGACATGGCCAGGTCCAGCGTTTCGAAGTGCTGGCCCTTGCTCACATTGCTCAAGCGAATACCTGCGGTGGCCAGCCAGGCCTTCCAGTCCCGTTCATCCCGGGTCGGGTGCAGGAGCATGTGCCGCTCCAGATCTTCCGGCGATTGAAGCGGCACCGAGCCTTCGAGCAACGGCTTGGAACACACGGGCGTGAGTTGTTCGTCGAAGAGTTTTTGTGACACCAGGGAGCCGTCTGGCGGCGTGCCATACATCACGGCCGCATCGAACTGCTCGCGATGAAAATCCACGCCGTGCTTGACCGTGGTGGTGAGCTCGACCGGCACGTCCGGGCGTTCCTTTTGCCACTGCAGCAAGCGTGGCAACAGCCAGCGCATGACGCAGGTAGGAGCCTTGAGTTGCAGGGTTTCGCGCTTCTCGCCGATCTGCTCAACGGCTTCGTCGATCAAGGCGAAAATCTGCTGGACCCGCGGCAGCCATTCGCGCCCTTCGGCGGTCAGGTCCAGTCCCCGGGCCTGGCGAATGAACAGTTCATAACCCAGATGATCTTCCAGCCCGGCGATCTGCCGGCTCACGGCGCCCTGGGTGATGTGCAGTTGCTCGGCGGCCCGGGTGAAGTTGCAGCACTGCGCGGTAATCAGAAAGGTGTGCAGCGCCGGCAGGGGAGGCAATCGTTTCATTGGGATCCAAGGTATGACGTGAGGACATGGCTAGTATGACTTTTTATCCATTGTTGCGGCTACGTGTCGCCCGTTCCAATGAGGCCATCCCTGGACCTGCCAATCCATCATAAACACTGCGCAGGCCCGGCGTCTCAAACGAACAAGAAGGGCAAACACATGGCGACGTGCGGCGAAGTATTGGTCAAGTTACTCGAAGATTACGGGGTCGAGCAGGTGTTCGGCATTCCCGGGGTGCATACCGTGGAGCTGTACCGCGGACTGGCCCGTTCGAGCATCAACCACGTCACCCCGCGTCACGAGCAGGGCGCCGGCTTCATGGCTGACGGCTATGCCCGCACAAGTGGCAAGCCGGGTGTGTGCTTCATCATCACCGGCCCTGGCATGACCAACATCACCACGGCGATGGGCCAGGCCTATGCCGACTCGATCCCGATGCTGGTGATCTCCAGCGTACAGACCCGCAACCAGCTGGGCGGCGGCCGCGGCAAGCTCCACGAGTTGCCGAACCAGAGCGCACTGGTCGGCGGCGTGGCGGCGTTCTCCCATACCCTGATGTCGGCGTCGGAGTTGCCGGGTGTCTTGGCCCGTGCCTTCGCGCTGTTCCAGGCCGGTCGTCCGCGTCCGGTGCACATCGAAATTCCGTTGGACGTTCTGGTCGAAGAGGCCGATGACCTGCTCGCCAGCCTGCCGGTGCACATCGACCGCGCCGGCGCTTCGCCATCCGCCGTTTCGCGCATGACGGAACTGCTGGCGGGCGCCAAGCGTCCGTTGATCCTCGCCGGTGGCGGCGCCATCGATGCCGCCGCCGAGCTGACCGAACTGGCTGAACTGCTGGACGCGCCCGTAGCGCTGACCATCAATGCCAAGGGCATGCTGCCATCCGCCCACCCGTTGCTGATCGGTTCGACCCAGAGCCTGGTTGCCACGCGCGCACTGGTCGCCGAGGCCGACGTGGTCCTGGCCATCGGTACGGAACTGGCCGAGACCGACTACGACGTGACCTTCGCCGGTGGTTTCGAGATTCCTGGCAAGCTGCTGCGCGTCGACATCGATCCGGACCAGACCGTGCGCAACTATCCGCCACACGTGGCCCTGGTAGCCGACTCGCGCAACGCCGCCCAGGCCCTGCTCAGTGCGCTGTCGCACAAGCCGCTGGCCGAGCGCCGCAGCGATTGGGGCCAGGTGCGCGCCGCCCGTTTGCGTCAAGAACTGGCTGCCACCTGGGATGCGCCGACCCTGGCCCAGACCCGTTTCCTGGACACCGTTCTGCACGAATTGCCAAACGCGGTATTTGTCGGCGATTCGACCCAACCGGTGTACACCGGCAACCTGACGTTCAACCCGCAACGCCCGCGGCGCTGGTTCAACTCGTCCACTGGCTACGGCACCCTCGGCTACGCCTTGCCAGCGGCGATTGGCGCCTGGTTGGGCGGCACTGTCGAAGGCGGTGCACGTCCTCCTGTGGTGTGCCTTATCGGCGACGGCGGCCTGCAGTTCACCCTGCCGGAACTGGCCAGCGCCGTTGAAGCGCGCACGCCGGTGATCGTGCTGCTGTGGAATAACCAGGGTTACGAAGAGATCAAGAAGTACATGGTCAACCGCGCCATCGAGCCGGTCGGCGTGGACATCTACACCCCGGACTTCATCGCTGTGGCCAAGGCCTTGGGCTGCGCCGCCGAGGCGGTCAGCGGTGTCGAACAACTGCGTACGGCATTGCGGGTCGCCACCGATCGCCAGGGCCCGACCCTGATTGAAATCGATCAGACCCAGTGGACCAAGGCGGTGTCGAAATGAGCTTGTCTGCGACTTTTCCGACGACTTTGGATGGCCTGTTCATCGATGGTCAATGGTCGGCCGGCAACGAACACTTGCGTGTGATCAACCCGGCCACCGAAGCGCTGTTGACCACGGTAAATGGCGGCGATGAGCGCGCCGTCGATCACGCTGTCGGCGCAGCGACCAAAGCCTTTGCCGGCTGGTCGAAAACCACCGGTGCCGAGCGTGGCGCGATCCTGCGCAAAATCGCCGCGGGTGTGCAGGCCGGTCGCGAGCGACTGATGCACTTGCAGTCGAGCAACAACGGCAAGCCATTGTTCGAAGCGGCCATCGACGTCGATGACGTGATCGCCACGTTCGAGTACTACGCAGGTCTGGCCGAAGGCCTGGATGCGAAACAGGACAGTCCGGTAGAACTGCCGACTGACGACTTCAGTGCGCGCCTGCGTCGTGAACCCTGCGGTGTGGTCGGCCTGATCGTGCCGTGGAACTTCCCGATGGTCACCACTGCATGGAAGCTCGCCCCGGCCCTGGCCGCCGGTTGCTGCGTGGTGCTCAAGCCCTCGGAAGTGACGCCGCTGCCGGAGCTGGAACTGGCGAGGATCATTGCCCAGGCCGGCTTGCCTGCTGGTGTGTTCAACCTGGTGTGCGGCACTGGCCTGGCCGTTGGTGCACCGTTGTCGGCAGACCCGCGCATCGCCAAGGTGTCGTTCACCGGCAGCAACGCGGTCGGTGTGCAGGTCATGCAGCGGGCAGCGGAAACCGTCAAGGGCGTGAGCCTGGAACTGGGCGGCAAATCTTCCTTGCTGGTGCTGGCCGATGCCGATCTCGACCTGGCGGTGGACGTGGCCTGTGGCGGCGGTTTCTTCAACGCCGGGCAGATGTGCTCCGCCACCAGTCGTGTGCTGGTCGCCGATGAGTTGGCCGATGAGTTCCTCGATCGTGTGAAGGTCCGCGCCGAAGCCATTCGCGTGGCCGATCCGTTCGACCCGAACGTGGAAATGGGCGCGCTGGTCAATCAGGCGCAATACCAGCGCGTGCTCGGCCACATCGATCGCGGTTTGAGCGCTGGCGCCACGCTGGTTTGCGGTGGCAATCGTCCGGCAGACCTGCCGCGCGGATACTTTCTGCAGCCCACCATTTTCACTGACGTGCCGCTGGACAGTGCGCTGTGGTGCGAAGAGATTTTCGGCCCGGTGATCTGCGTGCGCCGTTTTGCCTCTGAGGCTGAAGCGATTGCCTTGGCCAACGACAGCCAGTTCGGTCTGGTCGCCAGTGTGGTCACGGGTAACGCTGAAACGGCGGATCGCGTCGCCAACGCCTTGCAGGCGGGGCTCGTGTGGATCAATGCGCCGCAAGTGATTTTCCCGCAGACCGCCTGGGGCGGCTACAAGCAGAGCAGTATCGGCCGCGAATTGGGGCCGTGGGGCTTGCAGGCTTTCCAGGAAATCAAGCACGTGATTCGCGCCGTCTGATGCCTCGCTCCTACAGGGAGGCATGCGTTGGCGTCATGGCTTCAATGAATTTTTATCGATAGTCAGGTGTTTTACACGACCTCAGGATGAACCCGCTGGCTCAGTAAAGCCCCCGAACATACGAGGGGTAAACGCTGAACCGGCCGCGCGGATGCAACAGTTTCGACCTGCCTTATACCTACAAAAACAAAGGGAGTCCGTAATGGGCGAGCATGATCTGAACAGACGTCAATTCATCAAGACCGTGGGCGTAGCCTCGGTTGCCGCGGCGGCCATGAGCCTGCCGTTCGTCAAGGCCAACGCCAGCGACACCCGCTTTCAAGGCAAGACCCTGCGCCTGCTGACCTGGTCCGACGACACCGGCCTGGCGGCATTGCGCAACATCGCCGCGACCTTCGAAGACAAGTACGGCTGCAAGGTCATCGCTGACCGCACCGGCAGTACCTCGGAAATGGTCGCCAAACTCAAGGCCGGCGGTGATCGTCCGCAGTACGACATCATCACCCTGGCCGGCGTCGGCGCCGAAGGCCTGGCCGCCGCCAACCTGCTGGAAAAACCCGACCTCAACCGCATCCCCAACCTGGTCGACGTACCGGAGAAATACCGCACCGGCGCCAATGGCCACGGTATCGGCTACCTGCTCTGGTGCAACAGCCTGGTCTACAGCACGCGCACCATCAAGCAGGCACCGGACAGCTACGCCGCCCTGTGGGACGCCGACCTGTCGCCGAACATTTTCCTGCCGCCGCCGAACTGGACCGAGGCCATGGACCTGATCATCATCGCCGCCAAACTGGCCGGTGGTGACGAGCACAACATCGAGCCGGGCTTCAAGAAACTCGCCGAGCTCAAGGACCGTGTGGTGACCCTGGGCGAGAACCCGAACCAGATTGCCGAACTGTTCCGCACCGGCTCCCTGGACATGGGCGGCCTGTACGCCCCGGCGTTTTTCCCGAAACAGATCCGCGATCCGAACTACGGACTGGGTGCCACCTTCGGCATGAAGGAAGGTTTCTACACCGACCTGATGCTCTCGGTGATGCCGAAGAATCGTCCGGGCGATACCGACCTGACCTACGCCTTCATCAACCACTCCCTGGACCCGCTGGTGCAAGGCAAGATGGCTGAAGACATCTACAACGGCCCGGTCAACGCCAAGGCGATCATCTCCGCCGAAGCGCGCAAGAGCCCGTACATTCTCACGCCGGAGCAAATTGCCGAGAAGGCGATCATGCATGACAACGCCTTCCTGGCCACCGTGCATGACCAATGGATTCGTCGTTACACGGAAATCTTTTCTTCCTGATCCGGAACACCACAAATCCAATGTGGGAGCGGGCTTGCTCGCGAATGCGTCGGCACATCCAGTATTGATGTGACTGACACACCGCTTTCGCGAGCAAGCCCGCTCCCACAGGGTTCACGGTGGTTTCGAGTTCTGTGTTTCAGCTGCTTTCCATTGACGAGACCTTTGCTATGGAACACCAACCTTTGACCCATTCGATCAGCGTCGCTGAGCCGCGCCCGAATCGGGGTGTTTCGCCGACGGCCCGCGCCTGGCTTTTCCTGACGCCATCAATGCTGTTCCTGGGCGTGCTGATCGCCGCAAGCCTGTTGGTGCTGCGCATGAGCGTGGGCACCAAAGGCGCGGAATGGTCCGGGTTCAGCCTGGCCAGCTACGCCCAATTGCTCGAACCCTACTACCTCAAATCCCTGCTGCTGACCCTGCGCCTGGCGCTGATCAGCGCGGTGATCGCAGTGGCGCTGGCCATCCCGGTGGCCTACACCATGTCCCGGCTGACCTCGCCCTTTGTGCGCCGGATCTTCCTCGCCGCGGTGCTGTTGCCGTTGCTCGTCAACCTGCTGCTGCAAAGCTACGGCTGGCTGGTGATTCTCGGTCCCGGTGGCATGCTCAACCAGGCGCTGATGGGCCTGGGCCTGATCAAACGCCCGATCATGCTGTTGTACAACCAGAACGGGGTACTGATGGGCCTGGTGCAAACCGCCTTCCCGCTGGCCGTGCTGCCGATTGCCAGCGCGATGCGCGGCGTTGCCCGCAGCTACGAAGAAGCGGCTGCCACCCTTGGCGCCAGTCGTTTCCAGGTGTTCCGCCAGGTGGTCCTGCCAATGAGCCTGCCCGGGATCATCACCGGTGCGACCCTGGTGTTCGCCTACAACGCCAGCAGCTTTGTGGTGCCGTTGCTGTTGGGTGGCCGGCGCGTGCCGATGCTGGCGGTGATGGTGCATGACCAGATCGCCCCGCTGATGAACTGGCCCGCCGCGTCCGCTGCCGGTGTGGTGCTGATCGTCACCACCCTGGCGATCATGACCTTGTCCGAATTCATCACTGGCCGTCGTCGGCGCATGCTGGAGGCTTCCCAATGAGCACCCTGACCAAGAAGCGTTATGGGCTGTTGCCCGGCGAGACCGGCAAGTTTGCCGGCATCCTTTCGGGCTTCATCCTGCTGCTGGCGGTATTGCCGATCCTGACCATGATCGTGATGTCGTTCAGCGGCGCGTCGAACCTCGACTTCCCGCCCAGCAGCTATAGCCTGCAATGGTACAAGGCGGCCTGGCACACCTTCGTGTCGCCGGACGCCAGCGATGTGCTGAGCCTGGGCAAGGCCATGACCACCAGCCTGATGGTGTCCTGCCTGACCATGGTCTTCGCGACTCTCATCGCGGTGCCGGCGGCCTATGCCCTGACCCGTTGCGAGTTCCGTGGCAAGGCCGTGGCGCTGCAATTGATGTCGCTGCCCCTGGTGTTCCCGATGGTGGTGTTGGGCCTGGCGTTGCTGCTGGTGTTCGACAGCCTGCCGTTCCAGATGACCACCTCGCGGCTGGTGATTGCCCACGTGATCCTGGCTCTGCCGTTCGTGGTGAAGAACTGCACGGCAGCCATGCTCTCGATCGGCAGCGAAGTCGAGGAGGCCGCGCAAATGCTTGGCGCTTCACCGCTGCGGGCGATCGTCGACGTGGTGGTGCCGTTGATGAAGTCGGGGATCCTGGCGGGCATGCTGCTGGCGTTCATCGTCTCGTTCAACGAGTTCACCGTGACCTATTTCCTCTACACCATCGACGTCATGACCGTGCCGATCTGGATGTACAGCCGCACCGTGTCGTCGCTTGACCCCACCGTATTTTCGTTTGCCGTGCTGATCGTGCTGATCGACTTCGTCCTGATCTGGGCGCTGGAGAAGCTGGTTGGTGAAGGTGGCGTTTCGTTCTGATTTCCTGAGGTGCTTTATGTCTGGTCTGATTCTGGAAAACGTCGAGAAACACTACGGCTCGGCCTGCGCGGTAAAAGATGTGAACCTGCATTTGCCCGAGGGCAAGCTGGTGTGTTTCCTGGGCCCGTCCGGTTGCGGCAAAACCACCTTGCTGCGCATGATCGCCGGCCTGGAAACCCTGAGCGGCGGCGAGATTCGCCTGGACGGCGAGGACATCGGCCATACCCCGGCGCACTTGCGTAATTTCGGCATGGTGTTCCAGTCCCTGGCGCTGTTTCCGCACATGACCGTGGGGGAGAACATTGCCTATCCACTGAAGTTGCGCGGGGTCAGTAAGGCTGACCAGCAGGCGCGCGTGGTGGAGTTGCTGGAGTTGATTCAACTGCAAGCGATGATCGATCGCCCGGTGGCGAAACTCTCCGGCGGCCAGCGGCAACGCGTGGCGATTGCCCGGGCGATTGCCAATCACCCGAAAATCCTTTTGCTCGACGAACCGCTGTCGGCGTTGGACGCCAAGCTGCGCGAGTCGATGCAGGTGGAGATCCGCCAGCTGCAACAGCGTCTGAACATCACCACCATCATGGTCACCCACGATCAGCGCGAAGCCATGACCATGGCTGATATCGTCGTCGTGTTGGGCGAGCATCGGGTGCAGCAGGTGGGTACGCCGATCGAGATCTATCGTCACCCGGCCAACGAATTCGTCGCGGACTTCATCGGCTCGGGCAACATCTTCCCGGCCACGGCGCTGGGCGACGGGAAGGTCAGCCTGCCAGGCGGCGATGCGTTGCAGGTGCCCATCTGCAGCAGCATTGTGGTGGGTGAAAAGGTGAAAATGCTGATTCGCCCGGAAGACCTGCAACTGTCGGCGCCGCAGGCCACGGCGGGTAACCGCTTGCTGGGCAAGGTGACCTTCGTGCGGGATATCGGCGCGACCATCGAGACCACGGTCGAGTGTTCGGGGGTGTCGTTTACAGCACTGAGCACGCCGTGCCAGGGGTTTGGCTTGAGCGTTGGGCATCCGGTGTCGGTGACCTTGCCGGCGGAGGCTTGCCGCGTACTCGGCGCCTGATCGAAGGGATGGGTTGACTGTACTGGCCTCTTCGCGAGCAATGAAAAAAACGGATCAAACACTCAAGCGCAACCGCGCCAGGTCCCGCAATGGCGGCGCGCCGAACAACCGGCTGTACTCCCGGCTGAATTGCGAAGGGCTTTCATACCCGACCCGATAACCCGCCGCCGAAGCTTCAAGTCCTTCGGCCAGCATCAAGCGCCGGGCCTCCTGCAAGCGCAACTGCTTCTGATACTGCAACGGACTCATCGCCGTCATCGCCTTGAAGCGGTGATGCAGCGTCGACACGCTCAAATTCACTTCTTTGGCCAGGTCATCGATACGCAGCGGCTGCTCAAAGTTACTGTTGAGCCATTTGATCGCCTGGCTGATGCGGTGGCTCTGACTGTTGGCGATGGCGATTTCGTACAGCCGGTGGCCCTGCTTGCTGCGCAACAACCGGTAGAGAATTTCCCGGCGAATCAGCGGCGCGAGCATGGCGATGTCTTTCGGTGTGTCGAGCAATCGCGCCAGGCGCAGCACGGCGTCGAGCATTGCACTGTCGAGCTGTTCGACATACAACCCGCGCCCGGTTGGCCTGGCGGGTACGCCAAGGGGACCGGCATCGGCGATCAGCGCGGTGATTTCCGCGGGGTCTATGTCCAGGCGCAAGGCCAGGATCGGCTCCTCGCTCGAGACATTGACCACCCGCCCGCTCAGCGGCATCGAGACCGAGACCACCAGGTAGTTCAGTGGGTCGTAATTGAAGTACTCGTTCGCCAGCTGAACTTCCTTGCGCCCCTGGGCCATGATGCACAGCGCCGGTTGCGCCAGCACCGGGGCAAATTCGTGGGACTGGCTGTGGCGCGACATGAACAGCGAGCCGATGGCGGTGGCATAACTGCCATCTTCGGCGGTGTTGCGCCGGATGATCGCCGCCAGTTCAGCGCGCTGCTTTTCCATATCGGTGTCCAACGGGGCTTGCGCCGGGTGTGAAGAGTGATCGAGAGACGACATGCAAGGCATCCTCGGCAAGGCATGGGGGATGGGGCAGAGCATATGTTTGTGCAATCTATAGCGGTAGACACATCCTGCCAGATGCTTGCCTGATCCTGCACGGGGTGGCTTCTGTTTGTGCACATACTCAGCGCTGGGCAGTTTGCCGAACCCCTGTGGGAGCGAGCCTGCTCGCGATAAACCCGAGAACGCCGTGGGGTATCAGGTTTCCAGCGTTATCGTTAACGACCATCGCGAGCAAGCTTGCTCCTACACAGGCCATTACCGGCTTGCCCGCTCAGTTTCGCAGGATTGTGCAACGCGCCGGCAGGAATCGACTAACCACACAGGCACATCGGCCTTTAACCTTGGATCCTGTCGCAGCCCGTCCCGCTGGCTGCCTCGCGACTCCCCGGGAGGGTTGAACATGTCAAAGCAGATCCCCGTCAGTCATATGGCCTTTGTCCGGGCACGCCCGGGACGTTCTCAAGAGCTGGGTGTGCGCCTGAGCGCGCTGATCGAACCGTCCCGCGCGGCGCCAGGCTGCCTGAGCTTTGCCTTGCAGCACTCGCAATGCGACCCCGAGTTGTGGCTGGTGTCCGGTTTCTGGGCCAACCAGCAGGCCATGACCGCGTACTTCAGCACGCCGGCCATGGAGGTGTTTGCCGAGCTGGTGCAGGATCTGGTGGTCAACAGCCTGGATTTTCACACCTTCAAGGACGTGTCGGCGGCGCAGGCGTTGGGTCAGTCCGGGGCAGCGGTACACAAACTGGCCGGTTGAGGGTTTAATGGCAGCATTCTCAACTAGCCAGGATGCGCGACATGGCACGCAAAGCCTTTGAAACCTTCGAAGCTGTATCGGCTGTAGTCCCCCGCGAGGGCGGGTATTACGCGGCAATCGCCACCAAAGCCATCGGCGGCTCCGGTGCGCCTCGTTTCAACAAATTGCTGGAAGACCAGACGTTCAAGACCGCCAAGGAAGCGGATGAAGCTGCTGCCCTGCAGCTGACCCACCTCAAGGGGGTCAGTGAAGACGGCGGGCTGGTCTGGTAATTACCTCACCGCCCCCGGGCGATACATCCTGAACAACGCCTCTGGCCCCAGCTGGAAATAATCCGCCGGCCCGCCGCCGCGCAGAATCGGTTCTGCCGCGGCGGTGTCGTATACCCCATCCTTCAACAGCCGCTTGGCGATATGCACGGCGACCACTTCGCCGAGAATCAGCCAGCTCGGCACCACATTCCCGTCCGCCCGCTGCAGCTGAATGATCTGGGTGACCTTGCATTCGAAAGACACCGGGCTTTCGGCGACCCGTGGCACCCGAATGACTTTCGAGGCGACGGTTGTCAGGCCTGCCAGCTCGAACTCGTTGACCTGCGGCCCGACCATGGCGCTGCTCTGGTTCATCTGTTCCGCCAACGGCCGGGTGGCCAGGTTCCAGGCGAATTCACCGGTCTGCTCGATGTTGTTCAGGCTGTCTTTGCGCCCGACGCTGGAAAAACCAATGATCGGCGGGATGTAGTTGAAGGCGTTGAAAAAGCTGTAAGGCGCCAGGTTCAAGCGGCCTTCGCCATCCTGTGAAGAAATCCAGCCAATGGGCCGCGGGCCGACGATGGCGTTGAACGGATCGTGGGGCAGACCGTGGCCGTTGGCGGGTTCGTAATAGTGGATGTCGTCGGGCATGGAGCACGTACCTTGGCTGCTATCGATGTGCGGCAATAGTGCAAGGCCGAGC
>Ga0079986_1010891_pt1 | contig 22672 bp, 25 predicted proteins | sample Hof3ISUMetaT_FD_73496 | JGI IMG/M metagenome (GOLD analysis project Ga0079986, IMG submission 73496) | Enriched soil aggregate microbial communities from Iowa State university to study microbial drivers of carbon cycling -... | ecosystem: Environmental > Terrestrial > Soil > Agricultural land... | reverse complement strand
CGAGTGGACGGCGGAGAAGGGCATCGAGTGCTACGAGCGCTTCAAGAATGGCCTGGATGGCGCACCCGTGGCGGTCTACCAGCCTAACGGCGCGCCGGCGGCCTATGCCCTGAGTGAACGGGCGGAAGTCGACAAGATTCCGCTGATCACCCTGGGTTATGGCCGCACCGAAGCCACCGACGGCACGGTGTTCCCGTACAATTTCCCGGTGATGCTGACCTTCTACAGCGAAGCCTCCAGCCTGATCAACTACATCGCCCAGCGAGAGGGTGGCTTCGACAAACTCAAGGGCAAGAAAATCGCCACGGTCTACCACGACTCCGCATATGGGCGCGAAACCCTGGGGCCGCTGAAGCTGTTGGCCGAGAAGTACGGCTTCGAGAACATCCAGATTCCGGTAGCCGATCCGGGCAACGAGCAATCGGCGCAATGGCGGCAGGTTCGCCAGCTCAACCCGGACTGGGTGTTCTTGCGCACCTGGGGTGTGTCGACGCCGGTGGCGGTCAAGACCGCTGCGCGCTTCGGCTTCCCGGTGGACCACATCGTCGGCGACATCTGGGCCAGTTCCAGCGAAGACGTATTGCCCGCAGGCGCTGCCGCCAAGGGCTATCTGGCGCTGACGCCCTATCCGGCGGGCACTGATTTCGAGATCCACAAGCGCCTCCGGCAATACATCCTCGACAAGGGCAAGAGCGACCTCAAGGACCTGAAGAACTTCGGCAGCGTCTACTACAACTCCGGCCTGGTGAATGCGGCGGTGGCGGTGGAAGCGATCCGCACCGGCCAAGGCAAATTCGGCAAGCGCCCGCTCAATGGCGAAGAAGGGCGCTGGGGCCTGGAGCACTTGAACATCGACGATGCGCGGCTCAAGGGCATGGGCTACTTCGGCCTGATGCAGAACCTCAAGTTGTCGTGCCAGGATCACGAGGGCGGCGGTTCGGCGCGGGTGCAGCAGTGGGACGGCGCCAATTGGACGCTGATCAGTGACTGGATCGCCGCCGACCGTGCGCTGTTGCGGCCGCTGATCGACGAGAAATCCGCCGCGTTCGCCAAGGAAAAAGGCCTGACGCCACGCACCTGTACCGCAGAGGAATAAGCCATGAGCCAAGCCGCCAGTGACATTGCCGTCAACGATCTGTTGCGGGTCAACGACATCGAAGTGATCTACGACGGCGCGATCCTGGCCGTGGCCGGCGTGTCGCTGACGGTGCCCAGGGGCGGCATCGTCGCGTTGCTCGGCGCCAACGGCGCGGGAAAAAGCACCACCCTCAAGGCGATATCCGGGCTGGTGCGGGCCGAGCGGGCCGAGGTCAGACGCGGCAGCATCGAGTTCCAGGGGCGCGATACCGCAGGCGTCGATCCGAGCCTGCGGGTGCGCCAGGGGATGGTTCACGTCCTTGAGGGCCGGCACGTCTTTGCGCAACTGACGGTGGAGGACAACCTGCGCAGTGGCGGTTTCGTCCGCGGCTTGAGTCGCCAGGACATGGCCCGGGACCTGGAGCGCATCTACGCCTGGTTTCCACGCCTGAAGACCAAACGCAAGACCCAGGCAGGATTGACCTCCGGCGGCGAGCAACAGATGGTCGCCATCGGCCGCGCATTGATGACCCGTCCTACTTTGGTACTGCTTGATGAGCCGTCGATGGGTTTGGCGCCTATTATCGTCCAGGAAATTTTCGAGATCGTCGCGCAGCTCAACCGCGAGGCACAGGTGAGCTTCCTGATTGCCGAGCAAAATATTAATGTGGCGCTCAAGTACGCTTCCACGGCCTGCGTCCTGGACACCGGCCGGGTGGTGTTGTCCGGCAGCGCCGGCGAGTTGCTGGCCCGGGGCGATCTGCATGACTTTTATCTAGGCAAACACTGATCAGTGAGAACGGCATGAGTGAAACCCAAAACGGGCAGGCGACCGACGTCATCCGTCACGCGGACATCCTGATCGTCGGCGGCGGCCTCAGCGGCGCAATGCTGGCGGCGCAATTGTTGCGCCTGCCGGGCAAGCGCCAGGTGCTGGTGATCGAACCCCGCGCCGAACTGGGTCGCGGCGAGGCCTACAGCGCCGTGGAGCTGGGGCATACGCTCAATGGCAATGCGGCGCGCATGAGTGTCGATCCGGACAACGCCGATGACCTGACCCAATGGCTGACCGACTACATTGCAGGGGGTGGCTGGCCAGAGTCGGACGAGCAGCATGTACCGATCAGCGAACTGTTCCCGCCCCGGGGGATTTTCGGCCTGTACGTGCAGCAACGTCTGGCCGAGGCGCAAACGCTGGGGGCGTTGAACGGTTCAACGGTCGAGCATGTGCGCGCCGAGGCGGTGGATCTGCAGACCGACGCGCAGTCGGTGCGCCTGACCTTGAGTGACGGGCAGCGTCTGCAGGGTTCTTTTGCCGTGCTCGCGACCGGGATGTTCCCGGCCGCACGCACGCCGCAGATGCACTCCAGCGGCTTGAACGCGGCGGCGCTTGATCCGTGGGACGTGGCGGCGATGCAGCAGCTCGATCCGCAGTCGACGGTGTTGATCATCGGCTCTGGCCTGACCATGGTCGATGCCGTGGTGTCGCTGGAACAGGCTGGGCATCGCGGACCGATCGAAGTGTTTTCCCGTCACGGCCTGCTGCCCCATGTGCGGCGCCAGCCACCGGCGTGGGTGGACTTTCTGGCCGAAGATCACAGCCTTCGCACGCCACGGCAGCTGGTGCGTGAATTGCGCCGGCATTGTCGCGACGCCATCGCCCAGGGCATTGACTGGCAGGCGCCGCTGGATACGGTGCGGGCGCACATCGGGCGTTTGTGGCATCAGGCCACCGACGTACAGCGTCGGCAATTCGTGCGCCATGTGCGGCCCTGGTGGGAAAGCCATCATCACCGCTCGCCGCCGTTGAGCGCCGAACTGGTGGAACGCCTGTACGGGGAAGGGCGGTTGCGAATCCAGGCAGCGTCATTCAAGGGGCTGGAGCCGTCTGCGGGTAACGAAGTGAGTATTCGCATCCGTCGTCGGGGTGAGTCTGCAACGGTGGTTGTCAGGGGTGCGGCGTTGATCAACTCCAGTGGCATCGAATATGACTGGCGACGGGTGGCGCGACCATTGCCGCGGCAATTGCTGGCGCGGGGTCTGATCCGCCCGGGACCTCTGGCGCTGGGCATTGCCGCCGAGGTTGACGGTGCGGTACTGGATGCCGAGGGCCAGGCAGCCAGCCGTTTGTTTGCCATGGGCCCACCGTTGCGCGGGATGTGGTGGGAAAGCACTGCGGTGACGGATGTGGCAAGCCAGGCCAAGGCGCTGGCCGCACGTCTGGCAACAGTCGGAACCTTACACAAATGAACAGATCCCGCATTTGTGGCGAGGGGATTTATCCCCGTTGGGTCGCGAAGCGGCCTCAATCCAGACAACTCGGTCTTTTTAAACGGTCGCTAGGGGCCGCTTCGCAGCCCAACGGGGATAAATTCCCTCGCCACAGGTTTGTTGTTTCAGGCAGCCCAAGGCCGATGATCAATAGCGCTGATATTTGGAGCCGAACTCAGGGCGGTTTTCCGCGACATAGAGTTTGTCTTTCTGATCAGCGCTGACGGTGTTCACGTTGAGTGTCGCCGGTTGGCTGGCTTTCGCCGCTGCAACCAGTGGAGTAGTGGCGTGTGGGGCGGCGATGGCGCTGGTGGCGCCAAGCAGCGAAAGGGCGAAGCCGAGACCGATGAGGCTTTTCATGATGTTGCTCCAGAGCGTGGGGAGAAGATGTGGCCACTGTAGTGCTGGAGCGTCGCGATGAAAAAACACCCTTGCGCATAGTCGTTATCGAGGGTGTTGATCTATTCAGGCCTGTGCATCGAGCATTTCCACCGGGTAGGAGAACACGTAACCTTCGCTGCGCACGGTCTTGATGTAGGTCGATTCCCGTGAGTCGTCCTTGAGCCGTTGGCGCAGGCGGCTGACCAGCAGGTCGATCGAGCGGTCGAACAGGTCGGCGTCGCGGCCCTGGGTCAGGTTGAGCAGCTGGTCGCGACTGAGTACCCGTTGCGGGTGATCGAGGAATACCCGTAGCAGGCGGTATTCGGCGCCACTGAGCGCCACCAGCGTGCCGTCTTCGTCGAGCAGGTGACGGGCGGTGGTGTCCAGCCGCCAGCGGCCAAAACCGAGCATGCGCCCGCTTTCGCTGATCAGCAGATTGGGTGGCAGCATGCGGGTGCGGCGCAATACGGCGTTGATCCGCGCCAGCAGTTCGCGGGCGGAGAAGGGTTTGGTCAGGTAGTCGTCGGCGCCCATTTCCAGGCCGAGGATCCGGTCGGTTTCGTCGTTGCGTGCGGTGAGCATCAGGATCGGCGTGGCTTTGTGCTTGCCCGCGCGCAGTTCGCGGCACAGGACCAGGCCGTCGTCGCCAGGGAGCATGATGTCGAGCACGATCAGATCGACCTGATTGGTTTCGAGGAAGCTGCGCATGTGCCGGCCGTCGGCGACCACGGTGGTGCGCAGGCCGTTTTTCTTCAGGTAATTGCCGACCAGTTCGCGAATTTCGCGATCGTCGTCGACGATCAGGATATGGTTGACGTGGTCCATCGGTCGCTCCTTTTTTTTGCAACGATACATTTTGTTGGCGTTGGGTTGCCAGCGAAGGCGGCCTTTCAGTCGACCCATTCTCTTTCAGGTGTACATATCCATTCCTGCGGTAACGGCCACTTAGGGTTTCGCCCTTACGGCGAGTCACTTGGAAGAGCCCGTAGGAGCGAGCATGCTCCGGGCGGCGTTCCGACGATGGTGGTCAACGATGACGCGGGAAGCCTGACACCCCGCGGTGCACTCAGGTTTTTCGCGAGCATGCTCGCTCCTACAGGGGTCGCCGCGATGGGCCGTCCCTGGCCCAGCGCGGCTAAACCGGCATCCATGCCGGTTTACCTTGCAAGAAAATCAAAAGCAAAAGCAAAAGCAAAAGCAAAAGCCAAAGCGAGGCGGCCTTAAAGCCGACCTGAATTTTACGGTTGTACCTGATTCCCTGTTTGATCGTTCCCATGCTCTGCGTGGGAATGCCGCCAGGGACGCTCTGCGTTCCGCTGACGACGCATAACGTGAGCCGTGCGCAACGGTGACGCGGAGCGTCACAGGATGCATTCCCACGCAGAGCATGGGAACGATCACGGCACGGACAAACCGGCAATCAGGTCGGCTTTAAGGCCGCCTCGCTTTGGCTTTGGATCTGGGGGCCCCGGTAACCACGATGGCCGGAGTGAGGGCATGCCGAGCCCTAGCGAGGCGGCATGGATCAACGTTGGTAGAGGCGCCGCTAGTGCGATCCGATTCACCTCTCCCAGAACGCAGCAAGCCGAAGCATCAGCTTCGGCTCGCATTTAACACTTTACATTAACTGGCTTACGCAACCACTCGATAACACGGCACATATGCCGCACCACCCGGTAGTTTCATCCGGTGCTGGGCGACGAAGGCCTTGAGCAGCTGATCCAGTGGCTGCATGACGGCCGCGTCGCCACGGATCTGGTAGGGTCCGTGTTTTTCGATCAGGCGGATGCCCTTGTCCTTGACGTTGCCGGCGACGATGCCGGAGAACGCACGGCGCAGGTTGGCGGCCAGTTCGTGGGCCGGCAGGTCGCGGCTCAGCTTGAGGTTGGCCATGTTTTCGTGGGTCGGGTCGAACGGGCGCTGGAAGCCTTCGTCGATCTTCAGCAGCCAGTTGAAATGGAACGCATCGTTGCGTTCGCGACGGAACTGTTTGACCGCCTTGAGGCCTTGGGTCATCTGCCGGGCGACTTCCGCCGGGTCGTCGATGATGATCTGGTAATGCTTCTTGGCGGACTCGCCCAGGGTGGCGCCCACGAACGAGTCAAGCTGCTCGAGGTAGGGCGCGGCATGTTTGGGCCCGGTGAGGATGACCGGGAAGGGCAGGCCCTGGTTGTCCGGGTGCATGAGGATGCCGAGCAGGTACAGGAACTCTTCGGCGGTACCGGCGCCGCCGGGGAAGATGATGATGCCGTGACCGACACGCACGAAGGCTTCCAGGCGCTTTTCGATGTCCGGCAGGATCACCAGTTCGTTGACGATCGGGTTCGGCGCCTCGGCGGCGATGATCCCCGGTTCAGTCAGGCCCAGGTAGCGTCCGCCGTGGATGCGCTGTTTGGCATGGGCGATGGTGGCGCCTTTCATCGGGCCTTTCATCACGCCGGGGCCGCAACCGGTGCACACGTCCAGGCTGCGCAAGCCCAGTTCGTGGCCGACTTTCTTGGTGTATTTGTATTCTTCGGTATTGATCGAGTGACCGCCCCAGCACACCACGATCTTCGGCTCCACGCCCGGGCGCAGCGTGCGGGCGTTGCGCAGCAGGTGGAACACATAGTCGCTGATACCCTGGGAGGTACTCAGGTCGATGCGTTGGCTGTCGAGTTCGTTTTCGGTGTAGACGATGTCGCGCAGGGCGCTGAACAGCATTTCACGGGTGCTGGCGATCATTTCGCCGTCGACGAAGGCGTCGGCGGGGGCGTTCAGCAGTTCCAGGCGTACGCCGCGGTCTTGCTGGTGAATGCGGATTTCAAAGTCCTTGTAGGCTTCGAGGATGGTCTTGGCGTTATCGACGTGGGCGCCGGTGTTGAGGATGGCCAGGGCGCATTGGCGGAAGATGTCGTAGGTGCTGCCGGATCCGGCTTCGCTCAGTTGCTGGACTTCCCGTTGAGAGAGTGTTTCCAGGCTGCCTTTCGGACTGACCGAAGCGTTGATTACTTGTCGTTGGGTCATTCAATGATCCTTAAAACGATGTCATTCACGCAAAAACAACGAATGGCATCCGAATAGAGAGTATCCATGAAAGAAGATGGCACGAACTGCGCGGTCTCGCCATGTCCTCCTTTTGATGATGTATAGATGAAAAGGAGCCCCAGCATAGCTAAATCCGTCGCAGAGGCGATAATGACCGGCGGTCTTTTTGCCCAGCGCCCCTTTTTACCATTGAAGCCAAGGAATCCCGACGTCATGTTCGAAATCCAGCCGATGAACGCCGATGACTATCGGCAACGGACGCGGCGCAGCACGGTGATGATCGCGCTGATCTTCCTCGCGCTGGCGATGGCCCTGTCCACCGCGGCGGTGACGTTGTTCGGCGAGCCCGGAGGGGACAATCTACGCTTCAATATCGGCGGGGTGTTCGCCGCGGTGATGGTCATGGCCTTGTTGATGCGCAAGCTGTTCTGGCACCAGGCGTGGATGGCGCCGGCGGTCTACAGCTGGCAACTCAAGCGCAGCCTGATGAGCATCACCAACGTCATGCACCACCTCAAGACCGCCGTGGACGCCGGGGATCCGGACGCCATGAAACTCATGCGCTTCTATCACCTGGGATTGAGCCAAATGCATCAACTGGACGGTAACTCCAGCGATGATGCGCAATTGCACCGGGAAATGCAGCAGCATCAGGCGCGGATGGAAGCGCTGGGCATCGACGCCCGGCAGACGCGACTGGACCCGGCCTGGCTGGACACGCTGAAGCAGGCAGCGCGATAGACCCATGGAGCAGCGAGGGCCTTTTCATTCGATTCAAGGAGCGAACGTCATGGGGAATCCGTCCATTCACGATCATATGGAACATAACCGGCAGGGGGTCGCCAGGCTCAAGGCACGCTCTGCCATCACACTGTTGATCGCCGTATGCCTGTCGATGGCAGTGATCGTGATCTGGGAAACCTGGAGCTCGCGCCAGTACCATCTGCATGACAAGGAAGTGGCGATGTCCAACCTTGCGCAGGCCCTGGCCTCGCAAGCTCAGGCGGCGATCAAGCAAGCCGACACGCTGTTGTTCACCCTGGTCGATCGCCTGGAGAACGACGGTATCGACCAGGGTCGGCTCGATCGCCTGCAACGCTTGCTCCGCGCCCAGCGCAGTGAGTTGAAGCAGGTCCATGGGCTGTTCGTGTATGACGAAACCGGCAAATGGATCGCCAACTCCAACGGCGCCGAGGTGGGAGGCGCCAACAATTCCGACCGCGAGTACTTCATCTATCATCGCGAGCATCCCGACCGCGGACCGCACATCGGCCCTTCGATCAAGAGCCGCTCCAGCGGCGAGTGGATCATGACGGTGTCGCGCCGGATCAATCACCCGGACGGCCGATTCGCCGGCGTGGCGCTGGCCACCCTCTACCTCAGTCATTTCCTGCAGCTTTACGATGGCATCGACATGGGCAACAACGGTGTGATCAACCTGATCGCCGACGATGCCAGCATTATCGTACGCCGGCCCTTTCACGAGGCGGACATCGGCACCAGCCTGGCCAAGAGTCCGCTGTTCACACGGCTGCTGCCACAGGGCAGTTCGGGGACGGCGACCATCAGGTCGATCATGGATGGCGTGGAGCGGGTCGTGGGCTTTCGCCGGGTAGAGGGTTATCCACTGATCATCTTTGCCGCGCTCAACAAGGATGAGGTACTGGCGGGTTGGCGCAAGGAGTCCTTGCTCAGTGCGGGTATCGTCACGCTGTTGCTTGGAGGGCTGGGGGTGCTCGGCTATCGCCTGATCAAGTTGATGAAGAAGCAGGATCGCATCCAGGGCGAGTTGCTCGGCACCCAGGAGAAGCTGCTTGAGCTTAATCGCAACCTCGAATTGCTGGCGCTGGAAGATGCGCTCACGGGCCTGGCCAACCGGCGCCAGTTCGATCTGTTCATCCAGGCGGAAATGAGCCGCGCCCGGCACAACATGACGGGGTTGGCCCTGCTGATGATCGATGTCGATCACTTCAAGCCGTTCAACGATCGCTACGGCCACCTGGCCGGTGACGAGTGCCTGCGCAAGATCGCGGCGATCATCACCGAGTACATCAGGCGCCCAGGTGATCTTGCTGCGCGCTTTGGCGGCGAGGAGTTTGCCGTGGTGCTGCCGGGGACTGACTACGTCGGGGCATTCTTGCTGGCGGAAAAAATCCGCCATGCGGTCCAGGCCGCCAGCCTGCCACACAGTGAAAGCCCTGATGGCAAGGTGACGGTCAGCGTGGGGGTCTGCGGTTATGATCCGGCGTCAAAGGCCTTGACCAGCGAGTTGATCGGGGCGGCCGACAAGGCGTTGTACGTGGCCAAGGCCAGCGGGCGCAACATGAGCGTGATTGCCAACTGAGGCTCAGGCCCGGCGTTTCTTGTGCCGGATCAATCGAACATAGACCAGCAGGTTAACCAGCAGTACCGCGGTGCCCAGCCCCAGCTGAATGGCCGGTGTCAGCCCGGCCGGGTAAATGACCGGCCACAGGTAATGTTCGATGAAGCCGCCGCCGTAACCGGTTTGCCCCGCCGCCTGGCGCATGAGGTTTTCCCATTGCGTCAGCGGGCAGGGCAGGTGAAACACCTCCACCGCCACACCCCAGGCGACGGCGGGCAGGTGCCATACCATCAAGCGCTGCCATTTGAGGACCAGCAGCCCGCCGAACACGACGAACACAATGAACGCCAGGTGCAACAACAGCAGCCCATCGGCGGTGATTCGGTAGAGCATGTCGACCCCCAGGCGCATCAGTCGAATCACTCCATGGTACTCGGACGGCTGCCTGGCACTCTATCGATTGTCGCCGTCCAGCGCGTCGAGCACCTTCTTCAAACGCGTCACCAGGGCCTCGCTACTGCGTTGCATCGGTGCGCGCAGTTCATCACTGATCAAGCCTTGCAGGGCCAGCGCGCTTTTCACCGGGGCCGGATTGGGTTCGATGAACAGGCTCTGGATCAGCGGCAGAAGCTGGAAGAACGTGGCCCGTGCAGCCGCCAGCCGGTTGTCGCGAACCTGCTGGTATAGCGCCACGAAGCGTTGCGGATGGACATGCGCCGATGCCGCAATCGCCCCTTTGGCGCCCAGGCACAGGGCGCTGAAGATCTGGTTGTCTTCACCACACAGCACATCGACCTCGCCGCTGGCCAGCAACGCCAGGGTGTTGCCCAGGTTACCGCCACAGTCCTTGATTGCGACGATCCGCTCATGGGCGACGATGTTGAGCAAGGTCGCCTGTTCGAAGGTCACGCCGGTGCGATAGGGGATGTCGTACAGGATCAGCGGCACACTGCAAGCATCGGCGACCGTCTGGAAAAACTCCTCGAGCCCCGCCTGGGACGGCGGGATGTAATACGGTGGCGGCACCAGCAAACCGGCCACCGGACGCTTGAGAATCTCTTCCTGAAAGTGCAGCAGTTCGATCAGGTTGTTGCCTGCCAGCCCCATGACCACCCGCTCGGCCGGCACTTGCTCGAGTACCGCATCGAGCACCGCCAGTTGCTCCGGCTTGCCCATGGCCGCCGGTTCGCCGGTGGTGCCGCAGACAACCAGTCCGTCGACGCCTTGTTCCAGCAAATGGCTGACCAACCGGCGCAATGCGATGAAGTCGATGGCGCCATTGTGGAACGGCGTGACGAGGGGAACCCAGATACCTTGAAACGATGACATGCACTTTCTCCTGTTGGATGACCGATGTCGTCACCGTCAGGAGCGTAGTAGGAAGCAAGCAAGGGGAGGGTGGTCCGTCGCGCTCGATGTCCTGTCAGCTCATCTGACGGGACAGCGCGCCCCGGTCACATGAGCGACTGTTTCTTCGATTTGAGGGTGCGCGCAACGCGAACTTGCGCCTTGGCAATCAAGCCAATGACACAAGCGTCGAGCGTTAAGGTTGCGGACATCTTTGCTTACACCCTGAGTGAGGCGCTCAGTTTTAAAAGCCAGCGCGTTGTTTGTCAATGTCGAATATCGGCGAAGATGCGGCGCCCGCCTGTGAATGGCCCAAGTGCGCAAGATTGTTCAAGCCATCGCCTGCGACTGCTGGCACAGTCTCAAGTCTTTTCCTGGTTGCAGAGCGTTATGTCCAATTCACACTTGCCGCGCAGTGCATTCTTGCGTGGCGCCATGGCGATCATGCCGTTATCCCTGGCGACAGCTCCTTGGGGCCTGCTGGCCGGCTCCATGGCCATCGAAGCCAACCTCACACCCCTGCAAGGCCAGGGCTTGTCGAGCATCGTGTTCGCCGGCGCCGCGCAATTGGTGGCCATCGGCATGCTCAAGGGTGGGGCCGGGATCTTTTCGATCCTGCTGACCACCTTGTTGCTGACCTCCCAGCATCTGCTCTACGGGATGAGCATGCGTTCGGTGATCTCGCCATTGCCGGGGCGCTGGCGGGCGGGATTGGGCTTTTTGCTCACCGATGAACTGTTTGCCTTGACCAGCCAGCACGACAAGCAACAGTTCAATCGCTGGTACGCCCTGGGTGTCGGCCTGACGTTCTACATTGCCTGGAACCTCTTCACCCTGGCGGGCATCGTGCTGGGCAGCAGCATTCCCGGCCTGGAACACCTGGGGCTGGATTTCTCCATCGCGGCCACCTTCATCGCCTTGATCACGCCGGTGGTGCGCAACGTGCCGACGGTGGTCTGCGTCGCGGTCTCGCTGTTCTGCTCGGTACTGTTCAGTTACTGGCAATGGGGCTCGGCCCTGGTGCTGTCGGGACTGGCGGGCATGAGCGCCGGTTTTATCTGCAACAAATTCCAGGGAGCGCGCACATGATGGTCTGGGCGGTGATTATCGGTATGGGCCTGCTGGTGTTTCTCAACCGCTATGTCTTCCTCGAACCGCGTCTGCCGCTGCGCTTGAGCAGCAATGCGCGCCAGTTCCTCGGGTTCGCCGTGCCGGGCATGTTGACCGCGATCTGCGGACCGATCGTATTCATGCCGGACAAGCAACTGAATCTGCAATGGGACAACCCCTACCTGATCAGTTCGCTGGTGGCCATCGGCCTGGTGCTGTACACCCGCAATACCTTGCTCAGCATGCTGTTGAGCATGGGCTTTTTCTTTTTGCTGCGTGGGTGGCTGTGAGCCGGGCACGGCAAACTGTTCTACGCTTAAAACTGATGACCGATCCCTTCAGGAAGAGAGGTGAACCCATGGCAACAGAGCAAAAGAAACCGGATCCCGAAGACGATATGGATGAGCCGACGGAAGAAGAAATCAAAGAGCAAAAACATTCAGAGCAGACGTGGAAGCATGACGACAGCAGAGAGTTGTCGGAGCCTGACCGCAAGTTCTGAGCTTCTTGCGAACACCCTGGCTGTAGGAGCGAGCATGCTCGCGATGGTCGTCAACGATCACGCGTTTTTGCTGGTTTAACGCGGCGTTCTTAAGTCCATCGCGAGCATGCTCGCTTCCTATCAGCAGCAGATCGCTCGAGCTTATTCCAGCCATTGAGGGAACTCGGGATGAGTGGCCCGATAACCCATCTTCCTGTAGGGGGTTACGTTCGTCGCCTGACTCTTTGGTCAGCTTGGTATGCCGTGTTCATTCGTCGAGCGCGTCAATCAACCCAGGCCCCTGATTCCTGACATTGCCCACGGCCCTGTCCACCCTGTACCACTCGAAAGCATCACTGCCTTCCCCCTGCAGTAGCACCATTTGCTCGGCACGCTCCCTGGGCGTGGCCGGGTCCAGCCATTCGCGTGCCAGTTCCGCGCTGAACACCACCGGCCGGCGATCATGAACGTCGAGCATGCCACCTGCGCTGTCGGTGGTGATGATGACAAAGCCGTCATCGTCCCTGGGGGCCGCACCACCCAGCGGGAACTGCCCGATTGCCGCGCAGAAGACCGGCCCCTGGTCGCGCCGGCGAATCAGCCAGGGCTGCCGCGTGCCGTCTCCGGCATCGACCCATTCGAACCAGTTGTCGACCGGGCAGATGGCGCGATGGGGCCAGATCGCTCGAAAAAACGGACCGTGGGCGACCTTCTCGACCCGCGCATTGATCGGTGCCGCCCGATCCTTCGCCCAATGCGGTCGCCACCCCCAGCGCTGAGAGTCGGCGTGCAAGCCATCGCCCTCCAGGTGCAACAACGCCAGCCGGGTGGTGGGCGCGGCGTTGTAGCGGGCCAGTGGCTGATCGCCGACCTGGTTGATCAAGGCGTCGGGAATGCTCAGCACCGCCACGAAGTCATGGATGCCCCGGTATTGCGACAATCGTCCGCACATCGTTCGAACCCTCCGGCTGGAGTGTTCAGCATAGAGGTTTGAACGCGGGGCGGGTGTGCGGCAGAACGCACTCTGTCGAGTCGCTGTTGCTGTGTAAACACTGTATGCAACGGGTCATGAGCTTATGCGTAAAGGGTATTTAAATAATTATATTAAGGCCTTTATGGTCTAAAAAAATGAACCTCAAGGAGCCCCCGGATGAACCTGTCCCGATTACTGCGCGGTCTGTTGACCAGCGCTCTGTTTGCCGCACCTTTGGCCTACGCCAGCGAGCCTGTCGTCCTGCACGTCGGCGATCAGAACTACTACAACATTCGTGCCTCCGTCGAAGCGTCCGGGGTCTTGAAAGGGGCCCCCTATACCGTCGACTGGAAACACTTCCAGGCCGCGGCTCCGCTGGCCGAAGCCTTGAATACCGGAGCACTGGACCTGGGCTTCCTGGGCGATTCGGGCTTTCTGTTCCTGGCCGCCAAGCAGGCACCGGTCAAGCTGATCGGGGTGTCTCGGCAGAACCCGGACACTATCGCCTTGCTGGTGCCCAAGGACTCGCCGGTGAAAACCGTCGCTGACCTGAAGGGCAAAAAAGTCGCCTATTGGCCGGGGGCCTGGAGCCAGCAACTGACCTTGCGCGCGCTGGAACAGGCCAACCTGCCGGAGGATTATGTCGACTTCATCAAGCTGATGCCGATCGACGCGGCCGCCGCATTACCCCAAGGCAGCATCGACGCCTTCCCGGTCTGGGAACCGTACATTTCCCAGCAGATCCTGTTTTCCGGCGCGCGGCCCATCCTTACCGCGAAGAACCTGATGCCCGGCCTGAGTGCGATCGCCGCGTCCACCCCTTCGATCGACAGCAAGCGCGAAGCCATTGCCGACTTCCTCGGACGCCTGAAAAAGGCCAGGGCCTGGGTCGATGACCACACTGACGAATACGCCGACCTGTGGGCGAAGAAAGCCAATCTCGACCAGGACGTGTCGCGCCATTGGCTGCGCCAGGCCCACATGACCATCGGCCCTGTGGACGCCCAGGCTGCCGGAGACCTGCAGCACACCGCCGACTTCCTGTTCAAGGTCAAGGCGCTGCCGGCCGAGCTCGTCACCGCACCGATCATCGATCGCTCTTTCCAGCAGGCACTGGCGAACTGAGCCACCTCTGGGCGAGCACCGGAACCAAACACTGTGTACCTTATCCAACCTCGGCCCGCCGCTGTGTGCGGGTCGGCGAAGGATGAACGGGCGAGGGATCGTTGCCGTTTGAAGTGTTGACCGGAACGCTCTGGCCCAAGGCAAAACATGAAACAGTTGCTCAAGGTTGTATCGGTATTCGCCATGGCAGCCAGTCTGCTGGGCTGTATCGCCGCCCCGATTGAAATGACGCCGCAAACCGAACAGGCGTTGCGCACGCAAGCGCCGATCCGCTTTCTGCTGACGTTCGACGATGGTCCCAGCGCCTCGAGCTTCTGGAACCCGACCGAGACCGTACTCGACAGCCTGGCGATCAATCCCCTGCAACCGGGGATCAAGGCGGTGTTTTTCGTGCAGACCCGTGCATCACGGGCCGGTGCCAGTGAAATCGGGCGTGCGGTCATGCATCGCGAGCGTGACGCCGGGCACATTCTGGCCTTCCACACGGCCACGCCTTCACACACCAATCATCGCTCCCTGGACGCGCACGAACTGGAGCAGGCGCTCACCGATGGTTGTGCCGACATCGCCGCGATCACCGGTGCGCCGCCGACCCTGCTGCGCCCGCCATTCTGGAGCTACGACAAACGCACCTTCGCCGCTTACCAGCAGCATGGCCTGCATGTATTGCTGACCGACCTGAGCGCCAATGACGGCAAGATCTGGGGCTTCAACGCCAGTCCCCGGCGCCGCGCGCATATGCTGCGTTCGATGTCCGAGGTTCGCGAGCGCATTGTCCGGGGCGAGCTACCGGTGGTAGACGGGGTGATTCCGGTGGTGGTGACGTTCCACGACCTCAATCGGTACACCGCGCGGCATACCCGTGAATACCTGCAGATCCTTCTCGACAGTGCCCGGGCGACGGGGGTCAGGACTGCCCCAATTGCGTTTTATGACGACACCGCCGCGCTGCAACGGGCCGCCATGGCGCGTACGTTGCGCGACAGTTCACAGCCGGCGCAATTGCCGGGGATCTGGAACTGGATATGGAAAGACAATAGCCATTGAACAATCGCCGCAAAATGTGAGGCCGATAACACCAGTGACTGGCGCAAAATCGGCCATCGCATCTATTCTCATTGGATCCGTTCGATCACCCGCCACGGAGGCATTGGCCATGGTTCCCATTTCAGTCCTTTGCAACATTGTAGAATCCGGTTTCGAGCCCCTGGCCTGCGAATGTACGGAGAGCGGCGGGCTACTGCGGATCGAGGTCTTTGAGCCCGCCAGCGGACACGTCAGGCTGATGATTGCCGGGGTATCGACCGAAGAGTTGACCAGCGTGCGCGCCATCTCCGACTTTATCGGTGAATTGCGCGCCGAGATGAGCGCCGGTCGCCGGGCCTTTGCTGGCTGAGCGTCCGCCCCTACAAGGGCGTGATGGTCTGTGGCAGCAGCTCGTCGATCATCCGCAAGCAATGGTTCAACCCCGGTGACACGTCGCCCACCCGTCGACTGAGAATGATCGGTGAAGTGGCGTTGTCTTCCAGCAGCGGGGTGAAACCGATGTCGTCGCGGTGCAGCAACTGCACCGAGGCCGGCACCAGCGTGATTCCTATTCCGGCGCCCACCAGCCCGATTGCGGTCTGCAGCTCGTTGGTCCATTGCGCCACGTGGATGCTCACCCCATACGACTCGAACAGCGCGATCACGTGGTCGGCGTAGCTGGGACGCGGGTTGCCCGGGTACAGCACGAAGGGCTCTTTGGCCAGGTCGCGCAGGCTGACGGGACCGGCCAGCAGCGGGTGACCGGCGGGCAGGGCGGCCACCAGGCGGTCTTCGGTGAGCACGGTCTGGACGATGGCCGGGTCGTCGATGCGGATGCGGCCAAAGCCGACGTCGATGCGCCCGGCCTTGAGCGCCTGTACCTGCTGCAGCGTGGTCATCTCCGATAGCCCGAGTTCCAGTTCCAGCGGTTCGCCGCTGCGCAAGCGGCGAATCAGTTCCGGCAGCACGCCGTAGAGTGTCGATGGCGCAAAGCCGATACCCAGCCAGGTCTTTTCCCCCAGCCCTATGCGTCGGGTGTTGTCGCAGACCTTGTGCAACTGGTCGAGCAGGGCGGTGGAGTGTTCGTGGAAAAATCGCCCGGCGTCGGTCAATTTCAACGGACGGCCGCGCTCGAGCAGCATCACTCCCAGTTCATCTTCCAGTTGCTGGATCTGCCGGCTCAGCGGCGGCTGGGCGATGTGCAGGCGTTCGGCGGCGCGGGTGAAATTGAGGGTTTGAGCCAACACCTGAAAGTAACGCAGGTGACGCAGTTCCATGGAGCCTCCGGATGTCGAGCGGTTGCATACCTTGAAGGTATCAAGCCAGACCAATTCTATATTGGCCGCCCGGAAAAAGCCGTATGAGAATCAGGCACAGAACTTCAAGAACCTGACGGGTATCGAAATGCTTGCTACAGCCATTGAATCGATCGAGACGATCATCGTCGATCTGCCAACCATCCGCCCGCACAAGCTGGCGATGCACACCATGCAGAACCAGACCCTGGTGGTCATTCGCGTGCGCTGCGCCGATGGCATCGAAGGCATCGGCGAAGCCACCACCATCGGTGGCCTGGCGTATGGCAACGAAAGCCCTGACAGCATCAAGACCAACATCGACAAGCACTTCGCACCGCTGTTGATCGGCCAGGACAGCGGCAATGTCAATGCCGCCATGTTGCGCCTGGACCGCAGCATCCGTGGCAATACCTTCGCCAAGTCAGGTATCGAAACCGCGCTGCTCGACGCCCTGGGCAAACGCCTTGGCCTGCCGGTCAGCGAACTGCTTGGCGGCCGCGTGCGTGACTCGCTGCCCGTGGCCTGGACCCTGGCCAGCGGCGATACCGAAAAGGACATCGCTGAAGCTGAAAAGATGCTCGACCTGCGCCGCCACCGCATCTTCAAACTGAAAATCGGCGCCGGCGAAGTCAATCGCGACCTGGCCCACGTGATTGCGATCAAGAAAGCCCTGGGCGATCGTGCAAGCGTCAGGGTCGACGTCAATCAGGCCTGGGACGAGGCGGTGGCCCTGCGCGCCTGCCGGATCCTGGGCACCAACGGCATCGACCTGATCGAACAGCCGATCTCGCGCAACAACCGCGCCGGCATGACCCGCCTGAATGCCATGAGTCCGGCGCCGATCATGGCCGACGAATCCATCGAATGCGTGGAAGATGCATTTAACCTGGCGCGCGAAGGTGCGGCCTCGGTGTTTGCCCTGAAGATCGCCAAGAATGGTGGCCCGCGTGCCGTGTTGCGCACCGCCTCCATCGCCGAAGCGGCCGGTATCGCCCTGTACGGCGGCACCATGCTCGAAGGCGGAATCGGCACCATGGCGTCGGCCCATGCCTTTGTCACGTTGAACAAACTGGCGTGGGACACCGAGCTGTTCGGCCCGCTGCTGCTGACCGAAGACATTCTCAGCGAGCCTTTGGAGTATCGCGATTTCGAACTGCACGTGCCCAAGACTCCAGGGCTGGGCCTGAGCCTGGACGAAGAGCGCCTGGCGTTTTTCCGTCGCGACAAGACCATTCATCAAGCCTGAGGAGAGCATTATGCTGTTCCACGTAAAAATGACCGTGAATTTGCCGGTCGACATGAACCCTGAACGCGCCGCGCAGCTCAAGGCCGACGAAAAAGCCCTGGCTCAGCGTCTGCAGGACCAAGGCAAGTGGCGTCACCTGTGGCGCATCGCCGGACTCTACGCCAATTACAGCGTGTTCGATGTCGACAGCGTCCAGGAACTGCACGATTTGCTTATGCAATTGCCGCTGTATCCGTACATGGCCATCGAAGTCACCGCGATGTGCCGGCATCCTTCTTCCATTCGTGACGACGACCGCTGAGCCCAGCCTGTTCAGCGCGCTACGCTAATAATTACAAGATGAGGAACCCAGAATGAACGTCAAGATTTCCCACACTGCCGAAGTCCAGAAATTTCTCGAAGAGGCCAGCGGCCTGCTCAACGACGCCGGCAACCCACGGACCAAGGCATTGGTCTATCGCATCCTGCGTGACTCGGTGAACATCATCGAAGACCTCGCCGTGACCCCGGAAGAATTCTGGAAAGCGGTCAACTACCTGAACGTGCTGGGTGCGCGCCAGGAAGCGGGCCTGGTGGTGGCCGGTCTCGGCCTGGAACACTACCTTGACCTGCTGATGGACGCCGAAGACGAGCAGGCCGGCAAGTCCGGCGGCACCCCGCGCACCATCGAAGGCCCGCTCTACGTGGCCGGCGCACCGCTGTCGCAAGGTGAAGCCCGCCTGGACGACGGCGTCGATCCGGGTGTGACCCTGTTCATGCAAGGCCGCGTGCTCAACACGGCTGGCGAACCGTTGGCCGGTGCCGTGGTGGACGTCTGGCACGCCAACACCGGCGGTACCTACTCGTATTTCGATCCCACGCAATCGGAATTCAACCTGCGTCGCCGTATCGTCACCGACGCCGAAGGCCGCTACCGTTTCCGCAGCATCGTGCCGTCGGGCTACGGCTGCCCGCCGGATGGTCCGACCCAACAACTGCTCGATCAACTGGGCCGTCATGGCCAGCGTCCGGCGCACGTGCATTTCTTCATCTCCGCACCGGATCATCGCCACCTGACCACCCAGATCAACCTCGATGGCGACAAGTACCTGCACGATGATTTTGCCTATGCCACCCGCGACGAGCTGATCGCCAAGATAACCTTCAGCGACGATCAGCAGCGCGCGGCGGCCTATGGTGTCAGCGGTCGTTTTGCCGAAATCGAATTCGATTTCACCCTGCAGTCGACCGCCCAGCCTGAAGAGCAGCAGCGTCACGAGCGGGTTCGTGCACTGGAGGACTGATTGTCCTGATTCACTGTAGGAGCGAGCATGCTCGCGATGGTCGCTAACGATGACGCTGGGCCCCTGATGCCCCGCGGCGTCCTCAAGCCCATCGCGAGCATGCTCGCTCCTACAGGTTACATTGTGAAACGCCCCACAGGTCAGTCCAATGACACACCACTGACAGTACTGCCCTAGAATGATCTGATACACCCGATAACAACAACGAGAGTGACCCGATGATGCAAGCGCAACTGTTGAGTCAGCGCAGCACCGTATTCGACCATGCCGACCCGTACGCGGTGTCGGGCTATGTCAATCAGCATGTCGGGAACCACTGCATCCTGATGCCTCGCGCCGGGCACCCCCTGGCCAGCCTCAATCATCGCAAATTCGCCAGCCTGGACCTGTGCCGTATCAGCTACGGCGGCAGCGTTCGCGTCACCTCCGGCGCGCTGGAAACCATCTATCACCTGCAAGTGTTGCTGCAGGGCAATTGCCTGTGGCGCGGCCATGGCCAGGAACACTACTTTGCCCCCGGTGAGTTGCTGCTGATCAACCCCGACGACCCGGTCGACTTGACCTACTCCGACGATTGCGAAAAATTCATCCTCAAGGTCCCCACGTCCCTGTTCGAGTCCGTCTGCAACGAGCAGCGCTGGCGCTATCCGGGGCAAGGCGTGCGGTTTCTCGAGAACCGCTACCAGCTCAATGAGCTGGAAGGCTTCGTCAACCTGCTGGCGATGATTTGCCAGGAGGCCGAGGCCACCGAGCAGATTCCCAGGGTGCAGGAACATTACGCGCAGATCATCGTCAGCAAGATGCTCAGCCTGATGAAGACCAATGTCAGCCGCCTCGAATTCGGCTCGCAGGCCGCCACGTTCGAAGCGATTGCCGACTACATAGCCAGAAACCTCAAGCAGGACATCGACAGCGAAGAACTGGCGCGCCAGGCCAGCATGAGCCTGCGTTCGCTGTACGGCCTGTTCGAACGCAACGCGAACACAACGCCAAAAAACTACATCCGCCAGAAGCGCCTGGAACGCGTCAACGCCTGCCTCAGCGACCCGACCTGCAACGTGCGCAACGTCACGGAGATCGCAATGGACTACGGTTTCCTGCACCTGGGACGCTTCTCCGACAGCTACCGCAAGCAGTTCGGCGAGTTGCCGTCCGATACCCTCAAGCGCCGCCACTGATCCCGCCGTGACGATCACCCCAAGTCCTGTAGGAGCGAGCATGCTCGCGATGGACGTCAACGATGACGCTGGGTGCCTGATACCCCGCGGCGCCCTCGAGTCCATCGCGAGCATGCTCGCTCCTACAAGGGCAATTGCGGTGATCGTCACGGCGGCGCTCAAAACCCCCTCTGCACAAAACGGATAAAGGTCTGCACCCCGCGGATAGTCCGCCCCATCGCCCCGTCCTAGCATGACCCCTGCCTGAACAATAACAATGGAGGCGGCGGCCATGACCCTGCGACCTGAATACCTTGAGTCCCTGCTTGAAGACGATCCAGAGCAGGGTATCTATCGCTGCAAGCGCGAGATGTTTACCGATCCGCGCCTGTTCGATCTGGAGATGGAACACATCTTCGAAGGCAACTGGCTTTATCTGGCGCACGAAAGCCAGATCCCCAACGTCAACGATTTCTACACCACCACCATGGGGCGCCAGTCGATCTTCATCGCGCGCAACAAGGACGGTGTGCTCAACGCCTTCATCAACGCCTGCAGTCATCGCGGCGCGACCCTGTGCCGGCACAAGTCCGGCAACAAAAGCTCGTACACCTGCCCGTTCCACGGCTGGACGTTCAACAACTCCGGCAAACTGCTCAAGGTCAAGGACCCGGCTAACGCGGGTTACCCGAGCAGTTTCAACTGTGAAGGCTCCCACGACCTGACCAAGGTCGCGCGCTTCGAGTCCTATCGCGGTTTCCTGTTCGGCAGCCTCAAGGCTGACGTGGTGCCGCTGGTCGAGCACCTGGGCGAGTCGGCGAAGATCATCGACATGATCGTCGACCAGTCCACCGACGGCCTGGAAGTGCTGCGCGGTTCTTCCAGCTACATCTATGAAGGCAACTGGAAACTCACCGCCGAAAACGGTGCCGACGGTTACCACGTCAGCTCCGTGCACTGGAACTATGCCGCCACCCAGAACCAGCGCAAACAGCGCGAAGCCGGTGACGAAAACCCGACCATGAGCGCCGGTAGCTGGGCCAAGCAGGGCGGTGGTTTCTATTCCTTCGACAAGGGCCACATGTTGCTCTGGACCCGCTGGGCCAACCCCGAGGACCGTCCACTGTACGAACGTCGCGACGAACTCGCCCAGGACTTCGGCAAGGCCCGCGCCGACTGGATGATCGAGAACTCGCGCAACTTGTGCCTGTACCCCAACGTGTACCTGATGGACCAGTTCAGCTCGCAGATCCGTATCGCCCGGCCGATTTCGGTCAACCGCACCGAGATCACCATCTATTGCATCGCCCCCAAAGGCGAAAGCGACCACGCGCGTTCCAGCCGGATTCGTCAGTACGAAGACTTCTTCAACGTCAGCGGTATGGCCACGCCGGACGATCTGGAAGAGTTCCGCTCCTGCCAGACCAGTTACCAGGGCAGCGTCACCACCTGGAACGACATGTCCCGTGGCGCCGAGCACTGGATCGAAGGTGCCGACGAGGCGGCCAGGGAAATCGACCTGCATCCGCTGCTCAGCGGCGTGCGCACCGAAGACGAAGGCCTGTTCGTGCTGCAACACAAGTACTGGCAGCAGACCATGCTCAAGGCCCTGGCTGCCGAGCAGTCGAAACTGATCGCCGTGGAGGACGTGCAATGACCATTTCCTATGAAGCGGTACGTGATTTCCTCTACCGCGAAGCACGCTACCTCGACGACCGCCAGTGGGATGAGTGGCTGGAATTGTACGCCCCCGACGCGACGTACTGGATGCCGTCCTGGGACGACAACGATGAGCTGACCGAAGACCCACAGCGGGAAATCTCGCTGATCTGGTACGGCAACCGCACCGGCCTTGAAGACCGCATCTTCCGCATCAAGACCGAGCGCTCCAGCGCCAGCGTGCCGGACACCCGCACCTCCCACAACATCAGCAACATCGAACTGCTCGAGCAAGCCGACGGAATGTGCAAGGTGCGCTTCAACTGGCACACCCTGAGCTTTCGCTACAAGACCGTTGACAGCTATTTCGGCAGCAGTTTCTACACCCTCGACGTGCGCGGTGAAAACCCGCTGATCAAGGCCAAGAAAGTGATCCTGAAGAACGACTATGTTCGCCAGGTCATCGATGTATACCACTTGTGAGGCAGCCGTCATGACCCATTCCATTGCGTTCAATTTCGAAGACGGCGTCACTCGGTTCATCGACGCCAACGTGGGCGAAACCGTGGCCGATGCCGCGTACCGCCAGGGCATCAATATTCCGCTGGACTGCCGCGACGGCGCCTGCGGCACCTGCAAGTGTTTTGCCGAAGCGGGCAGCTATGACCTGGGCGAGGAATACATCGAAGACGCCCTCAGCCCCGAAGAAGCCGGTCAAGGCTTTGTGCTGACCTGCCAGATGCGCGCCAAGAGCGATTGCGTGGTGCGGGTACCGGTATCGTCGGATGTCTGCCGCACCCGTCAGGCCAGTTTTGAGGCCACCATCAGCGCCGTGCGCCAGTTGTCCGACAGCACCATTGCCCTGTCGATCAAGGGCGAGTCCCTGAG
>Ga0079986_1020478_pt1 | contig 23120 bp, 19 predicted proteins | sample Hof3ISUMetaT_FD_73496 | JGI IMG/M metagenome (GOLD analysis project Ga0079986, IMG submission 73496) | Enriched soil aggregate microbial communities from Iowa State university to study microbial drivers of carbon cycling -... | ecosystem: Environmental > Terrestrial > Soil > Agricultural land... | reverse complement strand
AACAAAAACAATAAACAAGAGGTGGATAATGAAACTCAATAGCCGCGTGATCCCGTGTCTCTCTGCACAGCGTAAGTGGGCTGTCTGGATTAAATTCGGCAGTGCCATCGCACTACTCGGTGCCTCCACCATTGCAAGCGCCAATGGCATTGCCCTGAACGAGCAAAGTGCAAGCAGTGCAGGAACGGCCTATGCGGGAAGGTCGTCTTCCGCGCTGGACGCCAGCACCATCTTTGGAAACCCCGCCGGCTTGACCAAGTTGAAGCGTAGCGAGATTTCCGGCGGAGCCGCGGTCGTCTCGGTGAGCGACGACATTCGTAATGCGCAGAGCAGCGCCCCAGGAACGAATGAGGGGGACTCGGTACCGTTGGGGGTTGTGCCCTTCGCTTATATGTCGACGCCACTTGATGATCGTTTTTCGATCGGTCTGGGCCTCTATGCTCCAAGTGGTCTGATCAATGATTACGAGAGTTCTTTTCAGGGCCGCTACCATGGTTCCTATAGCACGACCAAAGAAGTAACCCTTCAGCCCACCATTGCCTGGCGGATCAATGATTACGTGTCCATTGGTGGCGGGCCGACCATAAACCGTTTCAATGCAAAACTTCAGAATTACCTGGCCACCGGCGCTCTGAACAATGGTGAGGACACGCTGGTCACCGTGAAAGGCGATGACACGGCACTGGGCTACAACGTCGGTATTCTGATCGACTTTACTGAGGCAACCAGTTGGGGGATCAACTACCACTCGAAGGTGGACTATGAACTCAAGGGGCATACTGAGGTTTCTGGCTCCCCGAGCGTTATTCCGCTGGACGGAAATTATGACAACAAGATAGACCTTACGATGCCCGAATCCCTGGATACGTCTATCACGCATCATTTCAATAGTCGCTGGACGGGCTACCTGGGCACCACCTGGAAACGTTGGAGCCGGATCAAGAAGGTCGAGGCCGTCAACAGCGGTCTTTCTCCTGTGGGGCAGGCGGCTGGCATGGGGACGGTGATCGAAGAAATGAATTGGCGTGACACCTGGAGCACCGCCGTTGGCGCCTCCTATCAATTGAACCAGCAGTGGCTGCTGCGCGCAGGCTACGCCTATGATCCGTCGCCCATCAGCAATGCCGATCGCAGCGTGCGCATACCGGTTGGGAATCGCCAGGCCGTGACCTTGGGTGGCGCTTATTCGCCGAGTTCCGATCTGACCATAGACTTTGCTTATGGTTATCTCTGGGATTCCAAAGTCTCGGTAAAGCAACCGGACAACTCCGGTCTTCAACCGGAGTACAGCGCCAACTACGACAACAGTGCGAACGGGGTTTCTGTGCAGGCTACCTATCGCTACTAGCGACCCCACAAGCCAATCAAAACGTCCTGGCGGAGTAACTCCCTGCTTTGCGATCAGCATTGAACCGATGATTGGAGCCCCGAGCTGTCGACGACTCTCAACCGACCCTCCCGGTCAAGGTGATAACGCTGCAGATCTCGCGCCAGCAACAGCTCGCCGGTGAAGTGGGCGGCGGCTTCCTGGCGTACATCTTCGATGCACGGACTTCGCTGGGGATTGCTCTGGTAGCGCGCACTGAAGTGGGTAAGCACCAGATTGGGAATGCCGACTGACTCGGCAAAACGCGCCACGGCGGCGGCACTGCTGTGCCCGTAGGTCTCGCGATTGTGATCGATCACTGCCTGGGTGAACGTCGCCTCGTGCACCAGTACATTCGCACCGGCAGCCACCTCTGCCAATAGCTCAGGGGTGTCGTTGTCGCCGCAGATAATAATGCGTTGAGCGGAGCGCGCAGGTCGCAAAAATTGCTCCGCGCGAAATAGTCGTCCTGCATGTTCAACCTCACGTCCATGGGCCAGCTCCCCCCACAGCGGGCCACGAGGAACGCCTTCGGCCTCAAGATGTTGAATATCCAGTCGCGGATGGGGATCTGACTCGACAAAAACATAGCCATGGCAAGGCACGCGATGGGAGAGGGCAACGCTGTTGACCTGAACCGTCCCGTTTTGCCAGCCATTGAAGGTTTCGCTCGCGTGCAGACGCAATTCGAAGGCCAGCCAGGACTTGCTGACAGTCAGGCTCAGGCGCAACCAGGGATGGAGCGCAACCGGCATCACGATATCGAGTGGCTCCAAACGTCCCGACATGCCGGCACTGGCCAGCAAGCCAGGTAAGCCGAAGCAATGGTCGCCATGAACATGGGTGATGAAGCACCCGCGCAGCGCTTGCAGGGACAGCGGGGTACGCATCACTTGATGTTGCGTGGCTTCACCGCAATCGACCAGGTACCAACCCCTGCCTGAGGAGTCCAGGAGTGCGGTACCACTCACATTTCGATTGCGCGTTGGAACGCCTGATGAGGTGCCCAGAAAGATGAGGTCCATGGCCGGCTCTTTATTCAGTGGGTTTTGTTCAAGTGTATATCCACACCGTTGGTCCCCTGCGCCGCACTGGCCTGCACCGGATGAATCCAAAGAAAAACCGCTGGCTTGAAGAAAATGCCGCCGATGAGCATCTGCTTATCAAGCCTTGAGTCTTTTCGAGACAAAATCGCGGCCGTTACTTCGGTACCAGGCTGTGGCGCCATTTCATGCGTCTGTGCCCGCTTCGGGCCGGCGCTACTCCTGCAGAGGTCATCATCATGCACTTGATCGAGGTCTTCCTACCGCTCAACACCAACGCTGGCGCACCTCAGCCGGCCGAGCTATTGCGCCATGTGCGCGAGCACTTGACCGACCAGTTCGGGGGCGTGACGGCGTTCGTGCGCACTCCGGCGAAAGGCATTTCGTTACAGCAAGGCAACGAACGATCAGAGGACGACATCATCATTTATGAGGTCATGGTGGAAGTGGTCGATCGGCTGTGGTGGCAAAGTTACAAACGAGATCTTGAAGAACGTTTTCAACAGGACGAGATCCTGATCCGGGCGACGGCCGTGAATCTTATTCGCTAACCCCCCCGGCATCTCAGCCCAAATGCGGCAGAACTTCGATCAGCGCCTGGGTGTCCAGACCCTTACACGTTCCGATGCAGCTTTATCGGAAATGCACGATGCAGCGTTGAAGGCGAGGACAACATGACGACGACAGTTGGGGATTTTCTGGTTGAACGGCTCAGCGAATGGGGAGTGACCCGTATCTTTGGTTACCCGGGGGACGGCATCAATGGCGTATTCGGAGCACTGAGCCGGGCCAAAGGCAAGATTGAATTCGTCCAGGCCAGGCACGAAGAAATGGCCGCGTTCATGGCGTCGGCGCATGCCAAGTTCACCGGTGAGTTGGGCGTGTGCATTGCCACTTCCGGCCCGGGGGCGTCGCACTTGATCACCGGGCTTTACGATGCGCGATTGGATCACATGCCGGTGCTGGCCATCGTCGGCCAACAGGCACGCACGGCGCTCGGTAGCCATTACCAGCAAGAGCTCGATCTGCTATCGATGTTCAAGGACGTGGCCGGTGCTTTCGTGCAGCAGGCCTCGGCACCCTCGCAAATTCGCCATCTGGTCGACCGCGCGGTACGCACGGCGGTCGGTGAGCGGCGAGTCACCGCGATCATCCTGCCCAACGACCTGCAGGATCTTGCGTATGAGGCGCCGGCCCGGGCCCACGGCACCGCGCATTCGGGGGTCGGTTACAGCAAGCCGAGGGTGATCCCTTACGAGGCGGATCTGCAGCGTGCGGCAGACGTTTTGAACGCGGGTGAGAAGGTCGCGATTCTGGTCGGCGCCGGCGCGTTGCAGGCCACCGATCAAGTCATGGCAGTGGCAGAAAAACTCGGCGCCGGGGTAGCGAAGGCGTTGCTGGGTAAAGCCGCATTGCCAGACGATTTGCCGTGGGTCACCGGCAGTATCGGCCTGCTGGGTACCGAACCCAGCTACAAGTTGATGAGCGAATGCGACACCTTGCTGATGATCGGCTCGGGTTTCCCGTATTCCGAATTCCTGCCCAGGGAATGGCAGGCACGCGGCGTGCAGATCGACCTGCAACCGGACATGCTCAGCCTGCGTTACCCGATGGAGGTCAATCTGGTCGGCGATGCTGCCGAGACACTCAGCGCATTGCTGCCGTTGCTGGACCAGAAAACCGAGCGCAAATGGCGGAAAAAAGTCGAAGGCTGGCGCAGTAGCTGGGAAAAGACCCTGGAAAAACGCGCCATGGCCAAAGCCAACCCGATCAACCCGCAACGGGTGGTCTACGAGCTATCGCCACGCTTGCCGGAGCGTTCAATCATCACCAGTGATTCCGGTTCCTGCGCCAACTGGTTCGCCCGCGACCTGAAGATCCGTCGGGGCATGAAGTGCTCACTGTCCGGTGGACTGGCCTCGATGGGGGCGGCCGTGCCCTATGCGATTGCAGCGAAATTCGCGTTTCCCGAGCGCCAGGTGATTGCACTGGTGGGGGACGGCGCCATGCAGATGAGCAACATGGCCGAACTGATCACCGTCGCCAAATACTGGCGCCAGTGGCAAAGCCCGAAATGGGTCTGCGCGGTGTTCAACAATGAAGACCTCAATCAGGTCACCTGGGAGCAACGGGTGATGGAGGGTGATCCGAAATTCGAGGCATCGCAAAACATCCCGGACGTGCCCTACCACCTGTTCGCCATTTCGATTGGGCTCAAGGGGATCTTCGTCGACCGTGAAGAAGATGTCGCCGGCGCCTGGGAACAGGCGTTGGCCTCGGATGTTCCGGTGTTGATCGAATTCAAGACCGACCCCGACGTGCCGCCATTGCCGCCGCACATCAAGCTCGAACAAGCGAAGAAGTTCGCCACGACGTTGCTCAAGGGCGATCCGAACGAGGCCGGGGTGATCTTGCAAACCGCCAAGCAGGTATTGGGAGCGGTGCTGCCGCACAAGAAATAAGACGTGCCAAACACTCTGGCGGGGGCGACTGCTCGGTGGTCGTCCCACCGAGGGGGGGGGCGGCGGGAAATACCTTTGCTACGTTAGTTCAAGGCGGTCTAACGCATAATCCTTACCTGCCAGGGTAAGTTCAAAAATGGTGGCGCCGAAGGTGCCCCGGGTCACTTTTTGCTTCACGAGACCTTTGGCCTGGAGCTGCTTTAAACCCGTTTCGACTTCTAGCGTGCTGAGTGAGACAAGCTTGCAAACCGAATTCAGGTTTGCAACTTTCCTGAAGTTCGCATGATAGGCCAACGCTTCCATCAGCAGCGTCTGGTCATCTGTCAGTTGTGGAAACTGTGGGTTGTTCTTCTTATAGATTTTTCGCTCTATCTCGTGTAACTCGCCATAAGCACCATCGGTGATGCGAGCGTAGTAAATCGCTACAGACAGAGTGCCGATCAAAATGGCGATAATGATCAGCAGCGACCAATTCGGTATTGCCGTTTCGGAAAAAACCCAATCCCGAAAACGCAGCAACCAGCCCGTGGTATCCGCCCACAACGTCAGGCCGAAGTAGGTGTCGAGCAGCATCAGGGCAGCCCCGGCGACAAGGAAAACTCCGGCCGAACAGGCCATGGCCTTGAACATGAACGCGGAATGCCTGCCTTGTGCTGCCATGATGCTCGTCACTGGTATGGAGACAGATGTTTTCAGCATAGCAGTGCAAACGTGACCTCTGGCAGCCAATCTGCAAGGTTGGGTATTGGCCAGAACCGGACGAGATTGCTCAAGCAGGAACAGGCTGGACAGTTCGTGGCAGACCGGTGCCGCGACGACCTGGGACGCGAATCGGCCCTCGTCCCGGATTCACGCGAGTCAGCCTTGGCTCAAGCGTGGACGGGCGGCCGTACGCTATGGCAGGTGCTTGAGTGGGGGGAGCTGCCAGTAATAACCGGGCGGAACAGTTAATGGTTTATCGACTACAGTCGATAGCTTGACATGCACCTCAATTGTTTCGACGCTTGGCGGGAATCTATGCCCAACACCAACCAACCTTCTTCCAGCCCGCCGTCCAGTCGCTCCAGCGTGGCATTGACTCGTGCTTCTCTATTCAAGTTTCTGTGGCTTCTGGTTGGCGTCTTTATGCTCGCCAGCGGTTTGCTGGTTTATCTGGCCAATGACCTGGACAGGACCGAGGAGGCCGAGAGCGCTTTTTATACCAAGAAAGCGATGCAGTCGCTGGAGAAGTCCCTGTTATCGACCGTCAAGGATTATGCCTTCTGGGGGGACACCTATCGGCACCTGCACGCGCAGGTGGACATCGACTGGGCCTACGTGCGCCAAAATGTCGGGCCGACGCTTTACACGGATTTTGGATTCGAGGGGATGTTTGTCGTCAATGACGCCAATCGCACGGTATACGCGGTAGTCCAGGGTGAGCTGAAATCGGTCGACGCCTCGCAATGGCTCCAGCAGTCGATGGCTGCGACCCTTGAAAGGGCACGCGAGGGCGCGCAAGCGGAAACGCCGACATCGAGTTTCATCAATATTGGCGGTGTGCCAGCGCTGGTGGTGGCGGCGGCGATAACGCCGGGAACCGATCCCACGGTCTTGCGCGATGACAGGTTGCCTTCGGTGCTGATATTCGTAGACATCCTGAGACCCGCCAAGCTCCAGGCACTGGGCCAGGATTACGGGGTCAATGAATTGCGGGTGGCCACGCCTGACGAAGTTCACGACACGCCGGTCCTTGCATTGGGCGAGAACGGTGGTGCCGGCACCCTGCATTGGAGTCTGCACGAGCCCGGCCAGCGCTTGCTTGGGCTGGGCTTGCCATTGGTGGGCATTGCCGCACTGCTGGTCTGCCTGATGACCTGGGTCATCTTGCGTCGCACCACGGCTGGAGCTCAGGCACTTGATGCCAGTTACGCATCGTTGCAACACAGCCAGATGGCCTTGGCGACCAGCGAGGCACGCTTTCGCGATGTGGTGGAAGCCAGTTCGGACTGGGTCTGGGAAATAGGCGCCGATTGGCGTTTTACCTATCTGTCCGAACGATTTGAAGACGTGACGGGTCTTTCCAGGGACCTATGGATCGGTGCGGCAATGGACGATCTGCTGCGCACCGAGCTAGGTACGCTCTCTCAGTGGCTGTGCATTCCGAACCGGCGCCCGAGCATCAGTGTCCAGTGCCGCTATGTCGACACCAGGGGCCAGGACCGGATCACGCGTATTTCGGCGCGAAAGATGGCCGATGGAGGCTTTCGCGGTACGGCAACCGACGTCACGGAAGAAGTCGAAGCCCGCCGACGGATCGAATTCCTTTCACAACACGATGCATTGACAGGGTTGCCCAATCGGACGCGACTTCAAGAATTTCTGGACGGTAAGCTCAAAGCTTCGCCCACCGCAGACCAACCGCTGGTCATGCTCAGCCTTGACCTTGATCGTTTCAAACCGGTGAACGACTTGCTCGGGCATGCGGCCGGTGACCTGGTACTCAACGAAGTGTCCAATCGTCTGGCTGACTGTATCCGTCATGGCGACCTCGCTGCACGCATAGGCGGGGACGAGTTTGTACTGATTCTTACCGATCTGCGTTCTCAGGAGGAAGTCGAAACGCTCTGTCGGCGATTGATCGAGACCATCGAGCGCCCGATACAGATCGATGAACAACAAGTGTTCGTCAGCGCCAGTATTGGCATCGCCATGGCGCCAAACGATGCAAGCGAAGCGAGTGAACTGCTGCGCTATGCCGATATCGCCTTGTACGAGTCCAAGGCCGCGGGCCGTAATACGTGGCGCTTTTACGCAGGCGATATGAATGCGAAGATCATCGAGCGCCGCCGTCTCGAACGGGACCTGCGCTTCGCAATCAAACACAATGAGCTGCGGCTGCATTTTCAACCGCGATTTCGCATTGCTGACGGACAGATGGTGGGGGCTGAGGCGCTGGTTCGCTGGCAGCATCCCGAGCGTGGCTTGATTGCGCCAGACACCTTTATCTCGATTGCCGAAGAGACGGGGCTGATTATTTCCCTGAGCAACTGGGTGATCGAGACCGCCTGCCGCCATGCCGTGCGCTGGCCGGAACATCTGTTCGTCTCCGTCAATCTCTCACCTTGCGAATTCAAGCGAGGCAATCTGATTCAACGCGTGCAGACAGCCCTTCACGATTCGGGGATCGACCCGGCGCGCGTAGAGTTGGAAATCACCGAAAGCGTCATGCTCGAAGACGCTACAGGCGCTCTGGAGGTGATGCACAAGCTCAAGCGCCTTGGGGTGCGCATCGCCATGGACGATTTCGGTACTGGCTATTCGTCGCTGAGCTACCTGCGCACGTTTCCTTTCGACGGGCTCAAGATTGACCGTAGCTTTTTGAGCCGACTGGCCGAAAGCGACGATGACAAGTCCATCATCCAGGCGATCGTCGGTCTGGGGCAGGCCTTGTCACTCACAGTGACCGCAGAAGGCATTGAAACCGCGGAACACCTGAGGTTGCTCAAGGCCGTGGCTTGCGACGAAGGGCAGGGTTATTACCTGAGTCGACCGCTTGATAACGAAGCGTTCAGCGTCTTGGTCGGCGCAAGAACAGTGCCGGGCGCCAAAAGCAAGGTCTAGGGGCCCCGGCAGGTTTGGCCGCGTTATTGCGATCGCTTAATCGGGCAAGGCCCGGTTAACGGTAGCGCTTTAAATTGACCGCTCCTGGAACGCCCTTCAACCCGCCTCAAACCAGTGCGCGCGGGTTATTCAAAATCTGGTTGGCCAATCTACTTTTGGCAGCGCCTCATACTCGGGCTTTGCGAACAGATAGCCTTGAAAGAAGTTAATGCCGAGGGCTAGTAACTGCTGTAATTCAGCATGGGTCTCTACGCCCTCTGCAATCACTTCAATATTGAGCGCTTTGCACACGCCGAGAATGCCCTGAACGATTGCCTGTCGCACCGGGTCGGTGCAGATGCTGCGTACCAGGGCCATGTCCAGTTTGATGATGTCGGGTTGAAACTCTGCCAGCAAATTGAGCCCGGAGTAGCCTGCACCGAAATCATCTATCGCGGTCTTGAAGCCTTTAAGGCGATATTCTTGAATAATGCTTTTTAGATGCGCTTTGTCCACCAGTTCTTCGTTTTCGGTGATCTCAAAAATCAGCCTTTCGGTGGGGAACCCAAATCTGCGTGCGGCTTCAAGCGTTGCACGAATGCACGTGGCGGCTTGATAGACCGCATTGGGCAAGAAGTTGATGCTGACAAAGCAGGGGATTTGCAAGCGTGAAGCAAGCTCAACAGCCTTGACCCGACATGCTTGGTCAAAGGCATAACGGTTCTGTTCGGTCACCTTTCCAAGAATGACTGCGGCTCCACTGCCATCGCAACCACGTACCAAAGCCTCGTAGGCAAAAATACTGTTGTCGCGCAGATCGACGATGGCTGGAACGCCATACTGAACTCAAAATCCAGTTCTTTACCTTCCCTGCAGGCACTACACGGAGGGACTGGTCGTGTTTTTCCGTTCATTCAAACCCTACTTTTCAGTCGATCAAGCCAAGACTTTGTGCATGCCAAAAGGCTGAATCATCGCTCTAACGTCGACGAGAAATTGCTGATCGCGTGTACAACCTGGCGCGCACTATCCTGAATATCCAGGATCACTTGACCCGCCTCACCGGCTAATTTCACTCCTTGTTCTGCCTTGTCTTTACTCGCCTCCATCCTGGCGACTGCCCCCGTTGCCAGTTCACGATTGTGCTGCACCACCTCGACAATCTTGACCGTGGCCTGGCTTGTGCGCGCAGCCAGGTTGCGCACTTCGTCAGCGACCACAGCGAAACCTCGTCCCTGCTCTCCGGCACGGGCCGCTTCGATGGCTGCATTAAGCGCCAGCAAATTCGTCTGCTCGGCAATCCCACGGATGGTCTGGACGATGCTGCTGATTATCTCCGACTGCTGGCTGACAGCGTTGATTGCTTCGGCTGAGTGATTCAATTCGCCCGCCAGGCCCTGTATGACATCCACTGTCTCCTGCACCACTCGGGCACCTTCGTGTGCTGTATCGTCGGTTTTGAGCGACGTCTCATAGGCCATGCGTGCTGCTCGAGACTCGGCTTCCTGTTGAAGAACCTGAGCAGTGATGTCGCTTGCAAACTTGACGACTTTGTAAAGACGGCCATTGGCGTCGAACAGCGGATTGTAAGTTGCCCGCAGCCAGACGGGGCATCCCTGGCTGTTGAGGCGCTTGAAGTTACCGGAGAAAAACTCGCCGTTATTCAGGCGTTCCCAGAACTGGCGATACTCGCTGGATTCACTTTCGCTACGCTCACAGAACAGACGATGGTGCTTGCCAACGACTTCATCCAGGCGGTAACCCATCACTGCAAGGAAGTTTTCGTTGGCGCTGATGACTTCTCCTTGGCGGTTGAATTCGATGGTTGCCATGGAACGGTTAATCGCCTTGATCTGGTGCTCCTGCTCTTGTTCCTTCTGCATCCGAGCCGTTACATCAGTAGCAATCTTGACGACCCTGATCACCCGTCCGGCGGCATCGCGCACAGGGTTATAGCTGGCCTCAAGCCAGACATCCCGCCCCTGTTTGTCGAGGCGCAGGAAGCAATCGTTCATGAACTCACCATTACCCAGGCGTGACCAAAAACCTTGATAGGCGACGCTGTTGGCGTAATTCGGCGGACAGAACATGCGGTGATGACGGGACTGAATTTCCTCAAGGCGATAGCCCATCACGCTCAGGAAATTGTTGTTGGCACCCAGGATCGTGCCATCAGGTTGGAACTCGATCAGAGCCATGGAGCCATCCAATGCTGCGAGGGTGGCTTCGCAGTCAGCCAAGCGCTGCTGGCTGACGGCCAGTTCTTTTTTGATTTGCGAGTTGAACATGCGTACCTCAGTGGGTGTGGACTGCTTGGTACTTTCATCAAGCTGGCGCAAAACTTATACAACTCGATCGTAAATGTACAAATAATTTTGGGGTATAGACGCCAGTTATGCAGGTTGATCACGGGGGCGAATGCATTGATCGAGTAGGGGATGGACCCTCGGCACTGGTTGCTGGCCAATGCACTGCACTTCAGAGCTGGGTGATTTCCTGAAGCCGTTGGTGGTTGCGCTGCTGTTTCACTCGATACATCTCGCGATCTGCCAGCTTTGTCGCTTCGTCCACAGTCACGCTGCCCGGTAGCACAGCCACCACCCCGACACTCGCGCCGGTATATTGAATATGCCCAAGACCGTGGCCCAGCTCATATAGCCCTGTTGTCGCTTTGAACAGACGATCCTGCAGCAGGTCGGCGGCATGTCGCATGTCCTTTGCCGGCTCCAAGTGTTCGGATGGCGTACCCAAGGCAATCACAATGAACTCATCACCTCCAATGCGCCCGATGACGTCACTGGTTCTAAGGCCATGTTGCAGTTTTGCGGCCACGCTGCGCAGCAGCTGGTCTCCTGCCTGGTGGCCGCGGCTATCGTTGATGAACTTGAACCCATCCAGATCGACCACCCCCATGAGTATGTACTTGTTCTCCCGCTGGGCCAGGGCGAACAGGCGCGCAGCATCGTTCAGAATGGCACGCCGGTTGGACAGGCCCGTAAGGGGATCTGTGAGGGCCAGCTTGGTCAAATCGGCGTTGGCAGCCTGAAGTCGCTCAACCAGCTGTTCACGTTCAAGGGAATACCCCAACAACCCTGACAGCAGCATCAGCAACGGTTCCACTTCAGCAGAGCGGCCCACCTGATCCGAGCTGGCGGCACATACCGTACCCAGTACTTGCCCACCCCGGGACCTTATTGGCGCGCTGACGTAGGTTCTGATGCCCAACGCGGCGGCGGCCTCCGAGTCACCCCAACATTCGCCAACGTTATCCGAGTACATGCGATTCTCGTCCAGCGCCCGCTTGCACAGCGTATCTGCCCAAGGCACCACCAGCCCTTCAGGAATCACCATGTCGCCGACGTTGCGCGCGAACTCGACACGCTGGACGCCCTCACCGGTGTCAATGGTGGTCAGGTAGGTCGACTCCATACCGGTTACCTTGCTGAGCAGGGCCAGCAAGGGACGCGTCAGCTGCTCCAGGGTTTGGGCTTTTGGGAGGGTTTCGGAGAGAAGAGTAAGAATCTGATCCATTTGGGCGTGTCGATAACTAAGGGGTATTTCATTATCGACCGATCAGCGGCTTACTGAACACTGCGGGGCAAGGCTAAGAAATATGAGAAGGCAGAAAAGCCGGCGAAAAAGAAAAAAGTGACATTTGCTGCCTGCCAGGGCGTTATGCCCTAGCTTCCCCGGCGGGGAAAACCACTATTTTTACATGATGCGAAAATGAGTCGCAGTGTCATTTTTATCCGCTTTGGCAGTTGCGTTTTTTTCTTTCAGATGGCACTCGGCAATATCTTTTCCGCTGGACAAAGACCTCCGTTGCCAGCGGGTGATCTACGCTCCAATAACAACTCCGAAGATCGAAGAACCAATGCGCAAGGTAGACGCGACCAGGATGCATAAGGAAATCCACTGGGCATTCTTCGGGATCGGGCATCCCTGATCGCTACCACCCTGAGCACGCTCTGTGAGAATCAAACAGCCCCTGCTTGCGCTTCTGTTGTTCACCTGGCTGTTTGCTGGCTGTACGACCCCCAATGTGCCTGACGAACCCAGCCAGGCCTTGCCGGCGAGCGATTCACCATTTGGTCGTTCTATCCAGGCTCAGGTAGCCCCCCACAAGGGCCAATCGGGCTTTCGCTTGCTATCGGACAGTGCCGAGGCTTTCAACGCCCGAGCCGAGCTTATTCGCGCCGCCCAACGCAGCATCGACTTGCAGTACTACATCGTCCACGACGGCATCAGTACGCGGATACTGGTGAAAGAGTTGCTCGACGCCGCCGACCGCGGCGTCCGGGTGAGGATTCTGCTCGATGACACCACCAGCGATGACCTGGAGCGAATTATCGCGACGCTGGCTGCGCACCCGCAGATTGAGATCCGCGTGTTCAACCCGCTGCACTTGGGCCGCAGCACCGTCGTAACGCGCACGATGGGCCGGCTGTTCAACCTGTCGCAGCAACACCGGCGCATGCACAACAAGTTGTGGGTGGTGGACAACAGCGTGGCAATCGTCGGAGGGCGCAATCTGGGGGACGAGTATTTCGATGCCCGGCCCGACAGGAATTTCACCGACATCGACATGCTCAGTGTCGGCCCGGTTGCAGAGCAGTTGGGGCACAGTTTTGACCAGTACTGGAACAGCGCGCTGAGCAAGCCGATCGAGCAGTTTATCTCGATCCATCCGACTACCCGGGACTTGAATAACACCCGGACCCGGCTGGAGGAATCCCTGGAGGAAACGCGTAAAGAGAATCACGCGCTCTACGAGCAATTGATGACCTACACCACTCACCCACGCCTGCATGTCTGGCGCGGGGAGCTGATCTGGGCCTGGAACAAAGCGCTGTGGGATGCGCCGAGAAAGGTCTTGTCCAAGGGCGAGCCAGCCCCGTACTTGCTGTTGACCACCCAGTTGGCACCGGAGCTTGACGGGGTCACCAAGGAACTGATCATGGTTTCGGCCTACATGGTGCCTGGCCGACCGGGGTTGGTGTACTTGACCCGTCATGCCGACGCCGGCGTGTCGATCAGCTTGCTGACCAATTCACTGGAAGCCACCGATGTGCCCGCCGCGCACGGGGCTTATGCCCCTTATCGCAAAACCCTGCTCAAGCATGGGGTGCAGTTGTTCGAATTACGTCGCCAGCCCGGCGACAACGGCGACAGCGACAACGACAGCGGACCACGCCTGTTCCACAGCGGATCCTCGGCCAGTTCCGACTCCAGCCTGCACAGCAAGGCGATGGTTTTCGACCAGCAGAAAGCGTTTATCGGCTCGTTCAATTTCGACTCCCGCTCGTTATTGTGGAACACCGAAGTCGGGGTGTTGGTGGACAATCCGCAACTCGCCGGGCGGGTGCGCGAACTGGCCCTGGAAGGCATGGCACCCGCGCTCAGTTATCACGCAGTGTTGGAAAAGAACCAGGTGGTCTGGGTCACCGAGGATGACGGCAAACAGCGTACGTTGACCGAGGAACCAGGGAGCTGGTGGCGACGCTTCAATTCCTGGCTTAGCAGCACGATCGGGCTGGAGAGGATGCTTTAGCTGGTGTTCTCTGTACCAGACGGCCAAAGGTCCATCCATTTCACTTTCAGGATCGGGAGCAATCATGCGGATGCGGATGGTGGGCGCGGCGCGGCTTATCAGCCAATGGACGATGGCGGCGGGTATCAGCCTCATCGCCATTGTCGCTAGTGGGCAGGTACAACCCACACCGCAAACCACTCAAGAAATAAAGGGCTTGCTGGACTTTGTCGAGCACAGTGAGTGTAAGTTCGTGCGCAACGGGAGCGAATACCCGGGGCCCCGCGCGCGCGCGCACCTGGAGAAGAAGCTGGATTATCTTGAAGGCAAGGACATAGTGACCAGCGCAGAAGACTTCATCGAACTTGCGGCCACTAAAAGCAGTATGAGTGGCCGCGCCTATGAAGTGCGATGTCCAGCGGGCGTAGAACCGGCAAGCACTTGGCTGAGAAGGGAACTGCAGAGGCAACGGCAACTTCATTGATTCTTTCTCATCGGACAAAGATGCGGGCGCCTGTAGCGCCCGCTTTCACTCACCGCGCCGCCTGTGCCCGCAAGCGTCGACCAATGACATCCATCAAATCACAACCATCGCACAGCGGTATAGCCAGTCATTCGGGTGCGATGATACCTGCAATAAAGCGGATAGCCTTCGCATCCCTGTAATCAGGTCGCCAAACCCGAATCGCCATTTGGGCGACGGTGCTGAATATAAGCCGTAGGGCCTCAGCCAGGTAGGTGAGGGATTCCGAACTTTAGGTAGGACCCGTGACGATGAAATACCAGGCCTTTCACATCACTTCGCTGGAAATCCAAACACAGACCTGAGATGGTCATCGTCCGCTGGTCGCAGCCACCGAAGCTATCCTCAATCAACACGTCAGCCGTCGAGATGGACCTCCACCCCATGCAAACCCCACCCAAGCCCCGACATTCCCTCTGGAAAACCTACCTGCTGTTCCTTGCCCCCATGGTCCTGTCCAATTTCCTCCAATCCACGTCCGGCACCGTCAACAGCATCTACATCGGCCAGATGCTCGGTACCCAGGCTTTGGCGGCGGTGTCGGGCATGTTCCCCATCGTGTTCTTCTTCATCGCCCTGGTCATCGGCCTGGGCGCGGGGGCTGGCGTGTTGATCGGGCAGGCCTGGGGGGCGCGGGAGACACACCTGGTGAAGGCCATTGCCGGGTCGACGTTGTTGTTGGGGTTGTTGATCGGGTTGGTGGCGGCGGTGGTGGGAAGTATGTTTGCGCGATCCTCGCTGGTGGGGTTGGGGACGCCGGGTGATGTGCTCGACGACGCTGTGGCGTATGCGCATGTGATGTTGTGGTTCATGCCGACGCTGTTGGTGTTCGTATTGTTCACGCAGTTGCTGCGCGGGGTGAGTGATACCTTGTCGCCGTTGTTGGCGCTGGTGGTATCGACTTGCATCGGCCTGGCGCTGACCCCGGCGTTGATTCGCGGCTGGTTGGGGCTGCCGCCGATGGGCATTCAGAGTGCGGCGTTTGCCGGATTGGCGGGCAACCTGGCGGCGATGGGGTGGCTGGCGTGGCGCTTGATTCGCAAGGGCCACCCGTTGGCGCCGGACCGGGAGTTTTTCGCGGCGATGAAGCTGGACACGGCGATCCTCGGCAAGGTGCTGCGCATCGGTTTGCCCACCGGCTTGCAGATGGTGGTGTTGTCGCTGTCGGAGCTGGTGATTCTGGCGCTGGTGAACCAGCACGGTTCCCAGGCGACGGCGGCGTATGGTGCGGTAACGCAGATCGTTAATTACGTGCAGTTCCCCGCGCTGTCGATCGCGATCACGGCATCGATCCTCGGGGCGCAGGCGATCGGGGCAGGGCGCATCGAGCGCATCGGACCAATCTTGCGCACGGGGTTGATGATTAACGTGTGTTTGACCGGTGGGTTGGTGGTGTTGGGGCATTTGCTGTCGCACTGGTTGCTGGGCTCATTCCTCACCGAGGACGCGACGCGCAGCATGGCCGAGCACTTGCTGCACATCATGCTCTGGAGCCTGTTGGTGTTTGGCTTCCAGGCGATCATCGGCGGCATCATGCGCGCCAGCGGCACGGTGATGGTGCCGGTAGCGATTTCGATTGTGTGCGTGGTGGGCGTGCAGTTACCGGTGGCCTATCTGCTGGATGCGCGGTTCGGGTTGCAAGGGGTGTGGATGGCGTTCCCGGTGGCATATCTGGGGATGCTGGCGTTGCAGACGTTGTATTACAAATTGGTGTGGCAGCATCAGAAGATTGAGAGGTTGGTGTAGGTGATCGGTCGGTGACTCGCCGCGCTCTGCTCGTTCCCACGCAGAGCGTGGGAACGATCAAGCGGTCGGAGTCGTGTACATGGATGTTTCCCAGCCGGCGTCAGGCGTCCTTGCGATCGCCTTCGCCGGCAAGTGGTCGCAAATCCGTAAGGTCAGTGGCATAAACGGCCGTTCTTTGCTTTAGTCCTCCTACAGCTGGCATGCGTGTGGTCGACACTTTCCCAAGAGGGCGCCCCGGCCCGGAGTGTTCCATGAACCCTCGATTCCTGCGTTTCCCGTGCCTGGTCGCCATGCTTGCGTTGGGCGTTTGTGTGCAGGGTGTCGCCGTTGAATACTCGGATGTGAATACCAAGGCCAGCACCATCAGGTTTACCTACAGCCAGATGGGTACCCGAGCCTATGGCACTTTCAGCAAGTTCGTCGGAAACCTTGATTTCGATACCGCCCATCCCGAGGCAGCCCGCGCCCATTTGAGCATCGAGCTGGCCAGTATCGATGCTGGCAGTGAAGATGCCAATGCCGAGCTGCAAAAGCCGGCCTGGTTCGACACCACCCGCTATCCGCAGGCGACGTTCGAATCGACCCGGGTCAAGAACCTTGGCGATAACCGCTACTTGATTACCGGCAATCTCACACTGCGGGGTGTGACCCGAAGTGTAGAGGTGCCGGTCCTGCTCAAGGACGAGGGTGGTATCGGGATCTTCGTCGGCGAGCTGACGCTCAAGCGTAACGAGTTCAAAATCGGTGAGGGCGAGTGGGCCGACAGTTTTGTTTCCAACGAGATCAATATCCAGTTTCGCATGGTCGCGCCACAGCGCTAGCGAGCGTGCGGGGGTAGTGAACAGTGACGGGAGATGAATATGCCAAAGAAAATCATCGTCGCATTCGACGGCACCTGGAACCTGCCTGATCAGGCGCCGGAGATCGATGGCGACGCCAGCACCAACGTGGTCAAGTTGCATGACGCGATCCTCCCCAGCCACAAGGACGGCACGGTGCAGAAGAAAATCTATGTCGCGGGGGTGGGTACAGACTGGTACGACAAGCTCGAGGGCGGGGCCTTTGGCGTCGGGCTGTCGAAGAAGATCAAGGATGGCTATATCGCCCTGGCCAAGCAGTACGAGGAGGGCGACCAGGTGTTCATTTTCGGTTTCAGCCGCGGTGCCTACTCAGCGCGTAGCCTGGTGGGGCTGATCCGCAACGTCGGGCTGCTGACGAAAAAACACATCGACCGTATCGATGAGGCCTACACCCTGTACCGCACCCGTGATTCGAGCGCGGATACGGAAAACGCCAGGTTCTTCCGCCAGAGTTACTCCCGGGAAATCGATATCCATTTCCTGGGTGTCTGGGACACGGTCGGCGCCCTGGGTGTTCCGTTCAAGTCGGCCGAGTGGTTCAACCACAAGTACTATGAGTTTCACGACACCGAGCTCAGCGGGATTGTGCGCAATGCCTTCCATGCCGTCGCCATCGACGAACATCGGGCCAATTACGAATGCACGTTATGGGACCCGATTGCCAAGCCCAATCAAGTGATGGAGCAGGTCTGGTTCTGCGGCGCGCACGCCAATGTGGGGGGCGGTTATGCCGATAATTCGCTGTCCGACATTCCATTACGCTGGATGGCGAACAAGGCGATGGAATGCGGACTGGAGCTCAATCCAAAAAAAATCCCCCGGCCACCGAATGCGCTTCCCGAGATCACCGATTCCTATCAGGATTTCCTGGGGGGTACCTACCGACTGTTGAACGCCCGCTATTTCCGGCCGATCGGCAAGACCCCGTTCGGTCAGGAATGCATTGATGACACCGTGCAGCAACGGGTGATCACGATCGCGAATTATCGGCCGAAAAATCACGTCGATGTGCATTTGACGGGCACTTATCTGCCGGTGAATAAAATCAGCTGACCCGCCCACTCGGCTTCGATTGCCAGCGGGAAGGGTGCGTGGTCTGCCGGTGCAATCCAGTGGCGGCCATCGCCGGCAGGCCAGCACCCACAAAGCTCGCTGGGGATGAGGCCTGCGGATTCGCGCCGGTGCTCCCGGCGCCCTGATCCTGGCGCTTAAATCATCGGAGGCAGCTTATCCAGCAGCTTGTCCAGCGTGATCGGGTAGTCGCGTACCCGAATTCCCGTGGCGTTGTACACCGCGTTGGCGATGGCGGCACTGACCCCGCAAATACCCAGCTCGCCAACCCCCTTGGCTTTCATCGGCGAGGACATCGGGTCGGTCTCATCGAGAAAAATCACCTCCTGGTGGGGGATGTCGGCATGCACCGGCACCTCGTACCCGGCCAGGTCATGATTGACGAAAAAGCCCAGGCGTTTGTCCACCACCAGGTCCTCCATCAGCGCCGCGCCGACGCCCATGGTCATCGCGCCGATCACCTGGCTGCGGGCCGACGTCGGGTTGAGGATGCGCCCGGCCGCGCACACCGCCAGCATTCGGCGCACGCGGGTTTCCCCGGTGGCGCTGTCGACCGCGACTTCGACGAAGTGCGCGCCGAAGGTCGATTGCTGGTACTGCTTGCTCAGCTCGCCGAATTCAATGCTGTCTTCGGCGACGATTTCGCCCGACTTCGCCGCATCGCGCAATGGCACGCTTTTACCACCGGCGCGCACTTCGCCATCGGCGAATTGCGCTTCGTTGACCTTCACCCCCAGGCGTTGCGCAACCGCCTCACGCAGTTTGACGCAGGCGGCATACACCCCCGCCGTCGAGCAGTTGCCGCCAAACTGCCCGCCGGAGCCCGCCGAAACGGGAAAGCTCGAATCGCCCAGGCGCACGACCACGTTATTCAGGCTGACGCCCAGCATTTCCGCCGCCGTCTGGGCAATGATCGTGTAGCTGCCGGTGCCGATATCGGTCATGTCGGTTTCCACGGTGACGATTCCCTGATCATTCAGGCGGACTCGAGCACCGGACTTCACCAGCAGGTTATTGCGAAAGGCCACGGCAACCCCCATGCCGATCAACCAGCGACCTTCGCGCTGGGTGGCCGGTTGCGCATGCCGCTGGCCCCAGCCAAAACGCTCGGCACCGGTGCGCAGGCATTCGACCAGGTGGCGCTGGGAAAAGGGCCGATCCGGTTTCGTGGGATCGACCTGGGTGTCATTGAGGATGCGAAATTCCACGGGGTCGAGCTTCAGCTTCTCGGCCATTTCATCCATGGCAATTTCCAGCGCCATCATGCCCGGCGTTTCACCCGGTGCGCGCATGGCGTTGCCTTCGGGCAGGTCGAGTGTCGACAGGCGCATGGTCACGCGACGATGTTCCCCGGCGTACAGCAATTTGCTCGGTTGCGCGGCAAGTTCCACCTTGCCGCCGGGCAAGTCACCGGACCAGCCTTCGTGGGCCATGGCGGTGATCTTGCCGTCGCTGCCGGCACCGATGCGGATGCGTTGGATGGTCGCCGGGCGGTGGGTGCAATTGTTGAAGATCAGCGGTCGGGCCAGCGCCACTTTGACCGGTCTGCCGGCCATGCGCGCCCCCAGGGCGGCCAGGAGCGCGTCGGCGCGGATAAACAGTTTGCCGCCGAATCCACCGCCGATGTACGGCGAGATCAGGCGCACGTTTTTCTTCGGTATGCCCAGGGTGGTCGCCAGGTCGGCGACCGACCAGTCAATCATCTGGTTCGAGGTCCACAGGGTCAGGCGGTCGCCGTCCCAGGCGGCCATCGAGGCCATGGGTTCCATCATCGCGTGGGCCTGGTCAGGCGTGGTGTAGGTGGCGTCCAGTTGCACCGGCGCCGCCGCGAAGGCCGTTTCAAAATCCCCGTGCAGGGTGTCTTCCATCTGCTCCTTGGGTTCCACCGCTGAGCCGCGTGAGCTGGCCAGATCGAAGGCGCCGTCGGTGCTTGTGTAGGTCATCTCCAGCCGTTCTGCGGCGGCGCGTGCCTGTTCGAAGGTTTCGGCGACCACCAGGGCCACGGCCTGGTGGTAGTGCTGGATCTCGGGCCCGCCGAGCAACCTGGCGGTGTTGTATTTGCCCTGGCCGAGCTTGCCGGCATTGGCGGCGGTGACGATGGCGATCACCCCGGGCGCCGACTCGGCGGGCGCGAGGTTCATCGTCGCGATGCGCCCCTTGGCGATGGCCGAACCGACTACCACGCCATAGGCCTGGTTCGGCACGGCGTCATGGTGTTCGTAGGCGTAGGGCGCTTGGCCTGTGGTTTTCAGCGGCCCTTCGATGCGCGGGGTGGGCTGGCCGATGACCTTGCCTTGGTCGATGGGGTTGGTGGTGGCCGGGGTGTCGAATTTCATGCCTGGGCCCTCGCTTGCGCCATTACCGAAGCGAGCGTGCGCTCGACCAGTGTCAGTTTGAAGGCGTTTTCATGGGTGGGGGTGGCGCCGGCCAGTAGTTGTTCCGAGAGCGCTTTTGCGCCTTTGGCCATCGCTGTTTCAGCGCTCTCCACGCGCCACGGCTTGGGCGCGACGCCGCCCAGGGCCACGCGGCCGGAGCCGTCCTGCTGGATCACCGCGGCCACCGAGACAAGGGCGAATGCGTAGGAGGCGCGGTCCCGGACTTTCTGGTAAATGTGCGTGCCGCCAATCGGCGCCGGCAACGTCACGGCGGTAATCAACTCGTGGGGCGCCAGGGCGGTTTCGATATTCGGCGTATTGCCGGGCAATCGATGCAGGTCGGTGATGGCAATGACGCGTGTCGTGCCGTCGGGTCGAACCGTTTCAACCTGGGCATCGAGTGCGCGCATGGCCACGGCCATGTCGCTGGGATGGGTGGCAATGCAGGCATCGCTGACACCGATGATGCCCAGTTGCCGACTGAATCCGCCGATGGCGGCGCAGCCACTGCCGGGCTGGCGCTTGTTGCAGGCCTGATGGGTGTCGTAGAAGTACGGGCAGCGGGTGCGTTGCAGCAGGTTGCCGGCGGTCGTGGCCATGTTGCGCAGCTGGCCAGAGGCGCCAGCGAGGAGGGCGCGCGCGAGTACCGCATAATCTTTCCTGATGCGCGGGTCGGCGGCCAGGTCGGTGTTCCTGACCAGCGCACCGATTCTCAAGCCACCTTCGGGCGTGGCTTCGATGCGATCCAGTGCCAGGTGGTTGACGTCGATCAGTTGCGTCGGCGTCTCGATGTCCAGTTTCATCAGGTCCAACAGGTTGGTGCCGCCCGCAATGAATCGCGAGCCATGGACCTGTGCAGAGAGCGACGCGGCTTCGGCCGGTGACTGCGCACGCAGATAGTTAAAGGGTCTCATTCGCTGGCCTCCGCGACTTCGGTGATCGCCTCGATGATGTTGGAGTACGCACCGCAGCGGCAGATGTTGCCGCTCATGCGTTCCTGGAGTTCGCTGGCGATCAGCCTGGGTGGTTCGGTGAGATTCGGGCTGGCGTGGCTGGGAATGCCGTCGCGGATTTCACCCAGCACCGCGACTGCCGAGCAGATTTGCCCGGGCGTGCAATAGCCGCATTGATAGCCGTCGTGCTTGATGAAAGCCGCCTGCATCGGATGCAGCTGGTCCGGCGTTCCGAGCCCTTCGATGGTGGTGACCTTCGAACCCTCGTGCATTACCGCCAGGGTCAGGCAGGAATTGATGCGCCGGCCGTCGACAATGACCGTGCAGGCGCCGCATTGGCCGTGGTCGCAACCTTTCTTGGAGCCGGTGAGCTGCAGGTGTTCGCGCAACAGGTCGAGCAGGGTGGTGCGGGTGTCAAACTCCATTTCCTGCCGAGCACCGTTCACCCAGATCGACAGTCTGGTCTTGACCGGCTGCGCCGCGTTGGCGGCCGATGCCTGTGCAGAAATGAACGGAGGCAGGATCACGGCCGCTGCGGTGACCACGCCCACGATCAGGAGTTCTCGTCGGGAAATCGTCATGACGTCGAGCATCGGTGCGTTTCCTATGGTTGTTTGGCGATTACAGCCCTCATCCATTGACTGACCTGCGCGATCAGGGAAAAGTTTTAGCGGTTTTCAGCGCCAGGGTTATGCGCGTGGCTCATGAATCGCTCAAGACAGGCGAGTAACGTGGCCCGGCACGCTATGATAGGCAGCCGCGCCCATTCCTCGGAGTCAAATTCCGCAATGCCCCAGATCACCCACTACAAAACCCCGTGCCCCGAGTCGGTCAACAGTCAGATCCTGCAGATGGTGGTCGATAACCTGACCGACATCAGCATGGTCGCCATCGCGCCAAGCAACCTGTTGTACAACATCTACCAGTACGCGATTGGCTACGAGGTGCACCTGTATCTGGAGGCATTGAACGGGGCCAAGGGGATAGCCGTGGAATTGATCGTCGCCACGGACCTGGACGACCCGGACAAGGTCACGGGTTTCCTGTTGTACCTGCCGGTCAAGGATGATCCGCACGCGTGCAGCGTGGCCTATATGGCCGTGGATGCCGGTCATCGCCGACAGGGGATTGCGCGCAGGCTGCTGCGCGAGATGGTCGGCCGTTACCCGCATGCCGAGCTGGCGTGCGCAGTGGCCAAGGTGCCGTACTTTGAGTCGATGGGCTTTCAGGTCGTGGGCGTGCGCGCCACCCAGGTATTGATGAACACCCGCGATCATGGCAGCGACGGCTTGATGGCGCTGCTGGATGTGGCGCCGATCTATAGCTCGCTGGAGGTGCGGCAGATTCATACCTACCTGCTGCAAAAGCACGGCAAGCGGGCGATGCTCGATGCCGAGAAACAGCGGGACCGGCATCTGGACCAGTTGACGCGCAAGGCCAGCGAGTTCGTGCGCGAGCGATTGGAACAACGCGGATAACCTGTAGGCGCGAGCATGCTCGCGATGGACGTTAACGATGACGCGTGCTGCCTGGGGAAACGCGTTGTCCTTGAAGCCATCGCGAGCATGCTCGCTCCTACAGGGGTTTGGTGTATGCCTCCAGGGCATTT
>Ga0079986_1018760_pt1 | contig 23723 bp, 22 predicted proteins | sample Hof3ISUMetaT_FD_73496 | JGI IMG/M metagenome (GOLD analysis project Ga0079986, IMG submission 73496) | Enriched soil aggregate microbial communities from Iowa State university to study microbial drivers of carbon cycling -... | ecosystem: Environmental > Terrestrial > Soil > Agricultural land... | reverse complement strand
AAAAAGGGCCCCGACTTCAAACCGCGAAGCCTGGACCCGAAATGGTGAGTCTTGGGCTTATAGAGTGCTGAACAGCGGAAAAATCCCCATCAGCAATGCGGCAACCAGTATGCACATGCAAACCAGCACTGCCCACTTCAGGGTGAAGCGCTGGTGATCACCAAAATCGATGCCAGCCAGGGCCACCAAGAGGTAAGTCGATGGTACCAGCGGGCTCAACAAGTGGACGGGCTGACCGACGATCGAGGCACGTGCCATTTCCACCGCGGTAATACCGTAGTGGCTGGCGGCTTCGGCAAGTACCGGTAACACGCCGTAATAAAATGCATCATTCGACATGAAGAAGGTGAACGGCATGCTCACCAACGCCGTGATTACCGCCAGGTATGGGCCGAGGAAATCCGGGATCACCGAAAGCAGGCTTTTGGACATGGCATCGACCATGCCGGTCCCCGACAGGATACCGGTGAAGATGCCCGCGGCAAAGATTAGCCCGACCACCGCCAGCACGCTACCGGCATGGGCCGCGACACGGTCCTTCTGCTGTTGCAGGCAAGGGTAGTTGACGATCATCGCGATACTGAACGCCACCATGAACAGCACCGGCAGAGGCAGCAGGCCGGCGATCAGGGTACACATCAGGGCCAGGGTCAGTGCGCCGTTGAACCAGATCAGGTTCGGTCGACGGGCATCCGGGAATTGCGAAACGGTGATCTCGCTGTGATCGATCTCATCGCCCACCAGGTGCAATTCACCCAGGCGCGCACGCTCACGCTTGCCGTAGAAGTAGGCGATGGCGAGGATGGCCAGGACACCGGCCGCCATCGCTGGCACCATCGGCACGAAGATGGCCGACGGGTCGACGTGCAGCGCACTGGCGGCACGGGCGGTCGGGCCACCCCACGGAGTCATGTTCATCACGCCACCGGCGAGGATGATCAGGCCGGCCATGATCCGCGGGCTCATGCCGATTCGGCTGTAGAGCGGCAGCATGGCGGCCACGCAGATCATGTAGGTCGTGGCGCCATCACCGTCGAGGGATACGACGAGCGCCAGTACGGCGGTGCCCACCGACACTTTCAACGGGTCGCCCTTGACCATTTTGAGGATCTTGCGCACGGCCGGGTCGAACAGGCCGGAGTCGATCATCAGGGCGAAGTACAGGATCGCGAACATCAGCATCACACCGGTCGGCGCGAGCTTGGTAATGCCTTCGAGCATCATCGGCCCGATTTTCGGGCCGAAACCGCCGAACAGGGCGAAAACGATCGGGATGATGATCAGGGCGATCAACGCGGACAGGCGCTTGGTCATGATCAGGAACATGAACGTGATGACCATGGCGAAGCCAAGGAAAGTCAGCATGGGAATACTCCAGGCGTAGCGCGGCTAGGGAATGGGCGGATCGGACAGGATCAGCGCAGAACGGGAAGCACGAGACGTACGGGCGGAGTTGCAGCGAAGCGGCGGATAGAAGAGGACATCAGGGTCACCATTGTTGTTGTTAAATGGGCTGGGCGAACAATCGAACACTCGCTTTAGCCAACCGGTCTGTTGCCGGCAGTGAGGGCGATCCTAATCGGGGAAGCTTTCAGCCAGCTTTCGCCGATGAAAGCATTGACCGGATGTGCAACCGGTCGTCGGACCGGGGCAGGGAGGGGAAACCGAGTTGTGCCCTTCGCGAGCAGGCTCGCTCCCACAATGATTTTGATCCCCTGTGGGAGCGAGCCTGCTCGCGAAGACGTCAGTGAAAACGCATCTGGAGGAAAGGAATGGTCGACTTTCACACAGGCGGCTGCCACTGCGGACAACTGCGCTACCAATTCAGCGGCCCATTGCAAGATATCGCCCATTGCCATTGCTCGATTTGCCGGCGGGTCAGCGGCGGGATCGTGACCACCTGGATCACTGTGCCGGCGACAACCTTTCAATGGCTAGCGGGAAAACCGGCGCGGTACGACTCCTCGCCCACCTGCGCGCGCTATTTCTGCAGCAACTGCGGGGCGCAACTGGCATTGGTGACCCAACTGAGCCCGGACAGCATCGATGTGACCGTCGCTACCCTCGACCACCCGGAAGAGGCCCCGGCCGAGCGTCACATCTGGACCGACAGCCGTCTTCCGTGGCTGCACCTGGACGAGCATTTGCCGGGCGAAGCCGAAGAAACGCTCTGATCAGAAAATAGACAGGTCGAGCGGTCGAATCGCGCCCATCCAGATCGCGTGCTCGCTGTGATCCAGCAGATCGTTGCCCGTCTCCGGGTGCAGGAATACCACCAGCCCCTTGCGGTTCAGCGCCAGCCACGGCAGCACATCACCGATCAGCTCGGGACCGAACGCCAGTTGGCAGCTCCAGTCCGGGTGCGGGCCGACGGGGCGTTCGTGTACCCGACCCATTTTCAGCGGGAACAACTGCGCCGCCTGCTCGCACAAGGCCCGCGCCTGGTCGATGCTGCTGGCGTCGAAATACACATGGGCGTGGTACCCCTTGATCCGTTGCATGTAAATCCCCCTAAACCCGCTAGAACCCTCACCGTTCCCCATGGGTCACACGTCATATAGGCAGGAACACAAGGGAGTTCAGCCATGAAAAATGCCGAAACCCCGGTGGTGAAAGTGGTGCTTTATGGTGCCATGAGTAGCCTGGGCAGTGCGCTGATGGCTGAAATGTTGCGGCGCCAACATGAAGTAATCGCCATCCTCGATGACCTGACGGCGCTGGCGCCACGCCCGGGCTTGCGCACCAAGAGCGGTGACCTGTTCGATGCCGAGCGTGTGAAGCAAAGCGTCGCCGGCAGTTCGGCGGTCATCTGTCTACTGGACGCACCCGGGTTGCCATTCAACAGTGAACACGTCGAAAAAACCATTGTGCCAGGGCCGGTGGAACAAGTGCTGGCCGTGGATGCGTTGATCGACGGCATGCAGGCGGCAAGCATCGCTCGCCTGTTTGTGGTGGGAGATTTTGACGTATTGGACGAACCGGAGACAGAGGACAGCTTGCAGCGCCACGCCGCCGAAGAAATTCGCGAGGCACTGCAAAGCAGTGCCTTGCACTGGACGCTGGTGAATGCGCCACACGGGGTGCCGGGACTGACCATCGAGCACTTCAGTCAGATCGGCGGCAATCTCGAGCCAGGGCTGGCCGAGCCGCTGGCACGTCTGGCCCGCACGGCGGTGGGGATCGCTGATGAGTTGCATCTGAACCTGCACATCGGCGAGCACGTCAATTTCATCGCAACCGACAGCTAAACAGCAATGGAAGGCAGCGCCACCCCGTTCAACGATTGCGCACTACTGGCTTGTTCAGCCATCAACCAGTCGACAAACTGCTGAATCAGAGCCCCACGCCGTTTGCGCTGGGGCAAGACCACGTAATAGCCCAGCCTGGAGATCACCGTTTCGGCAATCGGCCGACATAACAGCCCCTGCACCAGCAAGTTATCCACAAGGTGACGCCAGCCGATGGCCACGCCCTGACCACCAATGGCGGCTTGAATCAGCAAGGTGTAATTGTCGAACCGCAATTGGCCGGGTGCCGGGGGCGAGGTGATGCCCAATTGGCGAAAGACACCGCTCCAGTCAAACCAGTGACTGCTGTTTTCGCCACGCAAGTGCAAGAGCGGAAATTCCAGCAACGACCTGGTGGGCAGGGGCAGGGCACGATCACCCAACAACTGCGGGCTGCACACCGGGAATACTTCCTCGCTGAACAGCCAATGGCTCTCGCCCTGCTTGAAACGGCCATCGCCAAACAGCACTGCCACATCGATGTCGCTGCGCAGCATGTTGTGGCTGCGTTCACTGGTCACCAGGCTCACATCGACCTGAGGATTGGCCGCGTGAAAGCGGTGCAAGCGAGGCATCAACCAATAGGCGGCAAAGGCAAAGTCGGTCGCGACCTGCAGCACTTCATGCTGCTGCTGGGCGCTGATCGCACTCAATCCTGCGTCGATATTCTGCAAGCCCAGCTGAACTTGTTCGAACAGGATGGTTCCCGCCTCGGTCAGTTCGATGCCGCGATAGATGCGATCGAACAATCGGGTCGCCAATTGTTCTTCCAGTCGCTTGATCTGTTGGCTGATCGCCGGCTGCGTGGTGCCCAATTCGACCGCCGCCGCGGTGAAACTGCGCTGGCGGGCCGCCGATTCGAAAGCGCGGAGCAAATCCAGAGAAAGGTTACCAAGCGCATCATACATAAGCTGTACTTATCCTAGTCATTGCCGGCCATGGGCTTTACCGCAAAGCGCGGGGGTTACATCCTCGATCTCAGCACTCTCGCATAAACATCCACTATGGAATGCCGCGATCACATGAAGCGCAAGAACATTCTTTTCATCATGGCCGATCAAATGGCCGCGCCAATGTTGCCGTTCTACGGCCCTTCGCCCATCAAACTGCCTAACCTGAGCCGCCTCGCCGCTGAGGGCGTGGTATTCGACAGCGCTTACTGCAACAGTCCGCTGTGCGCGCCTTCGCGCTTTACCCTGGTCAGCGGCCAATTGCCGAGCAAGATCGGCGCCTATGACAATGCGGCCGATTTTCCCGCCGATGTGCCGACATACGCCCACTACCTGCGGCGCCTGGGCTATCGCACGGCACTCTCGGGAAAAATGCATTTCTGTGGTCCTGACCAGTTGCACGGTTATGAAGAACGCCTGACCAGCGATATCTACCCGGCCGACTACGGTTGGGCGGTGAACTGGGATGAGCCGGACGTGCGTCCGACCTGGTACCACAACATGTCATCGGTGCTGCAGGCAGGTCCCTGCGTACGCACCAATCAGCTGGATTTCGACGAGGAAGTGGTGTTCAAGGCCCAGCAATACCTGTTCGACCACATCCGCGAGGACGGCGACCAGCCGTTCTGCCTGACCGTCTCGATGACTCACCCCCACGATCCGTACACGATTCCCAAGGCATTCTGGGACCTGTACGACGACGAAGACATTCCGTTGCCTGCCACACCGGATCAGCGGGAACTGGATCCGCATGCCCAGCGATTGCTCAAGGTCTATGACCTCTGGGACAAGCCCCTGCCGGTGGATAAAATCCGCGACGCCCGTCGCGCCTACTTTGGCGCATGCAGCTATATTGACAGCAACGTCGGCAAACTCCTGCAAACGCTCGAGGATACCGGGCTGATTGATGACACCATTATCGTGTTCTCAGGCGACCATGGCGACATGCTTGGCGAACGTGGCCTCTGGTACAAAATGCACTGGTACGAGATGGCCGCTCGAGTGCCGCTATTGATCAGCGCGCCGGGGCAGTTCGGCGCAGCTCGGGTCAGCGCTTCGGTGTCCACCGCGGACCTGCTGCCGACTTTTGTCGAACTGGCCGGAGGCTCCCTCGAACCGGGCTTGCCGCTGGATGGTCGCTCGCTGGTGCCGCACCTGAAAGGGCAGGGTGGTCACGACGAAGTCTTCGGCGAATACATGGCCGAAGGCACCATCGGTCCACTGATGATGATTCGCCGTGGCGCCTACAAATTTATCTACAGCGAAGACGACCCTTGCCTACTCTTCGACGTGAACAACGACCCGCAAGAACTGGAAGAACTCAGCCAGTCGCCGCAACATCGCCCGTTGTTCGACGATTTTCTCGCCGAAGCGCGGGCCAAATGGAACATTCCGGCTATCCACCAACAGGTCCTCGCAAGCCAGCGGCGCCGGCGCTTCGTCGCCGATGCCCTGACCATCGGCAAGCTGAAGAGCTGGGATCACCAGCCACTGGTGGACGCCAGTCAGCAATATATGCGCAACCACATCGACCTCGACGATCTGGAGCGCAAAGCACGTTATCCACAACCCTGCCAAAACCAATAATGTTAAGGGGAAGTCCATGCAAAGGTTATCCACAGTACTGACGATCGGGCTCCTGGCCCTGGGCAGTGCATCGGTGTATGCCGATCAGAGTTGCGAAACGGTGAAAATGGCCGACCCAGGCTGGAGCGACATCGCCGCGACCAACGCCATCACCGGGTTTCTGCTGGACGGCATGGGCTACAAGGCCAAGATCGACACTCTCGCGGTGCCGATTACTTTCGGCGGGCTCAAGGACGGCCAGGTGGACGTGTTCCTGGGCAATTGGATGCCAGCGCAGCAGGGCTTCTACGACAAGTTCGTCGCTACCGGTGACGTCACTCAACTGGCGAAGAACCTCGACGGCACCGAATTCACCCTCGCGGTACCGGACTATGTCTGGGAGGCGGGCGTGCATGACTTTGCCGACCTGAACAAGTTCGCGGACAAATTCGAACGCAAAATCTATGGCATTGGGTCTGGCGCGCCGGCAAACATCTCACTGCAGGAAATCATCAAGAAAAACGATTTCGGCATGGGACAGTGGAAACTGATCGAATCCAGCGAGCAGGCCATGCTGGCCGAGGTGTCTCGTGCAGTGAAGAAACAGAAGTTCGTGACGTTCCTGGGCTGGACACCTCACCCGATGAATGTGCAGCTGAAAATGCATTATCTGAAGGGCGGCGAGAAATACTTCGGCGACACCGGGAGCGTCCACACCCTGACCCGCAACGGTTATGCACAGGCCTGCCCGAACGTCGGCAAGCTGCTCACCAACCTGAGTTTCACCCAGGAGATGGAAAACAGCATCATGGCTGAAGTGGCAAACAAGAAAATCAGCAATGCCGATGCGGCCAAGGCGTGGATCAAGGCCAACCCGGCGGTGCTGGACAAGTGGCTCGATGGCGTGAAGACCGTGGATGGCAAGGATGCCCTGCCGGCAGTGAAAGCCAAGCTCTGACCTGTGGCGAGGGGATTTATCCCCGCTGGGCCGCGAAGCGGCCCCTAAGCATGCGATTGATTAACGACTGCTTCGCAGCCGATCGGGGATAAATCCCCTCGCCACATGGATTGCGTCGTCCTGATACCCTTTGCGCAACACCCAACCCGAGAGGCCCCATGGCCCTTCCCAGCCGCCATTCACTCTTCCCGTTCCTCACATGGTTGCCCCGGCAAACCCGCGCCAGCGTCGGCCGTGACCTGCTCGTCGGCCTCAGTGGCGCGATTCTCGCGTTGCCGCAATCCATCGCCTACGCATTGATTGCCGGTCTTCCACCGGAATACGGCTTGTACGCGGCGATCATCCCGGTGTTGATCGCTTGCCTGTGGGGCTCGTCGTGGCATCTGATCTGCGGTCCCACGGCGGCCATTTCCATCGTCCTGTACGCCAGCGTCAGTCCTCTGGCTGTTCCGGCGACGCAAGACTACGTCACCTTGATCCTGTTGCTGACCTTGCTGGCCGGGATTTTCCAGTGGCTGCTGGGTTTGCTGCGCTTTGGTGCGCTGGTCAATTTCGTCTCGCATTCAGTGGTGCTTGGCTTCACCCTCGGTGCAGCGGTGGTGATTGCCATCGGCCAATTGCCCAACCTGCTGGGCCTGGACCTGCCCAGCCAGGCCACCGCACTGGACAGTTTCATCACGTTGTTCAGACACCTGGACGAAGTGGACAAACCTTCGCTCCTGCTCGGACTGGCAACTGTCGTGGTGGGCGTGATCCTCAAGCTGTGCTTGCCGCGCTGGCCGACGCTGTTGATCACCCTTGTCCTGGGTGCAGTGCTGGTCTGGCTCTGGCCCTCGATGTTCGGGCACGTGCAACGGGTCAGCGCCTTCACGGGCCAGCTTCCGCCCTTGAGCCCGCTGCCGCTGGACCTCGACCTGATCCTGCGCCTGCTGCCCAGTGCCGTGGCGGTCGGTATGCTCGGGCTGGTAACCAGCCTGTCGATTGCGCGATCGCTGTCGGCACGCTCGCAACAGTTGCTCGACGCCAATCAGGAAGTCCGCGCCCAAGGCTTGTCCAATATCATCGGTGCATTCTTTTCCGGCTCGTTATCGGCCGGCTCCTTCACCCGCTCAGCCCTGAGCTACGAAGCAGGGGCCTGTTCGCCATTGGCAGGAATCTTTTCGGCCCTATGGGTGGCCTTGTTCGCCATCTTCGGTGCCGATCTGATCGCACACATTCCCATCCCGGCCATGGCTGGCAGCATTTTGCTGATCGCCTGGGGCCTGGTGGATCATCGTGGCATTCGGGCGTTGCTGAGGGTCAGCCGCGCCGAGTTCGTGGTCATGGGCCTGACCTGTGTCGCCACGTTGCTGCTGGAGCTGCAGACGGCGATCTATGCCGGGGTATTGGCATCGCTGTTCTTTTACCTCAAGCGCACCTCGCAACCACGGGTGCAGCATTTACGTGACGGCGATGAAGATATCCTGCGGGTCGGCGGCTCGATCTTTTTCGGCGCCAGCCATTACCTGCAAGTTCGCCTGCAACGCATGCAGGGTGCACGCGTGGTGATCGAGGCGCAGCAGATCAACTTCATCGACTACTCAGGAGTGGAGATGCTGCACCAGGAGGCGCGGCGGCTGTTGCGCCAGAACCGCAGCCTGACCCTGCGCCGGGCTCGCCCGCAGGTGGTGGATGAACTGAGGAAGCTGGAAGGGGCAGAGAAATGCCCGATCCGGTTCGAAGATTGACATACGTTCCTGCAGGGGTCTTATGCGGCCAGTTGCCGACGAAGCTCGGCCAGCACCGGCGCCGTATCCGGACGCACCCCGCGCCACAGGAAGAAGGCTTCCGCCGCCTGCTCGGCGAGCATCCCAAGCCCATCCATCGACACCGCCGCCCCATGTTCGCGGGCCCAATGGCAAAACGAAGTCGGCTCCTTGCCGTACATCATGTCGTAGCAAAGGGTCTTGCCCGGTTCGATCAGGCTGCTGGCAATCGGCGGGACATCGCCTGACAGGCTCGCGGACGTCGCGTTGATGATCAGGTCTACCGACTCCTGCAGCCAGTCATAACCACTGGCCGAAACCGGGCCCAGATCGCAGAACAGCTCCGCCAACAACTCGGCCTTGTCCACTGTACGGTTGGCAACGATCACCGAAGCCGGCTGCTCGGCCAACAACGGTTCCAGCGCGCCGCGTACCGCGCCGCCGGCACCGAGCAGGAGGATGCGCTTGCCCTTGAGGCTGAAACCGGCATTGACCGTCAGGTCCCGCACCAGACCTGCGCCATCGGTGTTGTCACCCAGCAAGCTGCCATCGGCCAGTTTGCTCAAGGTGTTCACAGCGCCAGCGCGTTGCGCCCGCGCCGTCAGACTGTCGGCCAGGCGATACGCCTCTTCCTTGAACGGAACCGTCACATTCGCACCACGACCTTCGAGGAAAAATGCCCGGGCACAGCCGGAAAAATCATCGAGGGGCACCAACGAAGCGCTGTAGTCGAGTTTCTGCCCGGTCTGCTCGGCGAACAGACGATGAATCAACGGCGATTTGCTGTGGCCAATCGGGTTACCGAATACGACATAACGGTCCATCTGGATTCCTCGTTCAGGCCTTGGCCAACCAATCGCGGTCTTGCAGGAAATATTCAGTCAGGCGCGCTTCTTCGCTGCCAGGCTCGGCTTTCCAGTCATAACCCCAGCGTACCTGCGGCGGCAGCGACATGAGGATCGACTCGGTACGTCCGCCCGATTGCAGGCCGAATAGCGTGCCACGGTCGTAGACCAGGTTGAACTCGACGTAACGCCCACGACGGAACTCCTGGAATTCCCGCTGCTTGGCGGTATAAGCGTCGTTTTTGCGGCGCTGCACAATCGGCAGGTAAGCCTCGATGTAGGCGTCACCGATGGCGCGCATGAAAGCGAAGCTGGTGTCGAAGTCCCATTCGTTCAGGTCATCGAAAAACAAGCCGCCGATGCCCCGGGGTTCGTGGCGATGCTTGATGTGGAAGTAGCTGTCGCACCAGGCTTTGTAGCGTGGATAGACATCCGCACCGAACGGCGCGCAGGCCTGCTCGGCGACGCGGTGCCAGTGTACGCAATCTTCTTCATTACCGTAGTACGGGGTCAGGTCGAAGCCGCCGCCAAACCACCAGACGGGCTCTTCACCTTCTTTTTCGGCGATGAAAAACCGCACGTTGGCGTGGGAAGTCGGTACATGCGGATTGTGTGGGTGGATCACCAGCGACACGCCCAGGGCCTCGAAGCCACGCCCGGCCAATTCCGGCCGATGGGCGCTGGCCGACGGTGGCAAACCGCTGCCAAAGACGTGGGAAAAGTTGACGCCGCCTTTTTCGATGACCGCGCCATTTTCGACCACTCGCGTGCGCCCGCCACCGCCGGCAGGCCGGGTCCAGGCGTCTTCGACGAAGCGCGTGCCGCCGTCTTCGGCCTCCAGGGCAGTGCAGATACGGTCTTGCAGGTCGAGCAGGTAGGCTTTTACGGCCTCGGTGCGGGTAGTCATGGCATCACCTTGGATCGGGCAAAGCTACGCGGCGCTCCATCGGAGCGGGCTGGCGCAAATGGGCGCGTAGCATACCACCGCCAATGCGCTCGTCGCAGTTGACGCAGATCACGCTTCGCAGTCCCATAGGGCGCTTGGTAAAACGATCTCAGGAGAGTGCAGATGGCAAAGCGTATCCAGTTCCGTGCCCATGGCGGCCCCGAAGTGCTTGAGTATGTGGATTACCAGCCCGCCGAGCCCGGCCCGCAGCAGGTTCGCGTGACCAACAAGGCCATCGGCCTGAACTTCATCGACACCTACTACCGCAGCGGTCTCTATCCGCCACCGTCCCTGCCATCGGGTGTCGGATCGGAAGGCGCGGGCGTCGTCGAGGCGGTCGGCAGCGAAGTGACCCGATTCAAGGTCGGCGATCGCGTGGCCTACGGCAGCGGACCATTGGGCGCCTACAGCGAGGTCCACCTGCTGCCCGAGGCCAACCTGGTCCACCTTCCGGATGCCATCAGCTTCGAACAGGCCGCCGGAGTGATGCTCAAGGGCCTGACCGTGCAGTACCTGCTGCGCCAGACCTATGAACTCAAGGGGGGCGAAACCATTCTGTTCCACGCCGCCGCCGGTGGTGTCGGTTCCCTGGCCTGCCAATGGGCCAAGGCCCTCGGCGTGAAGTTGATCGGCACCGTGAGTTCTGCGCAGAAAGCCGCACTGGCCAAGGCCAACGGTGCCTGGGCCACTATCGACTACAGCCATGAAAATGTCGCACAACGCGTACTGGAATTGACTGACGGCAAAAAGGTCCCGGTGGTGTACGACGGTGTCGGCAAGGACACCTGGCTGACCTCACTCGACAGCGCGGCGCCTCGTGGGCTGGTCGTGAGCTTCGGTAATGCGTCAGGGGCAGTGGATGGGGTGAACCTTGGGATCCTGGCAGCCAAGGGCTCGCTGTACGTCACCCGGCCGACACTGGCGACCTACGCCAACAATGCCGAGAACCTGCAGCGCATGGCCGATGAGTTGTTCGAAATGATCATCAGCGGCAAGTTGCACGTGGACATCAGCCAGCGTTATCCACTGGCTGACGCCGCCAAGGCGCAGACCGAGTTGTCGGCGCGGCGTACGACCGGTTCGGTCATTTTATTGCCTTGAAGGCCTCTTCGCGATCAAGCCCGCTCCCACATTGGATCTTCAGTGACCACAGAATTGGTGTTCGACACTAATCAAATGTGGGAGCGGGCTTGCTCGCGTATGGGGTCACCTCGGTCTTAATCGGGGCGCACGACATGCCCGGTCGCCAGATCCCGTATGACACTCGGGTTCTTGCGCCCGCCCAGGTTTCCGCCCAACACCAGATCAACCTGGCCACGGAAATACTGTTCGACGCGAATCCGTGTGCGCGCCGCCGGTCGGCCCTGAGGGTTGGCGGACGTCGACACCAGCGGCCCGACCAACGCGCACAAATCCCGCACCTGTGGATGATCGCTGACCCGCAACGCCACGGTTTCATGCACGCCGGTGATCCACTGCGGCAACATGTTCTGATGCGGCACCAGCCAGGTATTCGGCCCCGGCCAGGTACTGGCCATGCGGTCCATCCATAGCTCGGGAAAATCGTCAAAGAGGAAGTCGAACTGGCGGATATTGTCGGCCACCAGAATCAGGCCCTTGTCCACGGACCGCCCCTTGATCAGCAGCAGACGATCCACCGCCTCTTCATCCCACGGGTCGCAACCCAGACCCCAGACAGCTTCGGTTGGGTAGGCAATCACCGCCCCTGCGCGAATTGCTCGTGCGGCTTGCTGCACACGCCAACTGTTGACCATGAAAAACTCTCCAGATTAAGGCTCTGCGCAGTTTACCGTTCTTCCTCGTGAAACCTAGCTTACCCGCGCAAACCAGCGTCCATTTTCGCAGCCGGCGCGGCCGTCCATTTCCAGCTCCGTCAACGTCGCCAGGACTTTGGGCAAGGTCCAACCACTGGCGTCGGCCAGCGCTTCACTGGTGTAGGGAGCGGCGTGAAGCAGCTTCAGCAACGGATGGGTTGTTGCAATCGTGGGTGTTGGCGTTGAAAACGGTAGTTGCTGCCATCCACGCAGGGCTTCGAGGATATGCTCGATGGTTTCCACCAACACGGCGCCGTCACGGATCAACTGATGGCAACCGCGAGCGCCGGGATGATGAATCGAGCCTGGAATCGCATACACCTCGCGCCCCTGTTCCGCCGCCAGCCTGGCCGTGATCAACGAACCACTGGCGACGCTGGCTTCAACCACCAGCACGCCCAGGGACAATCCGCTGATGATCCGGTTGCGTCGGGGAAAGTTGCTCGCGCTGGGACCGGCGTCCAGCGGAAACTCCGAGAGCACCGCGCTGCCTGACGCGATCATGGCTTCGGCGAGTCGACGATTGCGCTGTGGATAAAAGTTTTCAAGTCCCGTGCCAAGTACCCCCACCGTTCGGCCGCCGACGTCCAGTGCCGCCTGATGCGCGGCGGCGTCGATCCCCAAGGCCAGACCACTGGTAATGACGAACCCGGCACCGGCCAGGCTGCGGGAAAACGCAGCGGCGGTGTCCATGCCTGGCCGTGAAGCACGACGGCTGCCGACCATCGCCAATTGCGGTTTTTCCAGAATCTGTGGGTCGCCCGCCACGAACAGCAGCGGTGGCGCATCACTGATTTGCGCCAGCAATGCCGGGTAGTCGGGCTGGTCCCACATCAGCAAATGCTGGCCCTGACGCTCTAACCAGGCCAATGCATGGCTGGCGCCGTCACGAATGTCGGGGGCACGCCTGGCTTCGCAGCACGCCGGCGGCAAGCCCAGCGCTCGCCAGGCACTGGCAGGGGCGCTGATGGCTTTGGACGCCGAACCGAAGGCTTCCAGCAATTTCCTGAAACGCGCCGCGCCAAGTTCCGGCAGCCGGTGCAGACGTAGACGCGCCTCCAGTTCCGCAGGGGAAACCGGTGTAACAACGGGTATCGACATGGATCATCCTTGATCGTTATGAGCACCCGTCGAAACGGGAATAAGCTGTGGATAACTCTGTTGGTAACTTGTGAAGTCAGCTAAGGATTTTGCACCTTGTCCAGCACTGCCAACGAGCGCGAAGCGATCAGCACCAGGCCATAACTGAGCTTGTCGTAGGTGCGAAAAACCATGAGCAGGCCGGCGCGCTCATCTGGAATCTTTACAGGCTGACCGGTGATCCGGTCGCGCACGGTTTCGCCGGTTTTCATCACCACCAGCACATTTCCTTCGGCCAGGCCGTCGCGTTGCCCCTTGTTCAAGGTGACCACGTCCAGCGCGCCGATCTGCGTCACCCCGCGTGGCACGTCAATGATCAGGCCGTTGACCTGGGTCGCGGGCGCGCTGGGCATGAACGTCGAATTGATCGAGCGCTCTTCGCCGCTGAACAGGCGGTCACCCAGGCGCACCTCCTGGGTGGTGCGTTGCAGCGCCAGTGTCGCGACGTCGCCCTCGGTGGCGACGATCTCGCCACCACCAATGTCATCGGCGTTGATGCCCAGGAACTCCTGGGTCTGCGGATCGGTGTAGACCTTGCCCTGGCGGAAGATGCCGTATACCGGCTGAGCCGGGTCGAAGTGGCCACGGGCAAAGATACGGTCGCCTGTACCGCTGAGTACGCGTTCGGCGTCACCGGCAACGATATAAGGCGCCTTGTCGAAATCCTCGGCCTTGTCGACGATGCGGTTGCTCAGCAAAAAACTGTTGATCGATTTGAGCGGGATGCTCGGGATGGCATCGGCCACCGGGCTGCTGCGCACCCGTGGCGACAGCTTGATGGTGCCCCGCGAGGCACCGCGATTGAGGGTCAGCCGCGGCTGGCCGTCGATGTAGACCAGCGAGAGCGTGTCACCGGGATAGATGAGGTTGGGATTTTCAATCTGTGGATTGCCCTGCCACAGTTGCGGCCAGCGCCACGGTTCACGCAGGTATTTTCCGGATATCTCCCACAGAGTGTCACCCGTTGCCACGGTGTACTGCTGTGGAAAACCCTCCCGAAGTTGCACTTGCCCGTGCGCAAAACCTGCCGAGGCCAGAAGGAGCAGGGCGAGTAGTGATTTCCTCATGCGATGAATCCCTTTATTATGTGCATTCGCGTGAAACGCCAGAGCCTTCAATGGCTCGCTCCCGGCTTGCTTATGAAAAGAAGGGAGCTACGTTTTACAACGGTAGCCTGCCTCTTCGGAGCGGCCAGGCCATCGACCCGACTTTACTTCACACGTGCAGTAATCAAAGCTTATGGCCATTTTAAACATCCTCGAATTCCCTGACCCGCGCCTGCGTACGATCGCCAAGACAGTGACCGTAGTGGACGACGAAGTGCGTCAGCTGGTCGATGATATGTTTGAAACAATGTATGAAGCGCCAGGCATCGGCCTCGCCGCGACCCAGGTCAACGTGCACAAACGTATCGTCGTGATGGACCTCTCCGAAGACCGCAGCGAACCACGGGTGTTCATCAACCCCGAGTTCGAGCCCCTGACCGACGAAATGGAGCAATACCAGGAAGGCTGCCTCTCGGTACCGGGTTTCTACGAAAACGTCGATCGCCCGCAGAAGGTCAAGGTCAAGGCCCTGGACCGCGATGGCCAGCCTTACGAACTGATCGCCGAAGGCCTGCTCGCCGTTTGCATCCAGCACGAATGCGACCATCTAAACGGCAAATTGTTCGTCGACTACCTGTCCACGCTCAAACGCGACCGCATCAAGAAGAAACTGGAAAAGCTTCACCGCCAGAACGCTTGATGCCCTCTTCAAAGGCTTGCCGCGGCAAGCCTTTTTCTTTTCAAGATGCTTTGTAATCGAGAGCTTTCATGACTGAGCCACTGCGCATTGTCTTTGCCGGCACCCCGGAATTCGCCGCCGAACACCTCAAGGCCCTGCTCGACAGCCCTTACGAGATCGTTGCGGTCTACACCCAGCCGGACCGTCCGGCGGGTCGCGGTCAAAAGCTGATGCCAAGCCCGGTCAAACAACTGGCTCTGGAGAACAACATTGCGGTGCTGCAACCCCCGACCTTGCGCGATGCGGATGCCCAGGCCGAACTGGCCGCGCTCAGGCCGGACTTGATGGTGGTGGTTGCCTATGGCCTGATCCTGCCGCAAGTGGTGCTGGATATCCCGCGCCTGGGCTGCATCAACAGCCACGCTTCCCTGCTGCCTCGCTGGCGCGGTGCGGCGCCGATCCAGCGTGCTGTCGAAGCGGGTGACAGCGAAAGCGGCGTGACGGTGATGCGCATGGAAGCCGGCCTCGACACCGGGCCGATGCTGCTGAAAGTCACCACCCCAATCAGCGCCCAGGACACCGGTGGCAGCCTGCACGACCGTCTGGCCGAAATGGGTCCGCCCGCCGTACTCCAGGCCATTGCCGGCCTCGCCGCCGGGACGTTGGAAGGTGAAGTGCAGGACGACAGCCTGGCCACCTACGCACACAAATTGAACAAGGACGAGGCGCGCATCGACTGGACGCGTCCAGCGGTTGAGCTGGAGCGTCTGGTTCGCGCATTCAACCCTTGGCCGATCACCCATAGCACCCTGAACGGTGAAGCCTTGAAAGTGCTGGCGGCTAGCCTTGCCGAAGGGCAGGGCGCACCGGGGGAAATTCTCGGCGCCAGCAAGGATGGGCTGATCGTCGCCTGCGGCGAGCAAGCCCTGTGCCTGACGCGCCTGCAATTGCCGGGTGGCAAGGCGCTGGCCTTCAGCGACCTGTTCAACAGCCGTCGTGAGAAATTCGCCATCGGCGCCGTCCTCGGTCAAGCGGTGGACGCTCAATGAACCCACGTCTGGCCGCCGCCAAGGCACTCGCCGCTGTCCTGAACGGAAAAGCCTCGCTCAACAGTTCATTGCCGACGCAGCTGGACAAGGTCGAAGACCGTGATCGCGGCTTCACCCAGGACCTGGCGTTCGGCACCGCGCGCTGGCAACCGCGCTTGTCGGCGTTGGCGGCCAGGCTGCTGCAGAAACCGTTCAAGGCTGCCGACACCGATGTCGAAGCCCTGTTGCTGGTCGGTCTGTACCAACTGCTCTATACCCGCGTCCCGGCCCACGCCGCGATCGGTGAAACCGTGGGTTGCGCCGACAAACTGAAAAAGCCCTGGGCCAAGGCCTTGCTCAATGCCGTACTGCGCCGCGCCCAGCGAGAAAGCGAAACGCTTCTGACCGAGCTGGAACACGACCCGGTGGTGCGCACTGCCCACCCGCGCTGGCTGCAGAAGTCGCTCAAAGCCTTCTGGCCCGAGCAGTGGGAAGCCATTTGCACGGCGAACAACGCGCACCCGCCGATGATCCTGCGGGTCAACCGCCGCCATCACAGTCGCGATGCCTACCTGGGGCTGCTCGGCGAGGCCGCCATTGCCGCCCGTGCATGTGTCTACAGCCGCGACGGCATCATCCTCGAGGCGGCCGCTGATGTGCGCAGCCTGCCTGGTTTCGCCGAAGGCTGGATCAGCGTGCAAGACGAAGCGGCACAACTGGCCGCCGATCTGCTGGAGCTGGCGCCGGGCCAACGCGTGCTCGACGCGTGCTGTGCACCTGGCGGCAAGACCTGCCACATCCTCGAAGCCGAACCCAAACTGGCCGGCGTCGTCGCGGTGGACCTTGAAGCCAAGCGCCTGGTGCGGGTACGCGAGAACCTCGAACGCCTGAAATTGAGTGCCGAGCTGATCGCCGCCGACGGCCGCGACACCGCCACCTGGTGGGACGGCAAGCCCTTCCAGCGCATCCTCCTCGATGCACCGTGCTCGGCCACCGGCGTGATTCGCCGCCACCCGGACATCAAGCTGACTCGCCAGCCCGATGACATTGCCGCGCTGGCGTTGCTGCAAGGCGAATTGCTCGACGCCCTGTGGATGACGCTGGAAGTCGGCGGCATCCTGCTCTATGCCACCTGTTCCACGCTGCCGACCGAAAACACCGAAGTGATCGAGGCCTTCCTCGCTCGCACCCCGGGCGCCCGCGAACTGGACCTGGCCACGACGGCCGGGATCAAGCAGCCCCATGGTCGGCAATTGCTGGCCCAGGAAGGTGGCCACGACGGGTTCTACTACGCCAAGCTGATCAAGATCGCCGCCGCACGCGGCTAAACGGATTCAACGGAGTGACTGGATGAAAATCATCATCCTCGGAGCGGGGCAGGTCGGCGGTTCGCTGGCGGAGCACCTGGCAAGCGAAGCGAATGACATTACCGTGGTCGACACCGATGGCGAACGCCTGCGTGACCTCGGCGACCGGCTGGACATCCGTACGGTACAAGGCCGCGGTTCGCTGCCCAGTATTCTGCGCCAGGCTGGCGCCGACGATGCCGACATGCTGGTCGCCGTGACCAGCAGCGATGAAACCAACATGGTGGCCTGCCAGGTGGCCCATACCCTGTTTCATACACCGACCAAGATCGCCCGCGTGCGTGAAGCGGCGTACCTGACCCGCACCGAACTGTTCGACAACGAAGCGATCCCGGTGGATGTGCTGATCAGCCCCGAGCAAGTGGTGACCAACTACATCAAGCGCCTGATCCAGCATCCGGGCGCCTTGCAGGTGATCGACTTCGCCGAGGGCAAGGCGCAGTTGGTCGCGGTTCGGGCCTACTACGGTGGGCCGCTGGTGGGTCAGCAACTGCGCCAGTTGCGCGAACACATGCCGAATGTCGAAACCCGCGTGGCCGCGATTTTCCGTCGCGACCGGCCGATCCTGCCGCAGGGGGATACGGTGATCGAAGCGGACGACGAAGTGTTTTTCATTGCCGCCCGGGCGAATATTCGTGCCGTCATGAGTGAAATGCGCCGTCTCGACGAGACCTACAAGCGCATCGTCATCGCCGGTGGCGGGCAGATCGGCGAACGTCTGGCCGAAGCCATCGAAAGCCGTTACCAGGTGAAGATCATCGAGATGAACCCGGCGCGCTGCCGCCATCTCTCGGACACCCTCGACAGCACCGTGGTGTTGCAGGGCAGCGCCTCGGATCGTGACCTGCTGCTGGAAGAGAACATCGCCGACGCGGACATCTTCCTGGCCCTGACCAACGATGACGAGGCCAACATCATGTCGTCGCTACTGGCCAAGCGCCTGGGGGCGAAGAAGGTGATGACCATCATCAATAACCCGGCCTACGTGGATCTGATTCAGGGTGGCGACATCGACATCGCCATCAGCCCGCAACTGGCGACCATCGGCACCTTGCTGGCGCACGTGCGACGAGGCGATATCGTCAGTGTTCACTCGCTGCGCCGAGGCGCGGCGGAAGCCATCGAGGCCATTGCCCATGGCGATGCAAAATCGAGCAAGGTGATCGGCAAGGCCATCGAAAACATCGGCTTGCCACCGGGTACGACGATTGGCGCGATTATTCGTGATGAAGAGGTCATTATCGCGCACGATGACACCGTGATCGCCGCCGGTGACCATGTGATCCTGTTCCTTGTGGATAAAAAGCATATTCGCGATGTGGAAAAGCTGTTCCACGTCGGACTCAGCTTCTTCTGACGATCGTTCCCACGCTCTGCGTGGGAATGCAGCCCGGGACGCTTGCGCGTCCCAAAGCGGACGCAGACCGTCCATTGAGGCGTTCCCACGCAGGCGTGGGAACGATCATAAGAGGTGTCACAGATGATCGAATCCCTGGAAAAAATGCTCGCCAAGGGTGTGGATAACTCATTGCTGCGCTTCGGCCTGGGCAAGGGTTACCTGGACCTGGGAGAGAACGCCAAGGCTGTGGAGCATTTTCAGCGCTGCGTCGAAATCGATCCGAAGTACTCGGCCGCCTGGAAGCTGCTGGGCAAGGCCCATCTGGCGCAGGCAGACCATGCAGCGGCGCGCCAGGCGTGGGAGAAAGGACTGGAAGCGGCCCGAAACCATGGCGACAAACAAGCCGAGAAGGAAATGACGGTGTTCCTGAAGAAGCTCGACCGTCAGGCGCTCTGATCAGAGATAGCGCAAGCCAATGCCTTCGGCATCCACCTGCACCACTTCCATGCGTACCCGCGGCGCGCCGCTGGGCAAGTCCTGGACCTGCCCGTAGACCACCGTGCCCCGACGCAAAGCGGCCAAGGCCGGATGCTTGACGTAGACACCCGTGGCCGACAGATTGCGGGTCTGGCCCAGGCATTCGCCGAGGCTCTCATGACTGATCTTGATGCGAAATGATTTGCGCTGTTCGGACATCTGCTGCGCCCTTGAATGAACGGTTGTGGATAACACCCCAGGACAATGTTATCCACAGATCATGCCAACGACTCAATACCAGCGCTCTTCACCCGGCGGACGCTTCTTGAAGCGCTTCATGCTCCACATGTACTGGCTGGGATACGCCCGCACATAACGCTCGACGACCTGGCTCATGGCCGCGCAGGACGTGGCGGTATCGGTGCTATACATCGCTTCGGGCGCGGCTTCCAGAATCACTTTGTAACCAGAACCGTCCGGCAGGCGCAACGCATGCAGGAACACGCCCACCGCTTTGCCACCGGCGAGCATGTTCGGCACAAACTTGCTGGTCAGCGCCTGTACGGCGAAGAACGGCACGAAGATCCCCGCGGATTCGGCCGGTTCCGGGTCGGCGGGGATACCCACCGCACCACCTTTGCGCACTTCCTTGATCACGCTGAGGATGCCTTCCTTGGTGGAAGCGGCCACCTTGTTGCCCAACTGCACCCGTTGCTTTTGCAGCAACTCATCCACCGCCTTCAGTTTTGGCGGGCGATAGAAAATGATCGGTTTGCACTGGCTGCAATAGAAGTGATTGAGCACTTCCCAGTTACCCAGGTGGCTGGTGATGCCCACCACGCCTTTGCCTGACGCGAGGGCGTCTTTCAATACGTCGAGGCCTTCCACTTCGCGAACCAGGTCAATGGAACGCTGGGCCGGCCAGATCCAGGCACAGGCGCTTTCGGTCAGGGACTTGCCAATGTCCCTGAGGCTCTGGCCTACCAGGCGCTCACGCTCGGCGGGGTCCATGTCGGGGAAGCACTTGGACAGATTGATCCGCACCACGTCGCGGGAGCGGTTCGGGGTTTTCCACATGACCCAGCCTATCGCCGAGCCTACGGCTTGAACGGCCCGCCACGGAAGCAGGGCAAACAGCCGCAGAGCGCCTACCAGCAAGGCGCCTTTCAACTTATCCACAGGTCACTCCTGATCTTGTGCTGTGCGCGAGGCGGCCATTCTAACCGCCGTTGGCCAACTGCGCGTAGCGATCACAATCAAGGGTGTGGTCCATGACCATGCCCGAAGCCTGCATCAGCGCATAGCAAATGGTCGGGCCAACGAAGGTGAACCCGGCTTTTTTCAAGCCTTTGCTCATCTCCACGGCCTCGGGCGTAACGGCCGGCACTTCGGTGCGATCCTTGAAATGATTGATCTTCGGCACACCGCCGACAAATGACCAGAGAAACGCCACCGGGTCTTCCAGCGCCATCCAGGCCTGGGCATTGCGCCGGGCAGCATTGAGCTTGAGGCGATTGCGGATGATCCCCGGGTCAAGCATCAATTCATCGATTTCCGCATCGCTCATCTGTGCCACGCGCTGGACATCGAAGCCGTACATCACCCGGCGATAGTGCTCGCGCTTGCGTAGCACGGTGATCCAGGAGAGGCCGGCCTGGAACCCTTCGAGCAAAAGCAACTCGAACAATCCCTGCGCATCGCGTAGCGGCGTACCCCACTCCTGATCGTGATAAGCCATGTACAGCGGATCTTCGGAACACCAAAAGCAGCGTGGCATAAGGCTCCAGGGGGCGTGCGCAGCAACGAATCGGGTATACTCCCGCTCTTTAAATCGCAGCCCAAGAAACAGGTGAATTTCGTGAGCCAGCCTACGCCAGCCGTGCGTACCTTCCAAGACTTGATCCTCGCCCTCCAGCAATACTGGGCCGAGCAAGGTTGTGTGGTACTTCAGCCCTACGATATGGAAGTAGGCGCCGGCACTTTCCACACCGCTACATTTCTGCGTGCCATTGGCCCGGAAACCTGGAACGCCGCCTACGTACAGCCAAGTCGTCGCCCGACTGATGGCCGCTACGGCGAAAACCCGAACCGTCTGCAGCATTACTACCAGTTCCAGGTAGTGCTCAAGCCGAACCCGGACAACTTCCAGGAGCTGTACCTGGGCTCCCTCAAGCACGTGGGCCTCGACCCACTGGTGCATGACATTCGTTTCGTCGAAGACAACTGGGAGTCGCCAACGCTGGGCGCCTGGGGCCTGGGCTGGGAAGTCTGGCTCAACGGCATGGAAGTGACCCAGTTCACCTACTTCCAGCAAGCGGGCGGCATCGAATGCTACCCGGTGACCGGCGAGATCACTTACGGCCTCGAGCGCCTGGCCATGTACCTGCAAGGCGTGGACTCGGTCTACGATCTGGTCTGGGCTGACGGTCCGTTCGGCAAAGTGACCTACGGCGACGTGTTCCACCAGAACGAAGTGGAGCAGTCGACCTACAACTTCGAACACGCCAACGTCGAGAAGCTGTTCGAATTGTTCGATTTCTACGAAAGCGAAGCCAAGCGCCTGATCGAACTCGACCAGCCGCTGCCGTTGCCGAGCTACGAAATGGTGTTGAAGGCGTCTCACACCTTCAACCTGCTGGATGCGCGCCGGGCGATTTCCGTGACCGCGCGTCAGCAATACATCCTGCGCGTACGCACCCTGGCGCGTTCCGTTGCGCAAGCCTACCTGCTGGCTCGCGCCAAGCTGGGCTTCCCGATGGCGACCCCGGACCTGCGTGACGAAGTACTGGCCAAGCTGGAGGCTGCACAATGAGTGCTCTGGATTTTCTGGTTGAACTGGGCACTGAAGAACTGCCACCCAAGGCCCTGAACACCCTGGCCGAGGCGTTCCTTGCCGGTATCGACAAGGGCCTGCAAGCTGCCGGCCTGAACTACGAGACCAAAACCGTTTATGCCGCGCCGCGCCGTCTGGCGGTGCTGATCACGTCGCTGGCCACCCAGCAGCCGGATCGCAGCATCAACCTCGACGGCCCGCCACGTCAGGCCGCGTTCGATGCCGAAGGCAACCCGACCCAAGCGGCACTGGGCTTTGCCAAGAAGTGCGGGGTCGACCTGAGTGAAATCGATCAAAGCGGTCCGAAACTGCGCTACAGCCAGAGCATCGCCGGCAAACCGACCGCGAGCCTGCTGCCGACCATCGTCGAAGATTCGCTGAACGACCTGCCGATCCCGAAGCGCATGCGTTGGGGTGCGCGCAAGGAAGAGTTCGTGCGTCCGACCCAATGGCTGGTGATGCTGCTCGGTGACCAGGTCATCGACTGCACCATCCTCGCCCAGAAATCCGGCCGCGAGTCCCGTGGTCACCGCTTCCACCACCCGCAAAGCGTGCGCATCGGCTCACCGGCAAGCTACCTGGCCGACCTGCGTGCCGCCTACGTTTTGGCCGACGCCAACGAGCGTCGCCAGATCATCAGCAAACGCACCGAAGAGCTGGCCACCCGTCAGGAAGGCACGGCGATCGTTCCGCCAGCACTGCTCGATGAAGTGACCGCACTGGTCGAATGGCCAGTGCCGCTGGTGTGTTCGTTCGAAGAGCGTTTCCTCGACGTGCCGCAGGAAGCGCTGATCACCACCATGCAGGACAATCAGAAGTACTTCTGCCTGCTGGATGCCGATGGCAAGTTGCTGCCACGTTTCATTACCGTGGCCAACATCGAAAGCAAAGACCCGCAGCAGATCATCGCCGGTAACGAAAAAGTGGTTCGCCCACGCCTGACCGACGCCGAGTTCTTCTTCAAGCAAGACAAGAAGCAGAAGCTCGAAGAATTCAACCAGCGTCTGCAGAACGTGGTGTTCCAGGAAAAACTCGGCAGCGTCTACGACAAGGCCGAGCGCGTTTCCAGGCTCGCCGCCTACATCGCTGCGCGCATCGGCGGCAACGCTTCGTGGGCCGCTCGTGCAGGCTTGCTGTCCAAATGCGACCTGGCCACCGAAATGGTCGGCGAGTTCCCGGAGATGCAAGGTGTCGCCGGCTACTACTACGCCCTCAATGATGGCGAGCCGGAAGATGTCGCCCTGGCGCTGAACGAGCAGTACATGCCGCGCGGTGCCGGTGCCGAACTGCCAGCCACCCTGACCGGTGCAGCCGTGGCCATCGCCGACAAACTCGACACCCTCGTGGGTATCTTCGGGATCGGCATGCTGCCGACCGGTAGCAAAGATCCGTACGCACTGCGCCGCGCCGCATTGGGTGTGCTGCGTATCCTGATCGAGAAACAGCTGGATCTGGACCTGAACGACGCCGTGGCCTTCGCCGTGAATGCATTCGGTGCCAAGGTCAAGACTGCCGGCCTCAACGACGCCGTGCTGGAGTTCATCTTCGACCGCCTGCGTGCCCGTTATGAGGACGAAGGCGTCGACGTGGCGACCTACCTGTCGGTACGTGCCTTGAACCCGGGCTCGGCCCTGGACTTCGACCAGCGCGTGCAAGCGGTACAGGCCTTCCGCAAGTTGCCG
>Ga0079986_1020863_pt1 | contig 24571 bp, 20 predicted proteins | sample Hof3ISUMetaT_FD_73496 | JGI IMG/M metagenome (GOLD analysis project Ga0079986, IMG submission 73496) | Enriched soil aggregate microbial communities from Iowa State university to study microbial drivers of carbon cycling -... | ecosystem: Environmental > Terrestrial > Soil > Agricultural land... | reverse complement strand
ATCAAGGCCGCTGGCGGCGGCGGTGGTCGCGGCATGCGCGTGGTGCACAAGGAAGAAGACCTGATTTCCTCGGCGAAACTGACCCGCTCCGAAGCGGGCGCAGCGTTCGGCAACCCGATGGTCTATCTGGAAAAATTCCTGACCAACCCGCGCCACGTGGAAGTTCAGGTCCTGTCCGACGGCCAGGGCCAGGCCATCCATCTGGGCGACCGCGACTGCTCGCTGCAACGTCGTCACCAGAAGGTTCTCGAAGAAGCGCCGGCACCGGGCATCGACGAACAGGCTCGCCAGGAAGTTCTCGCCCGCTGCGTCAAGGCGTGCATCGACATCGGTTACCGTGGCGCAGGCACGTTCGAGTTCCTGTACGAGAACGGCCGTTTCTACTTCATCGAGATGAACACTCGTGTCCAGGTAGAGCACCCGGTTTCGGAAATGGTCACCGGCATCGACATCGTCAAGGAGATGCTCAGCATCGCCGCCGGCAACAAGCTGTCGTTCACCCAGGATGACGTGGTCATCCGCGGTCACGCGCTGGAATGCCGGATCAACGCCGAAGACCCGAAAACCTTCATGCCGAGCCCTGGCACGGTCAAGCACTTCCACGCGCCAGGCGGCAACGGCGTTCGCGTCGACTCGCACCTGTACAGTGGTTATGCGGTTCCGCCGAACTACGATTCGTTGATCGGCAAGCTGATCACTTACGGCTCGACCCGTGATGAAGCCATGGCGCGCATGCGCAATGCGCTGGACGAGATCGTGGTGGACGGGATCAAGACCAACATCCCGCTGCACCGCGACCTGACCCGCGATGAAGGCTTCTGCAAAGGGGGCGTGAACATTCACTACCTCGAGCACAAGCTGGCTGGCGAGAAGCACTAAGCTTCGACCCCATCGACAAGGCCGCCTTCGGGCGGCTTTGTTGTTTCTGAAGGCTCCACGCCCCCCCTGTGGGAGCGGGCTTGCTCGCGAAGACGGCGGTAGATTCAATATTTTTGTCGACTGACACACCGCTTTCGCGAGCCAGCCCGCTCCCACAAGGTACAGCGTCCAACAGGAGCCGAGCGGTGGGCACAAAACCAAGCCACTCCCACAAAACCTCCGCGCTCGCGTAAACTTGCGCGCTTCTCGCAGCCCGCTAGGCTGCAATCAATATTTTTCAAAGGTGCCCGCCATGCCTTGGCTGCAAGTCCGCCTCGCCATCAGCCCAGAACAAGCCGAAACCTACGAAGACGCTTTCCTTGAAGTGGGCGCCGTATCGGTGACCTTCATGGACGCCGAGGATCAGCCGATCTTCGAGCCCGAACTCAACACCACCCCGCTGTGGTCCCACACTCATCTGCTGGCGCTGTTCGAAGGCGGCACCGAGCCCGGCCCGGTCCTGGCCCACCTTGAGTTGCTGACCGGCAGTCCGCTGCCCGAACACCACAGCGAAGTGATCGAGGACCAGGACTGGGAACGCAGCTGGATGGACAACTTCCAGCCGATGCGTTTCGGTCAGCGCCTGTGGATTGTGCCGAGCTGGCACGCGGCGCCCGAGCCAGACGCGGTGAACCTGCTGCTGGATCCGGGCCTGGCCTTCGGCACCGGCACTCACCCGACCACCGCGCTGTGCCTGGAATGGCTCGACGGCCAGGACCTGAAGGACTGCAACGTACTGGACTTCGGTTGCGGCTCGGGGATTCTGGCGATTGCCGCGCTGCTGCTGGGCGCCAGACAGGCCGTGGGCACCGATATCGACGTGCAGGCGCTGGAAGCCTCCCGCGACAATGCCGGGCGCAACGGCATCGCCGACCCATTGTTCCCGCTGTACCTGCCCGAAGACCTGCCGCAGGTCCAGGCCGATGTGCTGGTGGCCAATATTCTGGCCGGCCCGCTGGTTTCCCTGGCTCCGCAGTTGTCGGGCCTGGTCAAGCCGGGCGGCCGCCTGGCGCTGTCGGGCATCCTCGCCGAGCAAGGCGATGAAGTGGCCGCAGCTTATGCCAAGGACTTCGATCTGGACCCGATCGCCAATCGCGATGGCTGGGTGCGCATCACTGGCCGTCGGCGCTAGAATGGGCGCCTGCATCTACCGGATCGCCGCATGACCGACAGTTTCGTCACCCAGTGCCCGCATTGCCAAACCAGCTTCCGCGTCAACCATGCCCAGTTGAGCGTGGCGCGCGGGGTTGTTCGCTGTGGCTCCTGCCTGCAGGTGTTCAACGCCGCCAAGCAACTGCTGGAGCAGGCCGGCAAGGAAGCCCCCGTGCCGACGCCGGCGCCCCGGGAGACTGTCGAACCACCGCAACAGCGCGCCATCAGCCAAAAACAATGGAGCGCCTCCGAGCTGGACCTGGACAGTCTCGACCTGGACGAAGAACTTGCCCGGCTCGAACAGCGAGAAATCCAGCCAACCACCGAGTTCGGCCGACACCGCGAAGACACGCTCAGCGCTCGCCGCGACAGCGTCGAGCACGACGAAGCCCCCTGGCCCGACAGCCTGTTCAGCGAGTCGGCGGCCGACCGTGCCCAGGCGGCCGACACACTTGACGCGCTCGATGCGCTCGATACGCCGCCGCCACCGAGCGAGCCGAACAAAACGTCGCGCACCGAACCGTCGTTGTCACTGGAACCGGTAGACCTGGACGATGAACCGCAGCCCCCGGCGCTGCGCCTGAACGATCCACTCGACCCGCCGGTGCATCACCCACGCCTGACGGCGACCGATGACATCGACGACGACCTGCCTCCGGTCGAGCCGCCGCGCAAGCGACGCGAGCGCAGCGAACCGGGGCCCCGCGCAGAAGTGTTGCAGGACCTGACCGACGATCCGCTGCAACTGGATTGGCAAAAACGTCGCTCGCCATGGGGTCGCCGGCTGTTCTGGCTGTTGTTGATCCTGCTGGGTGCCGGCGCGCTTGTCGGGCAGTACGTCGCCTATCATTTCGACGAACTGGCGCGCCAGGACCAGTACCGCCCCTGGTTCCAGCAACTGTGCCCGCAAATAGGCTGCACGGTGCCGTCCAAGGTCGACATCGCGAAAATCAAGAGCAGCAACCTGGTGGTGCGCAGTCACCCGGAGTTCAGCGGCGCCCTGGTGGTCGATGCAATCATCTACAACCGCGCCCCGTTCTCGCAGCCCTTCCCGCTGCTGGAGCTGCGCTTCGCCGACCTCAACGGCCACCTGATCGCCAGCCGCCGCTTCAAACCCGGCGAGTACCTCAACGGCGACCTCGAAGGCAAGGTGGAAATGCCCCCGCAAACGCCCATCCACATCGCCCTCGACATCCTCGACCCCGGCGCCAAGGCGGTGAACTACAGCCTGAGCTTCCACTCGCCCGAGTGAAACGATTCACTGTTCGGCCTTTGACGACAGCTTTCTGACTTTGCCCACCCGGACCAAACCGCTGGCGATAACAGAATAACTGTTCAGATTTTGTTCAATTCAGCCTTTATCCAGTCATCGAGAGCGGGTATCATGCCAACCCTTTTTCGAACTCTCATGATCCGGCCCCACAACAGGGAAGCCCTATGTCGGCGGTACGCATCGGTCCATACACGTTACACAACGGCTTGATTCTCGCCCCGATGGCGGGTGTCACCGACCAACCCTTTCGTCAGCTGTGCAAGCGATTGGGCGCGGGGCTAGTAGTCTCGGAAATGGTCACCAGCGACATGAGCTTGTGGAACACCCGCAAGTCACGCATGCGCATGATCCACGAAGGTGATCCCGAGCCGCGCTCGGTGCAGATCGCCGGTGGTGACGCACAGATGCTGGCGGACGCGGCCCGGGCCAACGTCGAACTGGGCGCGCAGATCATCGACATCAACATGGGCTGTCCGGCAAAGAAAGTCTGCAACAAGGCTGCAGGTTCGGCGCTGTTGAAGGATGAAGCACTGGTAACCGAGATCCTGCGGGCTGTCGTGGCCGCGGTCGATGTGCCGGTTACCCTGAAGATTCGTACCGGCTGGGACCGGGACAACAAGAACGGCCTGACGGTGGCGAAGATCGCCGAGCAGGCAGGTATCACGGCACTGGCGGTGCATGGGCGTACCCGTGCCGACCTGTACACAGGCGTTGCCGAGTACGACACCATTGCCGCGATCAAGCAGGCAGTGTCTATGCCGGTCTTCGCCAACGGCGATATCGATTCGCCTGAAAAAGCCCGGTACGTGCTCGACGCGACCGGAGTCGACGGCCTGTTGGTGGGTCGGGCTGCCCAGGGGCGGCCATGGATTTTTCGCGAGATCGACCATTTCCTGCGTACCGGCGAGAAGCTCCCGGCGCCGGACCTGATCGAGGTGGAACGCATCCTGCTAGAGCATCTGGCTGCGCTGCATGCCTTCTATGGAGACGTGATGGGCGTACGCATTGCTCGAAAGCATGTGGGCTGGTATCTCGCAACCTTGCCGGGCGCCAGGGAGTTTCGCGCCCACTTCAATCGTTTGGATGGTACGGAAGCACAATGCGCCAACGTTCGGGAGTTCTTCGCCGGACGTTACAAGAGCCTGACAGGGGACGGAGAGTGGGTGGCCGCATGACGATGATGACCGAGACTTTAGTGAGTGGAACTGCACCCGTGAGCGACAACGTGAATTTGAAACAGCACCTCAATACGCCAAGCGAAGAAGGCCAGACCCTTCGCGGGAGTGTCGAGAAGGCGCTGCACAATTATTTCGCCCACCTTGAGGGCGCTGCCGTCACGGACGTGTACAACCTGGTGCTTTCCGAAGTCGAGGCTCCCCTGCTCGAGTGCGTGATGAACTACGTCAAGGGCAACCAGACCAAGGCCAGCGAGATGCTCGGATTGAACCGGGGCACGCTGCGCAAGAAACTCAAGCAGTACGATTTGCTGTAAGCATTCAATCAAACCAGAAAGGCGCCCGCGTAACACCGGTCGCCTTTTTTGCTGACTCCTTTGCTTTTGATGGAAATTGAGATGACCGACCAGACTACCCGCCTGCCGATCCGCCGCGCCTTGATCAGTGTTTCCGACAAGACCGGGATCCTCGAATTCGCCAGGGAGCTTGAAGCCCTGGGTGTCGAGATCCTTTCCACCGGCGGGACGTTCAAGCTGCTGCAGGACAACGGCGTTGCCGCAGTGGAAGTCGCGGATTACACCGGCTTCGCCGAAATGATGGACGGCCGGGTGAAAACCCTGCACCCGAAAATCCACGGCGGGATCCTCGGTCGTCGCGGTATCGACGACGCCATCATGAACGAGCACGGCATCAAGCCGATCGACCTGGTCGCGGTCAACCTGTACCCATTCGAAGCAACGATCTCCAAACCAGGTTGCGACCTGCCGACCGCCATCGAGAACATCGACATCGGCGGCCCGACCATGGTTCGCTCGGCAGCCAAGAACCACAAGGACGTGGCCATCGTGGTCAACGCCAGCGATTACGCCAGCGTCCTGGAAAACCTCAAGGCCGGCGGCCTGACCTACGCCCAGCGTTTCGACCTGATGCTCAAGGCCTTCGAACACACCGCCGCCTATGACGGCATGATCGCCAACTACATGGGCACCGTGAACCAGGCTGCCGACACCCTCAGCACGGAAGGTCGCAGCGAATTCCCGCGCACCTTCAACAGCCAGTTCATCAAGGCCCAGGAAATGCGCTACGGCGAGAACCCGCACCAGAGCGCGGCGTTCTACGTTGAAGCCAAGCCAGCCGAAGTCGGCATCGCCACCGCGACCCAGTTGCAAGGCAAGGAGCTTTCCTACAACAACGTGGCCGACACCGATGCCGCGCTGGAATGCGTGAAGAGCTTCGTCAAGCCGGCCTGCGTGATCGTCAAGCACGCCAACCCGTGCGGCGTGGCCGTCAGCCCGGATGCCGAAGGCGGCATTCGCAAGGCCTATGACCTGGCCTACGCCACTGACACCGAATCCGCGTTCGGCGGCATCATTGCCTTCAACCGCGAACTGGACGCCGAGACTGCCAAGGCCATCGTCGAGCGCCAGTTCGTCGAAGTGATCATCGCCCCGAGCGTCAGCGAAGAAGCCCGCGCCATCGTCGCGGCCAAAGCCAACGTGCGCCTGCTGGCCTGCGGCGAGTGGTCGGCCGATCGCGCCGCTGCCTGGGACTATAAGCGCGTCAACGGCGGCCTGCTGGTGCAGAGCCGCGATATTGGCATGATCGGCGCCGATGACCTGAAGGTCGTGACCAAGCGCGCACCGACCGAACAGGAAATCCACGACCTGATCTTCGCCTGGAAAGTCGCCAAGTACGTGAAGTCCAACGCCATTGTCTACGCCAAGAACCGTCAGACCATCGGTGTTGGCGCGGGCCAGATGAGCCGGGTGAACTCCGCGCGCATCGCCGCGATCAAGGCTGAACATGCCGGCTTGCAGGTAGCCGGCTCGGTCATGGCTTCCGACGCCTTCTTCCCGTTCCGCGATGGCCTGGACAATGCGGCCAAGGTCGGTATCACGGCGGTGATCCAGCCAGGTGGCTCGATGCGTGACAACGAAGTGATCGCAGCCGCTGACGAAGCTGGCATCGCCATGGTATTCACCGGCATGCGCCACTTCCGTCACTAAGTACTCGATCAACTGTGGGAGCGGGCTTGCCCGCGAAGACGGCAGCACATTCAGCATTGATGTGACTGATACACCGCTTTCGCGAGCAAGCCCGCTCCCACAAAAGCAGCATCAGTGCTGCCTCCAGAATTAGCGTCATCCGAGGTTTTTGAAATGAATGTCTTGATCATTGGCAGCGGTGGCCGTGAACACGCCCTGGCCTGGAAAGTAGCCCAGGATCCCCGAGTGCAGAAAGTGTTCGTGGCACCGGGCAATGCCGGCACCGCCATCGAAGCCAAATGCGAGAACGTCGCCATCGACGTCCTGGCCCTTGAGCAGCTTGCCGATTTTGCCGAGAAAAACGTTTCCCTGACTATCGTCGGCCCGGAAGTGCCGCTGGTCGCTGGTGTCGTTGATCTGTTCCGCGCCCGTGGCCTGGACTGCTTCGGCCCGACCGCCGGCGCTGCCCAGCTCGAAGGTTCGAAAGCCTTTACCAAGGACTTCCTGGCTCGCCACAAGATCCCGACCGCCGACTACCAGAATTTCACCGAGATCGAGCCAGCCCTGGCTTATCTGCGTGAAAAAGGCGCGCCGATCGTGATCAAGGCCGATGGCCTGGCTGCCGGCAAAGGCGTGATCGTTGCCATGACCCTGGGCGAAGCAGAGGACGCGGTGCGCGACATGCTCGCCGGCAATGCGTTCGGCGATGCCGGTTCGCGCGTGGTGATCGAAGAGTTCCTCGACGGCGAAGAAGCCAGTTTCATCGTCATGGTCGACGGCAAGAACGTCCTGCCCATGGCCACCAGCCAGGACCACAAGCGCGTCGGCGACGGCGACACCGGCCCGAACACGGGCGGCATGGGGGCCTACTCCCCTGCCCCGGTGGTGACCAGCGAAGTACACCAGCGCGTCATGGACCAGGTGATCTGGCCGACCGTGCGCGGCATGGCCGAAGAAGGCAATGTCTACACGGGCTTCCTGTACGCAGGCCTGATGATCGACAAGGCTGGCAACCCGAAAGTCATTGAATTCAACTGCCGTTTCGGTGACCCCGAGACCCAACCGGTGATGCTGCGTCTGCAGTCGAGCCTGGTCCTGCTGGTCGAAGCAGCCCTGGCGCAGGCGCTGGACAAGGTCGAAGCGCAATGGGATCCACGTCCGAGCGTCGGCATCGTCCTGGCGGCTGGCGGCTATCCTGGTGACTACGCCAAGGGTGTGGCCATCCACGGTCTGGAGGCGGCGGCGGCACTGGACGGCAAAGTCTTTCACGCCGGCACCGCGCTCAAGGACGGTCAAGTCGTGACCGCCGGTGGCCGGGTGCTCTGCGCCACAGCCATGGGCGCCAGCGTCGATGCGGCCCAACAGCAGGCTTACAAACTGGCGGCCAGCATCGATTGGGAAGGCTGTTTCTATCGCAAGGACATTGGCTACCGCGCCATTGCCCGCGAGCGCGGCGAACAGGAATAAGCAACATTTCGACAGGCAGGGGCTTGCGACCCTTGCCTGGCTATTCCGGCGCCGCGCATAGTTATATTCTGGCATTAACCTACGAAGGGATTTCGCCGTGCGCTGGCTCAGGATTGCCATAAGTCTAACCGTCACGTTGCTGACCTTGCTCTGCATGCTCCCGGCCCAGGCCGCGCAAGGCAGTGGCTGGGCGGTATTGCTCGACGAACAGGGTGACCTGCAGCTGAGCGACATCCGCTCCGCCCGCTACACCAACCAATTCAGCCCCATCGAACTCGACCACCTCACGGCGGCCGAGCCCGAGGGTGCGCTATGGCTGCGTTTCCGGCTCGCGCCGGGCAGGCATGAACAATTGCTGCGGGTGTTCGCACCCGACCTGCTGCACTTCAACATGTATGTGCTGGACGGCGACAAGCTGATCGAGCAGTCGCATACAGGCAATGAGCAACCCCTGGCGGACCGCCCCTTGCCCAGCAGCGACTTCATGCTGCCGTTGCCGCAAAGCGACAAGACCCTGGATGTCTACCTGCGACTGGTTTCCGAACACCAGTTGCGCCCCTATATCACCTTGCAATCGGCGGTCGTCACCGCGGCCAATCAGAACCAGACGCTGATCTACGGGCTGCTGCTGGGGTGCATTGGCATGCTGATCCTGCACAACCTTCTGCGCTATGCCTATACCCGTTCGACCAGCAGTGTCTGGCTGGCGGTGTGCGAAGCCTTGTTGGGCCTCAGCCTGGTGCTGTTGTTGAACCTGGCGGGGCCCTGGATTCCGGACTGGCAGGCGGTGCAGACGCCCGGCGCCTACCTGGCCTTGCTGCTGACCGCACCCAGCGGCCTGATGTTTGCCTATCGTTTCTTCAAACCCCTCGGACCGCACCCACTGAACAAGCTGATCGTGGGCGACATCCTGTTCATCATGATCTGCAGCCTGCTGCTGCTGTTCGTCAACACGCTGCCGCTCAATATCATCACCTATGCACTGGTCGCCCTGGCGGGCCTGACCATGCTGTTTGTCAGCACCTATCACTGGCAAAAAGGCTATCGCCCGGCGCGGCTATTCGTGGCGGCCATGGTGGTGTTCAACCTTGGCACCCTGATCATCCTGCCCGCCCTGCTGGGCCTGACCCTGATCGAACCCCATGACCTGATCACCACCCTGCTGGCGTTCATCTGCATCAGTGGCCTGTTGATGAGCATTGCCCTGAGCGAACGCCAGCGCAGCATCACCGAAGCACGCTTCAGCATCAGTCGCGACCTGGCGGCCAGCAACGCCGAGATCAATGCCAAGGCCGAGTTCCTGGCCAAGATCAGCCATGAAATCCGCACCCCGATGAATGGCGTGCTGGGCATGACCGAGTTGTTGCTGGGCACGCCGTTATCGGTCAAGCAACGCGACTATGTGCAGACCATCCATAGCGCAGGTAACGAACTGCTGACGTTGATCAACGAGATTCTCGACATTTCCAAACTCGAATCCGGACAGATCGAACTGGACGATGTGCAGTTCGATCTCAACGCACTGATCGAAGACTGCCTGAGCATCTTCCGCGCCAAGGCCGAGCAACAGAACGTCGAGCTGATCAGCTTCATTCAGCCACAAGTACCGCGCGTCATCAGCGGTGACCCGACGCGCCTGCGCCAGACATTGCTGAGCCTGCTGGAAAACGCCCTGAAGAAAACCGACGAGGGCGAGATCCTGATCGTCGTCGCCCTCGACGAGCGCAACAGCCATCCACGCCTGCGCATCGCCGTGCAGGACAGCGGCGAACCGATGGATGCCGAAGAGCGAGACGCGCTGATGCACGCCGAGTTGCACAGCAAGCATTTCCTCTCGACCAACCACCTGGGCGGGAATCTCGGGTTGGTGATCGCCCGTCAGCTGATACGCCTGATGCATGGCGAATTCGGCATCAAGAGTGGTAACAGCCAGGGCAGTACCTTGTGGCTGACCTTGCCGCTGGACCCGGACCGCCTGGAACACCCGACCTGTGACCTCGATGGCCCGCTGCAGGGTGCCCGGGTATTGGTGGTCGATGACAACGACACCTGCCGCAAGGTGCTGGTGCAGCAGTGCAGCGCCTGGGGCCTGAACGTGAGCGCGGTACCCTCGGGCAAGGAGGCGTTGGCGCTGTTGCGCACCAAGGCGCACCTGCGTGACTACTTCGATGTGGTCCTGCTGGACCAGAACATGCCCGGCATGACCGGCATGCAACTGGCCGCCAAGATCAAGGAAGACCCGAGCCTGAACCACGACATCCTGCTGATCATGCTGACCGGCATCAGCAATGCGCCGAGCAAGATCATCGCGCGTAACTCCGGGATCAAACGCATCCTCGCCAAACCGGTGGCCGGCTATACCCTCAAGACCACCCTGGCCGACGAACTGACCCAGCGCAACAAAGGGCTGGTGGCGCCCCAGCACCTGCCACCCGGTCCACCTCTGCCAATCAAGGTGCCGAGCGACTTCCGCATTCTGGTCGCCGAAGACAACAGCATTTCGACCAAGGTCATCCGCGGCATGCTGGGCAAGCTCAACCTGCAACCGGACACCGCCAGCAATGGCGAAGAAGCCTTGGCGGCAATGAAGGCGCATCGCTACGACCTGGTCCTGATGGACTGCGAAATGCCGATCCTCGACGGTTTTTCGGCGACCCAGCAACTGCGTGCCTGGGAAGTCGGCAATCAGCGGACCCGTACCCCGGTGGTGGCCTTGACCGCACACATCCTCGCCGAGCATAAGGAGCGTGCGCGCCAGGCTGGCATGGATGGACACATGGCCAAACCGGTCGAGCTCTCGCAGTTGCGCGAATTGATCGAACACTGGGTTGCCGAGCGCGATCAGCAGAACCGCACGGCGACGCCCACGTCCTGAGCCGACAGACGCCGCGGCGCCTGTTAGACTCCCCTCGACTTTCCTCCACCAGTGAGCCTGCCCCATGCTCCACGTGTTGTTCAGCGTTTACCTGAAGATGTTGGTGCTCTACAGCCCGTTCTTCGTGTTGTCCTGCTTCATCAGCCTGACCCGCGGTTATTCGCGCAAGGAACAACGCCGGCTGGCGTGGAAGGTGGCCATCGCGACGCTGGTCTCCAGCGTCCTGCTGTATCTGTTCGGGCGCGTGATTTTCAGCGTCTTCGGCATTACCGTGGACGCCTTCCGCATCGGTGCCGGCAGCGTGCTGTTCATCTCGGCGCTGGGCATGGCCCAGGGCAAGTCGGCGGTGCAAACCGATAATGTGCAACAGGACGTCACCATAGTCCCCTTGACCATCCCGCTGACCGTCGGCCCCGGCACCATTGGCGCCTTGTTGGTGATGGGCGTGAGTCAGCCGCACTGGGACGACAAACTCACGGCCATTGTCAGTATTGCCCTGGCCAGCTTTACCGTGGGGGTCGTGCTGTACCTGTCCAACCGAATCGAACGCATTCTCGGCGATCAGGGATTGCAGATCGTCAGCCGGCTGATGGGGCTGTTCGTGTGTGCACTGGCGGCACAGATTATTTTTACGGGCGTGAAAGGTTACCTGGTGCCTTGAATGCTATGGCCTGCCCAGAGGTCAGTCGCCTCCGGGCGGGCTGACGGTCATGTTGGTTTGCGTCGCTGAAACCGTTTTACCAACTGCGTGTTCTGGTGCAGGTTGAGCACTGCTTCGATGTCTTGTTTGACCTGAGCGTAACGAAGCGGGTTGAAGGTGACGAAAGAGGAGGCGCGAAACGTATTCAGCTCCGAGGTCTTCAAGTCCAGAAAGATCACCTTGCCATTATCCTGTCCGGCATCGCTGGCAATGGACGACAGCATGATCAGCACCAGGCCATTCTTCAGTTGTTCGCAGGGCAGGATCGCCAGCCTGACGCCTTTGGTCTTCGTGACTTCATAGTTGAAAACCGTGATGGTTTCGGGTTCTTTCTTCAACGCATCCAGGGTGGAATCCGCCACAGCGCCGAGTACCGTCGCACCTGGAATGGCAGCTTTTGCTGCATCGACACCGGCCTTGATGATGTCTGTGAGGATGTTGGCCATGGTCAACTGCAAGGCGCTGCGGCTGTGCTCGACGTATCCGCTGTCTGGAACATAGCAGCCTAAATCTTCCATGCAATTAAGAAATGCCTGGTGCCACTCCCGCGGTTTTTTATCACCCGGGACTTCCAGCGTCGCCTCCATCTTCGAAAACTTGATGATGTTTTCGATGATCTCCATGTTTTCGAGCGAGACATTGTCGCCATATCCGACCAGTGTATTGCCCAAGACCACGGCATCGAGTTCCCTGGTAGGACTCGTGACCTCCACAGCGGCCAGCTTGTGCATTCGAGCGACATCAGGCATCAACGCCCGGCGCCGCGCAATACGCCAGCCTACCAGGTCTTTGCTTTCTTCCACGTTAAGAGAAGTTTCGTGAATATCCATATCAAACAATCCTTATTAGTTTGGTTCAGTGCCCTCCTGGGCAAAACGAATCTAACTGACTGCACCATCGCCCACAAACTTCGCTCATGACCATATGTGTACGACCTGAATTCGAAACAAAAAAAATCGCCCGAGCCAATGACCCGGGCGACCCCATGTTTTAACAATTGAAGATGCAAACAGCTACTTGATGTCGACCAACTTGTCACCATAACTTCGTGGCGTGTACACCCAGGACAACCCTTGCAAGCGTGGAAACACCCGGGTCGTGGATGAGCCGATCAACACCATGGTTCGCATGTCGACCTGGTCCGGCGTCAATTGCCCGAGGGTCGTTACCCGCAAGGTCTGTCCCGGCCGGGCGATATCACGCCCCAGCACTACCGGCGTATGGGCTGCGCGGTGCCGGGCGACGACCTCCAGCGCGCGTCCCAATTGCCAGGGCCGTGAACGCGAGATCGGGTTATAGAACGCCATCGCCAGATCGGCTTGCGCCGCCAGATCCAGGCGTTTCTCGATGATGTCCCATGGCTTGAGGTTGTCCGACAGCGACAACACGCAGAAGTCGTGTCCCAGGGGAGCCCCCGCCTGGGCAGCCGTCGCCAGTGAGGCCGAGACACCCGGCAGGATTTCCAGGTCGACCTGATGCCAGGCCGGGTCGCCGGACTCATGCAGCGCTTCGAGCACTGCCGCGGCCATGGCAAACACGCCGGGATCCCCGGAAGACACCACCACAACGCTACGGCCTTGCACAGCCAGTTCGAAGGCGTGACGGGCGCGCTGCATTTCTTCACGGTTGTCGGTGCAGTGCAGCACCTGATCAGGCCGATACGGACCCGCCATGCGCACATAAGTCTCATAGCCGAGGACGTCGTTGGCCCGGGCCAGCTCTGCCTTGACCGCCGGCACCATCAGTTCGACAGCACCGGGCCCGATGCCAACGACGGCCAGGCGCCCGCGAGCACGACCGATCCGCGTAACGTCCAGCGGCTGCTCGGCAACCGCCAGCGTAATCCCGCTGTCGGTGTGCACAACCACCGGTTGCCCGATCACTGCGTCGACCTGTGCGGTCATGCTGGCCGCGGGTACAAACCGCAGCGCAACACCCAGCGCCAGCGCCGCGTCATGGAGCTGCGGGTTGCCCATCTGCTGATCGCTGGCCAACAGGCATGCCAGGGATTGCACTGCAATGTTCGCCCGACTCAACGCCTGGGCAATGGCGTCGTGCAGGTCTGCGACCTCGACGCCCACCAGCGCTGCGACGCTTTTCGGGTAGATCCGCAGTTCATTGTCCGCAGGTTCGCGCCCGGCGCTGCTGACATGAATCGACAGATTCGCCTGCCGATCCTGAGGCAGGTGCGCCTGCGCCAGCCAGGGCGCCTCCCCTTCGATGCGCACGCTTTCGCCGCCGAGCAAATCCGACACGAAGCGTTTACCGAGCTCCAGGTCAGCCAGCGCATAGCCGCTCGGCGGGTTGAGCAAACAGGTGCCGAAGCGCAGCTCGCCACTGGTGGTGATCGCCGCGGCCACACCCAGCCCTTGGCCAATTTCACGGGCCAGCAGATTGACCCCACCCAGGCCGCCCAACAGCGGCACCACCGCGCTGCCATCTTCGGCCACTGCCAGGACCGGCGGCTCCACGCCCTTCTCCAGCAGCAGCGGCGCCAGCGTGCGAATCACGATGCCGGCCGCGCACAGCGCAATGATCGGCGTGCCCTGTCGATAGAGTTCACGCAGGCTCGCACCGAACTCCCGGTAAAGACGGTCAGCACCTTCGACCCGTTCGGCCAGGCCGTGGATCAAGGCACCTGGGTACATCTGCTGGATTTTGCGTGCGGTGGCGAGGCTGCCATTGCCGAGAATGACAATCGCTGGTACGGGACGGGTCATCAGCCTTGCCACCTTTCACCGGGAACGATGATTAGCGAAAAATACGGCGAAGACAGCGGATCGACCTGATCGAGCGGCACGATCTTCTGATTGGCCATGGTTGCGCGTTCGACATACAGCGCCCGCCCGTCCAGGCCCAGCTCCTGCAGTATCTGGCGGACTTTGGGAAAGTTGCGCCCCAACTTCATGACCACTGCGGCATCGGCATCGGCCAAGCGCCGCTTGAGTTCTTCGTGCGGCAGCACGCCGGACAACACCGACAGGCTCTGATTGCGATACACCAGTGGCGCACCAAGCACCGAGGCGCCACCGAGCATCGAGCAGACGCCCGGCACCACTTCGGCTTCATAGCGCTCGGCCAGACGATCGTGCAGGTACATGTAGGAGCCGTAGAAGAACGGATCGCCTTCACAGATCACTGCCACGTCACGGCCGGCGTCGAGATGCGCGGCCAATTGTTCGCCGGCGGCATCGTAGAAATCGCTGATCACCTGCTCGTACGACAGCGGTGCCGGCAAGGCCTCGGTGGTGACCGGATAGACCAGTGGCAGCAACGTCTGCGCGTCTTGCAGATGCGCTTCGATGATGCCGAAGGCATTGCCCTTTTTACCCTTGGCAACGAAATACGCCACCACCGGCGATTCGCGTAGCAGGCGCAGGGCTTTGACGGTAATCAGTTCCGGATCACCGGGGCCGACGCCAAGGCCGATCAAACGTCCTGGTTGCTGCATCATTCGATCTCCGTGGCGAGGGCATTGACGGCGGCGGCGGCCATGGCGCTCCCCCCCAGGCGGCCTTGCATGATCACGAAGGGCACGCCGCGGCTGTTCGCCGCGAGCATCGCCTTGGACTCGGCGGCGCCGACAAAACCCACGGGGAAACCGAGGATCAGCGCAGGCTTGGGGGCACCGGCATCCAGCATTTCCAGCAGGTAGAACAGGGCAGTCGGCGCATTGCCGATCACCACCACGCTGCCTTCCAGGTAGGGACGCCACAGTTCCAGCGCCACGGCCGAGCGCGTGTTGCCCAATTCACGGGCGAGGTCCGGCACGCTGTCATCGCGCAGGGTGCAGATCACCGGGTTGTTCGCCGGCAAGCGCGCGCGGGTCACACCCTCGCAAACCATTCGCGCATCGCACAGGATCGGCGCACCCGCCGCCAGCGCATCGCGCCCGGCCTTGCCTGCGCCTGCGGAAAATTGCAGGCCGTCGACTGCCTCGACCATGCCGCAGGCGTGGATCACCCGGACCGCGAGTTTTTCCAGATCAGCCGGGATGCGCTCCAGGTTGGCCTCGGCGCGAATGATCGCGAAAGAGTTGCGATAGATCTCCTGACCGTCGCGGATGTAATCAAGCATCAAGGGGACTCCGTGGGCGGGCATCAAGCCATGCGCCAGCCGCTTCAATTGTGAGGTTGCGTGCTTGCAGCGCGCCAAAGCCGGGCAACGCTGCGTCGCGAAAATAAAGATCGTAGAGGCCCGGCCCGCTCGCCAGCAGTGTGACGGGCGCCGTATGGGCACATGCACAGGAGCGCGGGCAACCCGACAAGTGCACCTGCACCCGCTCCAGCTGATCGTTCAGCCGTGCCGCCAGTTGCCGCGCATCGCCCTTGGTATCGGCCAGCCCTTTGCCACAACCGGTCGAGCCGGTGCAGGCCACCACAGAGCACAGGGCCTGGCGGGCATCGACCAAAAAGCCCAGGGCTTGCAGTTGCCGGATGGCGAGCGCGGCATCCTGGTGACGGATGTTGGGCAGCAACAGGCTTTGCCACGGCGTCAGGCGCAGGCTGGCGTCACCCAGGGTTTCGCTAAGCGCGGCCGCTCCCTTGAGCATCGCCGGGTCGAGCCGGCCCAGCGGTGGCATGGCGCCGACGTAAACCAATGCTGGCTGTCGTTGTGGATGGCTGCCGATGTGTCGACCTGGACGCCGAACTGCACTCGGCCCTTGCCCGACATCGAGCAAGGGCACACGCTCGGTCAGGGTTTGCACAAAGGAATGACAGGAGTGTTCGGCCAGCAGATGGCGCATGCGGGTCTGGTCCGGCCGTGCCAGCTCCAGGAACAATTCCAGCACCGCCACCACCAGGCGATGCCCATCGCGCAGCGATACCGCACCGGCGGGTTTGTCTGCAAGGCTCCCGGCCAGGCCGAAGACCAGCAGCGCCTCGCCGTTTCGCTCGACCGCGCTCAACCACAAGTCATGTGGATGTTCGAGCATCGCCAGGCTTTCACCGCCATCGAGCTGCACCGCGAACTTGGCCGATAACTCATGAAAGCGCGGATGGGTTTGCAGGCTGTCGAGGATTTGCCGGGCCAGCGGCCGAGTGTCGATCAACATGCCCTGATCGATGCCGGCACTGGGGCTGAGCATCAGATTGCGCACATCGTCGCCAAGGTCGGTGGCAGGCCCCAGTCCAGCGGCCAGCAGGCTTTCGATCAGCGCTGGCGCCTGCTGGCCAATCCCACGGATTTGCAGGTTGGCCCGGTTGGTCGCCTCGATGACACCACCGGCATACCGCCGGGCAGCCTCAGCGACAGCCACGGCCTGGTCCGCGCGCAGCGAGCCGCCGTCAAGTTTGATCCGGCAAATACCACCGTCCAGCGCCTGGACGACACGCAACAACCCGGGGCAGGCCGAAGGGCGCAAAGGACTGGATAAGTGACGTGGATTCACGGGATGACCGGTAACGGGACGAAGAGCGGCATTATGCCTGCTTTATCCAGCCGGATGAAAAGCTCGAGTGGATTGACGACGAAACGCAACGGCCTTACAGAAAGTATCAAATCAACAAGTCGATAAATTTCAACTGCCCATGGACTCTTGTACTTTGCATTGACCAACAAGGAGGTTCCTCAGGAGTTGCATATGGACAATAAAACCCCGGCGGGCCGGTTAACCGGCCCTAATTTGATTTCGTGCATTGGCGAACTCTCGCTGCAGGACGTTGACGACCTGACCCATTGCACACAGATCGCCACTCGATCCGCCGATATGCTCTGCAGCCGTTTTGCCAACTCGTCACAGTGGCTCAACGAATATGTCAAAGCGCTGAACTTCCTCGGCTGGTCGGTCTTTGACAACAGCATCACCACCCGCATTCGCCACGACGTCTCGAATAGTGTCGCGGACTTCCTGGTCCAACGCGCTCAGGCCATGCCGGACACGCGCCAGGGCAACGCCATGATTGACACGCTCGACGCACTGAAACCGGATCAACCGGCGCTGCACTCCCTGGATACGGAAAGCCTGATGGGCGAGCGCTTTCAAGTCATGCCTGCCCGCTACGACGCCAAGGGCTTCCTTGAAATTGCCGTGTTCAATCTGGAGTTGGTGAGTTACGCAAAGCACAGTGCTTTTCTGTTCTTCGATTGGGAGGGGCAGGCCAGCAAAATCATCCAACAACGGGCTTACCTGAAGCTGGACAGAAATAAACTCGACACGAAAAGAGCCCTCATCGACAAGAAGCGTCGCGAAATCCTCATGAGCAAGTTCGACTTGCGCAGGAACAGCGGGTGACGCCCACCCCAATGCCTGATGCCCTCGACAGCGATTTCGCCGACTGAGCGCAGGCCACTGCCATCCACACCGCGTTATGATGCGCACCCGTGCAGGTCGACACTGGCCTGCGCGCGGTGATGACCGCTTCGCTTTGCAAAAGAGGAACAGCATGAGCCCCTGGCTGACAGTGGTAGGTATCGGTGAAGATGGCTTCAAGGGCCTGGGCAAGAATGCCCGGCATGCTCTGCTGGGCGCTTCTCGGATCATGGGTGGGCAACGGCAACTGGATCTGTTGCCGGCCTGCATCCGGGGTGAACGGCAATCATGGCCCAGCCCGTTTTCCCTCGATCCGCTGCTGGCCCGCCGCGGGGAGCCTGCCTGCGTCCTGGCCAGTGGCGACCCGATGTTCTTTGGCGTCGGTGCCAGCCTTGCCCGACAACTGCCTGTCGATGAAATGCTGATCCTGCCAGCCCCCTCGTCCTGCTCGCTGGCCGCCGCGAGGATGGGCTGGGCCCTGCAGGACGTGGTAACGCTGTCTGTGGTCGCCCGCCCTGTCGCCGCGCTGAATGTGCACTGGGCAAGCGGCGTTCGCGTGTTGGTGCTGAGCAACGACGGGCGAAGCCCTGGGGCAATCGCCGGGTTGCTGCGTGACCGCGGTTTCGGGGCGAGCCGTATCACCGTGCTGGAACATCTGGGCGGCGAAGCCGAACGCCGCTACGAGGGCCTTGCCAATGACTGGCCCGACCCGGTGATCGCCGACTTGAACCTGATCGCCATCGAGTGCATCGCCGATCCTGGCACTCCACGCCTGTCTCGCCTGGCGGGTTTGCCCGACTCGGCGTTCAAGCACGACGGCCAACTGACCAAACGCGACGTGCGCGCCATCACCCTCGCCCGCCTGGCACCGATGCCGGGTGAATTGTTGTGGGATGTCGGCGCTGGCAGCGGTTCGATCGGTATCGAATGGATGCGCACCCATCCGGGTTGTCGGGCGCTGGCCATCGAGGCCGATCAAGGGCGCCAGCAGTTGATCGAATACAACCGCGACGCCCTCGGGGTGCCCGGCCTGCACTTGATTCGCGGCAGTGCGCCGCAAGCACTGGCTGGGCTCGAACGTCCGGATGCGATTTTCATCGGTGGCGGCGTCACCCGCGAAGGCGTGCTCGATACTTGCTGGGCAGCACTCAAGCCAGGCGGCCGCCTGATCGCCAACGCCGTTACGCTGCAAAGTGAACTGACCCTGATGGCCTGGCGCGAACAGAAGGGTGGCGAGCTGACGCGCATCCATATCGCCCAGGCACAACCCCTGGGCGACTTCGATACCTGGCGCCAGGCTTTGCCGATTACCTTGCTGGATGTGACGAAGCCTTTCGATGCGTGACGAAACCGCCGAACAACCCGCACCGCTGCGCAGCGGTCTGACCACGGGCAGCTGCGCCACCGCGACCAGCCTGGCGGCGGCTCGCCTGCTGCTCGGTGGCACGGCCGCGGACGCCGTGCAGATCATCCTGCCCAAGGGCAAGCAGGTGCAGATGCGCCTGGAGTTCTGCCGCCTGATGGACGGCGGCGCCGAGGCCGGGACGATCAAGGATGCCGGGGACGATCCCGACGTGACCCACGGCGCGCTGCTCTATTCACAGGTGCGCCTGCGCAGTGAGGCGGGTATCGGTTTCCATGCAGGTCGTGGCGTTGGCACGGTCACTCGACCGGGGCTGGTGCTGGGCGTCGGCGAGCCGGCGATCAATCCGGTACCGCGCAAGATGATCAGTGACCACCTGGCGCAACTGGCTGACGAACTCGGCTACCGCGGTGGTTTCGAGGTCACGGTGAACGTCGAGGACGGCGAGGCCCTGGCGTTGAAAACCATGAATCCGCGCCTGGGCATTCTGGGCGGCCTGTCGATCCTCGGCACCAGCGGTATTGTCCGGCCGTTTTCCTGCGCGGCCTATATCGCCTCGATCCACCAGGGCATCGACGTGGCCAGGACCAACGGCTATCTGCACATCGCCGCCTGTACCGGCAACGCCAGCGAAGACACCATGCGCCGGGTCTACAACCTGCCGGAAATCGCCCTGATCGAAATGGGTGATTTCGTCGGTGCGGTGCTCAAGCACCTGCGCAAGGTACCGGTGGAAAAACTCAGCCTGTGCGGCGGTTTCGGCAAGATCAGCAAACTGGCGGCCGGGCACATGGACCTGCACAGTCGGCATTCGAGTATCGATCTGCCGCAACTGGCCGAGTGGGCCGCCGCGGTCGGCGCCGATACGGCGTTGCAACAAGGCATCCGTGAAGCCAACACCAGTCAACAGGCCCTGGCGATGGCCAGCGCCGCCGGCATCGCCCTCGGTGACGCGGTCTGCCAGCACGCCCTGGACTTTGCCCGCAGCGTGGTACCGGCGCAGGTTCAGGTCGAAGTGTTTGCCATCGATCGCCAGGGCGCAATTGTTGGCCATGCAGGCGCTTTTCAATGAAGCGCATGCTGTTGCTCGGTGGCGTGACCGAGGCGCTGGCGATTGCCCGAACCCTTGGCCCGCAACACATCTATAGCCTGGCGGGTGTCGGACGAGTGCCGACGGACCTGGCCTGCCAGGTTCGCGTCGGCGGCTATGGCGGTGCCGAAGGACTGGCGCAATTCATACGCGATGAAGGGATTGATCTGCTGCTCGACGCGACCCACCCCTACGCCGCCCGGATCAGCCAAAACGCCGCGACGGCGGCGCGGTTGAGCGGTATCGCCTGCTGGGCGTTGCGACGTCCGGCGTGGCAACCGCAGGCCGGCGATGACTGGCGCGAAGTCAGTGATTGGGCCGAGTTGATCGAAGCCCTGAAACCCTTTCGCCGACCGCTGTTCACCCTGGGTCGCGAGCCCTTGCAACACCTGGATGAAATCCCGCCGGAGCAGTTCTGGACCTTGCGCGCGCTGGACGTTTACCCCGGCAATGACCGTTGCGAAGTCATCGGTGCACGCGGACCGTTCCTGATCGACGAGGAACGCGCCTTGTTCGAACGTCGGCAGATCGACGTGCTGATCAGCAAGAACAGCGGCAGCACCGCCACCGAGCCGAAGCTGGAAGTGGCGCGCGAGCGGGGGGTGCCGGTGCTGGTATTGAAGCGCCCGGTGTTGCCAGGGGTAGAACGCGAGTTTGGGTCGGTGGCCGAGGTGTTGCGAGCAATGACAGAACAGGTTTTTATCTGAGAATTGTGAACGCCTTAGTACGTCTTCGCGGGCAAGCCCGCTCCCACAGGTTTTCTGTCTGGCAATGATTATGTGTCCGATGCCGATAACTGTGGGAGCGGGCTTGCCCGCGATGGCGTCATAGACAGCGATGCAAAAGCTAAAGCATACAAATCCACCGGAATTTACTTACATCCATTTAGAAGACGGCTGACAAACAAATGTAGCGATCGGGTGTAATGTTACTGGTTTAAGTGACACTGGCATTTCGCTATTCGCAGCTATCATGATGGATATGAGAACTTCGTGCTGCGACACCACACCGCACGCGGTGTTTTTACTTATCGGCCCTGATCAGGCTAAATAGCCGCGCCTGATCGCCCACCCACCGGATTTGTCCCATGTCCCGACAACGGCTCGCAATTGCCTGGATAGCCTGCTTCGCAGTTCTGTTCAACATGCTCGCCATGCCGATGTCCGGAGCGATGGCGCAGACGGCGAAGGCGCCAGCCGAACAATGGTTGTGGGGCAGTTTCTGCTCGTCCAGCGGCACCCGGATGGTGGCGATCTCCCTGGGCGATAGCGAGCAAAAAGCCCCGCAAAACGACGATCATTCCAATATGCAACATTGCTGGTGCTGCAGCGGCTCCGCGCCATTGGTGGCGTTGCCCGGACATGAGCCACGGTTGTACTACACGCAGTTCGAGGCGAATCGAAGCCTGCCTCCCGCCGCATTCAATACCCCGACACCCCGCCAGCAATGGCCCAGCCTCAATCCCCGTGCCTCACCTCTGGTGTGATGACATCTCGCAATTGATCTGCGTTTTGAATCGCCTGGAGAACTGCCATGTTGAACAGACTTATCGTTCTGGCCGCGTTGCTGCTGCCTGCCTGCTTTGCCAATGCCCACGAATACACGCTCGGCGATCTGCAGATCGCTCATCCCTGGTCGCAGGAATTGCCGCCCAATGCGCCGACCGTCGCGGCCTATTTCGTGATCCACAACGCAGGCAAGACCGCCGACCGCCTGCTCAGTGTCGACTCGCCGATCTCAAGTGAAGCGCAATTGCATGAGCATGTGATGCAAAACGACCTGATGAAAATGCAGCCGGTACCGAGCGTGGAAATCCCCGCGGGTGGCGATGTCACCTTTGCACCGATGGCCTACCACGTCATGTTGCTGGGGCTGACAGACCGAAGCCTGCTTAGCGATGGCAAGCGCTTTGCGCTGACCCTGCACTTCGAGAAGTCCGGTGACGTGACGGTCGAAGTGGCGGTGCAGAAGCAGGCGCCCGAGGCCACGCAAAAGCACGTTCACGTTCAATAATCCGCTGAGCCGAGGCCGCCCATGCGCCCGCCAGGCACCAGGTCATCCGCCCACCGTCGTCAGCCATTGAGCCTGACGCGCGGCAGCTGGATCAGCCTGTTCGCCATGTTGATGATCTTTATCGGCCCACTGATTTCTCAGTCGATGCCGATGGATCAGCGTACCTCCATGTCGATGGACATGAGCATGGACATGGAGGCGATGGATCACGCCGCTCAACCGACGGCCGAGCATTGCCCGCCAGCGTCCGGGCACCACGCAATCTGGGAAAAATGCGGCTATTGCAGCCTGCTGTTCAATTGCCCGGCGCTCACCGGTGGCGCTGCATTCACAGCGTTCGATACCCCGCCCGCCAACACGTACACCACGCCCTCTCCTCGCCAGGGCCATGCCCGGCAAGCCTTCTTCCCCGGCGCCCGCACCCGCGCCCCGCCCGTCGTCGCGTAAACAACCCACCTCAGGTTTCACACGGTCCTCCAGGAGCGACCGTGTCGTTTACGACTGTTCGATGGAAATTGTCATGTCCAGGTTTGCTGCTGTCCCCTGCTTGAGCGCTGCCCAAGCCACCCTTGCCCCGAACGCATCCCGCATTCGCTTCAGGCACGCCACCACCCTCCTGTGCGGAGCCTTGCTGGCGCCTTGCGCGCTGGCCGATGAACACGCAGGTCATCGTGAAGAATTGACCCCGACGGTCATCACCGCAATTGCCCCGAACTCGCCACTGACCATCGTCACCAACCCCAGGGAGCCGCGCCAACCCGTGCCGGCCAGCGACGGGTCGGACTATCTGAAAACCATTCCGGGCTTTGCCCAGGTACGCAATGGCGGTACCAACGGCGACCCGGTGTTGCGCGGCATGTTTGGCTCGCGCCTGAACATCCTCACCAACGGCGGCATGATGCTCGGCGCGTGCCCCGGCCGAATGGACGCACCGACCTCGTACATCTCCCCAGAAACCTACGACAAACTGACCGTCATCAAAGGTCCGCAGACCGTGCTTTGGGGGCCGGGGGCTTCGGCCGGCACCATCCTCTTCGACCGCGAACCGGAAAGCTTCGGCGAGCTCGGCACACGGGTGAACGCCAGTGTGCTGGCCGGCTCCAATGGCCGTTTTGACAAGCCGGTGGACGCAGCCGCCGGCGGGCCACTGGGTTATGTGCGGGTGATCGGTAACACCGCCCAGGCCGACGACTACAAGGATGGCAACAACGACACCGTGGCATCGCGCTACGACAAATGGAACGGCGACGTTGCGCTCGGCTGGACCCCGGACGCCGATACCCTGCTGGAGCTGACCGCCGGCAAGGGTGACGGCGAGGCACGTTACGCCGGGCGCGGCATGGACGGCTCGCAGTTCAAGCGCGAGAGCCTGGGCCTGCGCTTCGAGAAGTCCAACCTCAGCGAAGTGCTGGAAACGCTCGAGGCGCAGGTCTACTACAACTACGCCGACCATGTGATGGACAACTACACGCTGCGCACGCCATCCGGCACCGGGATGATGGCCGGCCCCATGGCCTCCAATGTGGACCGGCGCACCCTCGGCGCGCGAGTCAAGGCCACCTGGCGTTGGGCCGACGTACAGTTGATCAGCGGCATTGACGCTCAGACCAACGAACACCGTCAACGTAGCGCCATGGGCATCGACACCTACAAGGACCTGCCGTACACCAAGGACGCCGACTTTCACAATTACGGAGTATTCAGCGAACTGACCTGGTACGCCGCCGAGCGTGACCGGCTCATCACCGGCGCCCGCCTGGACCGCGCTTCGGCCAAGGATGACCGGCAAACCATCGGCTCGGGGATGATGACCCGCCCCAATCCTACCGCCGACGACACGCGTGCCGATACGCTGCCCAGCGGTTTCATTCGCTACGAACACGACCTGGCCGACAGCCCGACCACACTGTATGCGGGCCTGGGCCACACCCAGCGCTTCCCGGACTACTGGGAACTGTTTTCGCCCAACTCCGGCCCCGCCGGATCGGTGAATGCCTTCGATTCGATCAAGCCTGAGAAAACCACCCAGCTCGACTTCGGCCTGCAATACAAAGCCGAAGATCTCGAGGCCTGGGCCTCGGCCTACATCGGCCAGGTGCGTGACTACATCCTGTTCGACTACACGCCCGGCATGATGGGGATGACCTCGCAAGCGCAGAACATCGACGCACGGATCATGGGGGGTGAGCTGGGGGCCGCCTACCGGCTCACCGAACACTGGAAAGCCGACGCCACCCTGGCCTACGCCTGGGGCAAGAACAGCAGCGATGGCAATGCCTTGCCACAAATACCGCCGCTGGATGCCCG